>FWPU01007502.1_pt1 | contig 12733 bp, 14 predicted proteins | sample 2228361 | NCBI WGS metagenome assembly FWPU01 (sample SAMEA103939777, study PRJEB20133) | metagenome | reverse complement strand
TGCCGGCAGAGGCGTACAAAGTTGCTTTGGAGCGCTTCAAGGCGCGGAAGGTCGGGACCGCCTTCGGCGGTCATCCCGAGGTCGGCTTGAAGATCATGGATCTTCTCGCCCGCGAGCTGAAATCCTGAACGTTCGAGCTCGAACTGGTTCGTACCCTAACAAGGGCCGGCCGGGTGACGCCCGGCCGGCCGAAGGGGCTCGGTAGATGGCCCTCGCCCGGCGTTCGATGATCCGCCCGCGCGTCCATCATCGCGACATCAAAGAGCGAGTCGTCGAAGCGGTGCTTTTCATTTGCGCGGCGTCCGCTGTCGCAGTCACGACTGCGATCGTGGTCGTATTGCTTGTGGAGTCCTTCGGATTCTTTACGCACGTTTCGGTCTGGGATTTTCTTACGGATACCATGTGGACTCCGCTCTTCGCCGATGCGCGTTACGGGATCTTGCCGCTCCTCTGCGGAACGATCTTGGCGGCGGGTGTGGCATTGACGGTCGCTGTGCCGCTCGGGCTCATGGTGGCGCTATATTTGAGCGAATTCGCACCGGTCAAGGTACGTGAGATCGTCAAACCGTTCCTCGAAATGCTGGAAGGGGTGCCAACGGTCGTCTACGGGTATTTCGCCCTGCTTTTCGTCACACCACTGCTGCAGAATATTATACCGGATTTGCCGGGCTTCAATGTCCTCAGCCCGGGCATTGTGATCGGGATCATGATCGTTCCCTACGTAGGCTCTGTGAGCGAGGATGCGATGCGGGCGGTGCCGAACGCCTTGCGCGAGGCATCGTACGCCTGTGGTGCCACGAGGCTGCAGACCACGCTGAGGGTCGTGATGCCTGCAGCTGCGTCGGGCATCGCGGCTTCGTTCGTCCTCGGCATCGCGCGGGCGACCGGGGAGACCATGGTCGTTGCGATCGCGGCCGGCCAACAGCCGAACTTGACTCTCGATCCGACGGAGCCCGCGGCGACGATCACCGCCTACATCGTGCAGGTCGCTCTCGGTGATCTGCCGCACGGGTCGATCGGCTATCAATCGATCTTCGCCGCGGGCCTCGTGCTTCTCCTGATCACATTGCTCTTCAACATTCTCGCTCACCTGCTGCGGGCACGCTTCAGAGAGGCGTACTGATGGCGAGCGTTGCGCATCCGTTGGCAGTCGAGGCGGTCCCTCAAAGCTCGACGGCGGTACGTGCGAACGTAGGTCGCCGTTGGGACGTGGGCTTCGCCGCCCTGGGGCTACTCGCGACGTCGGTGGGGGTCGTCACGCTCCTGGCGCTGTTCGTCGATTTGGTCCTGGATGGTTACCACCGACTGACGCCGGACTTCTTTCTGAGTTTTCCGTCGAGACGCGCGGCGGAGGCAGGAATCCTCTCGGCGTGGGTAGGAACCTGCCTCGTCATGTTGGTGACCGGGGTAATCGGCGTGCCTCTCGCCGTATCGGCTGGAATTTATCTGGAAGAGTATGCGCCCCGCAACTGGATGACGACGATCATCGAGATCAACGTCAGTAATCTGGCGGCCGTCCCCTCTATTGTCTACGGGCTGCTCGCGCTCGGCCTATTTGTTTATGCATTGGGTTTTGGGCAAAGTATCCTATCCGCCGGTTTGACGCTCGCCTTGATGATCATGCCGATTATCGTCGTCGCGACACGGGAGGCGGTCCGCGCTGTGCCGCACACGATCCGCGAGGCTGCCTATGCGGTGGGCGCGACGCGGTGGCAGGTAACACGCGACCATGTTCTTCCCTACTCGATCCCGGGCATAGCGACGGGAGTGATCATCGGTCTCGCTCGGGCGATCGGCGAGACCGCGCCCCTGGTCACGATCGGGGCGCTGACCTTCATCGCCTATCTCCCGAGCTCGCCGATCACGGCGACGCCCCCGTTCGTGAGCTTCGAGTGGCTCTGGTCCGGTTTCACCGTGCTTCCCATCCAGATGTTCAACTGGGTCTCGCGCCCGGGGACCGCGTTTCAGGCCAATGCGGCGGCGGCCGGGATCGTGATCGTGGTTCTCACGTTGGTGATGAACGGGTTCGCCATTTACCTGCGTTATCGTCTCCGCAAACGGATCAATTGGTGAGGGGAGATGATGTCGGCCAACTTTTCTGCGACGGTCGTGGAAACCGCGTCCAGCCGCGAACCTGACCCCGTCGTGAAGAGCAGGATCCGCGATCTCAACTTCTATTACGGCAGAAGTCAGGCGCTGAAGCGTATCAACATGGACATCTACCAAAATGCGGTAACGGCCCTGATAGGGCCGTCGGGCTGCGGTAAGTCCACATTGTTACGGTGCTTCAATCGGATGCACGATCTCACGCCTGATACGCAATACGAGGGCGAAATTCGGTTGTTTCCCGACGACGTGAATATTGTATCGCCGGAGGTCGATCCCATCGAAGTCCGTATGCGGATATCGATGGTCTTTCAAAAGCCGAACCCGTTCCCGAAATCGATTTACGAGAATGTCGCGTACGGGCTCAGAGTCCGCGGCCTGAAGAATCGGTCGGAGCTCGACGGGCGGGTCGAGGCTGCTTTGCGGGGCGCCGCGCTCTGGGAAGAGGTTAAGGATCGTCTCGAGGAGCCCGGAACGGCATTGTCGGGCGGGCAGCAGCAACGGCTCTGTATCGCTCGAGCGCTCGCTACGGATCCGGAGATCGTGCTGTTCGACGAGCCCACTTCGGCACTCGACCCGATCGCGACGGCAAGCATCGAGGATCTGATCATTTCGATGGCGGGTAGCGTCACGGTCCTCATCGTTACCCACAATATGCAACAAGCCGCTCGGGTGTCGAGCTACACCGCTTTCATGTACCTGGGCGAGCTGATCGAGTACGGGCCGACGAACGAAGTGTTCACACGTCCGCGCGAACAGCGGACCAGCGACTACCTGACCGGCCGGTTCGGCTGAAGGAGGAGCCATGCGCGGGCAGACCGATGCGCTCGAGCACCAGCACATCGTTCGGGCTTTCGACGAGGAGCTCGCGAGGCTCACGAGCACGATCGTCGAAATGGGCGGCCTTGCGGAACGGCAGGTCGCGGACGCCGTGCGAGCCTTGAGTGAGCGAGATGTCGATCTAGCGGCCCGTGTAATCGAGACCGACAAGGAGGTCGACGCGCTCGAGGAGCGGATCGATCAAGACGTCATCAAGCTGCTGGCACTTCGTCAACCGATGGCGATCGATCTGCGGCTGATCGCCATGGCCCTGAAGATCAGCAACGATTTGGAGCGCATGAGCGATTACGCGGTCAGTATCGCTAAGCGATCACAGCGACTCGCCGAACAGCCCGACTTGAAACCGCTGCAGCAAATCCCACGGATCGGGCAGTCCTGCCTCGCTATGGTGAAAGACGTACTCGACGCCTACATCGAGCGCGATGCGGACAAGGCCACTGCAGTCTGGAACCGTGACCGGGAGGTCGATGACCAGTATACGAGCCTCTTTCGGGAGCTCGTGACGTATATGCTCGAGGATCCACGTACGATCAGTATTTGCATCGATCTTCTTTTCATAGCAAAGAACCTGGAGCGTATCGCAGACCATGCGACGAATATCGCGGAGAAGATCGTTTTCATAATTCATGGCGCCGAGATCAACCGCCCGAGGCACGAGGTGGAGTGACGACGTTGAAGCCGCTGATCCTGGTCGTCGAGGACGAGGCGGCCTTGCAAAAGCTGCTGGCGTACAATTTGGAGGCCGCCGGTTTCGAAGTGGCTCAGGCGTTCGACGGCGAGGAGGCGTTGACGTTACTCGCGGAACGCACGCCTGATCTCGTGGTGGTCGACTGGATGGTTCCGCAGCTTTCGGGCATCGAGCTTCTGCGGCGGATAAGGAGACGACCGGAGCACGCCCATATCCCGGTCGTCATGCTGACCGCGCGGGCGGAAGAGTCGGACCGGTTGCGGGGCCTGGAACTCGGAGCAGACGATTATATCACCAAGCCGTTCTCGCCAGCGGAACTGATCGCGCGAATTCGCGCAGTCCTGCGGCGGGTTCGGCCGGCGCTGACCGATCAGGTCTTGCAGTTCCAGGATCTCCGGCTCGATCTCGCCGCGCATCGGGTCTTTCGAGGCGCGCGAGAGGTTCACCTGTCACCGACGGAGTTCCGGCTCCTCAGGTACTTCCTCGAGAACCCGGGGCGCGTATTCAGTCGCGCGCAGCTTCTGGATCGCGTTTGGGGCGGCGAACTGGACATCGAGCTCCGCACAGTCGATGCGACCATTCGTCGGCTGAGGCGTGCGCTCAATGCGGCCGGGGAACAGGATCTTTTGCGGACCGTGCGGGCAGAGGGTTACGCGCTGGATCTGAAGTTCGCGACGGTACCGTCGCGCTGATCGGCTGGGTTGCGGCCCGAGGACGCGCAGAGGTTCCGCCTCGAAGGCTCCGGTCGGGCAGCGGCCGAGACGAGAGGGGCTCGAGTGGACCGCGCCTTCTAGTTCAGCCGATGGCTTCGGCCTGTCCTCGGAAGGCGACAGTCGGTGCGGGGACGTCGTCCGAACGGTCATCGGCAGACCGCCGCCTCGGCGAAGCGGCCGTACGGAGCTGACCGCAGGCCGCGAGGATGTCGTGACCCCGGGGCGTTCGAACCGGGCTCGGATAGCCGGCGGCCTCGATGATCGCAGCGAACGACCGGATCCGCGCCGGATCGGAGCATTCGAAGGGGGCGCCCGGCCAAGGGTTGAAGGGAATGAGATTGACCTTGGCAGGTAGTCCTCGCAGCAATCGAACGAGCTCCCGCGCGTCCGCGTCTGTGTCGTTAACGCCCCGCAGCATGACGTATTCGAACGTGATGGGGCGCTTGACCGGGTAGCGCCGGCACGCCTGGAGAAGCTCGGAGATCGGCCACTTCCGGTTGATCGGGACGAGCTCGTTCCGGAGGTCGTCGCGGACGGCGTGAAGGGAGATGGCCAGCCCGGTGCCAAGGTCTCGACCCCATTGCTCGATCTTGGGGACGATCCCCGAAGTCGAGAGCGTGATCCGGCGTCTCGAGATGCCGAGCCCATCACCATCGACAACGATTCGAAAGGCATCGGCGACGTTCTGGTAATTGAGAAGAGGTTCGCCCATGCCCATAATCACGATATTGGTGAGAAGGCGGTTAGCGCGGGCCGAGGGCCAATCAGAGAGGGCGTCACGCGCGGCGAGGATCTGGCCGAGAATTTCACCTGCGGTGAGATTGCGCGCTAGCCTCATCGTGCCGGTATGGCAGAATTTGCAGGAAAGACTGCATCCGGCTTGGGTAGAAACGCAGAGAGCACCTCGATCTTCTTCGGGGATGAAGACAGTCTCGACGTCCTGTCCGTCGGGATAGCGGAGGAGCCATTTCCGCGTACCGTCGCGTGACAACCGCTCGGTGACGATCGAGGGGCGACCGATCTCCGCATGGCTTGCGATGGCGAGCCGGAGTTGCTTGGGTAGGCTCGTCATTTCGGACACCATGCCAACTCCGCGCACGTAGAGCCAATGATAGAGCTGGCGGGCCCGCATGGAGGCAGTGTGGACCGGTTCACCGAGCGCATCGTGAAGCCATTCGGCGAGCTGGACGTGGCTCATTCCGAGGAGGCGCTGCTTGGTGCTGCAGCCTACACTCGGTTCAGCGACCCCGAGCATTCCGACAGGTCTCCATCATCGCACGGTAGGCGGCGGTGAAGCCGGCGAGCGAGTAGGTATCGAGCGACCAAGTGTCGCGAACGGATGTCCCGCGGATCTGGATCTGGCTGCCACGTCGCATCGCGTCGATCAGCCGGCCGTCGTCTGCGGCGTTTCGCGCCCAAGCCCGGTCTTTCTCGGTGAAGAGCTCGAACCGCACCTCGCCGATGACAGCCTCGACGACGCTACCGCTGCGGTAGGTGTAACCCGGGTCGACGGAGACTTCCTGTCTCGCGTTCTCGCCGCCGAACTGTGTCACGAACAGGCGAGGCTGGCCTCGCCGGGTGAAGTTTCCCTCCTGTTTCGTTGGCGCGGCAACGATGAAGCAAATCTTCCCGGAAGGATCGTCGTGAACATAGAGGCTCCAGTCACGAAACCGCTCGACGAAGCCGGCGATCGCCGGTCGATCACCGAATAGGAGAGCGGCGCACAGGAGGACCGCGACGAGCAACGGCTGATCCACGGGGGATCGAAAACAACGGTGCTTCAAGGTTCGGGCTCTCCCTCAATGAGGGAACCTCCGGTCGGCGCCGGCGCGTCGACGGGTCGGCGGAATAGGGGTGCTCCGCGAACATGCGGCGCGAGCGATTCGACAGGTCCTCCGGAGCGAACCGGGCGGGGCGCATAGCGGCCGTAACAGAGGAACCGGTCGTACAGGACAATGCCCACCGCGATCCCGAGATTGATGCTGAATCGCGTCGGTATCTTTACGACCCAGTCGCACCGCGCCACCATCCGAGGGGACAGCGACCCGCGTTCGGGACCGAAGACGTACGCCACATTCAGGGGATGCCGAAAGCTCGGTAGCGGAATCGCCTCGTCCGTCAGCTCGACACCAACGAGTTTGCAGCTGCGAGGAAGCACGAGCTCCTCAGCGGACCGGGCCTCGAAAAGCGGAACACTCCGCTCTGCTCGCGAGGTGTCCGATATCGCCTCGCGCACCCGCCAATAGGCATTCACGAAGAACAGGAAGCTCGCTCCGAAAGCGTGAGCGGTGCGGACCAGCGCTCCCAGATTCCCGGGTTTGCTGATCCCCTCCGCTCCGACGCCGAAGTAGCCACGGATCGCCTCGTTCATGACCCTTTAGGTAAGCCGCTCCACTGGCGCCGCCAGGGCGGAGGTCGCGAGTTGGGAAATCCGGCGGCTCCGTCCTTCGTCGGCCGAGACGACCGAGATCACCACTCGTCGGGGCGAAGTTCCTCCCCACGAGCGCCACCGCGGCGCTCGGAATGGGAGGGCCCTGCCTTTCACCTCACTCGAGGGAGATCGCTCTCGCGTCGTGAAGACGATAGAGCAACCCCGTGGGATCGTCACGCAGAAGCTCGAACCGGCCCTCGAGTACGAGGGCGTCATGGGTAAAAGCTATGGGAACGCGGGCGAGCACCTCGACCATCTCGGTAGCGTTGCCCGGGAGACAGAAAGGGCAGCTGGGCGGATAGGCGGACAGAAGAAACCGTTGATGCGTCTCAGCAGCTTCCACAGGGTAAATAAAACCGATCAACTTGACCGATTTTCCATCGAGCTCCAGAAGGCGGGACGTGAAGCTGGTCCGGAAATCGGTCATTCCCGGGCCCTTCGTCTCGTACACGATATCGAGCTCCCGAAGCGTATCCCAAGAGACCACGCCGGCCCGCTCCAGCAATTTCGGGTCATGATCACGAACGGACGTGCCGGGCGTTTGGCCCAGCACAAGTGCTTCGGCAGGGCCAGATAGGCCGGCGATCAGAAGGAGCCCGCCGACGGCCGCGGACCGGACTTTCCGCATGGTTCTACCCTATCCCCGAGCCAAGGTTCCGACAAGGTCTGCGCGGTAGGCGCGGACCGCCGGCGCCGCAGCCGCGACGATCGCCAAGACAAATGCTCCTGCGACGAGCCAAAGCTCTCCGGGCACGAATGCAAGCCCCGACAGCCCAGCCGCTCCCGCCTCCGGTACGAGACGGGCGAGGAGCTCCAGGGAGAGGTGAGCGAGCGACAGGCCCACGATCGAGCCGGCACCGGCGAGGAGCACCGCCTCGAGTAGGAGCAGTCGGATCAAGAGGCTACGACTGGCGCCGAGCACGCGCATCAGAGCGAGGTCGGCACGACGCTCGGAAAGCGCGTTGGTGAGCGCAACGAGCACCGAGCCCGCGGCCGTGATCAGGATCACCCCGGCAAAAAGTCGAAGCGCATCGAGGCCGAATCCGACAAGGCTCAACAGCCGGGCCGCTTCGAAAGCCGGCGCCGCGCCGATGAGCATCGGCTTCGAATTGACGAGCCTCGGCAGCTGAATCGCGGCAAGCGGTGTTCGATAGCGGACCAGGACCGCCGTGATCTCTCGGTTCTCGCTGTCATGCTGCGAGGAAGACGGGAGCGACCCGCGCGGCTCGTGGACCCGCCACACGCTCTCGAGCGACGTCAGGATCAGCCGATCCACGACGGTGCCCGTCGGCCGCGCGATGCCCACCACGATGTAGGGATGGTCGGCATGGGCGATCCCTCCGGCGAGACCATGAGAACCCAGAAATTGCGCACCCGGACGGAGCCCTGTGGCGCGCGCGACCTCTGCCCCGAGAACGGCTTCCATGGGTTCCTGCCAGACGCGACCCTCGGCGATCGACACCCGCCGCTCGTTCAGGAACGTCGGCTCGGTGCCGAGAAGGCGGAAGCCGAATGCGCTGTCTCCCATGGCGACGGAGATCGCGCTCGCGACCAACGGGTGGCTTCGAAGAAAACCTACATCGTCGGACCGGATATTCCCGCTCGGAACATCGATTTGGAAAACGACCGAGAGGATCAGCTGCAGCGGGCTTCCCTTCGCTCCGACAACGAGATCAATGCCACGAATTTCTCGCTCGACCCGCTCCCGAAACTGATTTCCGACGAGAAGGGCGAGCACAACGATCAGCACCCCGAGGGCAACGAGGGTGACGTTTAGGATTGTGGTTCCCGAGCGCAACCGCAGGTAAGCCAGGCCGAGTTTGACCAGCGTCATCCATTCGATCCGAGCTCGAGATGGTGGTCGAAGAACGGGAGGAGACGGGCGTCGTGCGTAGCGACGACTAGAGCCGCGCCGCGCTCCGAGGTTGCCTTCACGAGGAGATCGAGAACCGAACGCGCGTTTCGATCGTCCAGAGCCGAGGTGGGCTCGTCAGCGAGGACGAGCACCGGCCTGTTGACGAGTGCCCGGGCGATTGCGACCCGTTGAGCCTCTCCTTGGCTGAGCTCGAACGTTCGTGCGTTCGCTCGATCCTCGAGCCCAACATTCGTGAGAAGTGCTCGCAACTCCGTCTCGGGAACGCGGTTGCCAGCGAGAAAAGCCGCCAACCGAAGGTTGTCCAGAACCGAAAGCGCGCTCACCAAGTGCAGGGTCTGCAACACGTATCCGATACGGCGCCCCCGAAACGCGTCACGCCGAGTTTCCGTCAAGGCGCCGAGGTCTTGCTCTGCGACAGTTACTCTGCCGACATCTGGTAGGCGAAGCCCTGCGAGGACGTGCAGAAAGCTGGTTTTTCCGCTGCCCGACGGCCCCAGCACGAGGGCTCTGTCACGCTCGTGCAACTCCCAGCGGTCGAGGCTCACGAGCGTCCGACCAGCGATGGCGATTCGAAGTCCGTCGACGAGAACGACCTGCTTCGCGCCGGGCTCGGCCTGTGTCCCCACTGCGACAGCCCGTTCAGACGGGGACGGCCGCTTGCCGCCCCCGTCACTCCATCCAGGATACTCTTGGAGGCGCGTCAGTCGATCGCGATCGGGGCGCCCATCGATCCCGTCGCTCCGACCACGGGCGCGGGACTGTAGATGTAGGCAAAGACCCAAACCTTGTCCCGCACCAACTCGTCGAGCTTCGCGTTTTCTTGATTGACGATACCGTGGCGGGTTTGCAGGAAGGTGTGTACGCAGAATGCGCAGGCCGGATCCGGATTCGGAACGACCTCACCGGCCCAGGTATCGGCAACGGTGACACCGACTTTGACCGTTTCGGCCATCCATCGGGCCACTTCCATCCCGTAGCCGGGCTCACCGGAGTTGAACTTGGCGTTGTCCTTCTTCCAGAGCTTCGACCAGCCGGTATAGAATGCGATGGCGTCACCTTCCGCGAACTTGAAGTCCTTCATTCCCTGCTTCTCGAGGGCGAGACGCACGTCGGCCATCGTAATCTCGTAGCCGGCGTCCAGCATCTCGACACCCTTGGCACCGGCGATATCGAGCAGAACGCCGCGCGCTACGATCGGCTTCAGCTTGTCGGCGCCGATCTTCTTGAGGCCGTACGCATCCCCGATCTCGGCCTCGGTGAAGCCGTTGTAGTAGCGCATATTCGCCTTGTCGCCAGGCGCTCCGGCCTGCACGCCGATATGCCCGAGCCCGTCGAACTGGGTGCCGACCTGGCCGACCTCCGTCGCGAGGAATTCGTCGTGCCAAATGATCTTGTTGGCGCCGAACGGACCGCCGGTGGGAGTGCCCGGGATCCGCAGCGTGAAACGCCGTGAGCCGAACAACGGCATCTCACTGTCGTAGGGTTGGCCGAGCTTGTACACTTTCCCTTTGTCGGCCTCACGCAGGGCTCGAAGGACGACCTCCGGCTTCGTGTACCAATTGGTCGAGCCGGCCTCGTCGCCCGCGCCCCAGATCGGGTGGGGCCACCACTTGGAGCCGAGCGGCGTCTCCATCGTATCGCCGTCGACCCAGGGCTTACCCTTGCAAGCCTGCCAATTCTCGGGCGTGCAGGCGTTGCTCTGAGCGGTACCCATTACGGCGACGCCGATCGCAGCCGTGACCAGAACCCAAGCCTTGTGCATACGACCTCCCCTGCTTTCCTCTGTGTCCATCCTTTCGGGTATTCGGTCCGCCTCGACGTGACGTGTCCGAGTCCCGATGAGTCCGGACGCTAAACCCATGACCGAAACCGGCCGAAGCGGACCGGAGTGCCCGTCGAGAACGCACGCGGGCGCGTCCCCATCGAACAGGCTCGTTCATACCCTTCTTGGAGCGCTTGTCCAAGTCGACTTCGGCAAGCGGGCCTCGCCATTCTGCGACAGCGTGTTCGCTCGCTGCCGAGCCCGGATTGGGCTCTCTGGTTTCTCGTACGCGGGACCGCATATACGCGCTGCGGGTGCATCGATCGGGTCGATGACGCGCCTGTGTCCGCGATGGAGGCCTCTCGTCGTCATGCCGGTCGTTCACGGGCGGATAGATCCGTCGAAGACGCGTAGGGGGAGCAATAGGAGCCGGTTGCTCGGCAAGGCGTTGAAACTCCGGAACCTGCTCGTCTCGAAGCCGTCTTGCGACAGATCCGACGGCAGACAATGCGGTCGAGCTTGATCGCCCGCGCGTCGAAATGGTCTCGTGTGTCTCGAGGATCCTTCGGTGCGGGCGGTGGGTCACCCAGGGTGTTTCGACACGCAAAAAGCGGAAAATGAGGTCGGTTCGGCCGTGGCTCAGCTGACTTTATTAATCGATCAAAGAGCGAGCTCCGAAAGCTCGCTTCAAGCGTGGGTAGCTTTACGGCAAGCCGGCCTACTGTTCGATGTCGAGACCTGTCCCAGCCCCACGGAGGTCGCGTCTTTTCACGTGCCTTCTACGACCGAGCTACCCATATTGTTGGTGGACAATGTTCCGATTTGGGGTGCTCTGGCGATCGGAGAGTTTCTCGCCGAGCACGTGCCTGGCCTCTGGCCGAGCGATCCCAGGGCCCGGGCCCTGGCACGCTCCGTCGCCAGCGAGGCGCTGAGCGGTCTGAGCGCGCTCCGAGCACTGCTGCCCTTCGACGTGACCCGTCGGTTTCCGAGCGCGCGCCTAACCCGTTCTGTGCAGCATGACCTTCGCCGACTCGCCGAGATCTGGGAGGCGTGTCGCATCGAGTTCGGTACGGTGGGCCCCTATCTTTTCGGAGCGTTCAGCATAGCCGACGCGTTACATGTCGGCCCTGCCATGCGCGTTATCGGCAACTCCGTTCGTCTCCCGGGTGCCGCCGCGGTCTATCTCGAAACCCTCGCCAGTTTGCCCTCCGTCGTCGAGTGGGTCCGGGCCGCGATAGAAGATCGCGTCGAGGCCGGACACGACCGGCCGGAGCGCGATGCCCCGGAGAAGGAAAAACCGTCCTTCGCGCCAGCGGCGCAATGCGCCACCCCAGGGCCGCATTCGACGACAGAAAGGCCGCGAAGCGACGCAGAAACGTCCGACGCCCCGGTCAAACCAATAGGTGCCGGAACTCGCCGACGACACTGACATAAACGCAACGCTTGAACGGAACGACGAGGTCGATCACCTCGTCGGCCGAAGCCCATCGCCACGCCGAGAACTCTGCATGTGGCGTATCGAGAAAGATGTCAGAGTCGCGACCCAGAAACCGAAACGCTACCCACTTCTGGGTTTGTCCGCGGTACCGCCCCTGCCACATCCGTTTCGCAATGGTTACGGGCAGGTCGTAGGACCTCCAAATCTTGCTCTCTCCGAGGAACACCGCCCGATCGGTACCGATCTCTTCGTTGAGTTCCCGAATCGCGGCCTCGAGGGGTGTCTCGCCCGCGTCGATGCCCCCTTGCGGCATCTGCCACGCCGGCTCCCGGGTATCGCGACGCTGACCGACGAAGACGCTGTGGTTCGGCCCGATCAGAAAAATACCGACGCATGGCCGATAACCTGGCTTCGGTTCCAACGATTCGTGGTAGCCCGCTCTCTCGGTCACACTCACTGCCTCTGTCCCGTTACGTCCAAGCAAGAGATACGGCCAACTCGAGCCGGCGGGGAGGTCTCTCCGTGGTAGCGAGGTTCGCCGCAGAAGGCAGCTGAAGAGGGCGGGACCCGCTGGGAACGGTCGGCGGCAACGGCTCTGCCGTCGGCGGCCGCCGCCGCAGACGATGACGGTACCGCCACCACGAGGCAGTGCACGGATCGACGCGGGGAGAAAGGGTGGGCCTTTAAGAAGAGATCCCGACCTCGCGGCCGGCAAATCTCGAAGCGCCGGAACCTGCCTCGGCCAATAGGCTGCCATATTGCGCGGACGCCGATACCGACCAACGACGGCCTTATAGATGGCATTCGGTGCGGTGCGGAGCCGAGATCTGGTAATCGATCAAGAGGCCGGAACCTCGATCTGAACTTTTGAATTGTCGT
>FWPU01011182.1_pt1 | contig 12734 bp, 10 predicted proteins | sample 2228361 | NCBI WGS metagenome assembly FWPU01 (sample SAMEA103939777, study PRJEB20133) | metagenome | reverse complement strand
AAATCAGAAAAATAAAAATTTAAGTTATTGATAATCAATAGCTTAAATTTTTATTGAAAAATATTTTGGACAATAGTGTTAAAAAAATCAATTTTTTTTAACACAAAAATCTATTCTTATGGTTTAATTAATGCTTAGTTTTGCGGGGTATAATTTTAATTCGATGAAATATTTTTTAAGGATTATTTTTCTGGGATCTGTTTTAATCGTATTTTCTTGCAAATCAACCAAGGTTGTAGAAAATCTAAATAATTCGGAAAAAATTGAAGAGCCCTCTAAAAAGATTGTTCCTGTTTGTGTAGGTTTTTATAATCTTGAAAATTTATTCGATACAATTGACCAGGAAAACCGAGATGAGGAGTTTTTGCCCGGTGGTGCCAAAAAATGGAACACAGAAAAGTATAAAATCAAGTTATCCAATATGGCTAAAGTGATAAGTGAAATTGGTGCCGAATATAGTCCGGATGGTGTGGCTGTACTTGGAGTGGCAGAAGTGGAGAACGATATTGCTTTGAATGATTTGGTGAATACACCTCCTCTCAAGCAGAGAGGATACAAGTTTATTATTTATCCTTCTCCTGACGAAAGAGGAGTGGATGTGGGGCTGATATACAATCCACGTTATTTTCAACCTGAATTTTCTTATTCCTACACGTTGAAAATCGATGATGATACAGCATTTAAAACGCGAGATCAACTCCTTGTTAAAGGTAAATTGTTAGGAGAAGAAACATATTTTATGGTAGCTCATTGGCCTTCGAGACGAGGCGGGCAAGAGAGAAGCGAGCCAAAACGAATGGCTGCGGCAGCCTTGGGCAGAAAAATTATTGACTCAATTCTCACTGTAGACCCGGGGGCAAAAATTATTTACATGGGTGACTTGAACGATGATCCCGTGGATAATTCTCTAAAAAAGGTTATGAAAGGCGATTGTCCGGTAGAGAATCTTGACCCGGATGAAATGTACAATCCGATGGAATGTTTCTATAAAAAAGGAATGGGGACACTAAAATACAGGGATAAATGGAATTTGTTTGACCAAATGTTATTGACCCGGGCTTGGATAAAAGAACGGAAAGGATTGTATCTTTACAAAGTACATATTTTTAATAAACCTTATTTATTTAACGAATCGGGAAGTTTTAAAGGTTATCCGTACCGGACTTTTTCAGGCAATAATTTTATCGGAGGATATAGCGATCATTTGCCGGTTTACGTAATATTAAGTAAATAATTAGAGTAATATAAAGCAAATGAAAAAATTTTTTTTACTGTTCGTTGCACAATGTTATTTCGGAATATTTTTTTCGCAAGCATTGCTGCCAACATATTTCAGCTTTGATCAACCTGTCCCTCCTCAAGGTTGGACCTTAAATTTAAATGTAAATCCCGGGGCTACCACCTATTCCGGAGGGAGCGACAACACACCTTCTTGCCGTTTGGATGCCACAGGAGAATATGTGCAGATTTATTTTCAACAGCAGGCAGATTCGGTGAGTTTTTATATCCGGTCTACCGGTATTAATCCCGTTGTGGCTAACGGCACTTTGTTTTTATTGCAACAATCTGTCAATGGTCAGGTATGGTACACTATTCAGCAATTTGATGTAAATAATTTGAGCGGTAATTTTACTTTTGAAAAATATCCGGTGGCCGATTCTGCCAAATATATCAGATTTTATTATCAAAATAAGGCATCCGGAAGCAATATAGCCCTTGACGAAGTATATGTCAAAAAAGCTCCTCCCGGACCCAATCCCGAAATCGTGTTGGAATATAATGGCAATGCCGTTCCTCATAATGGCACTATCTATCTGATCGGAACCGGTAATTATACTGTCAAGTTGAAAAATGATGGCTTGAGCGATACTTTGTTTTTGACCAATATGATATTAAGTGGTCCTCAATCATCCAATTTCAATGTGCAAAATTTCCCTGCCTATGTGCCTCCTTCTTCAGCAGTAAATTTCACCATTCAGTTTAATGCAAGCGTCAACGGCAGTTATCTGGCAAATCTTAAGTTCAATCACAATGCCATTAACCCCGCTCCTTTTTTGGTAAATTTTTATGGCATTGTTGGTTCATTGGCTTCCGAACCGGCTGATAATCCATCGCAGGTAACAGCTCAAAACGTAGCCGGCTATGGTTTTGATGTGGTATTCACAAAGCCCCCCGGTTTTGCAGAAAAATTCATAGTTTTGAGAAGAAAAGATGCACCTGTGGGGGATTTGCCGGTTGATGGTGTTAGTTATCAAACAGGCGATTATATCGGACAGTCGCAAGTGGCTTACATAGGTAATGATACAACCTTCAGACCTTCATACATTCTTGCCGGACAAAACTATTATTTTAAAATATTTGCTTTCAATGGGCCTCCCGGTTATGAAAATTACAAACAAACCAATCCTGCCGTACTTCAAGTTACCACGCCGGTCAACATGATAGGAAACTACTATCAGGGTATCAGCAGCAGTTCTCCAACTTTCCTTTCAGATTTAAAAGCCAAGGTTAATCCGCATGTGCAGATATTCTATAATCAATATTCCGATTATATCATTGACAAATTTCAATACAGAGATACTTCCGCAGGTGCAAAAGTCATCACCTGCAGTTATTCCGGATATGAATATGTATATTATCCACCATTTACGTGGGATGTTATGAGCCGAGAACATACTTTTGCCCATAGTTGGTTTCCCTCTTATCCGGCCCAAAACAAAAAAGAATACAGCGATTTGCATAATTTATTGCCGGTAGAACTGAATAATGCCAATGTAGTGAGAAGTAATCATCCTTTTGGAGAGGTGGTCACTATTACTTCACAGTTTTTGCAGGCAAAATATGGCAAAGATGCAAACGGAAACAATGTTTACGAACCGAAAGACAATATAAAAGGAGATGTTGCGAGAGCAATTTTTTACATGTTGACTTGTTATAATGGTTCTCAGGGGTATACTTGGGTTTTACCATCTTTTCAAGACCAGGAAATTTTAAAAAAATGGCATGAACAAGACCCTCCGGATGCATTTGAAATGGCCCGCAATGACTTTGTCCATTCTGTGCAAGGAAATAGAAATCCATTTATAGATAGCGTGCATTTTGTTTGTTATATTGATTTTTATACCATGTCATACATAAATCCTTCTGCAAACTGTTTGACACAATCAATCAATGAATATTCCGGTAATTATCAAGCGAAAATTTTTCCCAACCCGGCATGCAATCAATTGAATATTGAATCCGGCAGCATTATGGAGAATCTTGTTGTTTACGATATAGATGGCAAAATTGTTAAGCAACAAAAAATATTTGATAAAAGTTACTCTTTTTCATTGTCGGTCGGAGAACTATCGCAAGGATTGTATTTTCTGGAAATTCATTTTGTTGACGGAAACAAATACAGGTTGAAATTTCAAAAAAATTGAAAAATGGATAAAAAAGATATTGAAAGAGCATTGTCTTATGTGATAGAGCCCGATTTAAAAAAAGACATCATTTCGGCAGGTTTGGTTGAGAATATCAGAATCGATGATGAAGGAGTCGTAAGATTTACGGTAAGAATACATAACCCTGCCATGCATAACCGCAACAGAATGATAGATGCATGCAAGGTTCAGCTAAGAAGGTTTTTGGGCGAAAACATCCGGGCTGAAATAGATGTGATCCCTCTTGAAGCTCAAAAGCATAGGGACCCTGCACTGAGAACCATTATGCCGGGAGTGAAAAACATCATTGCGGTGGCCTCCGGTAAAGGAGGAGTGGGAAAATCCACCGTATCGGTCAATCTTGCTGTCGGGCTGGCTAAAGCCGGATATATGACAGGATTGTTGGATGCCGATATTTATGGACCTTCTGCTCCAATCATGATGGGATTAACCGGAGCAAAACCAGGGATAGTTAAACAAGAAGACAGAACTTATATTGGACCGGTCGAATCCTATGGAGTGAAGGTGCTTTCTATTGGTTTTTTTGCCGAAACATCTCAGGCCATCGTCTGGAGAGGCCCAATGGCAGTGAAAGCCCTGATGCAAATGTTTTCCGATGCTTATTGGGGTGAGCTGGATTATGTGATTGTTGATTTACCTCCCGGTACAGGAGACATTCACCTTTCATTGGTGCAAAATATACCTCTTACGGCAAGCATCGTTGTTACCACTCCACAACCTGTGGCATTGGCCGATGCCGAAAAAGCCATCAACATGTTTTTGTTGCCTCAAATCAACGTAAATGTATTAGGCATAGTAGAAAATATGGCATATTTTATTCCACCGGATATGCCCGATAAAAAATATTTTATTTTTGGTGAAGGTGGTGCTAAACAATTGGCTAACAAATACAATTTACCTATTCTTGCATCTATTCCTTTGGTTGAACCGGTTCGTAAAGGTGGAGATGAAGGGCGACCGGTGGTATTGAATGATGATGCAACGATGCCTGAAGCTAAAGCTTTTAATGAATTGATTGAAAAAATTCTTAATTTTACCATAATTAATTCATTAAAATAACATGGCGTCTATTTCCGGCAAACAGACCATTTCTGAAACTACATTACAAAAACGTGTAAATGAAGCATTGAACAAAATAAGGCCTTTTTTGGAAGCCGATGGTGGGGATGTGCGTTTAATCAAAATAGAAAACAATGTAGCAATTGTTGAGTTTCTTGGTTCTTGCAAAAAATGTGAAATGAACAACATGACACTTAAAGCCGGGGTGGAGGAAAGTATCAAAAAAGATGTACCTGAAATAAAAGAAATACGCTTGAAAGAATAGCTAAAATTTTTTCGCCGTGTCTACAATTTTTTGAGCATTTGACAAGTTGTCATAAATTTTCAACGCTTCAGATTTGTGATGATACAAAGTGTCGCGGTCTATCCGTGCTTCCATCAGTTTATTCAACTTTTCGGCAATTAAATGGGGATCATTGTTTGTTTCCGTTACCATATTGTTTAAACCTGTACCTGTCAACATTTCTTTGTTGGCAATAACCAAATTGCCACTAAACAATGCATATAAAAGTTTTAATTTGATTCCGGTTGGTTGAAAGGTCAGCAATAAATTAATTTTTGCCTTTTTTATCCATTCAATGGTTTCTAAATGATTTTTCGGTTGAATTAATTCTACATTCGTTTGTTGTTTGACCCAAGAGACAATAGATTTGTGAGGAGTTCTGCCGGCAATAAAAATTTTATGTCTGACGAGTGGTGCAATTTTTTTTACGATAAACTCCACCGATCTTATATTTTCAGGGATTGTTAAATTCCCATGATATAAAATAAACGGTTCTATTTGTTCCGGATGGTTTAATATAATTTCGTCAAAAGGATGAAATGGGGGAAGCCAATCATTAGAAATTGATAAACTGCTTAAAAGCTTTGATTCGGTTTGCGAAATGGCAAAAACATGATTAAATTTTGAAAATATAAATTTTTCGTAAAAATTAAATTTCTTGCTTTCAGATGAAAGGTACAATTTTTTTAAAATATTGGAAGTTTGTTTACCGGACATTTTGTAATATTCACTTTCCCAATTATGTAATCGTAATAGAACAGCCAAAGAGGGAGTAAAATAATTTAATATGGCTGTGGTTTGCAATCCTTCAAAAAAAAGAATGTCATTGTCGTCTGCCGATTTCAAAAGTCTTAGAAATTCGCTGTTATATCTTGATAATACCGCCAAAGGTAAATTTTTTAACAACAAAAACGGGTTTTGTGATTGTGGGAAAAGATACACTTCGTCGCAGAATGGTCTGAGTGGTTCAAAATTGCGCCGTTTTCTTGTAAAAAAAATTAAACGAATTTTTGTTCCCAGCTTTTTTAAATTTTTGATTTTATAATAGACGTCAATTGCTCCACCATAGTCGGGTGGAAATGGATTTTCAAAGGAAATGACGGTGATTTTTAAAGACATAACGAGTTATTTGGGACCATTTTTCTTTTTCTTTGTCATAATTTAATTGAGCGGCTGCAAACTTACAATTATTCATATATTTGAGATAATCGTCCTTCCTATTTTCTATCAAATCCCTGATTTGCCGGGCAATAGAAAGTGGATTTCTTTCTTGCACCACTTCGCCTACCTGATATTCCAGAGTATATTTGGCCATAACAGGCAAATTGCTTACAAGAACCGGAGTGTGTGCATGAATGTAATCAAACCATTTATTGGGCAAAGCATACCGATAATTCGCACAACTGTCATCTTCCCAGGAAAGTCCAAGAATCGCTTTAGGAGTAATCGATTTTAATTTTTCCGGAGCAATTCTTCCCAAGAAAACAACATTTTGCAGGTGTAATTTTTTTGTCAAAGTTTTGCATTCTTCTAAAATGTCTCCATCTCCGGCAATGCAGAGTTTATATTCGGGCAGATATTGCATGGTTTCAATCATCAATTCCACACCGCGATCCTTGTTTACAGATCCTTGATAAAGAATAAGAGCCGGATCTTTTTGAACTAAGGTCGAGTCGTTAGAATAAAAGGGGGCATTTCTTATCACGAAAAATGTTTTTTTCCACTTTTGTTGAAAGATGTCCGCCAAAATTTCATTTACAGTAATGGCTGCGTCTGTCTGTGGGATCAATAATCGCTCAATCCATTCCCAGATTTTACGTTTTATTTTGTTTTGATTGAGCTCGGGGACTTGTGAAAACCATTCGTGACAATCTACAATTATTTTTATTCGCTTTAATTTTGAACCAAACCATGATCCGGGCAAGGTGTCCACATCATTGGCTATTACCATGGATGGATTCTGAGACCAACATAAGAACCAAAAAATCTTTACATTCATTAAAAAATAAAACAATGGTCCTTTGTTGACCGGAAAAGTCCACCGGATGCAGGAATAAGGTCTTTCAATGTCATCGGAGTGTTTTAATTTGCGCCCTATCAAAACCGGTCTGTAACCTAAGTCCATGAGTGCTCTGCATGTACGGTCGACTCTCTGGTCCGAAACAAGATCATTGATAACGAAACAATATACGGTTTTTTCTTTTCTGCTCATTATTTTGCAAAATAACACTTTTTGGGTGATAGTTTCTTCATGCATTGTTGATCATTCATTGGGCACTGCTTAAGTATCGGGTCAACAGCCGTATGTACCGTTTATGTATCAACAAAAACCATTTAAAAAAAAGAATACATCTATAATCGGGAATAATCATAGTTTTGTCGATGCAAATGAAAATAAAGGCGCTCATATCATCTTTGTGTGTTCTCATTTCTTTGGTGGCAAATGCCCAGGAAAAATGGGATTTGAAAAAATGTATAGAAACTGCCTGGGAAAATAATATTCAAATAAAAATACAAGAAAATAACGAATGGTTGGCACAAAAAATCTTACAACAGTCTTATGCCACACATTTCCCAACACTAAACGGGATAGCTACTCATGTATACAATTTCGGTCAAACCATCGATCCTTATACCAACCAATTTGCCAATTCAAGAGTAAGGTCAAACAATTTCGCATTGCAAAGCCAATGGACACTTTTTGCCGGGAGGCAAAACTATTTCACTACAAGGCAAAATATATGGAACTATAAATCATCGCAATCTACAACACAAGCCACTAAGAATAATATTGCATTACAGGTAGCCAATCTTTTTTTAAATGCTTTGATTGCGAAAGAAAATGTTGAGATAGCAAAAAATCAGGTAAATATAACTCGTTTACAATTGGAAAAAACTCAAAGGATGTATGAAACAGGACTGGTGCGTCCTACCGATCTTTATTCTATACGTACACAATTGGCAACCGAAAAAACCAATCTGGTCAATTTAGAGAATCAATACAAAATGGCATTGTTGAATTTGGCTCAAGCCATGCGAATACCATCGTCAACACCATTTGAGCCATATATAGCCCTTCCCGGCGAAGATTGGGAAATTGCTGAAGTGTATCCTTCGCCGGAGATCATTTTTGAAGAAGCGTCAAAGAATCTCCCTCAAATACAATCTGCCGAACAAGCTTTGAAATCGGCCGAATTTGCATTCAAAGCGTCAAAAGCTGCATTTTACCCAAGATTGACGTTTAGCGCCAGTTTGGGCACAGGTTATTCGGGCTTGCAAAAAGAAATTTTGGGTGTGAATTATACCGGAGTAGACACAATCGGATTTACCAATAGCGGAGATTACGTACTTACACCATCCTATGATTTTATCACACAGACCATTCCTTTTCAGAAGCAATTGGATAAAAATTTTAATCAATCCATTGGGTTTACACTAAGTATTCCATTGATGAATGCATGGAATGTAAGAACAAATAAGCACCGCAACGAGGTTAATTTAAAGAATTCCCAATGGCAGTTAGAACAAACAAAACAACAATTATACATGGACATTGAAAATGCCTACCGATCTTATATTTTCGCATTGGAAAATTTCAAAGCCAGAAAAGAAAACATTCGTGCATTTGAAGAAAATTACCGTTTGGCCGAAGCACAGTTTGATCAAGGATTGATTGACGCTTATCTATACAACAATACCAAAAACCAATGGATGAAGGCACAGTCGGATTTGATACAAGCCAAATACGAATTGTTGTTTAGAATGAAAATATTGGATTTTTACATGGGGAAAAATCTTGAATAATGAACAAAAAGAAAAAAAGAAATATCATCATTATTATTTCTACCATAGTGTTGTTGCTTGTTTTGATTGTGGTCATTTCCAAGGACAGACAACTTGGTCTTGAAGTAACTACTGAAAAAGCACAAATAAGGGATATCCAGGAAACAGTGACAGCTGCTGGAAATATACAAGCCAAAACCGAAGTCAAAATAAGTTCGGAAGTGTCAGGTGAAATTATTGATATTCCGGTGGTCGAAGGTCAAAAGGTGCAGAAAGGACAGCTATTGGTGGTCATACGTCCCGATATTTACATTTCTGCAAGAGACCGTGCAGAAGCGGCATTGCAAACAGCCAGAGCTAATCTTGAACAGGCAGAAGCAGCCATGCAACAAGCAAAAGCCCAATTGATCAATGCAGAGTTGAACTACAAGAGAAATAAAAAGTTATTTGAAGATAAATTATTGTCTGAAAGCGAATTTGACAATATCCGAATGAATTATGAAGTTGCCCGTGCGCAATATGAATCGGCAAAACATTCTGTAGAAGCAGCCCGTTTTAATGTGAAAAGCGCAGAGGCCTCCTTGAAAGAAGCTACGGAAAACCTCCGTAAAACAACCATTTATGCGCCTATAGACGGTGTGGTGACTTATGTTGCAAAAAAAACAGGAGAACGTGTGGTTGGCACCAATATGATGGATGGTACCGAAATAATGCGATTGGCAGATTTATCGCATCTAGAGGTGAAAGTTCAAGTGAATGAAAATGATATTGTCAGAGTAAATGAAGGTGATTCTGTGGTGATAGAAGTGGATGCATATTTAGGTGAAAAGTTCTACGGAAAAGTAAATAAAGTTTCACAAGCCGGCAATACGTCCAATGCTAATTTAGGTGCGACCGGTGCTGCACAATCGATAAATTTTGATGTGATTGTGGCAATAGATTCCAATTCTTACAAAAAATTGATTACTCCGGAAAATCCTTATCCCTTCAAGCCCGGGATGACTGCAAGTGTTGAAATATTTACTGAAAAGGTCCGGAATGTTTGGTCTGTACCTATACAGGCCGTAGTGATGCGGGAAGATACAGGGAAATTAAAAACAGGAGAGATGCGTGAAGCCGTCTTTACGGTTGATAAAGGAAAAGCACATTTAATATTTGTAAAAACAGGATTGCAGGATCTTTATCATATTCAGATTGTTGAAGGTATTAATGATTCATTGGAAATAATCACCGGCCCGTACGATGTATTGGTGAAACAATTGAGAGAAGGATCGGTGGTTAAAATCAAAAATGAACGATCCGAAAAATAATTTCAATTTTGCTTTGCAAAATTTGATTATAGATGACATCATCCAATGATATTTTCATTTTACATCTTGAGACATCAGGCAAGATATGCTCAGTGGCACTCAGCAACAAATCGTCACTAATCGAAGAAACAATTGTTGACGGCGAATACAGACATTCTGAAATGTTACATCCTGCCATAGAAGAAACTTTACGCAAATCAGGGGTGAAGGTTGGTAATTTGCATGCAGTCAGTGTCAGTGCCGGTCCGGGATCATACACAGGATTGAGAATTGGCAGTAGTGCCGCTAAGGGTTTATCTTATGCGCTTGACATTCCCATGATAGCTATACCTACACTTCGTTTGCTGGCGTTTGAAGCAGCAGATCGCTTCCCGTCTACAAGCCAAAAAACTGTTTATTGCCCTATGATTGATGCCCGTAGAATGGAAGTGTATACACTTTGGATGGATTCTAACAGAAATATCATCAAACATGAACATCCTTGCATTTTACATGAAATTGATTGGGAAAATCAGCCATCTGAATTTATATTTTTTGGAGATGGGGCGGAAAAACTAAAATCACTTTTGCAAGAAAATGATCGGTTTAAATGGATAGATGTCAACTTGACGGCATCATTGCAATGCAAAAAAGCATATGAATTTTACTTAAACAATGTCTTTGTCGATATTTATTCTTTTACTCCAATGTATTTGAAAGAGTTCAGGGCCGGTATTCCTACCAAAAACAAACTTGGTTAAACACAAGATTCATCCATAATTGCCGGGGTGTGATATTTTTAACTTAAAATTGTAAAGATTTTTCATTATCAGATGAAAAAAAATTTCTTGGTCAATATATTGTTTTTACTTCTGATCAATGCCATAATCAAACCATTATGGGTATTGGGTATAGACAGGGGAGTGCAACTATGGGTCGGAACCGGCAGCTATGGCAGTTATTTTGCCATTCTCAATTTGGCTATAATATTAAATATATTTTTGGATTTTGGCTTAACCAACTATTACCACAGGAAGGTGGCTTCAGATCCGGGTATCTTTCCTCAAGAATTTTCATCTGTTGTTTTAATAAAGTTGGTTTTTGGCTTGATTTACTTTATCTCAGGTTTGATGATAGCATATGTGTCGGGATTTTCACAACGCCTTACTCTTGTCATGGCTGTATTGCTTAATCAATTTTTACTTTCTATGCTTTTGTTTATGAGAAGCAATCTAAGCGGATTGAAACATTATTTTATGGATAGCATAATTTCTGTCACCGATAAATTAATTATGATTTTGTGGTGCGGTTATCTGTTGTTATATCCTCATTATTTCCCAAATTTTGACATACTCGATTTTGCATGGATGCAAAATATCGCCATTTGTATTGCATTGTTGATATCGTTTGGTTTTTTACGAAAGAATCACACTTTCAGAATGCTTATGCCGGGTTGGAAAAAAATTTTTTCCATAATTAAGGAAACCATGCCATTTTCTTTGCTCGTCATTACCATGGCAATATATTATAGAATCGACGGAGTAATGCTGAAGTGGTTGTTGCCGGAAGGAGAAATTTATGCCGGAGTTTATGCACAGGGGTTCCGGCTCCTCGATGCAGGTAGTATGATTGGAGCATTGTTTGCCGGACTGTTATTGCCCATGTTTTCTTATTTGGTGGCTAACAAAGGTAATGTGAAAGAATTGCTAAAAGTTTCAATGGATTTAATGTTCTTCATCAATTTGGCCGTATTGGCATATTTTATTTTCATTACAGATGACATTAGCCGTTGGTTATATACACATCACCTGAAAGAAACTTCTCTATTGTTGAGGTGGTTGATTCCCTGCTTGTTTTTAGTAAATATAACATATATTTTGGGAACGTTTCTAACATCTGCCGGAAATTTAAAGCAATTAAACATGATCTCGATTTCAGGTGTAGTGTTGAATGTAATACTCAATTTGATATTGATACCGGAATACAATGTGCTGGGGGCAGCCATGGCTAGTTTTGCCACTCAATTGCTGGTTATGATCATGCATGCAATCATATTAAACCAATTACATCAAGGATTAACGAATTGGAAACAATGGGCTTATTATGGCGGCTTATTGCTTCTGAGTTTATGGGTGGTTTATGTACTAAAGCAATTTTCTCTTGAAGTTAAGGATTTCTGGATCATGACTTCAATCTGGATTCTTCTGACAGCATTGTTTATGTTCAGAAAAGAGTGGAAAGTAATTCAAAAATACCTGCTACAAAAGTTTTATTGAAACAACAATCACTGCCATACATATATCCGCAAAAACAAATTGTGCAAGAATTTTTATAGAATAGGATAATAATTGTAATACTCCCCAAAATTAACCTCCGGTAAAGGATTAAAAAAGCCCTTAAATTTAACCTTTAAAATCAAAAAAATGAAATAATCAAGAAGAAAATCCAGTGTGAGACTTTTAAAGTGAAAGTTGCTTTAGAAGATATCAAAGAAAAGGAAACTTTGAGCCAATTAGCTAAGCGTTTCGAACTACATCCGAATCAAACTTCACTATGAGAGCAGACATTCATTGAGAATTGTTCGAAGGTGTTTGATGAGAGCAGTCAATATAAGCAGGATGGTACGGACCATAAAGAACTCTACACCAAAATTGGATTTGAAAAAATAGAATGACTTTTAAAAAAAAGAAGCTTAAAAAAATGGGGTTATGAAAACCTTATGCAAATTTGTAGATAGGAATAATAAGCAATTAAGTGTTTGCCGTCAGTGTGTGCTTTTGGGCATTAATTGGTTAAAGCCGAGAACAAAGGCAATAATTGGGCTACGGTAACAGCCACTCCTGATAAAGCTTCACCGAAAGGCAATAAAGGTCC
>FWPU01011180.1_pt1 | contig 12740 bp, 13 predicted proteins | sample 2228361 | NCBI WGS metagenome assembly FWPU01 (sample SAMEA103939777, study PRJEB20133) | metagenome | reverse complement strand
CAGGTGTCCAAAATGTCTCTGCGTCACTTGGGCCGGACAAGTGTGCCGCTAAACGTCACTCAATGTGAGGTTTAGGCGCAGGCGCTGCGCGGTGCCAAAAAGCCCCTATTCGCCGGGAAACATGCCCCTGATAGCCCCAAAAACGGGCTGCTTTATGGAACTAGGGGGTGAAATCACGCTCGACGTGCCAGTGCTTAGCAACTTCGAGTGCGACTACCAAGTGCTCCAGGAAGACGCCAATATAGCGGCGCGCCGGCTTAAGGGTCTCGACCTTGCATACCTCGATCCCCCGTATAACCAGCATCCTTACGGGTCTAACTATTTCATGCTCAACCTGCTCGTTCATTACGAACGCCCCAAACACATCAGCCGCGTCTCGGGTATTCCCACCAACTGGCGCAGGTCAGGCTACAACGTGCGTGCGAAGTCATTGCCCCTAATGAGGGATCTTCTTACGGCAATGGACGCTCCGTTTCTTCTGATTTCCTTTAATAATGAGGGTTTCATCTCACCGCACGAGATGCGCTCAATGTTGGACACGCTCGGCTCCGTCGCTGTAGTCGAAATGCAATACAACGCGTTCCGTGGCAGCCGCAATTTCAATAACAGGCCGATTCACGTCACCGAGCAACTGTTTTTAGTGGAGCGGAGGTAGGCTAACATGGCGCGAAAGCACGAGTTACGACGGCTTCGCACCGGCACGGTGATCAATGTCACCTCTAAGAAACAGGAGTCCGATAGCATCAGGGCTTTGCAGCAGGTGGTGGAACACTTGGACCGCAAATTCGGGAAGAAGATCTCCCTTGCCCATGAGAGGCAGTGGTGAAGGACATCGTCGCAGAACTTCGCCGGACCTACCCGCACACTCAGTTTCACTACCATTTTCCTACCAGCTCGATTCGTCCTGATGGAGGGATTCTCCATATCCGGGGGAAGACTGGCGACAAGTTCATGTATCCAGTCCTCATTGCGGAGGTCAAGAACCAAGGAACGAATCTGCTTCGGGCCCAGGAGGGCCTTCCAAAGCAAGCAGAAGGCAACGCGATCGAACGACTGGGGAAGAATCTCATCGGTCTACGCACCGCTCTCATGCGCGAGAGTATCTTCCCGTTTGTATGTTTTGGCTATGGATGCGACTTCGAGAATGACTCGTCGATCCTGGATCGGGTTTCGACCATGGCGCTGTTCGGTAGGCTGAACAAAACATATCTGTATGACGAGGAAGGCGGGAAGTTCAATCGTGGGAGCTTCTACTTTCGACCAGAGCCGTGGTCGGTAGACGAGATGGTTAAGATCATGAGCGATATCGCTGAGCGTTCCGTCCTCTATTACTTCTCAAAGTACCGTGAGGGGCATTTCGAGAAAGCCTAAAGCCAACAGAACTTGGCGCCTGACCCGACCCTTACGGTATCAAGCCCTTTCCCCGCTCGCACACGAACGCCACCGGCTCCACACGCCTGCCCCCGTGTGGGAGTCCGCACGCAGCGTGCCCCAAGAGCAGGCCGGGAGCTGGCACGTGGCAACGGCGAGGGGCCCGCTTTCCATGACTAGGGGGGCCGCTATTGCCCAGGACAGGATTTGAACCTGCATGCCCTTGCGGGCGCCAGCCCCTCAAGCTGGTGCGTCTGCCAATTCCGCCACCTGGGCAGGTGTTTAGCCGCTAGCGCCAACCCATCGAGGTCTTGCCACAAACGGCTCTGACTTGGTCACGCCGGTCTGGCTCTACGGCGAGGCTCTGTTGCTATAGGTGTAAGCCGGGGGGCCTCCGCCTCATGCTGTACGTCTTAGAGTCTATCTGTTCCGGGGGTTCGGTCAAGCTCTGCAATCCCTTCTTTTGCTGCCGGAAGGCACGGCCTTCTGCAAAACGAGGCACATGCTCTGCCGGGTGCCGGACCATCCATCGCGCTACCGCCCGCGGTTTGGCCAACGTACCGCGCCCCCTTTCCGGCGATCCGAGGCCGACAAGCAGCGCTTGCCCGCATCGGCAGGGCCCGACCTATCTTATGGGGACCCCGTTCTGCGACCCGAATGCAGGAGCTTCTGCACCGGATTTGCTTCCGCGGCGCATGAGCACGAGCGGCAGCGGGTCTTTGGGATGAAGTGCAATGTCGGCTGCCAGCCGCAGGCTGATTGGAGTTGTGGGAGGCTGGATGCGGTATTCATTCAGCAGCGTGGCCAAGACCAAGACGCACTGTTGATACCCGAGCGCCATCCCCACGCAGGAGCGCGGTCCGGCACCGAACGGCAGGTATGTGTAAGGCGTACGAAGGCGCTCCGCTTCTGGCTCGAAGCGGCGGGGGTCGAATTGGAGCGGAGCATTGAACCAGCGTGCGTCGCGATGGATGGCATAGACGGGCAGCATTACCTGGCTGTAGCGCGGCAGGCGGTAGCCATCGACGGAAACGGGGCGGCGAATTTGGCGGGCTAAGATGTACACCGGAGGATAGAGGCGCATCGCTTCTTTGATGACCATTTGGGTGTAGGAGAGGTGCGCCAGGTCTGGGCTGCCCTCCGTGCAGCCGGAGAGTGCCTGTGCCGCCTCGCAGGCGGCCTGTTCTTGGACCGCGGGATGGTGTGCCAGCAGCCAGCAAGCGAACGTGAGGGTGGCAGAGACGGTCTCTTTGCCGCCCATGAGCAAGTTGGCTGCTTCGTCGCGGGCTTGGCGCGGAGACATGCCCATCGTGCCTCCTTGCCGATCGTGCGCGACCAATAGCAGCGAGAGCAGGTCGTTCTGCGGTGCTGCCAGCCGGCGCCGCGCTGCCGAGAGCAGCACATCATCGTAATGCCGCATGGCGGTGCGAAGGCGTGCCTTGGAGCGCAGCGGCAGCCAATCCGGCGCCAGCGACCAGCGGGCCAGTTCGCGAATGCCGATGGCGTGCAGTTCGCATGCCGCCTGATGCAGGCCGTCCACCACCTGCTCGGCCTCTTGCCCGAGCAGCAGGTGTACGTTGAGCGCGAATGCCAGCCAATCGAAGGCTGCGGCAAGGTCCGTACCGTGGCGGCAATAGTCGGCCAGTGCGCGCCGAGCGTACCGAGCGACCGCCTCGGCCTGACTTTCAGGATCGATCTGCTGCATTGCCCAGCGGACCTTGCGGCGCTGGCTGTGCCAGTGGGGACCTTCGTTGAGCAGCAGGCCGCGGCCCATCCAGCGGCCAAAGTACCATTTTACAGCGGGCAGTTTGGCCAGGGACTCGGCCTGTTTGACCAGCAACTGGCTGACGTGTCTCGGGTGGAAGAACAAGAAGTTCTTGATCGGGCCGATGCGAAAGGCCACACAATCTCCAAATGTCTGCCCAAGTTCGAGCACGTACCCCAGCACGTCTGTTTGCAGGCGGCGCACATGGCGCCAGCCGAGCCAGCCATTGGCAGGTCCGGGCACCGCCGTTGCACTCGCTCTGCGCAGCATGGGAGGCTCGCTAGTAGGCATGCGTGTGGCGAGCGCGGCCCGCGGGTCAGGAGCCTGCTGGGTCCTGTGCCTGCGTGCGTTTGCCTCCGCCCACCGAAATCAGATGGGAGTATGTGCGCAGATACATTCTTCCGCCGGAGATGGCGGGCGTGCTGCGGCTCTCTTCGCCCAGGTTTGTGCGGCCTAGAAGCTTGTACTCTTCTGCCGCTGCCAGCACGACGACCGTGCCATCGTCATCGATGGCGTACAGCTTGCCGTCCACGCAGACGGGTGAACCAGAAAAGCTGCCGCCCACGCGCTGCCGCCAGAGCGTTTCGCCGGTGGCGGCCCGCAAGCAGGTGACGATGCCCGCGTCGCTCCACAGAAATAATAACTCGCCGACGGCTATAGCAGTGGGTACGTAGGGGGCCTGGTTGTCGATGCGGTAGACCAGTTCGGGAGGCTGGCTTCCGTCAACGGCCCCTGGTTTCACGGCCGCGACGTAATTTCCCCCGCCGCCGGATCCGGTGGAGCCGAAGATCAGTCCGCCAGCGATCACCGGAGAGCTGACGGAGCGCTTATCCAGCACGTCGATCTCCCAATTCACTTGGCCAGTGGCCGGATCGATGCTGGTGATTCCGTGGGCGCCGCTGTTGAAGATCAACTGCGGCGGCCCTGCAGCGGGCTGGTACACGCAAGGCGTCGAGTAGGCGACCTGCTCGCTGCGGCGCGGCGTCTGCCAGCGCGTCGCGCCGGTGCGGCGGTCCACGGCAATCAGAAAGCTGGTGCCATGCACGTCGGGATTCTCGCGGTCGGCTCCGTCCTGGTCGTTGGCCAGAATCACCAGGTCTCCGTAAACAATGGGAGACGTGCCGCAGCTATGCTGGCTGACGTACGGGCCCAGGTCGCGTTCCCAGACTTGCTCGCCTTCGTGCGTCAGTGCAAGGAGCGTGTAGCGCTCGGGGGCCGACCAGCACACATAGACGTGCTCGGCGTCCACCGCCGGCGTGGCTGAGGCGAAGCTGTTGCGCGCATGCTTGGGGTGCACGCTCGACGCATAGCGCTGCTCCCAGACGATGCGGCCATCTTCGGTATCGAGGCAGAGGACGATGCGCTGAGCCGTGTCGTTCTCTGCACTGAGCAGAAACACGCGATTGCCCCAGATGACCGGCGAAGCATGCCCCACGCCCGGCAGCCGCGTCCGCCAGTTGATCTCCCCTTCGGTCCAGGTGACGGGAATCTCCTTGGCCGTGCTGATGCCCGTACCGTTCGGGCCGCGAAACCGCGTCCACTCTTGGGCATGCAAGGGCGGGCCGACCAGCATGAATTGCACGCCAACCATCGCGGCTGCCAGGACGAGTTGAAGAGGCTTCATAACAGCTCCTGCGTGCGGTCAAGGTGCGGAGGGTAGGCAGCAGCCATGGTAATGAAACCACCAGAACAGAGACAAGTAGATTCTCGCGACCCAATTGCGTACCGCACGCTCAACTCGAGGTCTTGGGGAGCACACGATCTCTCGCTTGGCGCTCAGCGTTCCTCAACAGCGGGCGGAGACCGGCCTGCGTCCCATGCGGTCGCTTGACCAGAAATGCGCGGCAAGCGATGATGTGGTTCGTTGTGGCCCGCGCTGACACACGCTGCACAGCGGGTTGCTCGCTCGCCGGAACTGTGTAGGGGGCGTTGAACGTGTTGGCTCTGCTTGGTGACACGCCGCGTACGGTTGCACCGCTCGTCCACCTGTGGGCTGCTGCCTCGCGCGCCCGGCGTGCGCGCGGCCAGCGCCTTGCGAACCCCAACCGCCGGGGGATAACGCTGATCGAGCTGCTGGTGGTGATCGCCATCATCTTGCTGCTGTTGGCGCTCTTGTTCCCGGCCGTGCAGTTTGCTCGTGAGTCATCGCGACGTTCCGGGTGCACGAACAACCTCAAGCAGATTGGCATCGCCGCACACCACTTTGAGGATACGTACGGCATCTATCCGCCTGGCTACCTGGGGCCGCTGGAGCCGAATCCGGACGCCACGCTGGGCCAGTGCGTGGGCGTGCTGCCCTACTTGCTTCCGTACTTGGAGCAGCGTCCGCTCTATGGGCGGCTAGACGAGAAGGTGATGCTGAACATTCGCCGGGGCGCCCCGCCGAATTGGTGGCAGGATCCAGATACCTGGCGTGCGGCCCAAGTTTGGGTGCCGGGGTTCCTTTGCCCGTCTGATGCGCCCGAGACCTCGAGCTACGCCATGGTCTACCTGCACACGTACTACGACGCTTCCACGGACCAGGCGGTGCTTGTGGGCGGCGCCTATGCGGCTGCTGCCGGAGGCAGCTCGTTGGCGCGCTCGAACTACGTGGGGGTAGCCGGCGGCATGGGTCGCATTGGGTACGCGCCTTGGGACTTTTGGGAGGGGGTGTTCACGAACCGATCGAGGAACCGGCACGCCACGATACTCGATGGGGCCAGCATGACGCTCATGTTCGGAGAGTCGCGCGGCGGCCTGATGGGGCCGCAAGCCGGCGTGCAGCAACGCGAGTATGCCTTTACGTGGATGGGCTGCGGCACGCTGCCCACGGCCTGGGGCCTGGGCTGGAATCCTACCAGCGAGAATGGCGGAGAGTGGTACCGGTTCGGCAGTGCGCACTCGGGGGTTGTGCAGTTCTGTTTTGCCGATGGGTCGGTGCGTCCGCTGCGGGTGACCATCGACGATTCGCCCGGCGTGTATCACTTTCGCAGCCTGTCCGGCATGAAAGACCGCCGTCATGTGCCGCAGGACGCGTATTAGCTTCACACGGCCGAGCCGGCATGTTGGTGTTGATCTGTTCGGGATGGAGGAGCAGCAGAATGAGTGGCACATACGAACACGTCACGGCGCCGCGCTGCGCACGGTGCATTGGCTCCAGAGAGCGCCAGGCACGGCTCATCTCGATGGATGCGTTGCATAATGGGTGAACTGCAAATGGATGGTCTTAGAGTGGGTGCGCTGCATTTGGATACGCTGCACGTAGATACGCTGGATGTAGATGCGCTGCATGCGGAGGTTCGGGTGCGACCACAATGCCAGACTGGTGCGAGTGCCGCAGGCGTGGCCTTGGACTACTGTGCGCGCGTCTGGCGTGCCATGTTGTGTGTGCTTCTCCTGTGCCTTCTTGGTTGTGGTGGCCGCAAGCTGCCGGATCCGGGCAATGCCCCATTGCCCACCGCACCGCCGTCCCCTGTCTCGCCCCCTTCGCGGCCTCCCCCGTGATACGGCGCGTTGGCACGTTGCATGGCAGCGTTCGCATGCCCAGCAGCACTGCGTGTGCAATTCTTTGGGATCTCAGGTCCTCAAAGAGGCTGGCGAGTAAGACCGCACCCCGGCGTGTGCAGGATCTCAGATCTGAGATCTTAGATTCCATCTGCCGCACTGCGAGCGCGGCAAACGGCGAACGCCTCGGCGAGCATCCTGCCTCTTCGCATGTCGCACACAGGAACGCCGCAGGCGCGGCGGCCAGGTCATGGACGACATTACATCTTTGCCAGAAGGCCGTGGCGCCTGCACATTTTGCTTTTCGCCCGGCCCCACCCGCCATATGGCACCATTACGTCCCGGCGGTATTGCAGTGCGCCGTGTCGTTTCGCAGCCAGCGACGCAACACGGGGAGTGTGAGCCAGCAGCCCGCCGTAAAGGCCGCACCTGTGGCCACAAGCAGGCTAAAGGCATGGGGGGCGCCCCTCGTACGCTGCCATGCTTCGTACCACGCGCCGCCGCAGCGGGTGGCAAGAAGCGTGCTCAGGTTGGAAAGCCCCATGAGCAATGCGAACGCAGTACCCGCTGCCCGAGGCGGGCAGGCCTGTGCGGCCAAATCGAATTGCATGAGTGTGGCCGTCATATAAGCGAAACCTGCAAACAGGCTGATCAGCATGCCGCTTGGCAGGCCGCTTACCAACTGGTAGGCGAGCGTGCTGAAGATTCCCAGCACAATGGAAAGGTGGACCAACATCCTGCGCGAGAGGGCGCGGCAGTACAGGCCGTAAGCAGCGCAGGCGGCCACGGATCCGATACCCACCAACGCGGCCATCTGGCCAAAGGCAATGGCGCTCATACGCCACACTTCTGTGGCATGTAGCTGCAACACTGCATTGGAAAAAGGGTTGAAGCTAAACAAGCACAAGAAGACGGCAACACCGGCTACCGCGGCCCACGAGCCTGTCTCTGCCACAGCTTGGGGCGCCGTCCGCGGCGGCTCTCTCACCAGCCATGTGGCGCCGAGGGTCACCAGGGCCATGCCGGCACACGCCGCATACGCGACGCCGTGCAAACGGTGTTGATTCAGGTAGCCTCCCCACCAGCCAGCGGCAACGGCAGCGGTATACAGGGCACCCCACTGGATGGCTTGCAGCCGCCCCGTGATGCCCAGGCGGCGGCCTTGGTCGACCATCAGGCCGTCGGCGGCCACATCGCCGCAGGCCACGGCGGTGGTCGCCACCAGCAAAATGGCCAGCAGTGTGTGCTCCCGGCCCGGTCCCAGCGGAATGAGCCAGGCGCCTACGAAGCTCATTCCTGCCAGGGCCGCGGCGAGAATCAGCCAGCCTTTACGCCGCGCGCCCGCCAGCGGCACAAAGTCCGTCAACAGACCGAATAATGGCTTAACAGCCCAGGGAGCACCAAGCCAGGCCGTGAACGCGGCAATCTTGGCCGGACCATGACCCCAGCTTGCCAACAGGCCGATCAGCGGTTGGGCAACCAGACCCTCGCTTGGCTCGGCCAGGCCCTGCGCAAAATACATGGCGGCCAGGGCCGAGGCCAGTCCCAACGGAACACCCCGCCACACCCAAGCCTCCTCCCTCTGCACAGAGGTTCGGCGGCCTTCCTGAACAGGCATACGCTGGCTCGCATGGCTACGACTTATGACCCCTGGTCTTCAAGCTGCTTGCGCAAGGCCTCAAGTTGGGCGGCGCGCGCCTCATCGTTGGCGCGGGGATCGAACTCCACCGGGCGCCCAAGCATGCGTTCGAGCTGGCCGTGTGCACACTGGCGCGTGCTCAGGTCTGCGTGATTGAGCAGGGCCAACCAGACCCGCAGGTCGCGAACCAGAAGATAGGCGACGCGGTCGGGCGTGTCGGCCTCGCCCGAGCCGTCGAAGGCGAGCAAGATTCCCTTGATGCGGCGGCGTTGCTCGGCATCGAGCCTGGCCTGATCGAGCGCCAGCAGGTAAGGCACAAGCTGGCGGCCCTGGGCGCGCAGTGCCCGGTCTGCCGCCTGTCGCTGCGCAAAGCGCGGGCTGGCCAACGCAGCCACCAGGGCATCCCATCGCTGCGTGTCGGAGTCCGTGGCCGCGGCCGCAGCGCGGCAGAGCGCCTCTTCTAAGGCCTGCGCGGTTTCTGCGAGCCTCCATGTGCCGTCTAGCAATTCCAAGAGCGGCACGAGATGGCCGCGCGCCAGATCGGGCTCGGCCAGCAAAAGTTGCCAAAGGTTCTTGCTGCGCCTGGTTGTACGCTCGCCTTGCTGCTCGATGGTAAGCACCAGCTCTCCCTGGGCCGACTGCTCAAACAGCACGCCAACCCCGCCCGCAGCCGACCGCGGCTGCTTGCGGATGCTCACTTCTGTCGGCGCAGCCGTGGGGTCTCCGTCAGATTGTGCTACCACGTCTATCGCCAGCTCCACGTCTGGCGTCGTAAGCTGGTAATGCACGTCTGGTAAGCCGGTGGAAAGATTGATGGTCAAGCGCTCTTGCCGCTGCGTCCCTCCCACCGATGCACTGCGGCTCTGACCGGCGTAGGCCGGATCGCTACGCGCCACGATCTGCCCGCGAATCACGAGGAATTGCACCATCCGCAATTGGGGACCCAGGCCGCCATGCATCTGGATCTGCTGGGCGGCACCAGTTCGCCCGGCTGCAAGCACTGCCGCTGCTGCGAGGAGTTCCAGCCCCAATCGAACGGGCAGCCGTGCGGACAAGGCCTGTGTCGAACGTGCTGCACAAGAGCGCCACATTCCAGAAGGCAAAGTCTCGAGAGATGGGGCCGCTCGCATCAGTCGCTCCAGCATGTAAAGGTCTTGCATCGACTCGCGCGACCGCCTCCTGTAATCGGGCACGGCCTTACACGGCCGATCTCGTCTCCGCACCCTCTTCGACCTCGTCCGCATCCAGAAGAGGCCCAGGGCGAGGCGGTCCTCCTTCTTTCTCGGCCTCCTCGCGCCTAGACGCCGCCTTGCTACGTCGGTGCCGGACGATCACGTATACCACAACCGCCACAATCGCCGCCGCCGCACCCGCCGTAAGCGCCACCTCGGCACGACGAATCCATAGCCACCAGGTGCGTATCTGGTTGCCGAACACATAGCTCAAGCCGAACACCGTACCAACCACAGCCGTGGCACTGATGGCATCGACCGCCAAAAACCTCAAAAACGGCACCCTTAGTACGCCCGCCGCCAAATAAACCGTCCCCCGTACCCCTACCAAAAACCTCGCCAGCAGCAAGGCCTTCAAACCGTGCCGGGAGATCATCTGCTCCATCTGCCGCTCGCGCTCCGGGTGCAGCCAGCGTGCCAACCACCCCCGCGTGCGCAGGACAGACTGCCCGAACTGATACCCGATCGCATAGATCAGACAGTCGCCCAGTACTGCCCCAATCAGACAGGTCGCCAACGCCAACCAGGGGTTCAACGATCCGTCTCGGCTTGCCGCGCCTGCGACGATCAAGAAGACCTCCTCGGGCACGGGCAGACCCATGCCCGTCAACACCAGGCCCAGGCCAATGCCCAAGTATGTGGCGTGATTCACCAACGGACCAAACATCAAGAACACCTGCTCTGGCGCGAAATGCCGACAGCCGCTCTATTCTATTCGTCGCCTGCGGAGGTGGTATAGCAATTCTCTTTCACCCACAGCGCTTGGTCCGGCCCAAAAACCATATGCATTCCCCGCCGAGACCATACAGCACCTCCCGTCGGAAACACCCGGCTCAGGCGCCCTGCACGCCCCGTCTATCTGCAAAAAGTGCTACAGAACCCCCTTCAAGTGCGGCCTCGCCGGCGTCGAATCGGACCCTCGAACGCGTTCCCGTCGCATGGCAAATCCTGGCGAAACGGGCCGTTCAACACCCCTACCGGCGCAATCGGACCTTCACACCCATCGCCACCCCATGGCGGCAAGGCGGACCGAATCGCCCGGCCATGGCGCTGGGGGCGCCGGCCTGGCCGCACAGCGCGGCATCCCACCGTGCGAAACAACCTCAATGTAGCGTATGATGTGCACAGCCCAGACCGCCCCTTGGGCCAAGCGCAGCACAGTGGGGACCTGATCGCCACGGTGCGCCGTACTCGTGTGGCAACTACGGCGGGCGTTGCCTGGAAGAATTGGTCTTGTCAAGTGCCGTAGATCCCATTACGGTTGCAGGGCATAACGCGTCTGGCCGTGTGCACACGCGCCGGCTGGAAACGCCCTGCCTGGAACCTCTTTCCCTGCAACCCGTTCGAAACCATGGCAAAGTCTCCTTGCCCCATCAGCCGCGCGGAGTTCGCTCAGCTTGCTTAGCCCATTGAGGTGGTCATTGCCGGTCAAACCATGGAGGCACAACCCAAGGAGTTCTCTACCGGCTCGCTGGGTTGGAACGTGAACGAGAAGGTCAACATCCAGATGGGCGACCGCAGGGTGACCGTACAGGTGGGACTCAATCTGACGATTGTCGGTTCCAAAGACCTGCCCCGCACATGAGCGCCGTGCGAAAAGTGGTTCCTCTGGGCAGCAGCACGTCCGCGCGACTGGGCCCACCGGAATCAGTCTGGCGCCTGCCGAAGTCAATGAGATAGCCGGTTTGCCCTCAGTCGCGCCGTTCGAGAGTTCGCCTGCGCTGTGGCGCTATTCAAGGAGAGCTTCCCCAAACAGAGCAGGGCGGGGCAGGGGAGGGGGGTATGCAAGAATTCACTGCGCAGCGGTGGCGTGCCCTGGGCTTTCTCAGGCGCTGTGCGGCATGTGGGGCGATCGCACGCAAATGTCTTCTCTGGCGATTCCGCGTGCCGGCCGTCTGGGCCGCTACGTAGCCCAGGCCGTTTGCCCGCATCTCAGGCCTCGTGTGTCGCACGCGGAACTTCTGGTCCAGGCCGCCGCCTAGCCGGCACATGCGCAGTACGCCGAAGAGCGGGGCAGGGGAGTCGCAGCCCCTGGTGCGTTGGACGGTTTGGCAATTGCTCGGGTTCGTGCTACGGTAAGCGGCGCGTTGCGCGTTCGATGTCGCCGAGCTTTGATTTCAGGCTCCAGTGGTTACTGCTGAGTGCATGTCTTGCCCCGCCTATCCAACCTGGCTGCACCGACTGCCGGCGGCGTTCAAGCTCGCGGCAGTGCTGCTGTTCGTTTGCGGTGTGGTGATGCTGCCGGGGCACTGGTTGCCCATCGGCCGGCATGTGCCCATCTCTACGCTGCACGTGGTGGGTTTGGCATGTGTGGCTCTGGCCCTGTGTTGGGCCAAGGTTGCCTGGCGGCCCATGTGGCGGCGGCTGGCGCTCTTTGCCGCAGGTTGGGGGACGTGCCTGCTGGGCATGCTGCTTTGGACTCCCTCGGCAGCCCGCAGCCATCTCTGGGAACTTGGGGCCAAGGGGCTGGTTTCTTTTTTGGCCCTCTACCTTCTGGCCGCGACAACGCCCGCCGCAGCCCTCGCGGCCGCGCTGCGCCGGCTTGGGCTCCCGCAGCCCATGATCAGCGTCATACTCTGCGTCGAACGTTTTCGGCATCTGCTGCGTTTGGAGACGGAGCGGATGCAGAGGGCGCAGAGGGCACGCAGCTTCTCTCGGGTGGGGCGGGGCCGGCGCGTCGCTGCCTCGGCCGCTTTGGTGGGCATGCTGCTCGTGAGGGCGAGCCGCCGAGCGCAGCGCGTGTATGCGGCCATGCTGGCCCGCGGCTACCAGGAGGGCCCTCCGCGGCAAGTCGGCGGAGAGGCAGGGTAGAAGAGCATGCCGCTGGTTGAAGTCTCCCACCTCTCGTACACATACGCTGACGGCACGCCGGCCCTCTGCGATGTAAGCTTCTCTATCGAGGAGGGTGAACGCGTGGGACTGGCTGGGCCAAACGGTGCCGGCAAGTCGACGCTGCTGTGGCACCTCAACGGCTTGCTGCCGGAAGAGCCCGGACTGCGCAAGCGAGCGCGGGCCGCAGGCGGCGCGCGCTCATCGCAGAACAGGGCAGAGCAGGGCGTACCGTGCCGCACCAGCAGCGGCGTGGTCAAGGGGGGCGATGGCGCGCGGCCAGTGCTGCTCGAGCAGCCAGTGCTGCGCGCGCGGTGCACTGAGCGCGCGGCTAGCGAGGGCAGGGCAGGGCAGGGGGGGCGGAGGCGAGCGGCCGCGGCACTGGGACATTTCGCGCCGGCCAGGCTGCTTGCCATTTCCG
>FWPU01010986.1_pt1 | contig 12740 bp, 11 predicted proteins | sample 2228361 | NCBI WGS metagenome assembly FWPU01 (sample SAMEA103939777, study PRJEB20133) | metagenome | reverse complement strand
GGGAAGGATACACCCTTTTGTCTTTCCTTCAAACCCTCCTTCTAGAATTTACACAAGATTTATTACACTACCCCCAAAGACTGGGCCAAGCTTGCCTGGCGTTTACAATAAAACACAGAAGGTATTTATACGTACTCCCTCATTACTAAAGAAATTGTGATTGACAATTGTTAGCGTGACGAGTAGAATTTTTCCATTATAGTAGGAAAGGACTTAGGAGGGGTGTACATAGGGATAGATTTGGTAGAGGTGAAGAGAATAGAGGACCTCTTCTCCCGCAATGAATCTTTTATGAGGCGTATCTACACCCCAAAGGAAATAGAGTACTGCCAGAGCAAGAAGAACAAATTCCAGCACCTAGCGGCTAGATTTGCCACAAAAGAGGCAGTTATTAAGGCCTTAGGAGGGGGGGCAGGTTGGAAGGATATAGAACTGCTTAACGACCCCACTGGCCGCCCTTACCTGCAGCTCTACGGAAGGGCAAAGGAGCGTGCGGATGCGAAGGGGGTTGGTAACTGTGAGGTTTCTGTAACGCATACAAAGGACTACGCCATTGCTCAGGTGCTCCTCATGCCTCGGTTGGTTGCCATGGGTTAATCTCCCTTTTACATAGAGTCAGCATGCTTGGGGTGGATATGCTGGCAATATATTCGCTCCTACAGAAGCCTCGGGCAGTAAGTTCAGCCGTTTTGGCTGAGCCATTCGGCCCGGGCTCAGGCCGAGGGCCCATGGCCGAAACCTCAAGCGGACTGACATCAGAGAGGGTATTCATTTCAGAAGATATTTGCAAAAATTCCCTGAAAAGAGAGAAAAGATGAAAAAGAGAAAGCTCGTCCTTATAAACCCCCATCCCATAGGAAATGTGGGAGAGGAGAACGTCTCGGTACTTAATCAGATGCCTGTAAACCTGGGTTATCTTATAACCCTTACACCCGAACACTGGGAGGTTGATGTCGTAGATGAGACTACAGAGCTTGCACTGGATGAGAACAATCAGTTGACCTTTCAGGGGGCTGACCTGGTTGGGATAACCTCTGTAAGTTATCAGGCACCAAGGGCCTATGCCATTGCCCAGGCCTGCAAGAAAAGAGGTATCCCTGTAGTAATGGGCGGAGTCCATGCCACCATATACCCTCACGAGGTTGCTCAATACGTAGATTCCGTAGTTACAAAAGAGGCTATATCGGTCTGGGGTAAACTCATCTCCGATTTTGAGCGTGGGCAGCTACAGAAACGTTACGATGGGGGCTTGACACCCCTAGAAAATCTTAACGGTCTTTACCCTGCCAGGGATTTCTTGAAGAAGAAATATAAGTATCGTTACTCCGGCATTATTACCACGGCGGGCTGTCCTTTTAGTTGCGAGTTCTGTTCGGTGCCCCAGTTCCAGGGACGTAAATACAGGGAAAGGCCCATTGGGGATGTCCTGAACGAGTTTGAGGCCATAAAGGGACAGTACAGAGGTCTTGTCCTTACGGATGAGAACTTCTACGGACACAGCAAGAAATCAAACGAGAGGGTCAGAGACCTCTTTAAGGGCATGGTGGAGAGGGGGATATATCAAAACTGGTTTGGTTTTACCTCTCTCAATATCTACCAGGATGATGAAACGCTAGACTGCATGGTCAGGAGCGGCTGCGTGGGGGTGCTCATCGGCATCGAATCGCTGAACAAAGACGCCCTCTATTCCATGAACAAAAACGTGAACTTGAGGATCACTATTGAGCGGTATTATGAGGCAGTCAAAAACATCCGCAAGCACGGCATTGCCGTCTGGGGCACCTTCATCTTTGGCAACGACACCGATACCACGGAGACCTTTGATGAGGTGGCAGACTTCATCCTGAACGCCCAGATAGATATCATGACTTGTGGTATCCTTTGTCCCTTCATCAATACACCCCTCTACAGGAGACTGGAACTGGAAAACAGGTTATTCCGCAACCATTTCCCCGAAGACTGGGTTTATTACACCTCCCACCACCTGGTCTACATCCTGAAGAAACTATCCCTTCAGGAGCTCATAGATGGGATGGAAAGACTTTATAACAAACTCTACTCTACAGAGGCCATAAGGAAACGATTCCAGAACTCAAGGAATGTACTCCAGAACAACAACTCGGCCCTTTTTGCCCTGAAGGTAAACTGGGACTGGCGAAACGTCTTTAAACACATGTTAGAGAATCTCAGGACCCTCCGGGCCTCCGGGGTGTATGATGCAGCCCTGGAGCGCATTGGCAGGAAAGAGAGGTTCGATGAGCCCACCAAATTAGTGGCCACAAAGATATAGAGGGGGTTAGGATGCGTAGAGTAGTGGTAACTGGTATAGGTCTGGTAACGGCCGTCGGTGCCAACGTAAAAGAGTCCTGGGAGGCAATGTTGGCTGGCAAGGACGGAATCTCCGAAATAACCTCTTTTGATACCTCCAGGTACAAGGTGCACAAGGCCTGTGAGGTGAAAAAGATAAATTTTAACGGTCACGTAATCACCAAGAGACCCTTCACGGTGTACGACTGTCTGCTAGCGGCTGCCAGAGAGGCACTGACAGACAGCGGTCTGAACAGCTACGAACATTTGAACCGGGAAAGGGTTGGAGTTTCAGTGGGAACCCTCGCCGGAGAACTTTCAATATTTGAACAGCGCCTGAGAAATCACAGCCTGAACAAGGCCGATGGATTTGATATAGAGGTGGCCCAGAGCTATCCACCCATGACCCTTTCCACGCAGCTGGCCGAAGAGTTCCATATGGAAGGGCCTAATATTATTCTCATAAATGCCTGCTCCTCGGGTAACCACGCCATCTGCTGGGCCTTTGATGCTATACAGGAGGGTAAGGTAGATGCAATGATAGTAGGGGGCAGTGATGTGGTACCCCAGACGGAGTTTACCCACTTCCATAACCTGAAGGCCCTGGCCCCCGAAAAATGTCAGCCCTTTGACAAAAACCGTCAGGGCCTGGTAGTAGGGGCAGGGGCAGGGGTTCTCATACTTGAGGCACTGGAGCTGGCTTCCAGGAGGGACGCGGATATATATGCAGAAATAAAAGGGTACGGCCTTAGCAGCGACGGTTATCATATGACGGCCCCTCATCCAAGCGGGGAGGGGGCAGTAAGGGCTATGGAGCTGGCGCTTGCCTCAGCCCGGGTATCGTATAAGGATATTGACTATATAAGTGCTCACGGCACAGGCACGCCCCTTAATGACAAGATGGAAACCCTGGCCCTTCAGACCGTCTTCAAGGAAAGGGCCCATAGCACTCCTTGCAGTTCGGTAAAGTCTATGATTGGGCACACCATGGGTGCAGCCAGTGCTATTGAATCCATAGTATGCTGCCTGGCCATAAAGGAAGGGGTTCTCCCTCCCACGATTAATTACGAGACCAAGGATCCAGAGTGCGACCTTGACTGCATTCCAAACCAGGCCAGAGAGTGCAGGACAAATTACGCCTTGAATAATTCCTTTGCCTTCGGGGGCAACAACGCCAGTTTGGTCTTTGGTAAACCCGACCTGGAAGGGGTTCGCTAGCAATGAATCACCTTAAGGAAGGAGGGCAGGCGGGCGCTAAAAAGAAGGTGGCAATCACAGGTATAGGTGTTATTTCGCCCTTGGGCTTCAGCCCCCAGGAGTTCTGGGCAAGCCTGGTCGAGGGTCGCTCTGGAATTGCCCCGATAACTTCCGTTGACGTATCTTCCTACCCTTGCAAGCTGGCAGCGGAGGTCAGGGGTTTTAATCCGGCGGATTACCTCGGGGATAAGGGTCTCAAGTATCTAACAAAGGGTACAAAATTCCTCGCCGCAGCCATAAAAATGGCGCTGGAGGATGCCCACCTGCACACCAATGGGCATTTCCCTGAACATGCAGGGGTTATAATAGGCTCTGCACTGGGTAATTATTCCCAGACTACGGATTATACGTACGACATCTTCACACTTGGCCCTGAAAAGCTGCTCCCTATGGCCAGTTACGATGTAGCCCTCAACTCTTCCATCAATTTTGCCTCCGTATTCTTCAAACTAAAGGGACCCTCCAGGACTATCTCCTCAGGTTTTACTTCAAGCATCGATGCCGTCGGAAATGCCTTCAACCTTATAAGGAGTGGTAGGGACGGTCTCCTGATAGCCGGTGGTGTAGAGCAGATATCCCTGGACAGCTATCTTATATTCCTCCTCCAGGGGTTGCTGTCGGGTTCCAATAACTCGGGGCCAGAGATGTGCCACCCCTTTGGCAGGCAAAGGAATGGTTTTATCCTCGGTGAGGGGGGGTATGTCGTTGTCCTGGAGGAGCTAGAGTCAGCCCTCAACAGGGGGGCAAAGGTATATGCCAGGATAACAGGTTACGGTACTACTTACATGGGGAGCAATAGATTCAGCGTGGAGGAGAAGGTCAGGAGGGTCCAGAAGGCCATGGAATTGGCCCTGGAAGATGCGGCCATTTCCAGCAGTTCCGTAGACCTTATCTATGCCAATGGTAATTCCAGTAAGTCCCTGGATGTAATAGAGGCTAAGGCAATACGGGGCCTCTTTGGAAACGTTTCAGAGAAGGTGTTAGTGACCTCGGCAAAACCCCTTGCAGGAGAATGCTATGGCGCCGCTGGTGCCATGCAGGTTGTTTCCTGTGCATTGACGATGAAAAATTCACTCGTCCCTCCTATAGCCAACCTGAAAGACCCCGACCCTGAATGTAACCTCAATCTGGTCACGAACAAAACACTGCAAAGAGACATACACTTTGCTATGGTAAACTCTCTTGACCCTGCAGGAAATTGCTCTTGTATAATCCTGGAAAGGAGCCAAAAAGAAAGTAGACAGAACATAGTAGACAGGAACTAAGCCTTTTTCCTGTCTGCCAGCTACTGCCTACTGTCTACTGTGGAAGATGATAAGTCTTTTTGATCGCATAAACCTCGCCTCCCTGGAGCTCAAGAACCGCTTGGTCATGACTGCCATGGACGTGGGCTTTTCTACGGATGGTTTTGTCAACGACCGCTTCATAGACTTTTATGCCGAGAGGGCGAAGGGCGGCGTTGGTATCATAATAATAGGTGGGTGTTATCCCCATGAGAGCGGCAAGGCATGGAAAAGTATCCTCGGTCTGGATGACGACCGTTATATCCCCAGCCTCAGGAGGTTTACCGAGGCCATGCATCAGCTCGGGGCAAAGACCGCTCCCCAGCTCCTCCACGGGGGCCGTTATGCCTCCAGCCTCTTCACAAAGAGGCAGCCTGTATCGGCCTCTAGCGTCCCTACCCGCCTGGCCAGGGATATTCCTAGACCTCTCACTATCCCTGAAATAAAAGAAATAATAGCCAGTTACGCAAGGGCCACCCTCAGGGCTAAGGAAGCAGGCTTTGATGCAGTGGAAATCCACGGCGGCATGGGCTACCTGATAAACCAGTTCCTCTCCCCCATTACCAACCGTAGGGAGGATGAATATGGAGGTGACTTGCAGGGCAGGCTCAGGTTTGCAAGAGAGGTGGTACAGGCTACAAAGGAGTTGGTAGGAAGAGATTTTCCCATTATCTTCAGGCTCTCGGGGGATGAACTCATGAGGGGCGGGAACAGGATAGGTGAGAGCATTGAGATTGCAAGAGAGCTAGTCCACGTTGGGGTGGATGCCTTCCATGTCTCTCCGGGGTGGCACGAGAGCAAGACCCCCATAATGGTCATGGCCATCCCAAGGATGGCTTACACCTTCCTGGCGGCCTCTATTAAGGAGAACGTGAACATTCCTGTGATAGCTGGTGTGAGGATAAATGATCTGGCCGTGGCCGAGGAACTCCTGAGGGATGGTCAGGCGGACCTTATAGCGGTGGGTCGCCCACTTATTGCAGACCCGGAACTCCCCAGAAAATATCAGGAAGGCAGGTGGGAGGACATCAGGACGTGTATCGCATGCAACCAGGGTTGCTTTGATGAACTTCTGAACATGAGGCCCATTTCCTGTCTCTATAATGCACAGGTGGGCCATGAAAGGGAGTACATCATTAAGGAGGCAGCGGTTAAGAAAAGGGTAATGGTTGTGGGGGGTGGGCCAGGGGGGATGGAGGCTGCCAGGGTGGCTGCCTTGAGGGGACACCAGGTGACCCTTTATGAGGAAGATGCCCGTCTGGGGGGGCAACTCCGTTACGCCTATAAGCCACCGGGCCGGGAAGAGTTCCAGCATGTCATAAGTTACCTTGAGAGGCAACTCTCAAAATTGGGGGTAGGGGTTAATCTAGGGGTGAAGGTTGATACGGGGCTTATAGAGAGAGAACGGCCCCAGGTGATTATCCTTTCCACTGGGTCTTTACCGGTTGTTCCCTCTATACCTGGGGTGAGGGGGAAGAATGTGGTACTGGCCAGGGACGTCCTGGAGAATAAGGTACCGGTAGGGAATCCTGTGGCCATTATAGGGGGAGGGTCTGTTGGGTGTGAGGTAGCACTTTATGTGGCCAAACTGGGGAGCATGAGGCCAGAGGTGGCCCTCTTTCTCCTGAGGAATCAGGTCGTAGACCTGCCTACGGCCCTTTTAAGGACGGTCCGTGGGCATCGCGGTGTTACCGTACTTGAGATGAAAAAGAGGGTAGGGAGTGGGTTTGGTCTCTCCACCAGTGGGGTTATCCTTCAGGAAATGGAAGAGGCGGGCATAAAGACCCAGACGGGCGTGAGGGTAAAAGAGATAAGGGAGGGACCTTCTGGCGGGGTTTTGTATGAGAAAGAAGGGGAAGAGACCTTTCTGCCAGCCGAGACGGTAATCCTGGCGACAGGTTATGCGCCCAACAACTCGCTCTGCCAGCAACTGGATAGCCTGGTGCCGGAGGTATACACCATAGGCGACTGTGTAAAGGTCAGGACGGCCATGGAAGCCATTCACGAAGGGTTTAAAGTTTCGTTAAAGATATAGCGTTTTTATCTGGGGAATCCGCCTCGGGCGGAAATGGAGACTATTCATGCACTTAAAAGGTAAGGTGGCAGTGGTAACAGGAGGGACGAGAGGGATAGGTAGGGCCATAGTGCTGGAATTGGCCCGGAGAGGTGTGGACGTGGCCTTCAGCTTCCTCAAGAACGTAGAAAAGGCCAAAGAGGTAGAGAGCGAGCTTAGTAATCTCGGTGTAAAGGCCTTGCCCCTTCAGAGTAACATAGCAGACTTTGCACAGTCCAAGGAGATGGTCAATACGGCCTTGAAGCATTTTGGCAAGATTGACATCCTGGTAAATAATGCGGGGATAACCAAGGATAATCTGCTCATGAGGATGAGCGAGCAGGAGTGGAAGGAGGTAATAGATACGAACCTCAGCGGCGCCTTCAATTGTACCAGGGCAGCCGTGTTCCCCATGATGAAGCAGAAGAGTGGTTCAATAGTGAACGTGACCTCTGTGAGTGGAATCATAGGGATGGTGGGGCAGGCCAATTATGCCTCCTCCAAGGCGGGACTTATAGGGTTTACGAAATCCCTTGCCAAGGAACTGGCCAGGTTCAATATCTCTGTAAATGCCGTAGCCCCGGGGTTCATAGACACGGAGATGATACAGGTGTTGGACAAGAAATATATGGAAGAGGCTCTTAAGTTCATCCCGATGGGGCGTATCGGCAAGGCGGAGGAGGTAGCCCAGGCGGTTGTATTCCTGGTCTCTGATGCTGCCAGCTATATTACGGGCCATGTCCTTAACGTGGACGGCGGCCTGGCGATGTAGTTAGGGGTCAAATGTAGCCGCAGGCTTTTAGCCTGCGAAATAAGCGCAACCTAAAGGTTGCGGCTACTAGGGTTGTGTTACCTGTATTTGTGATTCATACAATTCAAACAATTCAAAGAACACCCTTTTTACGAGAGGCTAGACCATGCTCTTTCTTGTAAAGGTTGAGATAGAAAAACTACCTCAGATACCCACGAGGAGTTTCTTTGAGTTATTGATAAAGGAATGGGAATATTACGAGAGGATGAAGAAGAGGGGTAAGGTGCTGGCCGGGGGCAAATTGGCCGGGAGGCGTGGGGCCGCCGCCGTCTTTGATGCAGACTCTAGTGAGGAGATAGAGGCTATTGTAACGAAGCTCCCCCTTTTCCCGTTATTCACCAAGATAGAGATAACCCCGCTTGTGCCCCAGGAGAAGGCCCTCCAGGATGCCAGGAGGATGTACCAGTTGGTAAAGGACACAAATTTAATGATATTCCCCACTGGGGCTGAGCCTGCGGTTGGCTCCTCGGAATGACATCTTGGACTTTCACGGAAGTCTTCAGGATTTCCTTATCAGGGCCTCGTAGATCTTAAACTCCTCGTCTGCCTCACGGCTCATGCCAAGGAGTTCGTATACAAGTCCAAGGCCCTTCCTCGCCTCAGGGTTTGTAGGGTCTAGACGTACTACTTCTTTGAAGGAGGCCAGTGCCTCCTCAAGCATGCCAGCCTTGTTGTAAAGGAGGGCGAGGCCGAGATGTGCCTTTGCGCAGTTCGGGTCGACCTCTATGGCCGCCCGGTAACTCTTGAGGGCCTCTTTGGTCTTTCCCTGGGCGGAGTAGAGGTCTCCAAGCAGGGCGTGAGCCTCGGCTCCGCCTGAGGCGGACGGGTCTATTTCCAGTGCCTTCAATCCCTCTTTGATGGCCTCTTCAGGCAGGCCCTTCCTTGCAAGGACCATCCCTAAACGGGTATGGGCACGGGCGTCCCTGGGGTTTAGCTCTAAGAGTTTTTCACACTCTCCTGTGGCCCTCTCCAGGGCATTCTGTGTTACGTACGCCTCTGTCAGGAGGTAGTGGGCCTCTACCAGTGAGGGGTTGATTTCTACCGCCTTTTCCAGTTCGGTTATGGCCCTATGAAATATCCTCCTTTTCAGGAACAGTCTCCCCAGGTTACTATGTGGCTCGGCTAGTTCTGGGTTTAGTCTGATGGCCCGGAGGTATTCTGCCACGGCCTCCTCCAGCTCCCCTCTCTTTTCCAGGGCGAAGCCGAGGTTGTTGTGAAACTCTGCCGTGTCAGGGCTAAGCTCTAAGGCCTTTTGATGTTCTTTAATAGATTCCTCGAGAAGTCCCTTCTCCAGATATGCATTACCAAGATTGGTATGGGCCTCAGGGAGGTTGGCATCAAGCTCCAGTGCCTTTTGAAAATGGGATATTGCCTCGTCTAAACGTCCCATCTTTTTGTAGAGGAGTCCCATGTAGTTATACGGTCTCGGGGAATTGGGCTCCCTCTCCAGGGCCTTCTGGCAGGCCCGTAGCCCCTCCTCCAGGGTACCCTTCTGGTAGCACTCCTGGGCCAGGTTGTAATACTCCTCTGCCTCTCCGTCCGCCCCCAGCAGGGGTGTATTGCAATACCCCCCTACTGTTAGAGTTAAAAGAAAAAAGAATGTTGGAAAAGAAAAGTATCTCACGGCAGTAAAAAATTTTAGCAATATTTTAAGGCCAGGACAAGTGCGAAAGACAGTAGGGGCGTAGGTAGTAAGGAGTAAGCAGAATTACAAATAGCAAATTTCAAAGCCCAAAGTTCAAATGAAATCCAAATATCAAAGCTCAAATATCAAAATTTGGAATTTGGATTTTGGACTTTATTTGTCATTTGGATTTTGACATTTAGATTTCTGCCTACTGCCTACTTCTTACTGCTTACTGTTTTTCCCAAACAGGCGTTCGCTGATAAATCTACTGGCATATCTGTAGCCCTCTTTACCGCTCAGGAGTAACCCTATGAGAAAGGGTATCCATGTGAGGAACCAGACCACCAGGCTTATTGTCCTCAGTCTGGGGTTATGGGTTGCCGTTGCCTCACCCAGCACGGCCAGGGTCATGTAACCGCATAGCGTACTACCTATAATCAGGGCTATGCCCAGCTTGAACCGCTGAGTTAAGGTGGGTTTTTCTCCTTCCAAGATTTTGTCCCCATAACTCTTTCAGATAATTGAATCGCTTTTTTCAGAGGTCTCCGAGTATAAATGATGGGGACATGGCGGTCAAATGGCTTAATGTTCTGGGGTGCTTGCCTCCTGTCTCTTATTTCCTGTCTTTATTCCCTACTCTCTAGTCCCTACCCACTGTTTAGGACTCCGCCCTCTGGAATTCTTTTCTGGCCAGGAAGAGGCAGATGAGGCAGAAGGAGGCTGCCACTGCAAAACCACCAAAATAGCTTCCAGTGATATCCTTAGAGGTGCCAAGGATTGTGGGCGTGAAGAAGCCTCCTAGCCCTCCAGCGGCACCCACAAGCCCTCCCACAGCCCCGGTCTCCTTAGTGAAATAGGTGGGTACCAGCTTGAATATCACGCCGTTGCCTATGCCAAGACATGCCCCAAGCAGTATAAATGCGAAGGTCGCAAGCTTCAGGGATGGGGCTAACCCCTCAATAATCAGGCATAGCGCCGCAATGGTGAACACTCCCTGCAATACCTTCCTGCCAGGGAGTCTATCAGCTATATACCCTCCCAGTGGCCTAATTAAGGAAGTGGTGAATATAAATATAGTAGCCAGGTCACCTGCCTTGATATGGGGGACGCCATAAACCTTAACGAAATAGGTGGGGAGATAAAGGGAGAAGCAGACAAACCCTCCGAAGGTTACCCAGTAAAAGAGGCAGAATACCCAGGCCAGGGGGGTCTTCCTGAATACCTGGAGGAGTTCCTTGACCTCCTTTGGCCTGGTGGTTGTGGGGGAATCGCTGGTAAAATTCCAATACACAAAGGCCATCAGGAGTAAGGGGAGGGCGTACACAGGAAAGATGTTTCGCCAGTTGTCGTTCAGGTAGTAATGTATAATCCTTTCGGCAAAAAGGGTACTCAGGGCGGCCCCCAGGTTACCCGCCCCGTATATACCCAGGGCGAGGCCCTGTCTCTCAGGGGGATACCACCTAGAGACATGCGGTATGCCCACTGCGAAGCTTGTCCCTGCCATACCAAAGAAGAAGCCGCAGATAATGAGGGCAGCGTAACTATTGGCGTACATGGCCAGCACTGTAGGGAAGAAGCAGAACACCATCAAGGCGGCAAATACCTTTCTCCCTCCGTACATATCGGTAAGGATCCCCATGGGTAGACGGAAGGCTGACCCCAGCAGGGCGGGTATGGACAACAGTAGTCCTAACTGTGCCTCGTTCAGATGTAATTCCTCTCGCAGATGAGGGCCAAGGGGTGAATAGAGGCACCATACGGCAAAACAAATGGCAAAAGAAAGGGTAGCTAGGAACAGTACCTGCGTATTTCCTTGCGGGACTTGTACCCCTACTGTTGTGGCTTGTACTTGCTTTGTCATAGTCCTCCTCCAGAAAAACCAGTTAATGGTTCCTCTTTAAGGTCAAGAAGGTATTTTTTGAAGGAACGGGATAGAGCAGTTTTTTCCCCGGTTTGAAGATAAAGGCCCATGTCCATATAAAAGTTAGAACCCATGCGGTTATTGCAAAGAACCAGAAGTACTTGGGTATATGGAGCAAAAAATACAAGTTCATAGCGTAGGCAAGCTGGAAGGTGCAGGCAGTGTACATGCCTAAAGGGAAGACCATGCTCCAGTAGGCAGGGTTAAAGGCCGGCCTAGTCTTTCGGAATATGTATTTCCAGAATCCCAGTACCACCAAAAGGGGTATCCACCATGTACCGAAGGCCCAGAAAAAGAAGGTAAAGCCCCTGGTGAAGGATAACAGTTCAGCCAGGTTCCACCTGACCTTCATCCCATTAACAACAAGCAGGGCCCCTGCAAGTGTGGTGATGGCTACCGCCCCCATGTTTATCCAGTAAGGAGGCACAAGCTCTTGAGGGTTTAATTTAAAGAATATCAGGCGATACATAATGAGTGTCATGATGACTATATAGAGGAAGCACCCAACGAGCCACCAGGTGTAGGATAAGAAATATATCAGGTAACCGTACTTGGGATAATCTGGGGCTACAAGGCTTCCTAGCACGGCTACAGACTGCGTGCCTACCGTAGCCAGGAGCCAGCCACCGTTGATGCTCTCCTCTATGGGGGATATCCCTTTAATAAACAGGAAGCTGAAGGTGCTTATGGTAATGAGCGCCCAGAGGAAGAGTCCCCAGTACCAGAAGATTTTGGCTATCTCATGGTAGCCGAATATGGCAATCTGTGCCCCCAGGACATTAGTCCCTGCAACGATAGTAAAGAATGTAAGGCAGGTCTTGGGGTTTGAGAGGTCAGCCACTACCGCCTTCCAGAAGGCGGCACAGCGGCTAAGTTTCATAATCACCATTACTGGATAGGCGGCTACATTAATCCAGAAGAGCGCGTAAGCAAAGCCCTGAAGTATGTCGGAAAAGACCTTTCCTTGATAAAGGCCAGCTACCCGCAGGCTGGCTATGGATACTATCCCTGTGGACATGACCATGGCGAACCACACGGCCTGAAAGGCCTTTATCGGGTTTTCTCTGGGTTTATAGCTCTCATTTGCCTTCAGAAATTTATTTAATTCCTCTACAAGGGTGTCTGGACTGGTAGAGAAGGCTGTGGCACAAGAAGAGAGCGGCTCTTGAAGGAGTCTCCTTTTTGCGTATCGTAGTACCCCATAATGGGCAAAGAAATCCCTGGTTATTGGGTATTTTTCAGTAACCTCTTTAAATGTCATTTCAGGCATTATTTTGCTCATAACACCTTTTTGCTCTTGCCCCGGTGGGTAAATTTTACTAATAACGCAATTTGTGTACCATCGGTTTTACTACTCTCTCTTGCCTAAGGCAATATATAACGGTGTTAAGTAATGTTCTATATTCTAGTATCTTAGGTTTATTAAAACATGGTCTGTGTAATATATAAAGGTATCTCATTTATATCCTTTATGAGGAAAA
>FWPU01008806.1_pt1 | contig 12742 bp, 5 predicted proteins | sample 2228361 | NCBI WGS metagenome assembly FWPU01 (sample SAMEA103939777, study PRJEB20133) | metagenome | reverse complement strand
AATCTGCATCCCGCCGAATCGAATTCGGCGTCTAAGACGGCTACAAAGCCTGCTAAAAGCAGGCTGACCCGCAAACGAGTCTGCTTCCGCAGACTTTCGTTCAGGCGTCTTAGACACCGAATTCGATGCGGGGGCAACAGGGCGGCAAATTCTGCGTAATGCACCCATCTGACAAGGGATTATAGGTGAAGGAGAGGGGAGAAGTCAAGTTGTTAATGTTGATGGAGACAAGAGAAATGTTGGAGCCTGTTGAAAAAGTCAGTAGTGTTCCTTCAAGGTAGGTTTGACGGGTAGCCGCCCCGATAAATCGGGGCGCCCCATCGCAGGCGTAAAGCCTCCCAGTCCAAGGTCTCGCTCTCTTTCGCCAGTCGCCCGATAAATCGGGGCGCCCCATCGCAGGCGTAAAGCCTGCGGCTACGTTCAGATGAACCTGTCAATCCTACCTTGACAGAACAGTAGTTGCCGAAGGCTCTGCCACGACGAGATTCTTCGCTGCGCTCAGCATGACAACTTGAAGTCCGGAAACTTGTCATTTCTGAGCGAAGCGAAGAATCTTGTCCTGCCTTTTGCAACAGGCTTTTAGTGGTTGAACAAAAACGCCGGGCTGTTAATCAACGCCCACGCCAAGTCCTGCATTGCCGTCAGCCGCTTGTTGGCGATTTGCTTTGTGCTGGCTTCAACGTCCGAGCGCAGCTGCGCCAGCAGCGGGTCAATCGGAATCGGGCGGCTGACGTATTCAAGGTTCTCCTTCAACTCCTTCAACTTCGGGTCAATCGGCAGCGGCTTCTTGCTGTCGGCGACCTCTTGAACCTTCTTCCGCCAGTCGGCGTCCACGAGGCGGAAGTATTTGCGCAGCGTTTCCTCCGCTTGCTCACGCTCGCGGCTCGGAGCAACGGACAGAGCCTTCGCCAACTCATCCGATAGACTGAGACCCACCGGACGCTCCGACGTGGTGACTGAGATGCGGAAGCGTCCCAGCGAGAATTCCTTGTTGTTGAAGTTGTGATGCAGGATGAACGTCAACACCGTGCCGCCCTCAAAGCCGACGGGTTCTTTCGTCTCAAACGTCGCCCAGTGCGTGACGCCGATGGCGGGCGAACTTGCCCAGCCGTTGCCGCCTGTCAGGTCGGTGTCAATCGCCTTGCTGACGGGGAAGTTCTCCTGACTGAAATCCGCCAGCGCGTTTTGCAGCGCGACCTTTTGCGCCTGTTCCGGGTTCGACTTCGGCGCGGCTTTGACCTCAAACTCCGTCAGCACGAAGTTGCCGTCGTTCGCGCGCCCCGCGCCGTTGTTCTTGAAGCGCGCGTCGGCAATCGCTTCCAGCCGAATTCCCGTGATGTTCTTCAAGTCCGTCTCAACGACGACAGTGTAGGTCGTCTTCTCCAAAGCGCCCGACGCGACGATGGACAAATCCGCTTCCTTCTTCAACTCCGCGCCGCTGCTGGCTTTCAGCGACTTGGCGTCGAGCGCAATCCACTGCCCCTTGTTATTCTTCGACAACTCTCCCGTTTTGACAGGCAGCCGTTCCGCTTCATACTTCTTGAGTTCCGCTTCAAGTTTTGCCGTCTTCTCGGCTTTCTCCTTTTCGCGCTGCGCTAAAATCGGGGCGAGTTCCTTCTCGTAGGCCGCCAACTCTTCCTTCGCCTTCGCAATTGCTTCCTCGCGCTCCTTTTCCTGTTTGGGGCGAAGTTCTGCGACCTCCGCCTCCCGCTTCTTCAGCGCTTCGGTCAACTTGCGGTGGTCATCCTCAATTTTGTTCATCGCCTCAATCGTCGCCTTGATTTCCTTCTCCGTCGCGGGACGGTTGAGGACGCGCAGGAAAATCTCGTTGATGACCTTCGCGTCGTCAGGCTCGCGGGCGATGAGTTTAGCGATTTCGTTCTGCGGGTCGCCAATGGCGTCTGCCACCGTCGGTCCGCTGACCAACGCCATCACTGGTCCAAGTTGCATCCCGCTTTGCCGCTCGCACTCGCACGCGCTTTCGCGCGCCGGGCGTCCGAAGGTGGACAGGAATCCGCTGGGCAACTCGATGCCGTTGTCGGGCAACTCTGCCGCCCGCGTGCCGCGGGGCAAGCCGGGGAAGTTCGACGGCGAACCCGTGACGGAATAAATCGCATCCAGCAAAACCTCCGCAGGCAACCGCCGCGCCATCGCGTGCGAGTAGTTGATTTTGTCGTCCGCGTTCCACTTGTTTGTGGAAACGGACAACTGATAGGTGCGCGACTTGCAGATGAGTTTGATGACGTGCTGCACGTTGAAGCCGCTGTTGATGAACTCTTTCGTCAGGTAGTCCAGCAACTCTGGGTTGGTCGGCGGATTGCCCGCGCGTGCGTCGTCAATCGGCTCAATGATGCCGACGCCGAACAGGTAGCCCATCAGACGGTTGACGTAACTGCGGGCGAAGTAAGGATTGCTCGGCGACGTAATCCACGCCGCTAACTTCTCGCGCCGCGTCACCGCTCCGTTACCGTCGCGGCTCGGCATTTTGAAGTCGACGGTGAACGGGAACGTCGGCGGCGCAACGTCGCCCGTGCGCAGGTGAATCGTTTCGCCCTCGTTTTTGTCCACGACCATTTCGTAAAGCGGCTTGCTGCCTTCAACGGCGGTGCCGCCGACGCGACGCCCTTTGCTCTCAGGGTCTTCCTTCAATTCCGTCTGCGCGAAGAACGCTGTCATCTGATAATACTGGTCTTGCGTCCACCGCTCAAACGGATGATCGTGGCAGCGGTTGCAGTTGAAGCGCACGGCGAGGAACAGGTGCGTCGTGGTCTCCATGATTTGCGACGGATCGCGCTGAATTTTGTAGTAGGACGCCGCCGGGTTCTCGCGGTTCGACCCTGTCACCGTCAGAATTTTGCGGGCGAACTGGTCGTAAGGCGTGTTGTTCGCCACCTCGCCGCGAATCCACTTGCGGAAGTTCGCCGCGCCCTCCACGCCGAGAAACTTGCGGTTGACTTGAAGGAGGTCCGCCCACTTGTTCGTCCAGTGTTCGACGTATTCCTTGCTGCCCACGAGTTTATCCACCAACTCATCGCGCTTGATTTTCGTGTCGCGTTTGTCATCCAGAAACTTCCGCACGTCGTCCGCCGACGGCGGAAGTCCCGTCAAGTCAAGATACACGCGACGGATGAACTCCACGTCGCTGCACAGTTCCGACGGCTGAATTTTCATCCGCTTCCACTTGAGCGCGACGAGTTCGTCCACGCGATTGTTCGCGGGCGGTTGCTTCCAGACGAAGCCGGTGCGGTCGCCCATCACGGTCAATGTTGTCGCGGCATACGCGCCCTCAAACCGCACCAACACGGGGGCTTCACCGCGCCGCACGGCGGTCATCAAACCGGGACGCTGCGCCGTCGCGACTTCGGTGTTGCCGCTTTCAACGAATGCCTCGCGCGTCACGTCGCGCACCTTGCCGTTGGCGTAAGTTGCCAGCACACGCATCTGCTGCCGCTCGCCGATGCGCTGCACCATCGGATTCTTCGGCAGAATTTCTACCTTCGTCACGCGCGGCGTGGAGCGGTCGAGTTGCGCGCCATTCGCAATCCAGGTGCGGATGATTTCGTAATACGGCTCACCCTTGCGGAACAACTGCCCGCCGACGTGCGGCACCGCGCCCGTCGCTTTGAGCAACATGAGGCTGTCATCAGGCGACGCCACGTTCACGCGCCGCTGCCACAAATCATCGGTCAGCGCCCGCACGTCCTCAATCGGGTCGTAGCCGCGCAAACTCAGTTTGAAACCGTTCTTCCCTTTCGCCGCTCCATGGCACGTCCCTGCATTGCAGCCCAGCCGCGACAGCACCGGCGCGACATCGTGAATGAAGTCCGCCTTGAACTCTGACTTCATCCCTTTGACCGCCACCGGCACGGCGACGGACTTCCCCGCGAGGCTCAGGAGAATCTTCTCGCTCCCGTCCGCCAGCGGGCGCACGAAGCCAGTGGGCGAAACGTCCACGATAGAATTCCGCACACGGCGTGTGCGGGCTACTTTCATCAGCCGCGTCACATCAACGGATTCCCCCGACGCCAGTTTCGCTGTCACGACCAGTTGGGCGTAGTCGAACTTGTTCGCCAGTTGAATTGCTTTCGGTTGAACGTCGAGAGCCGCCACTTTCGCGGGCAGTTTCCCTCCGAAGTCCCCCTTCGTGGACTTCGATGTAGATTTCTGACCTAACCCCGACTTGGTCGGGGTTTTGTTTTGGGCAGGGGGACTGGATGGAGCAGCAGAGGAGGAGACTATCAGCGGCTTTTGAATAGGGACGGGCACCAACGCCTTCACAATCTTTCCATCCGTCGCATCAATCAACCGCACGTTGCCATCCGCGCCCGCCGCCGCGACGCTCTTCCCATCGGGCGCAAAGGCGACGGCATAAATGCCGCTTTCAGGGATCTCCGTCTTGGCAATCCGCGTCGCGCCTTCGGTGTGGTATTTCTCCAGCGTAGCGACCTCTTCGCGGCTGCGGTCAGTCGAGACCTTCGCCATGATTTTTTTGATGTTCTCCGGCAGGCTGGTGTCGAACTCGTAAGAGAAGATGTCCACTTCGCCCTTGCCGTCCAGACTGCTGCACGCGGCGATGCGCTTCCCGTCGCGGCTGACGGCGACGCCGAAGATGCGCCCTTTCATTGCCGGGAACTGGCGGATCAAGTTCGAGTCGTCGCCGATGCGCCGCTCGACGAGGCGGTGCATCCGATACACTTTCGGCACGCTGTCCGCTCCGCCGATGATGATTTCATCGCGCTTGGGATGACGCGCCACCGCCTGAATCCCGCCCTTGAGCGCGCCCGGCGTGATAGAGGTAATGTTGTCAACGAATCGCTGCGTCGCCACTTCGGTCAGTTTCGCGGTCATGTCGCCGCCGACGGAGACGAGGTGCGAACCGTCCACCGAAAACACCGTGTCCAGCGCCCAACCGTTGTGCGACCCCATGAACAGAACCTGCTCGCCCGTCTTCGCGTCAATCGCCCGCACGGTGTTGTCCGCGCAGCCGAACGCAATCAACTTCGCGTCGGGCGACCATGACACGCCGTAAACCGTGTCGGACGTGGCAGGCACAGACAGCGTCTGCTTGCGCTCGGCGACGTCCCACACCTGCACCTCGCCGCTGCGCGCCGGCTGTCCCGCCGCCACCGCCAGCCACTTGCCGTCGGGCGAAAACTTCACGGACTGAATCCGCTCCGACTTGCCCACCAGCCGCGCCGACAACTGCCAGTTGTCGGTGTTGACCAGCAGCACTTCGTTGAAGCCCGCTACTGCGAGCAGTTTCCCGTCGGGCGAAAAGTCCAGCGAGGTGATGACCGGCGGGCGCATATAAACGGGCGGATGCTCCATGTCAAACCGCGCCTTCGCAAACTGCGCCGAGTCGTCCACCGCGCCCTGCGCAATCCACCGCTTGATGAGGTCAATTTCCTCTTTCGGCAGCGGCGGGCGCGCCATCGGCATCTTCGCCGTGCCCTTTTCGTCCGGCGTAATCTGCGCGACGAGGTTGCTCTTCTCCGGGTGGTGCGGCACAATCGCCGGCTTGTTCGACCTGCCGCCCGCCAGCAGTGACTTGAACTCCGTCATAATATAATTCGCGCTGGGGTTGGACGGCTGGTGACACCCCTGACAGTTCGCCACAAAAATCGGGCGCACCTGATTGTAATAGTTGACCTTCGCGCCCCCGACCGCAGGTTTCTCTGCCTTCCCCTTCACCCCCGCGCCCTGCAGCATGGACGCAGCGAAAAGTAACACGGTCAGCGTCATCGGAAAGAAAAACTTCGTCTTCATGTTGGCTTTCTCATCACCTCTGCAATCATCAAACGCTCCAGCGGTCAGTCTGCGCCGCTGGGGATTTACTACCACTATCCCCTTCCTTCCCCTTCCTTCCCCTATTATAAGGGATTTCACCCGTCTTTGACTCTTCTTGACCAAAAATAGTTGCTGAGGAGGAGGGATTTTATCTTGCTTCCAATACCCACAACGTCATGCTGAACGGCGGCAGCGTGAGCGGGTTCTCGACCTGTCGGGACACGGCGGATTCCTGAATGACGACGTTGAGCGGTTTGCCCGGCTCGTTGTAAGCCATCGGGTCGTTGCCCGCTATTTGATAGCGTCTGCCGCTGCCCGTCAGCGTTATGCCTTCCACCTTGAGCGCGAGCGTCTGATGGTCGCTGGTGGGATTCACGACCGCCAGCGTCAGCGTTTTGCGGTCGGGCGTGAGCGCGGCGGCAACGTCGAGCGGCTGTGGGTTGCCGTCCACCTGCACGGGGATTGTGCCATAGTGTTGCCGATACAACTTCAGCACCAGCCCCGTCGTCTCAAACGCGGCGTCCGTTTTCGTCGTCTTGATGCAGCCGATGACGTTGACCGTCTGCGCGTAGTTCGCCATGAACACGATGTCGCTGCTGCGGAAGAACTCATGCAACCCGGCGGCGATGCCCAGCGCGTCCTTCAGAAAATACCGCGTGCCCAACTCGCCGTAGAGGTGCGGTCCATACCAGTAGTTCCACTCGTCCATCGCGATGCGGATGTCCTTGCCCTTGAGCGCGGGAATCGTCTCGCGGTAGCGGCGGTGCGCCTCTACTTTACGCTTGATGGCGTCGGGAATCTGCGCGACGTGGCTCATCACGCTGGGTCGCTCCTGACAGTAGAAATGCTCGCTGATGTAGTCCATGTAATCCGCACAGTGGCTCAACATCCCTTCCGACCAGCGCCCCGCGTCGCCGACGGCAACCGTTTTGATGGTTGGGTCCACCTGACGCATCTTGCGCACGACCTCGTTGTGCTTAAGAACGTAATGATTGAGCGACATGTGCCCCAACTGCCAGTTGCCATACATCTCATTGCCGATGCCCCACCATTTCACGCGATACGGTTCGGGGTGTCCGTTCTGCGCCCGCCACCGGCCCATCGGCGTCGTCTTCGCGCCGTTGCAGTATTCAACCCACTGCGCCGCCGAGTGCGCGTCGCCGAAGCCGGTGTTGACGACGATGAGCGGTTCGGCGTTGACCGCCCGGCAGAAAGCGATGAACTCGTCGGTGCCGAAGTCGTTATGTTCAATCCCCTGCCACGCAGGGTTTTTGCGCGGGGGGCGGCGGTCAGGGTCGCCCACCCCGTCGCGCCAGTCATAGCCGCTGACGAAATTGCCCCCGGGCCAGCGGTAAATCGGCGCGTTGAGTTCTTTGAGGAGTTTGAGCATATCCGCCCTCATACCGCGCACGTGGTCAGCGGGCATGAGCGACACGCAGCCGACGCGGAAGCTGCCCTTGCCCGTCGAGGTGATTTCCAGCCGCGCGTTGTGCACCGTCGCGCCCGCTGTGAAGTTGAGCGGCGTTTTGACGAACTCGCGGCTAAGTTTGGAAATCGTTATCGTTTGCCGTTCGTGCGCGCCATCGCCCCAGATGAGACTGACCTGCACGGGCGACACGCTCGCATCTCCCGCCAGATAGATGCGCCCGACGTACTTTCTGTCCTGAATCAGCGCGAGGTCGCCCTGCATGATACCCGCCGGCTTGCCGTTGCCGGTGAGCGTGATGACCGGGGTATGCTCCCCAACAAACGGATTCTTCGCGTCCATCTTCACCGCGCCGCCGACGGGCTTCCACGGCGATGGCGCCGCGCCGACGGGATAGAAGAACTTACGGTCTTCGAGCATCTCCGCCCAGATGCCGCCGTAGATGCAGCGTCCGAGATGTTCAATGAACTGCCCGTAAATGTAAGGGGAGATCGGTTCGCTTGTTTTTGAAACGTTGATTGTTACCGCAGGATTGATTTCCATCGTTGACATCAACTCCAATCTGACGTCATCAAACCACGCCTTGCCCTTCGCCCGACCAAAGTAACCGATGAGACAGTTGACCCACAGCGTATCATCGCTGCCCGTCTGAATCTCCGTTTGCACTTGCGTCCAGTCGCGCGTGCCTGTCACCGCCTGCGTGCGTTCGCGCCGGGCGTGCAGGTTGAGGAGCGCTCCCGCGCCGTCCAGCGGTTCAAGGTTTTCCGTTTTAATCCACGCCGACAGACGATACGTGGAAAACGGCTTTACAGGCACGACCACATACCACGCCGCGTCCGCGCCTTGCTCAGAGGAAATCATCACGCTGCGCGAGCCGTTGAACGCGACGTCGCTGAGTTGAAACGTCGCCCTGCCCGCCCACGTATGCGTCCGCCAACCCCTCGGCTGATGGTTGTCCGTCTCTTCAAACGAGCCGTTGGGAAGGGGGACGAGACGCGGAGGCCACTGAAACTTCGGCGCGTTCTTCGGGTCGTAGCCGACGAGGTGCAGCGACGGAGGCTGACGCTTCGATGGTCTCACGTAACGCCACTCGGGGGCCCCGAAGACTTCGTTGAGAAGTTTCGCCAGTGCCGCATCGTAAGCCTTCAACTCCGCGCGCGTGTTGACGTGATTGTGAACGCTATCGTTCTCCCGGTTCGTGTCGAACCACGATTGCACGCCTTCCGCCCAGTATTCGTGGTGGTTCGTCGCCGCGTAAGTGTTCTTCCAAAGCCCCCCCTGCAACGCCTTCTCGTAGGCTTCTTTGAGGCGACGGTCAAACGTTGGATCAATCGCCTTCATCCCGAACTCGTGAACGACGTGCCCGAATTCGTGAACCAGAATGTTCTCCGTCGCGTAAGGGTCGCCCTCGTATTCCAGCAGGTTCTCCTCGCTGCAACTGACGGCGGGGCGCACCGTCGTCGCGCCCAACCCCCGCGCCCGCCTGTCCCAATAGTCCTTCGGTTTCAGGTCGCCATGCTCGGGAACGTCCGTCGTCATCTCCGTCGCAGACATCACGACCAACCGCACCCCCTGTTTGGCAATCGCCTCGAGAACGTCTTGCCGTCCCGCGAGCATCTGCTGAACGATGTGGGCTGCCTCTTTGAGCCCGAAGTCGGACACCTTCTCCGAACTCACCACCGGCAAACCGCCAGCGTTGAGGTATTTTTTGTAGAAAGGCGAAAGGTTCAGCCTCGCACGGATGTCTTTAGGGGGGGCTGTGATAACAACGGACATCTCCGAGGCACGAGAGTGAGTGATGGCGGGGAGAAATGCAAGCAACGTGGCAAACAGGACAAAACTGGTGCGGTCACAAGTGCCCTTCAAACCTCTGTCCCTCCTTCATGTGGCTCTACTTATTCTCTGTTGGCGGCACAAACCGCGCATCGCGCGGCGTTGACGACGTCAGCGGCGCGGTGTCGCCCAGTTGTTTTTGCCAGTCCGCCAACGTGTTCATCAACCGCTCCACCGTCTTCGCCTGTCGCGGGTCGGCGGCGAGGTCGCGCAACTCATCAGGGTCGTTCTTCAAATCAAACAGTTGCGTCTTGTTGATGTGCGGATAGCGGATGAGTTTCCATCGCTCATCGCGCACCGCCCGCTGCACGTCGCGGTAGGCGAGGAAGAGCGTGTCGCGCACACCCTTGGTTTTGCCCGTGATGACGGATTTCAAACTCTTACCGTCCAGTCCCGGCGGGATGGGCGCGCCCACAAGGTCGCAAACGGTCGGGAAGACGTCCATGAGGTAAACGAGCGCGTCGCTCTGCCCTTTCGGAATTCCCGGACCCGCGAAGAGGAGCGGCACTTTCAAGCCATGCTCATAAACGTTCTGCTTGCCCATCAAGCCGTGACTGCCCATTGACAGTCCGTTGTCAGCGGCGTAGATGATGAGGGTGTTATCGTAAAGCCCCAAATCCTTGAGCGCTTGCAGCAGTCGTCCGATGTGATAGTCCATCGCCGAAATGACGGCGTAGTATTCGTGTAAATGCCGTCGAATTTCCGCTTCCGTGCGCGGAAATGGCGCGAGTTTTTCGTCGCGTATCGTCATCTCGCCGTTATCAAACGGGTGCAGCGGCATGTAGTTCTTCGGCAGAGGGATTTGGTCACGCTGATACAGGTCGAGATACTTCTGCGCCGCCACGCGCGGGTCGTGCGGGTTGGCGAAGGCGAGATACATGAAGAACGGTTTGTCGCGCTTCTCTTTGAGGAACGCGATGGCGTCGTCCACGATGACCTTGCCCGGCTCACCGCTGCGCCGTTCGGCTTCGTCATTAGGCAAATACTTGTTGATGTCGAATTTTGCCTGAATCTCCGTGGCAACGTTGCCGCGCTTGCCATGGTGATACGTGACGTATCCTGCTTCCTTCATTGCCACCGGGAAATTCGGCAGGTCGGCGGGAGCCTGCAATCCCTTCCACCGAAAATAAGCCCGCCCGCTCATCAGCATATTGCGGCTGGGCGTGCAAACCGCCGCGACGTTGCCGCCCAGACAGTAGGTGTTGCGAAAGACGAACCCCGACCGCGCCAGTGAGTCTATATTCGGCGTCTTGATGACGGGATTGCCCAGCGCCGCAATCGTATCCGCCCGCTGGTCGTCAGCGAAGAGAAAGAGAATGTTGGGCTTTTGCAATGAGGCAGCCATGGCGGGAACGTTCATTAAGGTAAGCAACGCAGTAATGATGGTAATTGTGTGCACATACATCGGACTTTTGAGCCTTTGATCGTTTTCGACGCCGAGTAGAATTCGGCGTCTAAGACGACTGAACAAAAGTCTGCTGAAGCAGACTCGATCCCAAAAGCATCATTCAGTCTGCTTCAGCAGACTTTGAGAGCCGTCTGAGACGCCGAATTCTACTCGGCGGTCAAAACAGGCGACTTACCTCACCCGATACCCCCTCCGCTGCTTCCTGCCTTGCATCGCGTTCGCCTCCTCATCGCCGATGATTTGCTCGGTGACAGGGTCCCATTTCAGATTCCGCCCCAGCCGCAGCGCGATGTTGGCGAGGTGGCAGGTCGTCAGAGCGCGGTGATGACTGAAGACATCGGACACCGGCAGCGAGCGGTCATTGACGCACTGAATGAAGTTCTCCATGTGGCTGCCCAGCGGCTTGCCTTTGCGCAGCACCATGAGCGTCACTTGCGAGAGAGGCTTCTCCTTGAGTTCGTCCACCGGCGCGCCGGTGAGCCTTTCACGGCTGACGAAAAATCTGCCCTTTTCACCCTCGAACATGATGCCGTTGCCGAAGTGCAACTCTTCGGCATTGTCGCAGATAAACATCTCGACGCCGTTGGGGAAGACGCACTTCACGTTGAACTTTGTCGCGGTGTTGTAGCAGTCGTCGCGGGTGGGGTTGCCTTTTTTCAGCGGTTGCGGATGCTCGCCTTTGATGACCTCAACCGTCGTCGGACCGGAATCCTCCATGCCAATCGCCCACTGCGCGATGTCAACGTGGTGCGCGCCCCAGTCGGTCAGTTTGCCGCCGGAGTATTCATACCACCAGCGGAACGTGCCGTGACACCGCTGCGGGATGTAATCCACCTTCGGGGCTTGCCCCAGCCACATATCCCAATTGAGGTGCGCGGGGGGAGTTGTCTTCTGAAACGGTCCGCCGGCTGGGGCGCCGCCGATGGCGCAGGTCACCCGCTTCACTGTGCCGATGCGTCCCTCCCGCACCATCGCGACGGCGGTGAGAAACATGTTCCTATATTCGCTGCGCTGCTGCGTGCCGACTTGCAGCACGCGACCGGTTTCCCTCACCACCTTGCACAGCAACTTGCCTTCCTCAATCGTCAGCGTCAGCGGCTTCTGACAGTAAACGTCCTTGCCCGCCCGCAGCGCGTCCACGCACATTTTCGTGTGCCAGTGGTCGGGCGTACTGATGGTCACGATGTCAATGTCCTTGCGGTCAAGGAGTTTGCGGTAGTCCTCGTAAATCACTGCCTTGCCGTCGGCGATGGTCGCGTTGAGCCGCTCGGCGTGGGTGCGGTCCACGTCGCACGTTGCCACGATGTCGCCGAACCGTTTCGCCGCCCGCGCGTCGCCTTGCCCCATCCCGCCGTTCCCGATGCAGCCCACCCGCAGCCGCTCATTCGGCGACTTGATCGCCCGCCCTTGCGCTTCGGGCATCGCAATCCACTCTGGGAGCATCGTCGCTCCCGCGACGATAGCCGTCGTTTGAAGAAAATCGCGTCGTGATTGTTTCATGGTGTTCTCTCCAAAAATCGTCGTCGTCGTCCTCGTTCTCGGTTGTTTACAAACGTCCGACGACGAGGACGACGACGAGGACGATTTCATTGTCAACCGTCATTTCGCTGCCATGTTCAACGTAGGTGAGTTGCCTGCCATCGAACCGACACCGCGCGACAGTGGTGGAATACGCTTTCGCGTCTCGGCTCTTGAAGTATATCGGCAGCAGAACGTCGCCGTTCGCCAAGTCCACCCGCTGCGTGCTGCCCGCGCCAGCGTTCCAGAACTTATCCTCCTTCGGCATGTCCAGAACCGCCCACGGTGACCACGTTTTTGCGTTCGGGTTGTAAACCGACCACACGGTTTCGCGCCGTCGCACGGGGATAAGTTTGTTGTCTTTGTAGCGAACGCTGTGACCCGTTCCCAGAAGTTTGCCCGACTTGGCGTGCCACTTGCCGCCGCCCCAGCGCGTCCGTGTGTTCGACGGGCTTTGACCACGTCTTGCCGAGGTCCGTCGTGAACAGCGAATGAATCGGCAGAAACAGGTCGCTTGGGTGCATTACGTAAAATTTGCCACCCTCGTAAGGAGGCGCTGCTCCGACGGAGGTTGGGCAGGAGGCAGGAGGCAAATTTTACGTCCTGCACCCCGCTGGAGCCCTCCTCCCGCCGAATCGAATTCGGCGTCTACAACGGCTACAAAGCCTGCTCAAAGCAGGCTGAACCGCAAACGAGTCGGCTTCCGCAGACTTTCGTTCTGGCGTCTGAGAGCCTATCCGAAAAGTGTAGCGCAGGCATCCTGCCTGCCC
>FWPU01011176.1_pt1 | contig 12743 bp, 14 predicted proteins | sample 2228361 | NCBI WGS metagenome assembly FWPU01 (sample SAMEA103939777, study PRJEB20133) | metagenome | reverse complement strand
TATTTCGTCTATCTCGTCTAAATGACCAAATGACCAGATAGACCAAATGACCAGATAGTTTGATGTAGGGGCTTGATTTATCAAGTCCAATATTCATCGGGTTCAATAAATTGAACCCCTACATTCATGCATTATTTGGGATGAAGTTATTATTGTATATGCTCGACTTATCGAGCCCGAATAAGCCTTTAGCCTCAGCACGGTTGAAACCGTGCCTCCAAAGGGTTGTAGGCACGAATTTATTCGTGCTGGGGTTAAAGGCTAAAAGCTAGAGGCTAATTGGGCCTATTAATAGAGGAGGCTTGAGTTGAAAAGATTGATAGATGTGGACCCGGAGATTGGAGAGGCAATCCGGCTGGAAACTGAGCGGCAGGCAACGAAGTTAGAGCTGATTGCCTCGGAGAATTTCGTCAGTGAGGCTGTGATGGAGGCTGCCGGTTCACCCCTTACAAACAAGTACGCCGAGGGCTATCCAGGGAAGCGCTATTATGGGGGGTGTGAGTTCGTGGACAGGGCCGAAGAGCTGGCAATGGAGAGGGCAAAGGCTCTATTCGGGGCTGAGCATGTTAACGTCCAGCCCCATTCCGGGTCTCAGGCCAACATGGCCGTCTACTTCTCAGTTATGGAGCCAGGGGATGCCTTCCTGGGGCTTAATCTCTCCCATGGAGGCCACCTTACCATGGGGAGTCCTGTGAACTTCTCTGGCCGCCTCTTCAGGGTTATCCCTTATGGCGTTTCCAAAGATACAGAGCAGATCGACTTTGACGAACTTGAGAGGCTGGGCCTGGAATTCAGGCCAAAGCTCCTGGTAGTGGGGGGGAGTGCATACCCCAGGACCTTGGACTTTGGCAGATTCAAGGAGATAGCTGAAAGGATAGGGGCCCTCATGATGGTAGACATTGCCCATATAGCCGGGCTTGTGGCAACAGGGGTTCATCCAAGCCCTATTCCCTTTGCCGACTATGTTACTACCACGACTCACAAGACCCTCCGGGGCCCCCGGGGGGGAATGATCATGTGCAAGGCCGAGCACGCAGCTACCCTCAATAAACAGGTCTTTCCGGGGATGCAAGGGGGCCCATTAATGCATATAATTGCTGCAAAGGCTGTGGCCTTTAAAGAGGCAATGAGCCCTGAATTTAAGGATTATCAGCACCAGATTGTAAAGAATGCCCGGGCCCTGGCTGAGGAGCTGATGAGACTGGGATACCGCCTGGTTTCAGGGGGGACTGATACCCACCTTATGCTGGTGGACCTCTCTGATAAAGGGATAACGGGAAAAGAGGCTGAAACGGCCCTGGATCAGGCGGGAATTACCGTAAATAAGAACATGATCCCCTTTGATACAAAAAGCCCCTTCGTCACCAGCGGGATAAGGATAGGGACTCCAGCCATTACTACTCGGGGGATGAAGGAATCCGAGATGCGACAGATTGCGGGCCTCATTCACCAGGTCCTTAAGGATATAGGGGATGTATCGACTCAGAGAAGGGTAGCCGCTGCAGTCCGGGAGCTATGCGATAGCTTCCCCATCTACCAAGAAAGACTGGCGCTCTCTACTGCAAGCCGCCTTTAATTACGAGGATGAGGAATGAAGTGCCCTTACTGCGGCTCTCGGGAGGAAAAGGTAGTAGATTCCCGGGAGGGAAAGGAAGGCGGGGTTATAAGGCGGCGGCGTCAGTGCCTCCAGTGCTCCCGCCGTTTTACTACCTATGAACGGATAGAAGAGGTCCCTCTCCTGGTGGTAAAAAAGGATGGCCGCCGTGAGCCATTCGACCGCCAAAAGGTCTTGAATGGTCTTCTCAAGGCCACCCAAAAGCGTCCGGTAAGCCTGGCCGAGCTGGAAAAGATGGTGGACGAGATTGAGGCAAAAGCCCTGGAAAAAGTGGAGAGGGAAATCACCTCCCAGGAGATAGGGGAGTTGGTAATGGAGCGCCTCCACGAGATCGACGAAGTGGCATATGTCCGTTTCGCCTCTGTCTATAGGCAGTTTAAAGATGTGAGCGATTTTGTGGAAGAGGTAAGAGGACTCTTAAGCGGTATTAAGAAACAAAGGCGCTCCTCTAAGGAGGCTTAGAATGCCTCGTTACTATCCTATGATGGTGGACCTTACCGGTCGGAAGTGTGTGGTAGTCGGGGCCGGAGAAGTAGCTGAAAGAAAGATAGCTACCCTTTTGAAATTCGGTGCCCGAGTGGTAGTGGTGAGTCCAGATTTGAGTCCAGGGATTAAAGGGATAGTGGAAGAGGGAAAAGTGGAGTATATTGGCCGGGAATACCAGAAGAACGATATAAAAGGGGCCTTTTTGGTTATAGGTGCCACAAACGAGAGGGAGGTGAATGAGAGACTTGCCAGGGAGGCTAGAGAAGAGGGGATTCTGGTTAATGTGGTAGATTCTCCCTTAGATTGTAGCTTTATTGTCCCTTCGATATTAAATCGGGGAGACCTGGTAATAGCCATATCTACGGGTGGAAAGAGCCCTGCCCTGGCAAAAAAGATCCGCCAGGAACTAGAAGACATATACGGCCCTGAGTATGCAGAGCTATTGGAGATATTAGGGGAGCTTCGTTCTCATGTCTTGAGAGAGGTGGAGGAGCCCGCCTTAAGGCAAAAGATTATGGAGAGAGTTACTGTCTCAGCCCTCTTGGAGCGGATCCGCGCTGGAGAGGGTCCCTTAATCAAGCAGGAATTGCGGAATCTGTTGGAAGTATCGGAATAATAAGTCCTAAACAGACCCAAAAGGGTCAGGAGTCAGTGTTCAGTAACTGACCTCTGATTACTGATTAGATATTAGATGGCATGATGAATCGGGCAACTACTTAAGCACGAATAAGAGAATGGTTTTATTTTATCTGGCCTTAATCTGTTATTTAGTAGGTGTCCTTCACTACCTTCTCTTCCTTCTCATCAGGGGAAGGAGGACAGGGCTGGTGGCTTCATGGTCTACCATTGGTGGATTCACCTTTCATACTTTCTCTCTTATCCAAAGTGTATACCAGACAGGTCATCCCCCCATGGGAAGCCTCCCGGAGTCCCTGTCTTTCTCTGCGTGGGCCATTGTATTGTCATTAATCTTTTTAGAGAGGCGTCACCATAGCCAGATCCTGGGTGCTTTTCTTCTCCCCATTGCGCTTGCCCTGGCCTCAGCAGGGGCAGCCCTCCCCAGGCGTATTGAGGTCCTTGCCCCTGCCCTTAAGGGATTCTGGCTTTGGGTCCATATAACCCTCTCCCTTTTTTCATATGCCGCATTCGCTCTGGCATTTGGGGCGGGCTTGATGTACCTCCTCCAGGAGCGGCAGCTCAAAAGAAAGAACCTGGGTCCCTTTAGCCTCAAACTCCCATCCCTTGACCTACTGGATGGCCTTAACTACCGCTCCTTATCCATGGGTTTTCCCTTGCTTACCCTTGGGATAATAACCGGTTACCTATGGGCCCAGTATGCCTGGGGGTCGTATTGGAGCTGGGACCCTAAACAGGTCTGGAGCCTGATCACCTGGTTTATTTATGCCGCCCTCCTCCATGGGCGTTTCTCTCTGGCCTGGCGGGGGAGGAAGGTGGCCATATTGTCCATTATTGGCTTTGGCTTCGTCCTCTTCAGTTTCTTCGGGGTCAACCTCCTTTCTCAGGGAAGGCACGTTTTTTAATAAGAAATATAACCCAAATAATGCATGAATGTAGGGGTTCAATTTATTGAACCCAATGAATATTGGGCTTGATGAATCAAGCCCCTACACCAAACAGGTACAACTAAGTTGTTAATATAGAATAATTTGGATGTTCACGCATTATTTGGGATATAAGAAATAAGGCTCAGGAGTAAATAGGGATTAAAGGGGTAACGTTAAAAGGACAGAGTTTTATGGAGATTGTTGCCTTAGGCTTGAGTCACAAGACAGCACGCGTCGAGATTCGGGAACGCCTCCACTTTCCAGAGAAGGAGTTCCCGAAGTCTTTAGGGCTCCTGATGGAAGAGGATAAGATTTTGGAAGGTTTGATCCTTTCTACTTGCAATCGTGTGGAAATCTATGCAGTAGCAGAGGATGGGGAACAGGCCTTTTCTGTCCTTGCTTCATTTCTCTCCCGCTACCACCAGGTCCCCCTGGAGGATTTCCAGTCTTCCCTTTATAGGTTCCAGGGAGATGCGGCCATCCGGCATATCTTTAGGGTGGCCTCAAGTTTAGACTCAATGGTGGTAGGGGAGCCCCAGATATTAGGGCAGGTTAAAGCCGCCTACACTGCCGCCTTAGAACAGGATGCCACTGGCGCTATCTTAAACAATCTCATGGAGAAGGCCCTCTCCGTAGGAAAAAGGGTTCGAACGGAGACCGCTATTGCCGAGGCCCCAGTATCCGTTTCATCAGTAGCTGTGGAGCTCGCTAAGAAGATTTTCGGGGATTTGACGGGCAGGCCGGTCCTGATTATAGGCGCGGGGGAGATGTCGGAACTGGCCGCCAAGCACCTGGTCTCTGATGGGGTTAGGAGCGTCCTGGTAAGCAACAGGAACTATCAGAGGGCCCTGGAATTGGCCGAGCGCTTTCAAGGTCGGGCCATCCACTTTGAGGAGTTTAAGACAGAACTCCTCAACGCCGATATAGTCATATCCTCCACCGGTGCTCCCCATTTTATCCTCCGTCGGTCCGAAGTCCAGGAAATAATCCACAGGAGGAGGAACCGCCCCTTGTTCTTGATAGATATTGCTGTTCCCAGGGACATAGACCCTGAGTGCAATCAGATTGACAACGTCTACCTTTATGACATTGATGATCTGGAGGCAGTGGTGGCAGCAAATAAAAGGGAGCGAGAAAAGGAAGCGCAGAGGGCAGAGGCCATAATTGAAAGGGAAGTGGCTTCCTTTTGCGCCTGGCTCAGGACTCTTGAGGTTGTTCCAACCATCGTGAGTCTCAGAAAGAAGGTAGAAGAGATAAGGCAAGGGGAGCTGGAACGGCACTATTCCAAACTAGCCTCCCTTTCCCCTGACCAGAGAGAGGCGATGGTTGCCCTTACCACCGCTATTGTAAACAAGATTCTCCATCATCCCATCACTGAGCTCAAGCGCTGTGCCAACCGGAGAAATGGGCACTTCTATGTGGAGGCCCTGAGGAGGCTATTTAGGCTTGAGGAGAAAGATCAGTAGTCAGTGGTCAGTAGTCAGTAACTGACCTCTGATTACTGAGGGGGATTTAATCCGCTTCAGGCAGACGGTTTTAACATAAAGAATTATGGGCCTTGAATTGAAGATTGGGACCCGGGGTAGCCAGCTCGCCCTCGAGCAAGCAAAAAAAGTGGCAGATGCCCTTTATGAGCGGTTCCCGGAAGTAAACCTCTCCCTGGTCAAGATTAAAACCACGGGGGATAAGATCCTGGATGTTCCCCTCTCCAGGATTGGGGGGAAAGGCCTGTTCGTAAAAGAGATTGAGGAGGCCCTTTTAGAGGGTTTGATTGACCTGGCCGTCCATAGTGCCAAGGATGTTCCTATAGAAATACCCCATGGTCTGGCCCTCGAAGCCTTCCCGCCCAGGGAAGACCCCAGGGATGTTCTTGTCTCTCAGGATGGCCGGACTTTCTGGGAGCTCCCCTTTCAGGCCAGGGTGGGAACGAGTAGCCTCAGGCGCCGGGCCCAGCTCCTTTATAATAGACCGGACCTGGAAATAGTCCCTCTACGAGGGAACCTGGATACCCGTTTGAGGAAATTGAAAAGCGAATCCCTGGATGCCATAGTGGTAGCAGCAGCCGGGATTCTCCGCCTGGGCCTGGAAGACCGTATAACTGAGTATCTTCCTGAGGATATCCTTCTCCCGGCCATAGGGCAGGGTGCCCTGGGGATAGAGATTCGGGCCAATGACTCTATTGTGGCGGATGTGGTCAGGGCCCTGGATCATCCTGAGACCCATCAAGCGGTGGCAGCCGAGCGGGCCTTTCTTCGCCGTCTGGGGGGAGGTTGTCAGATCCCTATAGCAGCCCATGGGAAGGTTTCAAATGGTCGCCTATCCATTACAGGAATAGTGGTAAGCCCGGATGGGAAGGAGATGATAAGAGATAGCCTGGAGGGGGGTGTTGCCCAGGCGGAGAAGCTGGGGATTAATCTAGCCCATCGCATCCTGGCCCTTGGAGGGGATAGGATATTAAGGGAAGTATTCCGACACTGGAGACTCAAAATATAGGATGGTATCAATGGGTAAAGGTAAAGTTTATTTGATTGGAGCAGGGCCGGGGGACCCCGGCCTTATTACCGTGAAAGGCGTGGAGTGTCTTAAGGGGGCAGATGTGGTGGTTTACGATTACCTGGTGAGCCCCCGCCTTCTGGCTCAGGCCCAGGCCGGGGCCCAGCTAATTTATGTGGGAAAGCAGGCTAGTCGTCATGCCTTGAGCCAGGAGGAGATCAACGGACTCCTCATCAGGGAGGCGGGGGAGGGAAAAGTAGTGGCCCGCCTGAAAGGGGGTGACCCTTTCATCTTCGGTCGGGGCGGGGAAGAGGCCGAAGCCCTGGCTGAAGCCGGTGTCTCCTTTGAAGTATTTTCAGGGGTTACCTCGGCTATTGCAGTCCCCGCCTATGCCGGGATTCCCCTCACTCACCGCCGCTATTCCTCATCTGTAGCCTTTATAACCGGGCATGAAGACCCATCCAAAGAGGACTCCTCCATAGATTGGGCCAAGCTCTCCACCGGAGCGGGCACCCTGGTGTTCCTAATGGGGATGAGCCAGCTCCCCAAAATCCTGGAAATGCTTATAAAACATGGTAGAGACCCGGACACCCCTGTCGCCCTCATCCGATGGGGGACTATGGCGGAGCAGGAGACATGGGAAGGGACCCTGGGGGGTTTAAAGGGAGAGCTGGAAAAGAGGGAATTTAAGCCACCCGCGGTATTAGTAGTGGGGGATGTAGTGAGACTTCGGGAAAAGCTCCGTTGGTTTGAGCGAAAACCCCTTTTTGGAAAGCGAATCCTGGTGACCAGGGCCAGGGAGCAGGCGAGTGCCTTCAGCCACCTCCTTGAAGGCTATGGAGCAGAAGTCCTGGAGTTTCCCACTATAGAGGTCCTTCCCCCTGAGAACTGGGAGGGGCTTGATAGCGCTATAGAGCATCTGGCTGGTTACCAATGGCTCATCTTTACCAGCGCAAACGGGGTGGATTTTTTTATGAAGAGGCTCCATCACCTGGGCAGGGATGGCAGGGACCTCAGGGGACTTCGGATATGTGCTATAGGCTCTGCCACTGCCGAGGCCTTAATGGAATGGGGCCTGAGGCCGGACTTCGTCCCTTCCGAGTACCGGGCGGAGGCCATATTGGAGGGATTTGGAAATATGGATTTGAGAGGGCAGCGTTTTCTCCTCCCAAGGGCCGAGGTGGCAAGGGAAGTCCTCCCTGAAGAAATCCGCAGAAGGGGCGGGGAAGTAGATGTGGTAACTGCATACCGCACCCTCAAAGCTGCTGGGGATGCCCAGAGGATTAAATCCCTTCTGGAAGAGAAGCGGATTCATGTAATAACCTTTACTAGCTCTTCGACAGTGGCTAACTTTACGGAAATATTTGAGGAAGAGGACTGGCAAGGGCTCCTGGAGAATGTGGTTATTGCCAGCATAGGGCCTATCACTGCAGGGGAAGCGGCCAGACGGGGGATCAAGACGGACATCCAGCCCCATGAGTACACCATCCCTGCCTTGGCAGAGGCTATAGTGAATTATTTTCGAAACCTATGACCCATAATATTGTCGAACTTTCCCAAAATTTGAAGGCACCTTTGGAAGTGGTGGAGGCGTCTCAGGAACTTAACCCGGATTATATGACTACCCGATACCCGAATGCGGCTAACGGTATCGTTCAAGTAAGATGTATCCGTATTGGAAAGGAGACTTTCCTTTAGAGGTCCTATGGAACAAAGGGAAAGAATTTAATCCAAATAATGCACCAATTGTGTAGTTGCCTGATTTATCAGGCAATACAATGGCTCGATGAATCGAGCCACTACACAAAAACAATGGGTAGCCATATTCACACATTATCCGGGTTTAAGAAAAAAGAGATGATAGGACTAGTCCATGATGCCTTAAAAGAAGGGATATTGTTGATCTAAAGGTGTATTTAGGGGCGATCCATGAAGATACCTTTTCTAGACCTTAAAGTCCAGTACCAGACCATCAAAACGGAAATAGACGCCGCTATCCAGAGGGTTGTGGATAGCGGCCATTATATCCTGGGGGAGAATGTAAGGGCATTAGAGAGGGAGGTGGCTGAATATTGCGGCTGCCCCTACGCTGTTGGAGTTGCTTCAGGGACCGATGCCCTCCACCTCTCCCTTCGGGCTTTGGGTATTGGGCCAGGGGATGAGGTGATAACTACACCTTTCACATTCATTGGTACTGCTGAGGCCATAATATATACAGGAGCGCGACCTATCTTTGTGGATATAGATCCCCGAACATTTAACATAGACCCCAATAGAGTGGAGGACTACATCAGGAGAAGACTGGAGACCGGAGACTGGAGACTGGAGACTCGGCCAAAGGCCATCCTGCCTGTCCACCTATATGGCCAGCCCGCTGATATGGAAGGGATTATGAAACTGGCTGACAGGTATGGGTTAAGGGTCGTTGAGGACTGCGCCCAGGCTATTGGCGCAGAATTTGCAAATAAAAGAATAGGGGGCTTTGGGGATGCTGGTTGCTTCAGCTTTTACCCTACAAAGAATCTGGGGGCCTATGGTGATGGGGGTATGGTGGTCACAAAGAATGAAACCCTTTACAGACGTCTCCTGAGCCTGAGGACCCATGGGGCAGGGGAGGGTTATCAGCATCAGGAGGTGGGATACAATAGCCGCCTGGACGAAGTTCAGGCCGCCATCCTGCACGTGAAGCTCCGCTACCTGGAAGAATGGACAAAGAGGAGGAGGGAAATAGCCAGCCTTTACACAGAAGCCCTGGCGGGGACCGGGGTGCTCACCCCTCTAGAGCCTCCTGATACCCGGGGTGTGTTCCACCAGTACACCATCCGTGTTCCTAAGGGCCGGGACAGGCTCCATCAGCGGCTAAGAGAGAAGGGGATAATCACTATGATTTACTACCCAATACCCCTCCACCTCCAAAAGGCCTTTAAGGGTTTGGGCTACAAAAAAGGGGACTTTCCTGAAGCGGAGAGGGCTGCGCGGGAGGTCCTGTCGCTCCCCATATATCCGGAGCTTCCAGAGGAGCAGGTTAAAGAGGTAGTAGAAGCAGTGACGGCCCTCGGCCGGTGATGGAGGAGCCTTGGGGGCGAAGAAGGGTTTCTATTTTGCCGTTACGCTCAGTGCATCCAGGAATATGTGGAAAGGGAATCTTGAGGATGAGGAGAAGGAGAAATGACAAGGACGGCGTTAGAGTTGACGACCGAGGAGTGGCGGGCATACCGACCCGTCCAGAAGCCGAGTGAGCGGCAGGCGGAGGAGCGCTTTGAGCAGGCATGGGAGGTCGCATACCGAGCTGCCCGATTGCTGCGGGAGAGGTTTGGCGCCACGCGGGTGGTGGTCTTCGGCTCGCTGGCACACCGGGCTTGGTTTCGTCCCTGGTCGGACATAGACTTGGCTGCCTGTTCTAGCGTGCTGTCGCCGCCGTCACAGGCCTCAGCCCAGACTTTGAGGTGAATCTGGTGGACCCGGAAGGCTGTCGGCCTGCGGTGTGTGAGTCCATTGAGCGCGAGGGGATTGACCTGTGAGCGAGCGGCTCCTTAGGCTGGCAAAGCGAATCCGCACTGAACTCGCTGATTTGGAGCGATTGGTAGAACGCGCACAGGAGGGATGGCTTCGGGCACAGCGGTCAGGGGATGACCTTTACTTAGACAGCGTGGCGCTGAATCTCCATGGCTTCTACGCAGGCCTGGAGAGGCTGTTTGAACTGATTGCCACTGCCATTGATGGGGCTATGGCCCGAGGCGCGAACTGGCATCAGGTCCTCTTGCAGCAAATGGCCACCGAGGCTCCCTCAGTGCGTCCGGCTGTGATTTCCGAAGGGACGCGAGAGGCGTTAGACGAGTATCGCGGCTTTCGCCATATCGTGCGTCATGTTTACACCTTCAAGTTCGACCCTGCCAAGGTGCAGCCGTTGGTAGAGCACATGCAGGTGGTATTTATGCAAGTGCGCTCGGAATTCCTGGCTTTCGCTGAGTTCCTTGAAAACCAGGGACAGGAAGGGGAGGGAAATTGACTTATTGCCCCCTTTACGCCCTGCGCAATGTCCTCGCCAGTGCCTTCACCGCCCCCTTCCAGAGTTTAGGCTACAGGAGGGGAGACTTTCCCGAGGCCGAGCGGGCTGCAGAAGAAGTCCTATCCCCTCCTATTTACCCTGAGCTCAGAGAGGGAGATATCAAACTAATGGTCAAAGCCTTAAAGGATGCGATCAAGGAGGGAAGAGGTGCGTGTAGACCTCTGCCTTAACCCTAAGAGATTCACGAAGGCCGAGGTGCTCGAAAAGCTCCCCTCGGTTCAGGAGGTCATGAAGCGGCGTTCCGTCAGGCTTTGCTATCTCATGGGTTCGGTCCTCGCGGATAGGATGGGCCCTCTGAGTGATGTGGATATAGCCGTCCTACCGGACCCCTCCACATATCATTGGTTAGATACTTATAGTGATATTTATGACGAGCTATGCAAGGTCTTTCGGGCCGATAATATTGATGTCATTATGCTTAACGAGGCACCGCCCCCTCTTCGGTTTGCGACGGTCAGGGATGGCCTCCTTGTCTATGCCATGGACGAGGCAACGAGGGTTGAATTTGTGGAAGGGGCTATCTTCCATTATCATGACACCCAACCCGTGCGGGAGGAGCACTGGCACTTTTTGTATCAGCACATAAAACTCGGTCTATCCAGGGAGTTCAATATGATTGATAAAGAGAAGGTCAGGAAGTTTGTCTCTTTAATGAAAGACTCTGTCCAGGAGCTAAATAACTTAGGATTGGAGTCCATGGCCTTCGAGGAGTATTTCGACAACAAGACATTACGAGCATTATCAGAACACTATTTGAGAATTGCTATTGAAGCTGCGATGGATTTGGGAAGACATGTCCTTGCGGCAAGAAGCCTAAAGGTCCCTGAAGAATATAAGAAAATTGGTCAGATTTTAGGGGAAAATGGGATTATACCTCTGGAAATGGCTAATAAACTAACAGCCATGGCGGGCTTGCGCAACATCCTTGTCCATCTCTATTGGGATATAGATTATCGCCAGATCTACCGGGTAGTCACTGGAGAGCTGGAAGATTTCGACCGGTTTGCTCAATCCATCCAGGAATATGTGGAGAAGAAGACTTAATGAGTTACCATGTTACTGGCTTCTGCCTTGTCTAATACAAAGGGTCCTTTCACTTTCATTATTATTCTAAGCCTGTGTTTGAATCCACAGAATCCATAAATCGCCAAAGGCGATCACGAAGGCGTGTACCATGAAGTATCCGGAGGCCGCAGAGTGGCTGAAAGGTCATGCTGCCCAGCTCGCTCCTCATCCAGCCCGGTTCTTCCGAGACCAGCAGTGGCCATCCGGCATCAAGAACTACCACGGCTCCCTCCACAGTTTTTTGCAAGCGATTCCCCCTTCGGCCCTCGTCTTGGACCTCGGGAGTGGCAACCGAAAGCTACGGTGGTTGGATGGGGAGGCGGTCAGCTTTGACATCCAGTGGTCCAGCCGGGTGGACGTCGTTGGGGATGCCCACCGCCTGCCTTTCAAGGACGCCTGCTTCGACGCCATCGTGCTCCAGCAAGTGTTGGAGCATGTGAAGGACCCTGAGTTGGTGCTTCGGGAGGCCGGGAGGGCGGTCAAAGCCGGGGGGCTCGCGTGGATCGAAACCCCATTTCTCTACCCGGTCCACGATCGGAATGACTTCTGGCGGTGGACCCTCCAGGGACTAGAGATGCTTTGCTCTAAATACTTCCAGAAAGTGGAAGCCGGAACGATCATGGGTGGGGCCAGTGCGGTCAGTGCTACGCTCCGGAGCTATATTGCCATCTTGGTCTCTCGGGGGAACCGCTACCTCTACTGGTTTACCTGGATCCTTGTCGGATGGCTCACCTTTTGGGTCAAATACCTGGATGAGCTGGTGGGCCTCCATAAACGGCCTATCGAACGGCTCACGTGGGTGGCCGGAGGGTTCTACTTCAAAGGTCGGAGGCTCGATGAAGGGATCCCCTTGGAGCACGACCGATGAGGGTACTGATTACGACGGCAATCTTTCCGCCAGACATCGGCGGGCCGGCGACCTACGTCCCCGCCCTCGCTGAGGCCCTGACGAAGAGGGGGCATGACGTGACGGTCGTGACGGGTACATCTCATTCACAAGTTCAGCCGGCGCCCATCCCTGGATACCGTCTGGTTCGATTCAGGCGACCCCGTGCCCTCCGCTACGTGAATTTCCTCTTCGAGTTCTTCGCCAGCCTCCGTCTGATCCTGCGGGAGGCCTGGCGGAGCGACGTCATGTTTATCAATGGACTGGAAGTGCCGGCAGCCCTAGTAGGCCTGCTCCTCAGAAAACCAATGGTGATGAAGGTGGTAGGTGATCAGGCTTGGCAGGTGGCCTACTCGTTGGGGTGGACCAACCTCCCCTTCCACGAGTTCCAAAATGCCAAAGTTGGTTTTTGGATCGAAATCCTGAAGTGGATGCAGCGATTCCCTGCTGTGCGGTCGGCGGCTATCATCACCCCTAGCTCCTACTTAGTGGATATCGTGCAGAAGTGGGGGGTTCCCCAGGAGCGCATCCATGTTATTTATAACGCGATCCCTAACGGTCCAG
>FWPU01011175.1_pt1 | contig 12746 bp, 10 predicted proteins | sample 2228361 | NCBI WGS metagenome assembly FWPU01 (sample SAMEA103939777, study PRJEB20133) | metagenome | reverse complement strand
CGAATCGAATTCGGTGTCTAAGACGCCAGAACGAAAGTCTGCTGAAGCAGACTCGTTTGTCGTTTAGCCTGCTTTTAGCAGGCTTTCCAGCCGTCCTAGACGCCGAATTCGATTCGGCGGGAGGAGGGCTGCCGTCGAATTCTGCCACCGAATCGAATTCGGTGTCTAAGACGCCAGAACGAAAGTCTGCTGAAGCAGACTTGCTTGCAGTTCAGCCTGCTTTTAGCAGGCTTTCCAGCCGTTGTCGCCGCCGAATTCGATTCGGCGGACCTTTTTCCAGCGGGGCGCAGGACGTAAAATTTGCCTCCTGCCTCCTGCCCCACATCCGTCGGAGCAGCGCCTCCTTACGAGGGTTGCAAATTTTACGTAATGCACCCAACGCATCGTGCTCTCGTAAACCCGCAGAAATATGGAAGTGAAATCTGCGTAATCTGCGTAATCTGCGGTTGAAAACTACGGCGTCCCGCCGACAAGGAAGCCGCCGTCCACGACGAGGCAATGCCCGTTGACGTAACTGCCCAAGTCGGAGCAGAGAAACACCACCGCTTTGGCGATGTCGTCGGGCAAGCCCCCGCGACGGGAGGGGATGGCGGCGATGACTTTGTCGGAGAACTTTCCTCGTTCGCTTTCCTGTTCGGGCGGAAGCACGCGGCTGTCAATGTAGCCGGGCGCGATGGCGTTGCAGCGGATCCCGTAGTCGGCGAGGTCGAGCGCCGCGCTCATCATCATCCGGGCTACCGCTGCTTTGGCGATGCCGTAAACCGTGTCCCCTTTCCAGACGCGATAGGCGTGAACGCTGGCAAGGCTGACGATGCTGCCGCCGCCTCCCTGCTTCACCATCTCCCGCGCCGCCCGCTGGCTGCACAGGAAGTAGCCCTTCACGCAGATGTCCATCGTGCGGTCCCAGACCTCCTCCGTGATGTCCAGAAACGGCATATTATGCGCCCAGTAGGGATTGTTCACGAGAATGTCAATCCGTCCATGCGCCGCTTGGAACTCGTCAAACAGACGATGCACGTCCGCGCTGCTGCTGATGTCGGCGACGGTGAACGTCACCTTGCGCCCCAACGCTTCAACCGCCGCAATCGTTTTCTCCGCCTCTTCGTCGCGTTCGACATCATTCAACCCAACGTCGCACCCCTCCTGTGCTAAAGCCAGCGCAATCGCGCGCCCGATGCCGCGACGGGAACCTGTGACGAGAGCCTTTTTACCTTCGAGTAACATAATCCCTCCACCAAAGCGAAACCACAGATGAACACGGATAAACACAGATAAGAGAATCTCTGTTCATCTGGGTTTATCCGTGTTCATCCGTGGTTAATGATGACGTTGATGGCTGACTCCACTCCGCGCACTATCGTTTCCAGCGGCAGCGTCGGTATTTCCCTCTCCAACTTCTCCGCCTGCTTCGGCAAGCGCGGCAGGTGGAGGAATCCGATGGGAACGTCCAGCCCTTGCGTCGCTGCGTGGTGCAATGAACGAAAGAGGATGTGGTTGCACATGTATGTCCCCGCATGCGCCGAACCTTCGGCGGGAACATTGGCGGCAAGCATCGCTGCCACGATGTCGTCCACAGGAATCGTCGCAAAGTAAGCCGGTGGCGCGTCGTCAAGGATGCGAACGTGAGTTGACTTCTCGCCCTCGCGCACGATTTTCAGATTGATGCCGATGCGCTCGACCGCGACGACGTTACCGCCTGTTTGACCGAGATGTAAAACGGCTTGCGGCTGGACGGCTTCGGCTACCTGCCACGCCATCGCAAAATCCGCGTCGTACTCCACAGGCAAAATCGCCGACGCGACGGGCAACATCTCGCCGTGCCGCCGCATGAATTCGTTGAGAACTTCTTGCGACGAGTTGATGCCCGTGCCGTCGAAGGGTTCAAAGGCTGTGAGGAGGAGCATGATTTTTTCTCCGCTTCTTGATTACTGCGGCTTTGTCTTGGCAGCGGCAGCAGCCTCTGTCGCGTCGAGAGGTCGGTGGTAAATTTTCACGCCCGCGATTCTGCCCGTCACCTGATACTCCGCGCTGGGAGAACCGCTGTATTGCCCGACGTGCAACTCGCCCGCGAAGACGTTCGTATGTGCCGTGCCCGCTTTTTCCGCGACAAGCGCGCCGTCCTGAAAGAGGCGGGCGGTCTTGCCGTCGAACGTGCCGACGAGGTGTATCCACCGTCCGAGCGTGGGCGTGCCACCATCGCAGTCAATGCCGCCGACGTGCCATCGCCAGTGGTTGCCGAGCCACTGCAAGAACCAGCCTGACTGCTGCCACACGCCGCAACTTACGATGACGGGCATCTGACCTTGCTTTTCAAAATAGACCCAGCACTCCACTGAAATCGGCTGCGACAGGTCGAATTCGCTGTGGTGGGGGAAGGTGACGTAGCCGCCCTGCCGCAAGTCGAGCGAGCCATCGGATCGCTTGGCGTTGCCGTGAACCTTGCCCTGCTGAACGTCTTGGGCGAACGATGCCACGAACACCGGTTCTTTGATGACGATAGCGGACGCTGTGACCGGAGCCGTTGGCTCGCTTTCAACTCCGCGTTGACTGACTGCGCGGACGACGTAGGTGTAAGGGACTCCTACCTCCGCGCTGCTGTCCGTGTAAGAGGTCTGCCGAACAGGTTGCTCCGTGATTCTTTGTAGGGGCGGAGCAGATTGCTTCGCCCCTACGCTGCGATAGACGTGGTAACTCAGCCCGATTGCGACGGCACTCCACTGCGTTTCGTGCCTGACTACAAACGGCGGGGCTTGCCATTGCAGTCGAACAGAGCAAGAAGCAGACACCGCCTTCAAGTTCGTCGGCGCGGGCGGCGGCGGGGGGGGCGGCACGGAAACGTCAGTGTAAACGGGTTGACTGCGCTCTGAACCTGAGACAAGCACCAGCGCGTAATGTTGCTTCCCAACAGGAGCCAATTTGTCAGTGAAGTTGAAGAGGCTGGTGCGCGTCAGCAGCGTTTTCTCGTCGGGCGCGAAGTTTGGCTGACTGCTGCGGTGCAGTTCCGCCTCCAGCCCAATCGTCTGCGCGGAGCGTTCCCATGCAAGTTGAACGACGCCGTCCTCACGGAGAGTCGCTTGCAGCGGCGGCACGACTTTGGGCAGCGGTGGCGGGTTGAACTGGCGACACGCGCCCGCGATGACTTCCGCGCCGGGCATGTCCACGCGGGGGGCGGCAAGCGCTTCCTCGCGCGCGCGGCGGATGATGTTCAGCATGTTCTGATAGTGCGGGTCGGCGGTGGAGGCGAAACTCACGAACGGCTCATCTTCCGTGCTGACGCGGATGACGGGCTGCCGCTCAAAACGCTCCAGCGGCGTGACGGCGTGCAGGTAGCCGTTCCACAGCAGGCGAACGCGCTGCACTTGTGGGTCTGCTTTGCGAGCGCGGCACAAGCCCAGACCGAACCCATCTTTGCCTCCTCCAAAGGCAGCGCCTCCTGGCGCGTCGGCTTGTGCGCTGGCATCGCGCCGGGAGGCGCTACCTATGGTGCTTGACTTAATGCCATTGCCCTTTGCAAGGGGGTGAGATGGGGCGAGCGGGGCACGCAAAATGCGACTGAACTCCGGGTCTTTGAGGTTAATCCAGTCGTTCTCAAATTGACTTCGGTTGCCCTCACCGTGACACTTCATGCAGCCTGCCGACTGCATTTCGGCGATGAGGGCTTGCTTCGTGCCGTTCCAGTTCTTGAGGGCGTAGCCGTCTTTGGTGTAGTCCCACGTTCCGTAGTAGAGACCGTTGGTGTCCATCCACGCCATGAGGAGGTCGCGCTCGCGGCGCGTCAGGTGAGGGATGCGTCCGCCGTGACCTTCAACGAGCAGTGTCGCCAGCGGCGCAGCCCCAGAGCCGTGACGGCGCGGCGGGAAAATCTGCGCCGACCAGAACGCCGTGCCGTTCATGCAGTCAATGCCCGCAATCCAGTAAGCGACCAATTGCGTCTCGCGGCGGCTGACGAGGTTCTCGTAACTGATGTTGAAATGCTCCGTCCAGCCGCCCGACAAGTCCAGCCCGGCGGCGATGCCCTTCGCTCCGCCATGACAACTGACGCAGTGTTTGTCAAAGATGGGCTGAACCATGCTGGGGTAATCCACGAACCCGCTGCCCCACGATTCGGGCTGCAAGCGGCTGGGCGGACGACGCAACGCGGACGACGCAGAGTAAGAGAGTGGGAGAGTGGGAGAGTGGGAGACTTCTCCCTTTCTTCCCTTCTCCCTTTCTCCCATTCCCCCACTCTCTCGTTCTTTCGCAGAGGATGGTGTGGTGTTCTTCTGCTCGTGGCAGCCGATGCAGGAGCGCGTCGTGCCGGGCGCGGCTTGCACGAACGTCCTCATGCTTTGAATCAGTCGCCCCTCGGCGTCCAATGCCTGAAAATACACCGCCCTGCCAGCGGGCACTTCAAAGTAGGCTGACCCGTTTTCGTCCACAGGAACGACGCCCAAGAAGTTCTTCACGCTGAACGCCAGCGCCGCGCTCAACAGAAACGTCTGGTTGTAGGGGTTGGGTGAGCCGGGGCTGGGGCTGACCCGCGACGTTTCCTCGATAACGCGCAGCCACTTGACCTCGCCCCGCTTCACGCCCGTCAGACCTTGGTAGATGTCCTGCACGAAAAACCGCCCGGTTTTCTTCGTGCGGTCAACAGTGGAGGGCAGCACCGGCGGGCGCGGGCGCGGCTTGACGAGCATGGGCGAGTGCAGGCAGATGTCCGGGTCGGACAGAACGACAATGCGATGCCCGGAGCGGTCCATCATCTCAATCGCGTTGCGCTTGTATCCCTTCGGGCGTCCGCTGAACAGCACGACGTCTTTTGAAATCGCCCACGGTTCGCACGAATCGCCCACGTCGAAGGTGGGGTTGTCGGGGTGTTCTAAGTTCGTGATGGACTTGGGATTGTTCTTGCCTAACTGCGGGTCAATGAAGGCAATGGAGCCGCGCGGCGGGGCGTTGTGCTTTGCCAGTGTGGCAACGATGAGGTGTGAGTTCGGCACCGGTCGGGCATCGAGGATGGCTTCGGGCAACACCAGGTTGTTGGCAAACAGCGCGGTCTCCTCCGTGCCGTCGGGGTGAATCGTCCACAGTGATTGAATCGTCAGCGCGTTTTTGTCCACGTATTCCCAGCGCCCGAAGAGGATGCGTCCGTCCGGCAAAACGGCGGGGTCGAATTCGTTGACGTTGTTGACCGAAATCGGATGAACCTCCGAGCCGTCGGCGTTCATCACGTGCAGAATGGCGACGCCGGTGTTGTTGCACGGGACGAGCCCGCTGGGGCGGGTGGAGAGGAAGACAATGCGTCCGTCGGGCAGGTAAGCGGGCGCGATGTCGTGCTGCCCCGCACCGCTCCCTTTGTAGTCCTTGCAATAGGGCATGGGGTTGGTCAGCCGCCGCAAACCTTTTCCGTCAACGCCGATTTCATAAATGCTCGTGCTGCCGGTCGGCTCGCCCTTGAAGCAGAAGAGAAGTTTCTTCGCGTCCCACGAAAGTTCGGGATGACTGTAAACGCCCACGCCCAACGTTTCCGGCGTTGTCGGGTCAATGACCGCCCGAATCTTCCACTCCGAACGCGGCGCGGAGGGGTTCTCAAGGACGTAGATGCCGCCGCCACCGGGGGGCCACTTGTAGAACGTATCGTAGATGTGGATGCCCGTGTAAGAATGTCGCTTCACGAACAACAGCGGCGCGTCCAATTGCTTGAGTAGTTGCTTTTCCCCGTCCTGATTCTGCGCCCTGCTCATCCCGGCGCACGTCACGCTAACGATGCAAGTCAGCATGACTGTTCGTAGCCTTTTCATCCTGTCCTCACCCCACGGTCATGTTTGTTCGTTGGATACCGGGCGATGGGGAAAGTTGCTCTTCCCCTGAGAATTGAAGGGAATCCCACGCTGGAACTGAGCCATGGGTCAGCCTCCGCTGCGATGTCGCTCGCGCCGCACGCTGTGATGCGACCAGACGCCGGCAGCAATCAGGACGACGACCAGAACAACTGCCGCTATCAGCGAGTTCTGCGGATACTGCTGCACAATGGGCACGACGCGCTGGTTGACGACAAAACCGAACATGACGAGAAAAAACACCGCCGATAGCGCCAGCCCGATTTGCTTCGCCAGCGGGGGGCGCGTGCCTTCGGGCAGGAAGCGCCAGTTGACGTAGAGCGCGTGCAGCATCGTCGCCGCAATCGAAAGGTTCGCCATGCTGCCTGCGATTTTCATCATGCCCGCGCCGGACAGTTGAGTGAACACGGTTAACGCCGTGACGCCCCACAGCACGTAAATCGCGGCGAACGAATAGTAAACCCATTTCGCGTTGTGCGGGTCCATCTGCCGCGCCCGTCCGCTGCCCGACCAGACCGCGTCGCACCACCGCCGCGCCACGCCGTCCACTACGCTGAACTGTCCGGGGATGAAAATGACCAACCCGCACAGCAGCGTCAGATAACGAAAAATTTGCCCCTTTGCCGCGCCGAAGTCCTGCGCCATCGCCGCCGCCCACTGCCAGTCGTCGAATTTCACGCCGACGCGCGGTCGCAAAAACTCCGCGCCTAACATCGAAGGCAGCATCATGCCAATCAACGAGCCAACCGCCCATAGGATATACTGGTCGACGAATACGTATTTCAGCCAGATGCCCAGCCGCCGCGCTGACTCCTTGCCGCCCTGACAAATCGTGCCGATGTGCGAGAGGGTGAGGTGATGCCCGCCGAACGCTGACGGAATCGCGCCGACCTTGCTGCCCATGCCCCAGCCCTTCTCCCGCACGAAGTTGCTCGCCATGATGTTGCCCAACCCGCCGATGCCCGAGAACCCCGCGAGCGCGGAAATCAGCGACCAATCAATTCCGACGTGCCCGGTCACGGGGTCGCGGGGCAGTCGCGTGATGTCGAATAAACCGCTCCAGATTTTCCACCACGTTTCCAGTGAGACAAACAGGATGCAGCAGAACGAGAGGTAAAACAGCACAAACAAAAACTTGCCGCCAAGCACCCATTCCAGCGTGTTGTAAATTTTGCCGCCGAACAGCACCAGCGTCGCGCAGCCGATGAACACGGCGTAACTGACGTAACGCACAACGTCGGGGTTGATGGTGTCCTGCGGGGTTAAGCCCTGCACGGCAACGACAAGAATCTGCGCTCCCAACGCGGACAGCGATGGCAGCCATGTCCCGAAGTCCAGCAGCAGATAAAACAGCAGCCAGAACTTCGGACCGGGTTTGGTGCGCAGGAACCCCGTCATCATCGGCTCGCCCGTGCAGAGCGTGTAGCGCATCGCCTCGGTGTTGAGAAGCACCTGACCGATGATGGAAACCAACACCACCCAAAACAGCGCGCCGCCGTAGAGTGATGCCGACTTCGCGCCCATTACCCATTCGCCCGTGCCAATCGAACCGCCTGCCATCACCAGCCCCGGACCGATGAGCAGCCACCACCGCCGATAATTGGGCGGCGACGCCTCGGGCAGTTCGTCTACCTCCCACGCCGGCAGGCAGCCGGGGTCCACCGGCGGTTTCTGTGTGCCGATAGTGACAGTTTGTTCTTGACTCAAGTTCTCTCTCCTGGGGTGGATTCCGCCAAGATGATAGCAGAGTTGAGGAAAGTTGTCAAAGTGAATGTGAGCCGCTGGTAGCGAGTGCCGTCTTTCAGGGCGTGGGGGGGGCACTTGGATGTGCGCACGTCCACGACGATTCTCTGGGCGTTCTCGATGAGCGTGGCGTGTGGGGCTTGAACGTGGACGATGGTTTTGCCGCCGCGCAGGAGAGAAACGTTCACATTGCCCATTAACTCGAGATGTTTCTCCTGCCCTTGCCCTGCCCCCGACTTGAGCATCGAGACTTTCGTGCGCGCCTCAATCTGCGCCGTGTCATCCACCGCCATGCGCACGACGTAAACCTGCTCGTCGGTGACGATTTGGAACAGCCGCCCCGCTGTGCGCGGAGGATTGGGGGGAAGGTTGAAAGTAATGAGGGGGCGGTCAGCGCGGTTGAGGCGGGGAGGGGGCGGCGGCGGGAGGGTCATGCCTCTGCCCGGACCGAGTGGCACACCGTTGAGAATGCGGGGAGCGCGCGGTCTCCTGGTCTCGTCGCCGAAAATCATGCGTCCCACGCGTCGCATTTCTTCCAGAATCTCAGCGGGCAGGTCGCCGAAGTCCATCTCCAAATCTCCGAACGGAAACGGCGGACGACGAGGGAACAGCGGTGGGAAGGGATTGCCTTTTTCTAAAGCCACGTCCAGCGGGTCGGTGTGCGAAGCGCGCACGCTGACGCGGGGTTGCAGGTGTCGCTGGTAGCCGCGAACTATGACGGTGAACTCGTAGTCGCCCTCCTCCACCTTCTCCAACGCAAACGCGCCGGTCTCGTCGGTGGTGGCTTCGCTATTGAGCCACGTCTGCCGTTCGATGCCGATGGTCGGCAGCGGCTTCAAGAGGACTTTGGCGTTCGGGACGGGCGCGCCCGTCTGGCGGTCGGTCACTTTGCCTTTGACCGTCACCGCCTCCGGGGGCGGCTGCGCCTCAGCAGTGCGGAGACACAGCGGCGACAGAACAAGCACGCAAGACACAGAGAAGAGAAGGCGCATAACGATTCCACCTCCCAACGGCTTTGCTGCGTTAGACGGCACACAAAGCGGGCATGTTCCGTCGAATTTTGACAGCGACCATCGTTTGTGGTATTCTAACACTGAAAGCGCATGGGACGCTGCGCACGAGGGAGGGATCACGAAGATGCTGAGACACATTCCAGAGACCCATCCGCTTCGTCGTCTTTTTGGACAATTGGTCGAGCGAACGTTTTATACGCAGGTCGGGTTGCCTGACCCGCGACTGGTGACGTACGTGTCGAACCTACTCGCGGACTTCGTGCACATGGACAACGTATTCCGCATCCGGGACGGGCGGGGCAGACGGCTGGAAGAAGTGGCGGATATGCTGGCGGAAAGCGACGTGCGATTGGGCGCCTCGTCGTTCATCCGCGAGCGCGAGGTGCACAAACACATCGGCGATTTCACGCTGTTCTGGACGGGCGTATATCCCGAGGGGTTGCGTTACTTGCGCAGCACAATGCGGCGCGACCACCTGATTGATTACGTCCGTCAGGGGAAAAAATCTTACTACATCGCCTCGACCTTTGACTTCGGCGATTATCGCGCCGATGCCCCTGTGCTGCGCCGCCTCTCGGAGATGTTTGAGTGCTGCGTGCACGGTCTGCACCTTGTCCGCGGCGAATGGGAACGCATCGAGCGCGAAGGCGCGCAGCGGGCGAAGCAGATTTTGACGGACGGTTAGACAGGATGAACAGGATTGATGAGGGATGAGAGATGAGAGATGAGTTTGTAGGAGCGCAATGCATTGCGCGTCATGGACGGCGATCCATCGTCTGACCGTGAACCTTCATCCCTCATCCCCCATCTCTTATCCCTTATCCTCTGAGCAACCACAGTGAAACACACTCATGGATTCGAGGCGGGAGGTTTGCGGCGGCCAATTTCTGCCGGTCACGCGCTTATTTCCGTGCTGTTCTTCCTCTGCCTGTCGTTGCCGGCTGCGCCCCCCCCCGACCCCCAACCCTCTGTCCCCGTTTTGCTGCTGGAGGATTTTGAACAGGGCGTGAGCAAGTGGCTGCTGAACGACCACACGAAAGCGGCATCGGGACAGGTGACGTTCTGCGAGATTCTGCCCAGCACGTCCGGCGCGCCCGAAGGCGGCGGCAAGCGTGGGGCGACTGTCACCTTCACACGCTCCAACGAAGGCTGGGCGACGGTGAGTTTGCCGGTAGACGGCAAGCAGTGGAAAGCCCTCGGCGCGGAGCGCATCAGTTTCTGGCTGCGCGGCGACGGCTCCGACAACAATGTGGAACTGATGCTGCGCGTCAGGGCAGGCGGGAAGGAAACGCGCTTTGGGGTCGCGATTCCGCTCAACGACCCGCAGTGGCACAAAGTCGTGCTGCCGTTCGGCCGCTTCAAAAACGAAGGCGCAAACCTCGCCGACAGCGTGGAGCAGATTTACCTCGTTCAGTTCCTCAAACGCAGCAAGTGGGACTCCATGTTCTTCACCGTCGACCAGATTCAAGTCGAAGGCGTCAGCGCAACGCCTGAAGTCACCATCACGCCGCGCCCCACCCCCCTCACGGGCAAACGCACGAACGTCACCGTCGACTTCGCTAAAACGCTGGGTGCGACCACCGCAGCCGTCAGCATGAACTTTGAAGGGGACGAAGCGCGACTGATGGACGCGGATTTTCAGGAGAGCCTGCGCAACTTCGGTCCGCGCTTTGTGCGGGTGAAGGTGGCGAAGTTGCTCAAGAGGGACGCCTCGGGGGAGAGTCCGACGTGGGACTTCACGGCGCTGGACAACGTCGTGAGCGCGGTGCGCAACGCTGGCGCGGAGCCGTTCATCTGTCTGTCACCCCACCCCGAATGGAAACTGACCGACGCACAATTCCTCCAACTCTGCGTTGAGACGGTGGAGCATCTTAACACGAACGCCGAGCGCAAAGTCAATTACTGGGAAATTTTCGACGCGCCGACCTTCGGCGCGACAGCGATTTCGATTGAGCAGGCAACCGACCGCTTCAACCAAATCCGCCAGCGCCTCAAAGAGATTGACCCCTCGCTCAAAGTCGGCGGCGTCGCGCTCGCGTCGGCGTGGCAGCCGCACCTCGTCTATTTCCTCAAGCACGCCCAGGGGACGGACTTTCTTTCGTTCTACTTCTACGGCACGCACAACGGCATCACCACCGACGCCGAACTGTTTGCCGCCGCGCGGCGCACCGTCGCGGGCGACGTGCCCCACCAAATTGCCTTCGACGACCTGCGGCGCACGATGGCGCAGATGAAACTCAACGTGCCCGTTTTCATCACGGAATGTAACCTCAACTCCCTCCACACTCCCGAAGGCGCGTCCCGCGACAAACGCCTGCCGTCGCCCCTCAGCGCGGCGTGGTGGATGAGTTTTTTCAAGGCGGCAGGTCCCTACGTCAATAACGTGATGGTGTTCAACGCCGCGCACGAAAGTTGGGGACTAATGGACGAAAAGGGTCGGGCGTATCCCGCTTACTATGCCCTGTGGATGTATAGCAAATTTTTCCCTGCCGGAAGCGCGGTGGTCTCCGCCCAGAGTGACAACACCAACGCGCTCGCTCTTGCCGTCAATACGCCGACAGCGCACAACGTCATGCTCGTCAACCTCTCCGACAAACCCGTGAACTGTCGCGTGACGGCGAAGGGCGTCGGCACGCTGCGTCAGGTGCGCGGGCGATTCTTGGAAGCCAACGGGCGCGGCGTTCGATTCGAAGAACACCTGCCGCTGACGACGACGCAGGAAGCCTCTCTGCCCGCCTACGCCGCAGCGGTGGTGCAGTTCATCGAACCACCCAAGATGCCTGGACAGTCAATGGGTCAATGAGTTCTAAACGCATTGACCCATTGACTCATTGACTCATTGCCCCTTCCTCCCGATGGCAGTCATCAAAGAGTTCAGAGCCAGCCGTCTGACGCGGGGGAATTTTCTCTTTCCCGACATATTGCGTCTGGAGGATGATTGCGTCGTCCGTGTGAAGCGGGGGTGGTTCTCATCGGACGAGGAATCCATCGCCTACCCGCGCATCGCCTCCGTGCGCGTCCGCTCTGGTCTCATCTTTGCCACCATGTTCATCGAGTCATCGGGCGGCATTGCCCCGATGGAGTTTCGGGGACTAATGAAGGGGAGCGCCCGCGAAGCGCACGAATTGATTCAGGAGTTGCAGGCGCAGTCGCTCTCCAACAACCAATCGTAGCCCTTGTGGGTGGGGAAAATGTTCTTGTCTCAATTCAACCTGTTGTTGTATAATACGTTCACCTGTGGTGGCGAGGAGGAGGGGATATTCACAAGCCGAGGTGATGCGTCCTATGATGGATAATCAGGCAGGGGGGCAGGGATGGTCGTTGACAACAATTCCCGCACAATAAATCCTCATTGACGCGCTCTCAGAAGGCAACGAGGAGGCGATAGACTTCTTCTTCTCCGAACGCGGTTGCGCGCGGCTGCTCCAAAAGTTGGCGCGCGAGTGGGCGCAGCGCGTGAACAGCCCGCTGGACGAATCGGGCGACCTGTTCACGGAAGCCGCTCTGAAACTGGCGGAAAGCAGGTTCGCCGTGCTGCGCGTCTGGCGACGCAACCCCCATTGCCACCTCGTCTACTGGATTTCGCGGGTCGTCATCAACCACTTCAAAAACGTCGCGCGGCGCAGAAACAGGGAGCGCGCCGTCTTCACGGCGTTGCGCGACGAGTGGACGCCCCCCGCCCCTGTCCCAGACACTTTGCTGCAAGCCATTTTCGACGCGATGGTATCGCTCCGCCCCACTGACCGCGAGGTCATCGAGTTAATCCTTCAAGGATATTCCATCGAAGAAATCGCCGCCACACTCCAAATCTCCTTCTCCGCTGCTAACGCCCGCCGACACCGCGCTCTTCAAGCCCTGCGCCGGCGCGTCCGCCGTGACAACTCAGACCTTTTTCAACCCGGCTGAAAAAATTCCTGCAAGAAAGTCAGCCTCTGAATTGTTCCGTGAGAAAGGCGCAAAAAGGTGGTTCACAATGAAACGGCAACACCTGACGGATGAACAATCTATACGCCGCACGGCTATAAACTTTCATTTCCAGGGAGACTAATGGCTCCCTGGACACGGGCCCCGTGGGTGCTTAGAGCGTGTCTAAAAATTTGACGCGATTTGGCTTTTGGGATAGACTACCGAGCCATGACCGAACAGAACACCCGAAAACCGTATGCCACCG
>FWPU01011174.1_pt1 | contig 12750 bp, 10 predicted proteins | sample 2228361 | NCBI WGS metagenome assembly FWPU01 (sample SAMEA103939777, study PRJEB20133) | metagenome | reverse complement strand
TAAGGGAGTTATATTTTTGAAAAAATTGAGATACTTATCTGCTTCTTGGCTTTCGGTATATTGGTTCTGTACTAAATTGCAGTTTTCCTCGCCAATTTTTTGCAAAAGAGCATTTTCAGTTTGCAAAAAAAGATTCAAGGCTTCGGCACAGCTTTCAAAATCATTGGGTTCAAAAAGGAAATTAGAAGTATTGAGCAGAACATCTGCCATTCCTGCAACTTTTGAAGCTACAATCGGTAAGCCCAAAGCCATTGCCTCCAAGAGTACATTGGGCATACCATCATAAAACGAAGGTATCGCCACTGCATCGCAAGCAGGATAAAAGCCTAAAAGGGCATATCTATCCAAAAACTCGTAATGAGTGTATGCAAGTGAATTTTCCGCCAACAGAAAATCCTTCATTTCTTTTTGCATTTCTCCTACAATAAGTAAATGCACATTGTCTTGTAAATCGGCACGCAAAAGGGTTTCAAGGAAAAACAATGCCCCTTTTTTTTCTTTCAGATGCCCAAACAAGCCGATCACTTTTCTTCCTGCCTGCACGTGTGTTTTTTTCCAATTTTGAGCGTGTTCTACATCAGCAGGTAAGCAGTGCCATTGAGAGGTATCTATGCCATTGGGGGTGAATACAACTTTTAGGTGTGGATATAATTTCTGAATGAGTTGTATTTTGTCGCTACTAACGGCACAAATCAGCGATGACTGCAATAAACACTCTTCTACAAGATTTTTTCGGCGGGGCGAAAACAAGCCTGCATCAAAATCGTTGCCTCGCAATAGTGTAATAAGGGGCAAATCAAAAATTTTGCTTAAAATAGGCGTTAAAAACATAGAAGCGTAGCCTCCGAAATTTACAAGATGTGTGCATTGGTGCTGGCAGAGATATTTTTCCAAAAAATGTTTGAGCAAATGAAAAGTGTGTGCCAAATCTTCATCAACAGGAAAAAGAATATCGTTACCACACTGCGAAACGCTCACTTTGGGAGAAAGAACGTGAGGATTGAGATGCAAAAGGTGAATTTCTACATTCTTTTTTCGCAGATTGAACACAATTCTATCGCAAGATTGAGCCATACCGCCACGCATAGGGGGGTAATTCTCGGTAATCCAGAGTAGTTTCATTGTAAATGATTAGTTTTTCGTTTTTTCTGTTAAGTATAATTTTGCCAAAGCCTCTGCACAACGCTCCCCGTCCATTGCCGCCGACATAATGCCTCCTGCATAACCTGCTCCTTCGCCACAAGGAAAAAATCGTTTGATTTGCAAATGCTCACAGGTTTCCTTATGGCGAGGAATACTTACGGGCGAAGAAGTACGACTTTCAACACCCACGATTTGAGCCTCATTAGTCAAGTAGCCTTTCATTTTTTTTCCAAAAGCCTTCAGCCCTTCTTGCAAAACAAAAGCAAGGGTTTTGGGCAGAATTTCTCGCATTTCCACAGAAGCCAAACCCGGTTGGTAAGAAGTGGGCAAAAGTGTAGCCGATACTTTTTTTTGCACAAAATCCACCATTCTTTGAGCAGGGGCAGTTTGGGTATTGCCTGCAAGCAAGCAAGCCTTTTGCTCAATACTTTTCTGAAAATATAGTGCCGCCAAATTGCCAAATTTATGAAAATCTTTCCAATCTGTTTCATCTACGCTTACTACTATCCCTGAATTGGCAAATTTGCCATCTCGGCGTGAAGGCGACATACCATTGACAACCACCTCGCCTTGTGCCGTAGCCGAAGGCACTATAAAACCGCCCGGACACATACAAAAGGAAAAAACACCCTTTTGCACACCTTGATAGTGAATTTGCTCTACCAAACTATATGCAGAAGCAGGTAAATATTTGTTGCGAACCTCACAATGATACTGAATTTGGTCAATAAGAGCTTGGGGGTGTTCTATGCGTACCCCAAGAGCAAAAGGCTTGGGCTGAATGAATATGTTTCTGGTTTGCAATAGTTCAAAAATATCCCTTGCCGAATGTCCCGTAGCTAAAATTACGCCTAAACCTGTAAATTCTTGAGTTTCACCCGCTTGGTTTTGAGTGATTACCCCTTGCATTTCACCATTTTTCAGAATAAAATCCACTACTTTCGTTTGAAAGTGAATTTCACCGCCTGCTTCTAAAATACTTTCCCGCAAAGCGGCAACAATTTTGGGTAATTTGTTTGTGCCAATATGCGGGTGAGCCTCTATAAGGATATTTTCAGAAGCTCCGTGAGCCACCAAAATTTCCAATATTCGGCGAATATCGCCCCTTTTGGTAGAGCGTGTATAAAGTTTGCCATCGGAATAAGTGCCTGCCCCACCTTCGCCAAAACAATAATTGCTATCAGGATTAACGATATGCTCTTTGTTGATAGCCGCCAAATCTCGCCTGCGACTTTGTACATCTTTGCCCCGCTCTATCACAATTGGTTTGATGCCCAATTCTATCAGACGCAAAGCCGCAAACATTCCCGCAGGTCCTGCTCCTACGACAATTGCAGGAGCTTTTTGGCTTACATCAGGATAATTTTTTTCAAAAGAAATCCATTTTTCGGTCTTTTCATTTTCATAGACCGAAATTTTCAAATTTACTTTTACTTGCTTGCTACGAGCATCTATGGAGCGTCTTTCTAAACGAATAAAAGCATTTTGTTCAATCTTATGCTCTTTCTGCAAAAAATTTCGCAGATGGTTTTCATCAAAAGCAATTTCAGGATTTACAGAAAGTTGTAGCGTTTTTTTCATAAGTTCAAAATCGTAATGTAAAGGTACTACCTTTGCCCAAAGCCGAATGTACCGAGATAGTTCCCCCTTGTACCCTCATCATTTGCCTTGAAAGGCTCAAGCCAATGCCTGAACCTGTTTTTTTGGTAGTAAAAAATGGTACAAAAATACTCTTTTTTGCCTCTTCGCTAATGCCCACGCCGTTATCTTCTACTCTTATTAGCACTTTACCGAGTGTATCTTGTTGTGCGATAAGTTGTATTTCAGGGTTTTCTACATTAGCCACCGCTTGAATAGCATTTTTCAGCAAATTGATAAGCACTTGCTCGGTCATCATCAAATCGGCGTGTAATGTGAGATTTTCGGGGAAAATAATGGAGCGAAACAGGATATTTCGGCTTTTGAGGTCGTTTTCAATGAGTTTATGCAAATTGGCAAAGAGTTCTGTCAGTAAAATTTTCTGTGGTGAGGGCGTAGGCAATTTGGTAAAAGCCCGAAACTCTTGCACAAATTGTGTAAGATTTTGAGAGCGTTTTTGGATAATTTGCAAAGCCTGCTCTATTTCGCTTGTATCGTGGGTGGTTTCTTGCAAAGATTCCAGTGCCGTTGCCGCAAGCGAACTGATAGGAGTAACAGAATTAAGAATTTCGTGTGTGAGAATACGTGTCAGGTTTTGCCAAGCCTCCATTTCTTTCTCTTCTAATTCGGCTTGAAAGTCTTGCAGTGAAACTATTGTATAGTTTTTGCCCAAAATTTGTACTTGCGAAAGCGTTAGGATAAGTTCTAAGACTTCGTCATCTACAAGCAAACGAACTATTTGCCTTTTTTGGCTATTTTGGAGAGCATTTTTGAGTGGCTCGTAAATGGCAGGCAATTCGTTGAGATGTTTGAAAGGCAAACAGCGTAAAATTTGCATTACAGCCGTGTTGCAGAAATCTATTTTGCCCGTATGGTCAAAAGAAAAAAGCCCTATGGGTATATGCTGAACCACAGAACGCAAATACAATTCTTGCGACTGCTTTTCCAAGCGTTCTTTACGAATTTGCTCAATGGCTTTGGAAAAGCTCTTTTGCAAACTTACAGGCAAAAACTTTTGGAATGTTGATGTTTGCCCCCAATCTCCCATTTCCCAACTGATAAACGTGTGGTAAAAGCTGTAAGCCATTTTCTGCTTGAAAAGCCAAAAGAAAGTTCCTACTAATATCCAAAAAAGCACAAAAGCAGTAATCCAATAGCTATTTTGCAGGGCTATCATTAGCCCAAACAAGGTAAAGGAAGCCAAAATAATTCCTAAAAACTGCCTTGCAATTACCGAAACAAGCATACGCTACTGATAAAAACTCAAATTTAGTTTTTTGCAGAGGCTTTTTCAAAAAAAGATAAGAGAATGTAGCAAAAAATAATGAAAGGAACTGCCACAAATTGTAAAAGAGCCAGTAAAACTATCGAAATGCCCAGAAAAATATAACGCCCCTCATTGCCTTGCAAACGAAAATGCTTAAATTTTAATGCTAAAAGGGGAATTTCCGCGACCAAAAGCATACTCATTAGCACAACAAGAACGAGCAAAAAAACAGAGTGAGCAAAAATCTGTGTCTGAAAGCCCCAAATTTCGGGCTGAAAGTGTAAAATAAACGGAAAAGAAGCCCAAAGCATTGCATTGGCAGGAGTAGGCACTCCAATAAATCGGTCGGTTTGGCGAGTATCTACATTAAATTTGGCAAGCCTGAATACCGAAAATAAAGCAATTAGCATTGGCAAATAGGTTATCCAGTCGTTCTCTGTAAAATGATTATGCCGTAAAAGCAACTGACGAGCCAGCATTGCAGGTAAAACCCCAAAAGTAATAGCATCGGCAAGCGAATCTAACTGCTTACCTATTTCAGATTTTACATTCAGCAGGCGAGCCACAAAGCCATCAGCAAAATCAAATATCATTGCCACGAATACCAAAGTAGAAGATACCAAGATATTTTTTTCTATCCAAATCAATCCCACACAACCACATAAAGCATTACAAAGCGTAAGTAAGTTTGGAATATGTCGTTTCATTTCAGAAATTTTTCTGCAAAGAACCTATTTTTTCGCAAAATTGCTATCTTTGAGAAATAAATTTCGCTCCAAACCCAAAGATACTATTTTTTACATTCAGTAAAGCTCAACATCTATGGCAAATTATTTTTCCTTCCGCAATCTGAAATTTTTGCTGTATGAAGTCTTTGATGCTGAAAAACTTACGCAGTACGAGCATTACAGAGACCACGACAGGCAGTCTTTTGATATGATTTTGGAGAGTGCAGGGCAAATTGCCGATAATTTGCTCTACCCCATTTACCGAGCAATGGACGAAAAAGAACCTGAACTCATTGAGGGCAAAGTAGCCGTTCACGAGGGGATAGGCAAGTACCTTAGAGCTATGGGCGAAGCAGGTATGATAGGAGCTACTTATAGCTATGAAGTAGGTGGCGGACAAGTGCCTGCTACGGTGTATTCGCTGGCAAGTTTTATTTTGAGTGCCGCCAACAATGCCGCCTCTATGTACACGGGGCTTTCTTCGGGTGCGGCAAGGCTGATTATCAATTTCGGTAACGAAGAACAAAAAAAACTATACGTACCCAAAATGCTTTCAGGGGAGTGGCAAGGTACAATGGCTCTTACCGAACCCCAAGCAGGTAGCTCCCTTTCAGATATTACTGCTTCTGCCAAACCTTTGGGCGAAGGTAAATATCTTATCAAAGGGCAAAAAGTGTTTATTTCAGCAGGCGAACACGACCAAGCCGAAAATATCATTCATTTACTGCTGGCACGTATAGAAGGGGCTCCTGCGGGAGTAAAAGGTATTTCGCTTTTTATCGTACCCAAGTATCGTATTGAAAATGGCACATTTGAGCCTAATGGCGTAGTAGCAGGAGGGATTTATCATAAAATGGGACAAAAAGGCACTCCTGCAATGCACCTAATGCTCGGCGATAACAACGACTGCATTGGCTATTTGGTAGGAGAGCCTCATCAAGGGCTAAAATATATGTTTCAAATGATGAACGAAGCTCGTTTGGGAGTAGGGCTAATGAGTGCCGCTATTGCCACCACTGCCTACTATCACGCCTTGCAATATGCCCAAGAACGCCCACAAGGTCGCCGATTGAACGAAAAAGACCAAAAAACTACCCCTCAAACCAAAATCATCAACCACCCTGACGTGAGGCGAATGTTGCTTTTCCAAAAAGCCGTTGCAGAAGGCTCTTTGAGCTTGCTAATGGAGTGTTCCCGCTATTTTGACTTGGCGGAGGTTTCCGAAGGTGAAGCCAAAGCCAAATATCAGATGCTTTTGGATTTACTTACGCCTATTGCCAAAACTTTCCCTTCGGAATATGGTATAAAAGCCGTCAGCGAAGCAATGCAGGTTTTTGGTGGCTATGGCTATTGCAAAGATTTCCCCATAGAGCAATTGTATCGTGATATTCGCATCACTACCATTTACGAAGGAACAAGTGCTATTCAATCGCAAGATTTGCTGGGTAGAAAAGTAACAATGCAAAATGGAGCGGCTTTAATGGCTCTTATGCAAGAAATTTCACAAACCCTGCAAGAAGCTACTACTTACGAAAATCTGAAAAAATATGCCGAAACCTTGCAAAAAGAACTCGGCAGAATGCAACAAGTCCTTCAAAAACTCATTCCTTTTGCAATGCAAGGCAATTATGAGCGATTTTTAGCCGATGCCAATCTTTTTATGGAAATGGCAGGGCTTGTCGTAGTGGCTTGGCAATGGCTCAAACAGGCAGTAGTAGCTCAAAAACAGCTACTTACACAAAGTCTTGCTGAAAGTGATGTAGCTTTTTACGAAAGCAAAATACAAACAATGCGTTACTTTTTTGCTTACGAATTGCCAAAAACCAAGTGGCTCGCTACTCGCCTGCTTGATGATGAAGTCATAACGATTGTAGAAGCAAAAGCCGAATGGATAGTGTAAGTTTCATCTTTGAGGGTTTTGCATAAAGCAAAACCCTTCAACCTAACAATCAAAAATTATGCTTTCCGCAGAGTACAAGCAAATTATCAATCAAGGAGAAATTGAAGGTTCTTACTTTGCCGAGGAGTGGATAGCTCTACTGAAAGATTTGCTTACGCAGTACCAAAATCATATTGCGTGGCAAAATAAAATTTCGCGAAAAAATTCTCGCCTTTTTTGGCTGACTTTTTTTTGCACAGCTTTGATTTTATTTTGGCTAATATCTTGGTGGTCTATTTTTATTGCTTTTGGGCTGGCTTATATTATCTTGCGTTATAGGAAAAAAAAGTTTGCAGTATTTCGCATTTTGCCCAACCCTACTTTTGTAGAAATAACCCAAAACTATTTTTTGCCTCTTTTTCGCTTTTTATCTTTGGAAACCCAACAAAAAATTGAAGCAAAGCTAAATTTTAAGCCTTTGAGTGAATGTCGGTTAAGTAATAGATTGTATCAGGTAGCTAATTATGATGTAGTAGAAAATACACATATTCGTCCTATGTTGGCTTTGCAAACCATTTTTAACGATAAAACCCGAATTTCTGTTGAAATAAGTGAAAAAATCGTAGTGAAAAACAAAAAAAACAGATACAGAACGAGAAAATCCAAATCAAAAACTAAAAGACTGATGATTTATGATTTGAAAGCTATTTTTCACCCCAAAAACTATGCTCCGCTTGACAATACAGGCAACTTAAAACTTGAACTCAAAGATAAACAAATCAATCCTAAATATGACTTGCAACATTTGTTAGAAATGATAGCAATGCTTTATAGCAGTGTTAGACCTGTTTAGTAATGTAAGACTACCGCAACATACTACACTTCTGAATTTTTCAATAGCATTCAAAAAACCATCAAAACTCAAACATAAATCCGATTATTTCCCTGAAATGAGCGTTTTAGGAGGCGGTTGAATGAAAATTCTTTTCAAATAATAGCCCGCAAGACAAGAAAATGAAGCCAGCACTCCTCCTACTATTCCTGTAACTACAAAAAACCACTCACCTACGGCAGGAAAGCCAAACATTGAGGCAATCCGCGTAGAAAGTATTTGGTCGTTTTGAATATCTTGCCAAAAAGCCACTCCCGACCAAACCAAAAAAACAGCAAAAAAAGCTGAAAAAAATGTCCCCCACGCAGTTCGTCCTAAAATTGCTCCTACTACGAAACTAATAACTGCAATAGTCCAAATTTCCCAATGCAGGAAATATTGCAAAGCAAACACTGCAAGTGCTATCAGAATAAAAACCATTTCAAAAATGTATTTTAAGAGGTTTCACGTTATATCCTTTCTGACGAAGTTGATATATTACGCCATCAGTTCCAACCAAATGTAATGCCCCTACGGCAATAAAAGCTGATTTTTCACGAATAATTTTTTCTATTTGAGGTATCCATGCATCATTACGTTTTTTGAGGAGATTTTCATATTCGTCTTTTTTCATCATTTTTTCATCAAAGCTCAATTTGCCGAGTTCGTTGAGGTTTTGCTCTTTGTAGTACTGATTGAGCTTTTTATAGGTTTCCACAGATTGTGTTTCTTTATCTTCAATAGCCTCCATAAGCATTTCTGCCTGACGTTTGAGCGGTATGCTGTGCAGAAGGGTTTTTGCCTGAAATTCTACGGTCTCAAGTCCTGCAATTTCTTTGCCGAGGCTTTTTCCATATTCTTGGAAGTAATAATCAATATTACCCGATATTGCGTCCATTCCGCCCATTTTGCTATCCTTGCCAAGAGCTTGGGCAACTTTTTGAGCCGAAATGGTTTGTATAATTACCATAGGACGCATACGATTGAACATTACTGCTCCCATACCCAAATTTTTCTTCATATATTCATCAACTCGCTGATAGTTCTTTTCACCTAATAAATCTTGCAAAGTAGTATCCTTCATTATAGAATATTTCATCGTTGCCATCGTAAGAGCCATCAGATTGTCCATAGCAAGCTCTCCGACCACTACTTGACAGGTTTTTATTTTTTCTTTGAGAAAATCACTTTTCTTGATACTATCAGCAGGATACAGATGATGAGTTCCGAATAGATACGAAGGAGCAGAAAGCCCATTCCCCGAAATTTCCCAAAACACCGAATTTTCTAAAACAACAGCATTTTTATCTGCTAAATTTAAGGAAACTTCGGAATTCTTTTGTTCTTTCTTTTTAGTCTTTTGAGCCTCCGCCTGATATATTACCCAAAATGAAAACACTAAAATCCAGATATTTTTCATAGCAAAATCGCTTTAAGTTAGGATTTGTTAAGAACAAATATGTACTTTACTCTTTGCTCACTACAATTTGGTAAGGAACTTTTTCCACGCGTTGCAATCCAATTTGTTTAGCTTTCTTTTCTACCTCCGAATATTTAATGCTATTCATATACTTGGCTTGCGTATGTGTGTAGTCGGTACGTAAGTTGGTAACTTCTTTTTCCAAATTCATCGTTTCGCGTTGTATTTTTCTTGCTAAATGAGCATTACTAATATACAAAATTCCTAAAAAAGTAAGAAACAACACATAAGGCAAATAACTCGTTGGCTTATGGCGAGGCAAAATAAACGTAAAATTTGCCCAGCTATCAATCCAAGAAAATATGCTACGCTTGGCTTCGGGACGTTTGGGAACGCTATCTTGATAACGATTTTCGGGAAAAAACATTGTTGTTTGTTTGAAGCAAAGATAATAAATTTTCTACAAAAAACTTCATTTACGTTTTCCGTATAGTTTGCGACCTATCGGGACCTACCGAAATAAGCGTAATAGGCACTTTTACTTCATTTTCAATAAATTTCACGTATTCTTTTAGGCTTTCAGGCAACTGCTCAAAATTTTTGGCATCACGAAGTTTATCTTTCCAACCCATAAAAGTTTTGTAAATTGGTTCTACAGGCTCAGAAAGGAGGCAGTAAGGCATTTTATCGGTAATAGTGCCATCAGCAAGTTTGTAGTGCGTACAAACCTGAATTTCATCTACAATGCTCAAAACATCGGCTTTCATCATAAAAAGTTCATCAACTCCATTGAGCATAATCGCATATTTAAGAGCGGGCAAATCCAACCACCCACAGCGGCGAGGTCTGCCTGTGGTAGCTCCAAATTCTCTACCCTCTTTGCGAATAGCTTCGCCTATTTCATCGTGTAATTCGGTAGGGAAAGGTCCTGCTCCTACGCGTGTGCAATAGGCTTTGAAAATACCCATTACTTTGCCTATTTTGTGAGGAGCAAGTCCCAAACCTGTGCAAGTTCCTGCTGTAAGCGTGTTGGAGCTTGTTACAAAAGGATAAGAGCCGAAATCTATGTCTAAAAGCGAACCTTGAGCCCCTTCGGCAAGAACCTTTTTGCCTGCTTGTAATGCTTCATTCAGCCAATATTCAGTATCGGCAAACTGAAAATGAGCTTTCAGAAATTCAATAGCTTCCCAAAAATCTTTTTCCAAAGTTTCTAAATCAAAATCAGTAAAATTGTATTGTTTGAGCAATCCTAAATGTTTATTACGCAATTTTTCGTATTTATGCTGAAAATCGGAACTCAAAATATCACCCACTCGCAAGCCATTCCGCCCAATTTTGTCCATATAAGTAGGTGTGATACCTTTGAGTGTAGAGCCAATTTTTTCGTTACCTTTGGCGGCTTCGGAGGCGGCATCTAAAAGCCTATGTGTAGGAATGATTAGTTGTGTTTTCTTGGAAATGAGAATTTTAGAGGCAATTTCTGAAATTTCTTTGCCAAGAGCCAGCACCTCTTTGCGAAAAACAATAACATCAAGCACCACCCCATTACCGATTATGTTGAAAGTATTAGGGTGAAAAATACCCGAAGGAATTTGATGAAGCACATATTTGAAGCCGTCAAATTCAAGAGTATGCCCTGCGTTCGGACCGCCCTGAAAGCGAGCTACCACCTGATATTCACGAGCCAAGAAATCCACTACTTTTCCTTTTCCTTCATCACCCCATTGCAAGCCTAAAAGTACATCTGCTTTCATTCTGATAAAATTTTAGGCGGTAAAAGTACATAAAAAAATGCACTATTCGCAAAAGGATTTGTAAAAAAGCTAATTGTCTAAAATTAAGATGGCTATTTAATTGATTGTGCTTGCTTTTGTTCAAGTTGAGTTATTATTCAATATTTTGTATGCCAAAAACTTATCAAAATTCCGATAAGAAAATAATAAAAAAACTTGTAAAATATCTCAAAAAGTCTATCTTTGTATCAATAAATTTTTACTCTAAATTAAGACGCTTGGTGTCTTTGAAGAGTAAATACTCTGTATGAAGTATCCATTAGAATATTAAAGTATTGATAAGGAAAAGTTAGCAAAGTACATAGAGGTTGTACTTAGTAAAAGCAAGCAATCTATTATTCTATACATCAAGCGTTTTAATGAAAAAGGAGGGTATCTAGTAGATTTGCTTTTTTGAAGTTTTTTCATACTTCTTTTGTGTAAGTGTAAAAGTTGTTTTTTCTAACTCTTTAAATCTTATCACTATGCACTCCTCCACCTATTCTCCCAATTTTTTATTGTGTGGTGCTTGTAGCTTCTTACTTTTTTTGTTCTGCTTTTCAAGTTTCGGGCAAGATTCTACTGCTGTGCAGAAAGATGGCATCAAGTTATTCAAAGCTGACCCTACTGAATTGTTAAAGCTTATCCAAAAAGAAGAAGAAGAACGTACTTCTATTGCCAGTTTCAAAGAGATATTTTTGAGAGAAAGCCCAGGAATTATTTCTGTTATCAGTGAAGAAGAAATTAAAAATAGTGGAGCGAGAGATTTAATAGATCTTTTGAGGTTAGTCCCCGGCTTACACTTTGCTCATAATTATGAAAATGCTATTGGCTTAGCTATCAGAGGGAACTGGGCAGAAGAAGGTAAATTCCTTTTTCTGGTAGATGGGAATATCCTTAACGAGAATAGTTTTGGAACACTGGTATTTGGTATGCGTATTCCTATCAGCCAAATTAAACGTATAGAAATCATCAGGGGTGCAGGTTCTGCAATTTATGGTGGATTGGCAGAACTTTGCGTTATCAATATTATTACACAAAGCTCTACTGCCAAATCGTTTGCGAATGTGCAAACTGACTTAGGATTTTCTGAAAATCGCTTCTCTCGTTCAGGTATTGCAGTGGACTTATTTCAGAGTTATCAGGGAGGAACGGAAATCAACCTTTCCATAGCTACTCAAAGTGGAAATAGAAGTAATCGTAGATTAGTTGATATGCAAGGAAAGTTTATAAGCTATGCTGACAGCACTGCCGTTAGTACCAATTTCATCAACTTAGGGCTAAATCATAAAAACCTCCATACTAAGTTTATTTATAGCAACTATGAATATGAAAATCTTAATAATTTACGAGTAACTTTTAGAGATTATATTGTGAGTGGTTTTTATGATTGGCAAGTTTCAAAAAAGCTCAACATACGTCCCAAATTAAGTTACCGCTCTACACGTCCTTGGTGGTACCAAGATTATCAGAATCTACCAGCTGTAAATATAGCAATATATGATGACTACAAGACTCTTAACGAACGTTATTCCTCATCTATTGTGGCTAATTATATGGCAAATAAAGATATAAATATAGCATTAGGAACAGAATTTTTTAGCGAAAACGCTCGTTATATCAACCCCAATGTTACTTTTCCCGGTGGAGCCAGTAAGAGAGTTTTCAGTAATATCGCAGCTTTTGGGGAGCTATCTATTACCTCTAAAATAGCGAATTTTACTACAGGGATCCGTTATGACGACCACAGTGCCGTAGAGCCTGCTGTGGTGCCAAGAATAGCTATTACAAAAGCTCTAAAAAAGTGGCATATCAAAGCTTTGTATAGTTCTTCTTTCAAAGCTCCTACTATCCAAAATATTACTTTCAGTATAGATGAAGCTATCAGACCTGAGCGAACTACTATGATAGAAGCAGAATTGGGATATAAAATTAGTGATAAAATAGCTATCAATGCCAATGTATTTGATATTAACGTGAGTTAAGCGGCAATATCTTGAAAAAGTTCAAAATTTGTAAGTAGATTTTTTTC
>FWPU01011173.1_pt1 | contig 12752 bp, 11 predicted proteins | sample 2228361 | NCBI WGS metagenome assembly FWPU01 (sample SAMEA103939777, study PRJEB20133) | metagenome | reverse complement strand
CCGAAATTATCGAAAATTATGAGGATTTGAAATTCAAATTTCAAGAAACGGAGTGGTCATCCTTTTTTGAAGATTAATTAGAACAAATACCGATGAAAATTCTCGTTTTATCAACCTGGTTTCCCTATCCTCCCATTCAAGGAAGCAAGATTCGGGCATATAACTTGATTCGCAGCCTCAGTCAACAGCATGAGTTGGCATTAATATCTTTCAGGGATATGGAAATCCAAGATGAGTGGATCGAACATTTGCATTGTTACTGCAAAGAAATAATTATCGTAGAGCAGCATCCGTTCCGCTATTCGAAAATTAAAACCTGGCTTGGATTTTTTACCATTCTTCCAAGCGCCGTTGTAGCGGGTTATTCCACAAAGATGGCTGCAACGGTTCAAAAATTTGCAAAGGTTTGGCAACCCGATTTGGTGTTTGCTCTAACATTCGTAACTGCTCCCTACGCACTGCAGATCCCCCATACAAATCGAGTGGTGGATATGGATAACTTATTGGCTCTGATGTTAAGAGACCTTTTCAAAAACACCCAGGGATTTCTTCAGAAACAAAGACGTTATTGGGCATATTGGAAATTCAAGAACTATGAAAATCAAATTTACAAAAAGTTTGATCTGGCTTTTGTCTGTTCAAATCTAGACAAATCTCGCGCCGTTGAATATATTGATCTTGCGGCAGAAAAAATAGTCGCCATTCCAATACACTCTTTCTCGAACCTCACCCTTCCTCAATCCTTGCCTGACTTTAATCATAAATTGATATTTAACGGATCCTTGAATTACTGGCCTAATTACGATGCCATGAATTATTTCCTTACCGAAATTTTCCCCCTCATACTCAAGAAAATTCCTGATTGTGAAATTCTTATTACCGGCAATAACGAAAATGTAGATATTCACACCCTCCCTTCTCACTCTGGAAAAGTGATATTTACCGGGTTTGTCGAGAATATTCAATCTTTGGTAACCTCATGTGCAGCCTGCGTGGTGCCCTTACGACATGGAGCAGGTACCCGCCTGAAGATTTTAGAAGCTATGGCAGCAGGAACACCAGTGATCACAACACCTAAAGGTGCAGAAGGGCTGGAAGTCAAACATGGTCAACATCTCTTAATTGCTAACACTCCACAAGAATTTGCCAATTTAACAGTACAAATACTTTCAGATTTAAGTTTAAGGGAAAAAATTGTGCTGGAAGCTCAAAGATTAGTTGAAAATGTTTATGATTGGCAAGTGATTGGGATGAAATTAAACCAAACCATTGACGCACTGCTCAGTTCACGATGAAAACTATTTTCCACTCAGCCCCAATAATCAATCCCAACAACCCAGTAATCAAATGGATTGCAATTCCATTCTTGTTGATTTTCATTGCAATCCTCTCTCCGCTGCTGGCAATGGGGAATCTGTTGGCTTACTTTTTTATTGGGATACCCGTGTTGATTATTGGAGCATTGGTATTGTTAAAGTGGCCAGGAGCTGGCTTTCCAATGTTAATCATAGCCAGTCTCATTATACCCATCCGCATCAGTACAGGCACTCAGACCAGTATCAACAGCGCAATGATTGTCTCTATCGGAATGATTGGTTTATGGATTTTCGACATGATTACACGGGAAAAACAAATCCGCCTGTTACCCGCTGCTGTAATTAGACCATCCATCGCCTTCATTGTCATCGCATTAATTGCTTTTCTGTTTGGTCAATTACCCTGGTACCCCGGTAGATCGGCATCACTTTTTTCCCAACTCGGTGGTCTGTCCTTGTTTATACTCTTGACCCTGACCTTAATGGTTACTATTCACCGATTGACCGAAATCAAATGGTTACAAGCCTCGGTGTGGATTTTTATAATATTAGGAGGAATTTACAACATTGCCTTTCTCATTCCCCCGTTTCGTCCATATGTAAATCGCATTTTTCAAAGAGCAGTATTAGATAGTCTTTTTTGGCTTTGGTTATTGGTATTGACATTCGGGCAGGCATTTCTGAATCATAACCTCTCTCCAAAATTGAGGCTATTGTTAGGATTGAGTACGGTTGCTATTCTTTAAAATTTATTCATTATGAAACAATCCTGGAAATCAGGATGGCTTCCCGCATTTGTAGCAGTTTTTTTTGTGGTGCTATTCACCAGACCTAAATTGGCATTCTCAACGATGGGGATCGCAGGAATTGTCTTTTTAATATCTTCTCAATTTACCAATGAACTGATTATGGGAGGCGATAATGAATATAGTTTATTGACCCGCCTTGAAGCATGGAAAATTTTAGGGGAAATTATTAAAGCAAATCCACTTTTTGGTTTGGGGCCTTCAAATTATTACTTTTTCACACCATATTATCGAATTTTAGGTTATTCGGTTAACTTTAACTCCCACAATAACTATATTGATATAGTTGCACAAATTGGTCTGTTAGGTCTTTTTGTTTACTTTTGGCTCATATTTGAAATTTTTTCATCTGGATGGCGTGCAAGAAAACTGGTAGAAAATAAAGGTTTTACCTATGCCTATATCTATTCTGCTTTAGGTGGAGTTATTGGGGTGTTAGCAGCCGGAATGTTTGGGGATTGGGTAATCCCCTTTGTCTATAATGTGGGTATGGAAGGATTTCGAGCAAGTGTTCTTGGATGGGTTTTTATGGGCTATTTGGTTTTTATTGAATTAAAGAGCAGGCAGAATAATCATGTCGTTTGATAGCAACAAACCTGTTGTATCAGTCGTAATTGTTTCATATAACGTAGAAAAATACTTAATTCGTTGTGTTGAGAGTCTTTTACATCATAAATGTAACGTACCATTTGAAATCATCGTTGTAGATAATAATTCTCATGATAATAGCGTACTATCACTCCAACAAAAATTCCCTGAAATTCATATCATTCAATCTGAGGCAAATTTCGGATTTGCCGCTGCAAACAATCGCGGAATTGCCTGTGCAAAAGGAGAGTATTTTTTGCTGCTCAATCCGGATACGATTGTTGAAGATAATGCCATTGAGGAACTTTTCGCCTTTATTTCAACTCACCTTTCAGCAGGTGCAGTGGGATCTTGCCTGAAAAATCCCGATGGTAGTTTCCAAGTCTCCTGTTTTCCATTCCCGACATTAACCAGGGAACTGTGGCGATTATTGCACCTGGATAAACTGATATCTTTTGGTCTTTACCCACAAATCACCTGGGACAGGAATTCGCCTCGAAAGTGCGATGTAATTCAGGGCACCAGTATAATGGTTAGAAAATCAGTCTGGGAGGCATTAGGGGGGCTTGATGAGGCGTTCTTCATGTATTCAGAAGAGGTAGACTTTTGTTATCGTATGTCAAAAGCGGGGTTTGAGTGCTATTGGGTTCCAACTTCGCGGGTGATTCACTTTGGGGGTCAAAGCACTTCTCAATATGCTAAAGAGATGTTTTTACAACTTTACCACGCCAAAATACAATTTTTTAAAAAACACCATGGCGAATTTGCAGGTGAAATTTACAAGTTTATTTTATTGATTGCATCTTTGGTCAGAATCTTCTTTTCTCCGATAAACGATTGGACGAATCCCCAAGAAAAAGCCCAACAAAAGAAAATTCGAGAAAATTACCGATCACTCATATCTTCACTTTCTCAATTTTAAGGACCTTAATGAAAATTCTTTTTCTTACCCAAATCGTTCCTTATCCCCCTGATGCTGGTCCACGAATCAAAACATGGCATGTGCTTAAATATCTTTCAGAACAGGGCTATACCATTACATTATTGACCTTTACCCGGCAACAAGAAGAAAAGTTTCTACCTGAGGTTCAGAAGATTTGTAAAAAGGTGATCTCTATCCCCCTCAAGCGTACTAAATTGTATGATTTCTATTCATTGCTGGTCAGCCAATTGAAAAGAACCCCTTTTCTCATAGAAAGGGATTATCGTCGGTCAATGGAAAACGCCGTTAGTGAAATCTTGAGGAATGAAAAATTCGATGTAATCCACATTGATCAGATCAACATGGCACAATTTATCTTTCATTTACGGGAAACTCCTCTTAATTCAAAAACAATTTTCGATGCCCACAACGCCACCTGGATTATTCCAGAGCGGATGAAAGCCAACTCAAGTTTTTTCATACGGCCTTTTCTTTCTCAAGAAGCAAGTAAGTTAAGAAATTATGAGGAACAGATTGTCCATATTGCAGATCATGTACTGACTGTCAGCGAATTTGACCGGAATTTATTATTGCCTGATTCTAATGGCAACCTTTTCAAGTCAAAAATCCATGTCATTCCAATTGCAGTCAACACGCAGGAACTTCTACCCATCAAACGGGATTGTCATGCCAAGCAAATTCTAACCATTGGATCTCTAAACTATCCCCCAAACGCTGATGGCGTCAGATGGTTTTTACGAGAAGTATTTCCAATTGTTAAAGTTATCAGCCCTAACATAACCCTGACTGTAATTGGAAAAAATCCGCCAAAAGATTTTTTTACCCTGGCAGCACCGTTTGGAAAAGACATTACCATAACTGGTTATGTTGAAGAATTAAATCCCTATCTGGCGAGCTCTGCATTGATGGTTGTACCAGTTTTGGCTGGGGGCGGAATGAGAGTAAGGATTCTGGAGTCTTTTTCAAGAGGTATACCCGTTGTTACCACATCCATTGGTTTAGAAGGAATTTCAGCGAACAACGGAGAGCACCTATTGGTTGCGGATGACCCCGAAACATTTGCGAGACATGTAGTTTATCTGATAAACAACCCTGCTGAACAAGAAAGGTTAGCAAATAATGCAAGAGAATTGGTTGTGAATCGATATGATTGGAAATCCGTGTTGAAGGAATTAATCAGTATTTATCAATCGAAGTAAATGTCTATGCGAAAATTTGGCAATTGGTTAATAGATGATAGAAACACCCCTAAAATCCTAATTGGGATTGTAACCCTCTCTGTTTTGCTTCGGATTGGAGCGGCATTATTTCTTGGCAACAAGATAGATGAATTGCCCGGTGTTTCCGACCAGATCAGCTATCATACACTTGGCATCCGATTATCTCAAGGATTTGGTTTTACCTTTGACCGACCATGGTGGCCTTCAACGCAGGCCGGTGAACCCACCGCCCATTGGAGTTATTTGTACTCATATTTCGTGGCGGCTGTCTATTGGGTATTTGGTCCACATCCATTGATGGTGCGATTGCTTCAGGCACTGACAATTGGGGTTTTACAGCCCTTATTGATTTTTAACATTGGGAAGTTGACGTTTAATTCCTTGGTTGGTTTATTGGCTGCAGGGATTACATCTATTTACATTTATTTCATTTATTATGCTGCAACTTTAATGACCGAACCTTTTTACATTACGGGCATATTACTATATGGGTCGCAGGTAATTTCGAAAAAATAATGGAAAATCCTCGAAAATCCTTATTTTTTGCGATCATGTTAGGTGTTTCCACTTCGTTAACCATTTTATTGAGACAGGTGTTTCTATTATTTTTGCCTTTTCTTTATCTGTGGCTCATCATAGTTTCAAGAAAAAAATACCTTTCCTCTACGATAAAACTCATTGCGATCAACATTTTGATCATCTTTCTTTTTATCCTGCCTTTCACAATTTATAACTATGAGAGATTTGGTCAATTTGTCTTGCTAAATACGAATGCGGGTTTTGCTTTTTACTGGGCAAATCACCCAATCTATGGTACTCATTTTGAAGGAATACTAACCAAATCTACATACCTGGATTTACTACCCAAAGAACTATTCGGGCTTAATGAAGCAGCACTTGATAGCGAATTATTTAAACGAGGCTTGCAGTTCGTTATTCAAGATCCATTGCGTTATCTACTATTATCTATCAGTCGCATCCCCGTTTATTTCATGTTCTGGCCTTCGTCCCAGTCGTCCTTATTGAGCAATATCTCACGTGTCGGAAGTTTTGGCGTGTTTTTGCCGCTTATGCTATATGGTTCTATTACTACCTTGCTCGGAAAAGGAAAAAATAAAGTAAATATTTTTTCGCCTGTTTTCTTGTTATTTCTTTTTATCGTTGTTTACAGTTTGATTCATATTTTTACGTGGACTTTAGTCCGCTATCGTCTGCCTGTAGACGCCGTTTTGGTATTGTTTGCAGCAGCGGGAATATCAAAGATAATCCAAAAGTTTCAAAATAATAAAGTTGCACATAATTCATGAACATTCTTTTTGTTGTTCCATATAATCCCAGCCCGATTCGAGTTCGATCTTTATACCTGATCAAATCCTTATTGAAGTTAGGTCATCAAGTTACACTTTTATATCTTATTGAAAAGGAATATGCGTCAAAAACGCTTCCCAAGACCACTTCTCTGAAGCCTGTTGGATTTAAGTTGCCGGGTTGGAAATCTATGCTTAATTGCATTACTGCCTTGCCCGGCAAGCAACCCCTTCAGGCAGTTTACAGTTGGAGCAGAGATTTATCTAATCATCTCCTCTCAATTCTTTCACAGCAAACAATTGATGTAGTCCATGTAGAACACTTAAGAGGTGCAAAATATGCTCTATTAGCTAAAAAACATCCAAACATTCCCGTTATTTGGGACAGCGTCGATTCAATAACCTACTTATTTAAGCAAACTCAAAAAAATCACCCCCAAAAACTCATTCGTTGGTTATTAAGATTTGAACTTCAACGCACAGAGAAATACGAACGTTTTCTTTCTACTCAATTCGATAAAGTTCTGGTAACTTCGTCAAAAGATCGGGATGAATATCTAAGACTATCACCATCCAGCCCCATCGAGGTCATTACCAATGGTGTAGACATTGATTACTTTTCTCCTCCACCAGAGCAGGCAAGGCACAGGAATGTTTTACTTATTAGCGGAAAGATGAGCTATCATGCCAATGTTGACATGGCATTATTTACTATCAACCAGATATTACCACTTGTATGGCAGACTAATCCGGAACTTGAGCTATGGATTGTTGGCAAGGATCCACCTCCAGCGCTTCAACAATTTACGGCAAATCCCAAGATAACTATAACCGGCACTGTTCCGGAGATTCTCCCTTACCTACAAAAAGCAACCATCGCATTAGCCCCGTTGAATTATGGCGCAGGTGTTCAAAATAAGGTGTTGGAAGCAATGGCGTGTGGAACGCCAGTCATTGCATCGCCACTCGCCGTTTCGGCGTTAAATGTCATAGATGGTGTTCATGTTCTAATCGCCAAAAATCCTCAACATTATGCTGAATTGATTTCGAAAATGATTTCTAACCCTCTGACTGCAGATCAAATTGGGAAATCCGGCAGAGAGTATGTTGAAAAAGAACATTCATGGGATCAAGTGGGACTGAAACTCGAAACCATCTATCGCAAGAGTATTGAGGCCAAATTATAAACAATTTCTATAGAATTTTTATAGATATTCTGGATGAATCCGGTTACAATTTTTAAGACTATGAGGGTAACGGATTGAGTACAGATAAGGATGATATATGGACTTAAAGCCTTATTACGCCCCCCTTTTGAAATGGTGGTGGATGATTTTAGCAGCCTTCTTAATTGCCGCAGCAACCAGTTTTATTATCACACTGGGTCAACCGGCCATGTATCAATCCAGAACAACCCTCATAATCGGACAATCCCTCACCAACCCCAACCCAAATACCTCACAGTTCTTTTTAGAACAACAATTAGCCGCAATTTATGCCGATATGGCCACACGCGAACCAGTACGAAAAGCTGTGATGGAGTCTCTCAACCTTACATGGATCCCACCTTATACCGCACGAGCTTTGCCGGATACCCAGTTAATTGAAATTACCGTGACCGATTCCGACCCAATTCGCGCTCAGGCAGTAGCATCCGAACTGGCAAACCAGCTTATCAAACGAGGGCCATCCGGTGTGGAAGATAATAATCTGGAACGGCAAGCCTTTATTGAACAGCAATTAACCACTTTAGAAAAAAATATAGCCGATACAACAACAGAAATCGAAAAACTCAAAACCGAATTAGGAACCTTGAATAGCGCCAATCTGATCACCGAAACTCAACAAAAAATCAACGCGTTGGAAAATAAACTCTCCAGCCTTCAAGAAAATTACAGCCGTTTATTATCAAGCAGTTCACGTGGAGCATTGAATACCTTAAGCGTGATAGAACCAGCCGAAATTCCATCTCGACCGATTGGCCCGAATCGCTTGATTACCATTCTAACTTCAGCATTGATCGGATTTGCTCTCGCGGCGGTGAGTGCGTATGTTATCGAATGGATTGATCAAGCAATACATTCCTCGGAAGAGGTGGATCGTATCATTCAAAAACCTCAGTTGGGGGAAATTCCTCGTTTTCCCAAAGATGTTGAACCACTCAGTTATGTAAATGACCAGCCCTTTTCGCCAATCACCGATTCATTCCGTTCACTGCGTACCAATCTTGAATTTATCGGGCTTGGAAGTACCATTAAAACTTTATTAATTTCAAGCCCCGGCGATTCGGAAGGTAAAACTACGATTGCCATAAATCTGGCGCTTTCATTAGCCAAAGCCAAAAAGCGAGTTATCGTAATTGATGCTGATTTCTACAAATCGGAACTGGACGAAAAGTTTCAGCTGGATAATAAAAAGGGGCTTGGGGATTTGCTGCTGGATGGGAAGATTGGCAAAGAATGTCTGATTCCTTTGTTCAAAAATCAAGTCTTCCTGCTTCCTTCCGGTACAACTCCTCCTAACCCTTCTGAACAATTGGGCTCCCAGGAAATGTTCCGCACTCTGGAAATGCTTAAAGAAATTGCGGATGTCATCATAATTGATGGACCACCTTTTATCATATCGGATTCCCTGGTTCTTTCTGCCCATGTTGACGGAGTTTTGGCAGTAATCAGTCTGGGAAAATCCCGCCGGGATGTACTGCAAAAAATTAAGACTCAATTGATGCGTGCAAACGCAAATCTGTTGGGGTATATCATCAACGGCTCTTCCCCCAAAGGCGCTTCCTATTATAGCCATTATTATTATGCCGGCTTAAAAAAAGAAAATTCAAACGGCAAGGCAATTGAAGGAAAAGAAGAAAAAGGCAGCACAATTAAGAATCCATAATTTTTAAAAAGTTGTGAACAGATTTAGTAAAAATTTACAATTACAGGCAATTTTTCTTGACCGCGATGGCGTCATTGTTCATAATCGAACAAATTACATTCGTCGCTGGGAGGATGTGCGGTTTTATCCATCCTCTTTACAAGCTTTACGGTTGATCAATCACCTTCCCAACCGTCCAAAAGTTTTTATCATCACTAATCAGTCGGCTATTGGCCGCGGTTTAATAACGATTGAACAATATAAAGAAATAGACCATAAATTTCACGAGGTTATCATAAAGCATGACGGGGTTGTTGATCAGGTTTATTTTTGTCCCCATACACCGGAAGAAAACTGTGATTGTCGAAAACCCAGGCCCGGGATGATTCTGAAAGCAGTAAATCAATTCGGAATTGACCTGAGTAATTCCATTCTAGTCGGAGATGCTCAATCGGATATCGAGGCTGGTTTCTTGGCCGGTATTCCTTATTTATTTCTTGTCACTACTGGAAGAGGGAAAAAACAGGTTAATTCAATCCTTGAATTGCCTTATCTCAACCAGGTTTATTTCCATAATAATTTATTAGAAGTTATCAAAACCATTTTTTAAACTGATTATTAATTGATTGATTATTTGAAAACGCGAATTCTGAAGAATCGCGTTTTTTTTTGTATGCTATAACATTACATGTAATTTCGTTACGCGGGAGATTTCCAATGAATCAACAATTTGATGAAGATCAGAATATGCCTGAGGATACTCTCAAATCGCACAAACAAACTTCCGATCCTTTGCGCGAGGCGTGGAAACAAGTTGAAAACATCGGTCAAACGCTTGGAGAGGCTTTACAGTCGAGAGGAAATGTTGTTATGGTTCGAGTCAACGACGAAACATTAAGGCATCTCGATATGCTTGTCGAAGCTGAAATTGCAAAAAGCCGCTCCGAGGCAGCTGCTTTGCTAATCAACGAAGGCATTAAACACAACGCGGAATTATTTTCACACATCCAGCAAGTTACTGATCAAATTATCCAATTACGAATTCAATTAAAAAAATCCATTTTGAATGATTACTCAATCAATGAATGAACAAAATGACGTCCCAAATTTTTGTGTGTGTCATTCACTTTTTACACCCATCCCGATACAATTTTGAAACATAAATAGAGATGAAAAATTTATATATTCCTTCAACAATCTATTAACAATTTCCTGATAATTCTTGCATATAATCGCTCTTCGGAGGTGTAAATATGTCCCTTCGAAAAGGAATCGCTGTCGGTTTATTGGTTATCCTTTTTTCTTGCGTTAGTGCATTTTTCGGAGCGATTGGGGGAGGATTATTTGTTTTAAGTCAAACAACAAAAAACAACGTATTTTCAGCCCCTGCAGCGGATTCTCAAATCCCCACTGCCTCAATTTTGAATTATTCTCAAACCGATATTCAAACGGATGTTACTCGGGCAGTCGAAAAAGTTTCGCCGGCCGTGGTAACTGTCGTCGGTACAATTCCTGGTCAAATGACATTCTTTGGTAAAGCCCCTGATGAAACAGTAAGCGGCAGCGGGGTAATCATCTCCGAAGAAGGTCATATTGTTACAAATTATCATGTAGTTGAAGATACCAGTGAAATTTATGTGATCCTCTCAAATGGTGAACAAGTAAAAGCCAGCTTAATCAACGCCGATATTTACGCCGACTTGGCCGTGTTGAAGGCCGAAGGACACATGCCGGCGGTTGCTGTATTTGGCGATTCGGACCGGCTCAATCCGGGTGAAACAGTCATAGCAATTGGCTCGCCTCTCGGCGAATTTCGCAACACCGTTACAGTGGGGGTAGTCAGTGCAACCGGCCGTGTGTTGGACACCGGCAAAGGTTATTCGATGGAAGATCTGATCCAAACTGATGCAGCCATCAATCAAGGGAATTCAGGTGGGCCCTTAGTAAACCTCAATGGGGAGATTGTTGGGATCAACACACTGATAGTAAGAGGCGGCATGGGTACCACGACAGTCGCCGAAGGACTGGGTTTTGCAATTCCCTCCAATACCGTTCGCCTGATTAGCGAACAGATTATCACAAAGGGCTATTTCTCTCGGCCTTATTTAGGTATAACATGGCAGGGTATTACTCCAAACATTGCTCGAAGGTATCAGTTGCCCGTTGAATGGGGCGCTTATGTAACTGGTGTTGAACCCGGAAGCCCAGCCGATCACGGTGGAATTAAACGAGGGGATATCATTGTCCAAATTGGGGATTTAGAAATTAACCAACAACGCTCCTACTTGAATGCTTTATTCGCTCAGCAACCGGGCGAGACAATCACCATCAAACTTTACCGCCAGAAAAATATTGTCGAACTTAGTGTGACGCTCGGAGCATCCCGCTAAACATCCGTTTCTCGCTGAGGTACAATTATTTTTATGAAATCTTTTACCTCAGCGAGTCGTTTTAAAACCGTTTTTTCAAATAAACGGTTTGCCATTTTCCTTTTCTGGTTTTTAATTATTGTCGCCACTCTTTGGCTTTTCGTCGAATTGAAACCCGAAAATTTCTCAAAACATGTTTCCTATCCGACCCCTAATCCTCTAAATTTTCTTTCCGCGACCGATCTAAAATTAACAAAATTTTCACTCAAAAATTATCCATATTCTCCCATTGACTTGAAATTACGATTGGATAAAATTCAAATTGGAGTTGTTCAAAATATTTATGTTAGAAATCAACATATCTTTCTAATGGGTTCGTATGGATTGGCAATACTGGATTTGGATCAAAAAGAAACCTTCATAAAACGCCTCAAAAACTTTCCACTTGGAATTGATGGAAACGGTCATGTTTGGTATCTTTCAGAACAATCCGATTCGATTTTTCGATGGGATGGTCAAAATTCTTTCGAATACCGCAAAGAACAGGGATGGATATTACCTGCAAAACTCTATGATCCTCCCCTCCCCGCCCTGAGAACTTCTTTATTATCCATTGGAGAAACTATCTGGCTAGCCACTTCAACAGACGTTCGATACTTTAATGGGAATGAATGGCATATTTTCACTGCTACTGAAATTGGCATCAAACTGCCCTATAAAACCGGGGTTCAGCCGGTTTTTACAGTGAGCCGCAACCCAGTAAATGGAGAGATTTGGGTTGCAGCCTGTTACTGGCAAGGTGCTGATTGGATCGGTGGTTCGCTCCCCTACCGTTTTAATGGAAATACCTGGTATAAAAGCGACTTTCCCGATGGCAATGCTTGCGTGACGAGTATCACATTTACCGCTCATGGAAGTGGTTTCCTCACCACTCCTTCAGACATTTGGAGATATGATGGTCAGGAATGGAAAAAATTATCTATACCACTCGTCCAAAAGACTCCTCGAACAAATTCCTATCAGATCAAGCAGATGTGGATGGATAATTTTGATAAACCTTGGTTTTTATTGAATTTGGTCAATCAAAACGGAGTAAGCACTCAACAATATTTATTACAATACCACAGCGAAGGCTTTACAAAAATTTCATCTTTCGAAGGAATTTCCGCACCACAAATCTTTTTTACACCAGACGGCTCGCTCATATCTTTTAGAAATGGTCAAATTTTTCTCCATACTCCATCTGGTTGGGTAACAATTACCGACCGCAAATTCGACATAATAACACAGGATAATTTTGGAAACCTGTGGCTAATTTCGGATGTCAAGTCCAGA
>FWPU01007460.1_pt1 | contig 12754 bp, 10 predicted proteins | sample 2228361 | NCBI WGS metagenome assembly FWPU01 (sample SAMEA103939777, study PRJEB20133) | metagenome | reverse complement strand
CTCGATCTCGGCGTTGATTTTTTCTTTGATCTTCTCAACGATCTCCTCGCGGCGCACTGAACTATAGAGTTTGTCATCGTGCGCTTTTCGATAGAAAGTTAAGACCAAGCCGTCGAGCTGCGTTTTGAGGGATTTGGCCCACTCTTCGCGTTCTTTGAGCTCCGCCGCGCGCCTCTCTTTGATCTTTTTAAAGCGCTCGACATTGTGGGGAGTGGGCTCCACGGCCAGCCCGCGGGGAATCAAAAAATTGCGCGCATAGCCCTCAGACACTTTCACCAAATCGCCCGGCTCACCCAGCTTCTCAACAGCTGCAATCAACAAAACTTCCATGCGGCCTCCTCAATTTGCCTTAGGCGATGAATTTTAATCGCTTTGAAAGACTGAAGCAAGGTCAGGTGACCCTGCCAGTAGTGTCTCTATTCAGGAGTTGCTTCTTCAGCCTCACCTCAGCACGATAAGTTTCTGCACGCGGCTCCGAAGGATCTCATCGTTAAAGCCTCTGACTGTGACGATGTACAGATAGACGCCATTGGCAACCACTTGCCCCTTTTCATTTTGCAGGTGCCATTGGAATGTCTTTCCTTCGACTTCGCCGCTGTCGAAGACGCGCTTGCCTGCCAAATTAAACACTTCGAGCTGCACACTCTGCACGCCCTCACCCTCTACTTCGAACTCCGCCGTATGGATGCTCATCACCGGGTTAGGCGCGACGCGGAGTTCTCTAAGCTCGAATTCTTCTTTATCTTCGACGGCTCTCCGCGTGCCCGTTGCTAAAAGGATCACGGTGCCCTTGGGCTCGTCTGGATCGTTGCTCACGATCGTCAGTTTATTCATAAATTGGCCCACGCGCCCCGGCAGTGCTCGTATGCTGACTTTCATTTGATCAGCGGGGGCGAGGGTTTTGGGCAGGCCGGGCGCTCTCACTATAAAGGCGCCGCTGTCGGAGCGCACACTTTTTATTACGAGCTTTGCGCCTCCCGTATTTTTGATCGTAAGTTCTAGGGATTTGCCCTTGCCCACCCTCACAAAGCCAAAATCGAGCATATTGGGCTTGACGTCAATATCGGGTTCTGTGATTGGCGAAGGTGTGACGGGCTCTTTGGCGAAGAAGACATCAGAATCGGGCCTCGGGTAGCCCATCACGGCGCAATCGAAGAGTTGCTTTGTGCCCACGAAGCGGCGGTCTGTGGTGCCCCCGACGGCGATGAGCTTTTCGCCCGCTTTGGCGAGCTGAAACTCCGCCCGCGGGATGTTCAAAAAGACCACGGGCTTATAGCTGTTGGACTCGATGTCGTAAAGATTCGCAGTGACGCGCCTTCGGCCGTCGAACCAGAAGCCGCCAACTATGAGAACCTGCTTGCCGCAAACTCCCGCGGCCGCACTCACCCGCACCGTGGGCAGCTTCTCCAGCTCTTCCCACTTGTCAGCCACAGGGTCATAGACTTCCGCCGCCCTCAGAAATCCCCCCAGCTCGGCGTTGTAGCCCCCGAAGACATAGATCTTTTCATCGACGGCCACCGTTGATTGAATCTCCATGCGGGGTGTGGGCATGGGCGCCTTGGTCGTCCACTTGCCTGTTTTAATCTCATACGCTTCGACGATATCAAGCGCTGTGCCACAACCGTCAAAGACACAATCCCGCCCGCCGATGGCGTATAGCACGCCGTCGACGATAGCGACGCCCAGGCCCGCGCGCGGCGTGGGCATGGGGTCGAGCGTCGTCCAACTATCCCAAGTAGGGTCATAGCGCTCGAAGGTGCTGAGCACCTCGCCCGTGGCAGTCGAGACGCCCCCAATGACGTAAATATATCGACCATCAGAAGCCGCTGTGGCTCCAGAGCGGGCCGTGGGAGCCGGCGCCCGCATGGACCAGTGGTCCGTGCGAATGTTGTACGCCTCATTGAGATTCGAGTCAATAACGTTGGGCTTGCTGAGCGGGTAGCCGCCGATGGCATAGACGTGATGGCCCACGGCTGCGGTGGCCACTTCGGCCCGAGGGACGCGCATCCGCGCTCTGTTTGCCCACGTCAGGCCCTTATTGCGGTTATCCCCCCAAGCGATATAGAAGTATTCCGCGTCGGCGGTGATGTAAAGATAATCGCCCCAATAGCAGCTTCTGAAGCGCGCCAAGAACTCCTGAGTGGGGAAAGTCTGCTCTGTAATGCGTTTGTTGGGCTGGAAAGAGAGCCCGTCATCGGTCGAGACGGCTAAATAGACGTCAATGTCGAGATTTTTCGGGTCGTTGCGGCGGTCGTAGAAGGCCACCCCGATGGTGCCATCGCTGGCCACCGCGATGAACGGCCAGAACTGATCGTTAATAGTCAAGTCGTCGTTGACGCGAATTGGCTCAGAGAAGGTCTGGCCGCCGTCTGTTGAGCGCGTGAAGAAGATATCTGACTCGTCGGGGCCGGGGGGGTTACTCGTGAAGACCACATAGACGTCGCCGTTTCGGGGATTAATGGCTAATCCTGGGAACTCGTGCATGCGCAGATCCCCCTTGAGCACTCTTCTCCCGCACTCCAGTGAGCGGCTCGTCACAAAATTTAGGGGAGCAACAAGCACGTTGTCGACACCATCGGCACCGAAACTCAATCCACCATCGGTGGATTTGGAGATGCGAATGGCGGGGGTGTCGAAGTCCTCCCAAGCCACATAGATTTCGCCTTTGGGGCCGACGCGCGGGATGGAGCCTTGAACCCCTTGGCCATCTGGAGAGATCTGGATCGGCGTTGAAAAGCTTCGGCCTCCGTCAGTGGAGCGGGAGAAGAGAATTCTATTGCCGCCTGTAGCGAAGAACTCCGTCCAGCTCACGTAGACGCTGCCGTCGAAGGGGCCCCCACTCGTATCAACAGTCAAGAATTCTTTGTCTTGAAAATTGGCGGGATCGGTGCCGGGGCTGGCATTGACTGGTATTGAAAACGTGCGCCCGCCGTCGGTGGATTTGGCCACGCCGATGGCCGAGACGCCGTCGGCGTCCTCGATGAGCATGCTGAAGTAGAAGTGGCCTCTTCTGTCCACAGCCACGTCTGGGTCGCCGATGGTAAAGCCTCCGGGCGGCGGGGGAATCGTGCCGCCGTCAATAAAAGTCTCGCCGCCGTCGGTCGAATAGCCGTAGCCGGTGAAGCTTCGGGCCGGGGGCGGATTCGAATCATTCCAGCCCACCACGATGTTCTTGCCAAAGACCGCAATCGTTGTCTCCTCTTGCCCGGTGTATTCGGGGTGGGTGTCTTGCTCACGATCGTTCACAATAATATTGGCGAGCGGCTGCCGCGGCTGAAAGTCTTCAAAAGACAGCTCGCCGTATTTGAGCACCAAATAGCGCTCTGCCGCGCTCGACAGATACTCCCGCAGCGGCGACCTAAGCAGCCACTTGTAGCCCTCTTCGAAGCGCTCCGGCTCAGGGAAAGCTGCCGCCTGAGCCCCCATCGCCAGTAAGACAATAAACGCCAGCCAATTCAATTGCCTTCTCATCGCCTGGCCCTCCTTCAATCGTTCTGCCGCCAATGATAGCGCAAAGTAATAACGCTTAGCAAGTCGTACTTTGCCGGAGCCCCGGCGTTTTAGTATGATTAAACGCGATGGATTTTCTGAGCGCTTTGGGCAAGCGAACGCTCATTATGGGCATTTTAAACGTCACGCCGGATTCGTTTTCCGACGGAGGACGCTTTTTCAAATTAACAAATGCCGTGGCTCACGCCAAAAAAATGGCAGCAGATGGCGCAGATATGATCGACATCGGCGGCGAATCCACACGCCCCGGTTCGCAGCCTGTTCCGCTCGATGAAGAACTCAGACGTGTCATACCCGTCATAAAAGCAATTCGCCAAGAGCTCGATGTCCCCATCTCAATCGACAGCTATAAGGCTGAAGTGGCAGAACAAGCTCTCGAAGCGGGGGCCAATCTCGTCAACGACATCAGTGCGCTGCGCTTCGACGAGCGCATGAAAGAAGTTGTGGCAAAATATGAAGTCCCCGTGGTGCTTATGCACATGCGGGGCACGCCCCAAACTATGCAGCAAAACCCCACTTACGAAGACGTTGTAAAAGATATCATCGCGTTCTTGCGCGAGAGGATCGAAGCCGCCACGGCTGCGGGCATTGCCCGTGAGAACATAATTATTGATCCGGGCATCGGCTTCGGAAAACTCGGCTGGCACAATTTAGAGATCCTTAAAAGACTCGCTGAATTTCGGGCCTTGGGTCGCCCAATTCTTGTGGGCACCTCGCGTAAGGCCTTCATTGGGCAAATATTGAAAACAGATGTGAATGAGCGCTTGGAGGGGACGCTGGCCAGCGTGGTCATCTCCGTGATGAACGGGGCGGATATCGTGAGGGTGCACGATGTCAAGGCCGTTAAGCGCGCTGTTGAAATCGCTGACGCCGTGAGATTTTTGAAGGCAGGTGATCAGCAATGAAACTAGACTTGAAGAAGCTGAGAGACGCACCGGGTCGGGCGTTCCCGATTGCGACAAGCCTCTCGTTAGATTCGCTCGCCTACAAAGGGCGGCCGCTGAGGCTGAAAGAGAAGGTGCATCTCAATGGTGAAGCAACTTACAGATCGGGAACAGTCTATTTCGCGATGCAACTCAGAAGCCTGATCGAGCTCGAATGCAGCCGTTGTCTCAAGCAGTTCACTGCACCCCTTTCGATCGAAGAGGCGCTTGAATTTCGAGAAGAGGCAAGGGACGAGGCAAGCCTCGCCTCTGGCTTCACGTATGAAGCGGGCGCTTCTGAGCTTGAGCTTCTGCCTTACTTGAAAAGCTTAATGCTGGTTCACCTTGATCCCAAGCCGCTTTGCAAAGCAGATTGCAAAGGGCTCTGCCAGCATTGCGGGAAAGATCTTAACGAAGGCCCGTGTGACTGCGAGGCTGAGAGGATCGTAGACCCGCGTTTAGAGAAGCTCAAGGAGTTCTTTAGATGAGAGTGTTAGGCATAGATCCGGGGCTGGCGACTTGTGGGTACGGGGTGTTAGAGCAGAAGAATAAATCCCGCAGTCAGCCCTGTGAGCTGATCGAGGTTGGGGTCATTAAGACTCCGCCAGAAGAGTCACTTCCCAAAAGACTCTTCACGATCTACACCGAAGTGAAGGGGTTGATTAAAGAATTTAAACCCGACGCGCTGGCTGTGGAAGAGCTCTTCTTCAGTAAAAATACTAAAACGGCCATGGCGGTCTCTCAGGCCCGGGGTGTGGTGCTGCTCGCCGGGCACAAGTTATTAATAAAGAGCTACACGCCTCTACAAGTCAAGCGGCTGATTACGGGTTATGGGCGGGCCAAGAAACCTCAAATTCAAGCGATGATGAGGCGGCTGCTGAATTTGCGTGAACTCCCCAAGCCGGACGATGCGGCGGATGCGCTGGCCGTGGCGCTCTGCTATGTTTTGGAGCAACGATCAAAAGCAGTTCACAAGTTAGCAAGCTTGCAAGTTAACAAGTAAAGTCATGCATTTAAGTGAGGAAGCACCAGACGAGCAGCGGTTATTGCTGATCGATGCGGGGTCGATTATCTATCCCGCCTTTCACGTGATGCACGAGCTCAAGACCCGCACGGGTTTTCCCACGGGAGCCATCTACGGCTTTGCGCGAACTTTGCTGAAACTCTTGCGCGAGTACCCCTCGCGCTATATAGCTGTAGCCTTCGACTCGCGAGGTGAGACTTTTAGACACAAGCTTTACACAGAATATAAAGCCCACCGCCCTACTATGGACGAAGCACTTGCGGTGCAGATCCCTAAAGTCAAAGAGCTCTTAGACGCTTTTGGCATCCCAATGGCAGCTGTGGAGGGCTTCGAGGCCGATGATCTCATCGCTACTTTAACCCAACACGGCGTCGAGCAGGGCTTTAGAGTCTTAATCGTCAGCTCAGACAAAGATCTCATGCAGCTGGTGAATGAAAAAGTAAATATGCTCAAGCCGCCCCGAGACCCCCGCAAAGAGCTAGAGCTCCTCGATGCTAAGGGCGTCGAAGAATATTTGGGCGTGCCCCCGCAGAAGGTGATAGACTTTTTAGCACTTGTGGGTGATGCGGTAGACAACGTGCCGGGTGTGCCGGGCATCGGTGAGAAAACCGCACGGGATCTGCTTGAGCGATTCGGCTCGCTAGAAGAAATCTTAAAGAACGCCGAAAGCATCGAGAGCAAGCGCGTTCGAGAGAGCCTGTTGGCGCACAAAGACAAAGCTCTGCTCAGCAAGGAGCTGGTGCAGTTGAAGGCGGCAGGTGGCAGCGCCGGCGGCAGGGCCGCAGCCTTAAAGCAGCCTCAAATCGAAAACGCTTTAGAACAATGCAAAGTGAAGCCCCCGAACCCAGCAAAGCTCAAACAGCTGCTCGAAGAGCTTGAGTTTAGAAGTGTGCTAAAAGAGCTTGAGTTAGCAGATGAGCCTCAGCCCCAACAACAAAAAATCGCATGCCGGATCGTGCTCGACGACATCCCCTTCAGATCTCTTCTCAAGACACTCACAGAGGCTGAGGAGATCTCACTCGATTTGGAGACAACAAGTCAAGACGCTTTACGAGCCCAAATCGTCGGCATTGCGCTCGCCGTGCAGCCGGGCGAGGGCCATTATATCCCATTCGGGCACAGCTATCTGGGCGCACCCAAGCAGCTCGATCTAAAATATGTGCTTGAACACCTCAAGCCCCTTTTAGAGTCAAAAAAAATTGTCGGGCAGAATCTCAAATACGATGCCGAGGTGCTCCGACGCTATGGCGTTGATCTGAAAAATATCGCGTTCGATTCGATGCTCGCGGCCTATCTTTTAGACCCCACAAGCCGAAAAGATTTGAACGAGTTGGCTCAAAGATATTTGGGGCATAGTGTGATGGCTTTTAAAGAATTGGGCGCTGAAAAGATGAGCGAGGTGCCGATAGATAAGGCAGCTCAATATGCTGCCAGCGATGCCGAAGTGGTGCTGCGGCTGAAAGAAAAACTTGTGCCGGAGCTGATCGAGAAAAATCTCTATAAGCTCTTCACGGAGGTGGAGCTGCCATTAATTGATGTGCTCGTCGAGATGGAACTCAACGGCATTTTGCTCGACAAAGATGTCTTAAGGGAGCAAGCAAAAGAGCTCGAAATTTTATTAGGGCAACTCAAGCAAGAGATCTTCAGCTTGGCAGGCGAGGAGTTCAACCCCAACTCACCAAAGCAAGTGGCCGTGATTTTATTTGAAAAACTCAAGCTGCCCGTCATCAAGAAAACCAAAACGGGGCCTTCGACGGATTCGTTAGTGTTACAAGAGCTCGCGGCCTCGCACCCGCTGCCCGAGAAGCTTTTGGCGTATCGTGAACTCGAGAAGCTTCTTACCACATACATTTACAAGCTGCCCGAGTACATTAACGCTGAAACGGGCCGAATTCATACGAGCTTCCATCAGAGCGTGACGGCCACGGGAAGACTGTCGTCTTCAGATCCCAATCTGCAAAATATCCCCGTGCGCACGCAGCTTGGAGGGCAGATTCGAAGGGCTTTCGTCGCGCCGCGGGGTCGAAAGCTTCTCGCCGCAGATTATTCCCAGATCGAGCTTCGGGTTTTGGCGCATATCTCAGAAGATGTTGGACTCATCGCAGCCTTCGAGCGCGACGAAGATATTCACGCCCGCACGGCTGCCACGATCTTTAATGTGTCCATCGAAAAAGTCGACCCCACGATGCGCGATATCGCGAAGAGAATCAACTTTGGGCTGGCGTATGGGATGAGCAGCTATGGACTTGCCCAGTGGGCGCATATCTCTCGCAAAGAGGCGGAGAAATTCATGCAGAGCTATTTTGCGAGCTATCCCGGCGTTAGAGCTTATATGGAACGCACGAAGAAAGAGGCCGCCGAGCGCGGCTATGTGGAGACGCTTTTAGGCCGGCGGCGGTATTTTGGGCAGCTCGACAGCCGCACTGAGCGCGAGGCCATTAATATGCCCATTCAGGGGTTCGCGGCTGACATCATGAAGCTGGCCATGCTTCAGGTACACGGAAAAATCAAGTCGGGCGAGCTTGAAGCTGACTTACTCCTTCAAGTACACGACGAGCTTTTGTTCGAGGTAGACGAAGCTCACATTAAAGAGAGCGCCAAGCTCATTAAAGAAACGATGGAGCATGTGATGAAGCTGCGGGTGCCGCTGAAGGTGGACATCAAAGTGGGAAATAATTGGGGAGAGATCTGAATGAAGTTCAAAAAACGCTACTCGCTAGATATTCGAGCACGCGGTCAAGCTCCACTTGCCACGTGCTCCAAGACTTGTAGGGCTTAAACCCCAACTCGTAGTTAATCTTGAGCATCGGCGCATTGGAGTTGGCGTTCCCCGTGCGGACGCGCTTTACTTGAGGCCGATCCCTCAGCACTTTCTCGAGCATGGCGGCTTTCAACCAGCGGCCCAGCCCCTGGTTGCGGTACTGCGGGAAGACCCCTGTATCCCCTTGATAAAGAGTTTCGGGCTCAAAAGGCCCCCAGAATACTTCAGTGTAACCGGCGAGCCGGCCCGTCTTGATCTCCCGGGCGTACATCGTCCACCGCTCTGTTTTTCGCTGCGCTAAAGAAGCCTCTCTTTGCCGCAGCTGCTCCGCCGTCCAGTGCCAGTCCTCCATTTCGAGATTGTCTCGCGGTGCGGTGTTCATTACTTCTAGCAGCGCCACGACGGCGTCGAGATCTTCCTCCGGGTAGGGTCCTTCCCACAGGCCGAGCTCAAACTCCGTCTTCGGAGCACGCTCCTGCCACTGGCGTAGGAGTTCTCTATCGAGATCCGCAAGATTCAATTGATTCGTGCCCGACACTATACCCAGACGGGCCCCTAAACGCTTCATGAAGGCCTCTCCGGCCGGGATGGCTGAGTCTGTGGATGTCATCAGGAGTCGGCGGTTTTCCTTGCGGGCTACCTCCGCCACTAATTTGAGCAAACGCTTGGCGATGCCCCGGCGACGCAGTTCGGGTAGTACGGCTATTTCGAACCAGGCGAGATGTCGATTGTCCTCAGTTCGATGAATATCCACTTCTCCTGTGGCTACGATCTCGTCAGCGCGCCAGACGGCCCACAAGCTCATCTCCCAAAACGGAGGAATAGAGCGCAAACCTCGGATGGTCTCCTCGACTTCCTTGGGCGGGTCCTCGGGCCACCCCTCCGCGCGTATACGATTATTGAAGGTATTCAAAGCGGCAAACTCGGACTCGCTCGCCTTTTGGGGATCAAACACTTTGATCTCTATAGCTTCCGACATCGTGTACCTCATTGCCCCAATTGTATAGTTTGGTTAGTTGCTCTTCAACGTGGCGCTCGTGCCGTGCTTATAGTAAACTTGCTGAAGCATGCTGCCTTTGATCGAGCTTGAGGGCGCGCCGTTTGAACAGGGCCGAACCCACGGACGCCAGGCCCAGGCGCGCATCGCGCACAATTTGAGCATATATTTTTATCGCTTCCAGAGCGAGGGGCAACTGACTTGGCAAGAGGTTCTGAAGCGAGCCGCAGCTTATTGGGAAGTCATTCAAACCCAGAATCCTGCCTACGCCGAGGCGTTGAGAGGCATCTCTGAAGGCTCCGGTTGCGATTTAATCGAGCTAGTCGCGCTCAACGTGCGCTATGAGATCTTGTATTATCAGTTTACAGTTAATGCTTTAGCTGGCGGCTGCACATCGTTTGCGGCAACCCCTGGGATCACAGCCAACGGGCATTTGCTTCTGGGCCAGAACTGGGACTGGATTCCCCAAGTCCAGGGCGTGGTGCTCTATATTCGAGAAGAGGATTTTGAAGCCCTCTGCTTCACGGAGGCGGGGATTGTAGGCGGAAAGATCGGGCTGAACTCTCGGGGGTTGGGCTTGGCCATCAACGGCCTGATCTCCACAGACGACGACTGGTCACGCCTTACAACGCCATTTCATGTACGCTGCTATGAGATCTTGCGCTCTCGGGATCTCGATGAGGCTGTGGAGGTCATCACAGAGGGCGAGCGGCCGTGCTCAGCGAATTATCTCATCGCTCAAGCCGACGATCGGGTGGTGGACGTGGAGGCGGCGCCCCGGAAGACGCGCTCTCTAATACCTGCGGACGGCTTCCTCGCACACGCGAATCACTTTTTAGAGCCGGAAGCCTTGGACGTAGTTGAGCCACTCACGGAGAAACGACCGCACTCGCTCCATCGCCTGAAGCGCATGCGCGAGCTGCTGGCCTCCAAACGCCCGCTGACTATAGAGATGTTGAAGATGTATCTGCGCGATCACGAGGGACATCCCTATTCCGTGTGTCGCCACCTCGACGAGGCGGAGCCGCCATCTGAGCGCTACCAGACAGTGACATCCGTGATCATGGACCTGCACGAACGCACCTTCTGGATCAGCGACGGGCCGCCGTGTCAGAACGCCTACCAGAAGCTGAGTCTGAGGTAATCCCCATTCTCTTTTAGGGAAACTTCAAAAGGTTTCAGAAACAAACTCTGGTCGCCCTTTGGGGCGGAAGGCGACAGGTTAGGGATCTCTCAGCTCTAAAGTCTGTCTCTTATAATGCACATCCGTGTCGAAGTGCTTGAGGAAAGAGAGACCCAGAAGGCCGTCTACCGTGCTGCCTGGCGGCAAGTCCCGGCACACCGCTTCTACCCGCCTCGCCTCTTGGCCTAAGACTCTCACTCTTTCCAAGACGATCAGAGGGGCTTGCACCGTCCCGCTGGCTGTGGTCAGGTTTATCCGCGCCTTGGGCTTTTTAAGTTCGTATCCCAGAAACTGGGCCACATCCACCGGCAGCATGAGGTAAGTGGCAGCGGTATCCAGGGCCATCCGCAAGACCCGGCTTCTCTTTCTTCCGAAGACCTCAGCATACAAAACGATGAGGTCAGCCTGGGGGTCAAGCCTCATAGCTTAGAAAGCAGCAGCATAGCCCTCTTTGAGAGGCGGGCCAGCATAGGTAATAAGGAGTCTCTTGTAGTCTTTGGTCTTCTGCCAGACCTCTTTCCGGCGAGGAGAATGATACACCAGCTCGCCAGCTATGGGAATGCCTTGGAGCTCCTCCGTCACTTCAATGGCCAGCCATTCTCCCTTATGCTTTCTGACAAGCTCTTCAATCGTGGGCATAATAGCTCCTTCAAGCATTTTGGATTATAAGTATAAAAGCTTGCAGGGGCAAGCTCATGTCGCACTGACGGACAAAAAGCGACAGGTCAGGGCTCTGTAGACATGAACTAAGATGTAGTTTTTCAACCTCTGAGCACAGGCTCGCGCGCGGCCTTCACGGCATCGAGCCTCCGCACGGGCGTCGTGTGGGGCGCCGTCTTCAGCAGCTCGGGCTTCTCTTTGGCTTCTTGGGCGATCTTCAGTAAGGCATCTATAAAGGCATCTAACTCTTCTTTTGAAACCGTCTCCGTGGGCTCGATCATCATCGCCTCGGGCACGATTAACGGGAAATAGATCGAGGGCGGGTGAACACCATAGTCGATGAGTCTCTTAGCGATGTCCACCGTGTGAATGCCCTCAGCGATGCCAGCTCCTGAGAACACCACTTCATGCTTGCAAAGCCTGTCATAGGGAAGCTTATAGATGCGCTTTAAGCGCTCTTTGAGATAGTTGGCGTTGAGTACGGCGTTCTCGCTTACGGCCCTGAGACCTTCATCCCCCAGCATGCGAATGTACGCGTAAGCCCTCACGAGTATTGAAAAATTGCCGTAAAAAGAGTGCACCTTGCCGATGGATTTTGGGCGATTATAGTCGAGATGGCATCTGCCATCTTTTTCACTGACGAGCGGCACGGGCAAGTAGGGCGCGAGTGTTTTGGTGACTGCCACGGGTCCGGCGCCGGGGCCTCCGCCCCCATGCGGCGTCGAAAACGTCTTATGCAGATTGAAGTGCACGATGTCCACGCCGAAGTCACCGGGGCGCGCCCGCCCTACAATCGAATTCAGATTTGCTCCATCATAATAGCAGAAGCCCCCCACATCGTGAACCAGTTTTGTGATCTCTAAAATATCTTCTTCAAAGATGCCCAGCGTGTTGGGCACCGTGAGCATGATGCCTGCAATGCTCTCATTCGTTTGAGCTTTGAGTTGCTTTAAGTCTACCATGCCGCGTGAGTCTGATGGAATGTGAACGACCTCGAAGCCCACAATGGCCGCCGAGGCTGGATTGGTGCCGTGGGCCGAGTCGGGCAATAAAATTTTCTTACGCCTATCAAGCTCGCCGTGCTCTTCGAAATATTTTTTAATGAGAAGCATGCCGACGAGTTCGCCGTGGGCGCCCGCGGCGGGCTGTAAGCTGATCTCATCGAGCCCTGCAATTTTACAGAGTAACTGTCCCAACTCATACATCAGCTTGAGATTGCCCTGAGAAACTTCTTCACCTTGCAGCGGGTGGGAGTCCCGAAAGTGCGGGATTTGAGCGATATCTTCGTTGGCTTTGGGGTTGTACTTCATGGTGCAACTGCCCAAAGGGTAGATGCCGTCCTCCACGCCGTAGTTCATTTTAGACAACCTCGTGTAATGCCGAACGAGCTCAATCTGACTCACCTCGGGCAACCCTGGCTCTTTTTCTCTGAGTAGCTTCTGCGGGATCAGCTCTTTAAGCTCTTTGGCTTTGACGTCGGGTTCAGGCAGGCTCAGTCCGACTCTGCCCAGCGCCCCTTTCTCGAAGATCGTCTCTACCACACTAGACCTCCTTCAGGAGTTTTATAAAATTGTCCATCTCAGCCTTCGTGCGCTTCTCTGTGACAGCCACAAGCAGGGTGTTCTCTAAAATGTGAGATGCGTCTATCCCTGCCAGAATTTTGTGCTTGCGAAGAGCCTCTATGATCTTTTGAGGC
>FWPU01011172.1_pt1 | contig 12757 bp, 12 predicted proteins | sample 2228361 | NCBI WGS metagenome assembly FWPU01 (sample SAMEA103939777, study PRJEB20133) | metagenome | reverse complement strand
TGGTCGTTCAAATCGCTGGGGTAGGGTTTTCTCTCGCTCATGCCCCTAGTTTACCGTCTCATACGCCACTTTTCAAACGGCCTCTATAGTCCCTCATACCCGCACGACCTCTTGCAGGACAGCTTCTCGGAGCTTCTCTCGCAGGGCTTTTTGTGAGACTACCCCCACTTCCCGATGCAGTTGCTCTTCAAGAAATAACGCCAGTCCTACCAGGTCAAAGAGGTCTGCTTTTTCGTCGAAGTCCACCAAGATATCAATATCGCTGCTTTCCGCCTGCTGTCCTCGAACGAAAGAGCCGAACAGCCCGATTTCCCTGACTCTGTAGCGGGCCAGCAATTCCGGTTTCAGGCTCTTCAATTGCGCCAGAATCTGCTCCCTGTCGGCATCTGACATGCAAGTATACCCATTCTCTGACAGCGATCGTTGCCTGCATCTGCTACGATTTCAGTATACAGCGAAATTTCCTCGTGCGTACAAGGGTTCTCACGTCCTGGCTTTGCCTGAAGCACTCTTCCCCCGCCCTGAACGGCTGGGCGACACCAATACCACGCCCTGGTTCACCACCTGCGGATCGAAGTGCTGTTCGACCAGCGCCTGCCGGTCGCCCGGCTCGCGCACACGCACCAGTTCCACTTCGAAGCGCGTGCGGTCACCCCGATGCAGCGCATGGTAGTACTCGATCGGCGTGCCGTCGCTCAGATAACTCACGCTGTCCAGCAAGATCAGCGGCGCGCCTTTCTTCACCTGCAACATCTCCGCTTCGTACTCGTTGGCCGCCACTGCTTCCACCGTGCGCCGCCCTCGGGCGATCATGATGCCGCATTCGGCTTCCAGGAAGGCATAGAGCGAGCGCTGCGTCAGGTCTACTTCCAGCAGGGCCGGGCAGGCATCGCGCGGGATGTAGGTGGTGACCAACTGGATCGGCTCACCCTGCACGAAGCGCAACCGCTCGATGACCACTACCGGCGTGCCCACCGGAATCTTCAGGCGCTCGGCCACCTGACGCCCCGCCGGTATCGCTTCCTGGCGCAGCACGCGGGCGGTTGGCGTATAGCCCTGCTCGACCATGTCCTGGTAGAAGCCGGTCAGCTTCTGCACCAGGGCTTCGGTGATCTTCGGTGGAGCGGCGAACGTCCCCTTGCCCTTGGCGCGCGTCACCAGGCCACGCTGCACCAGTTCGTTGAGCGCCTGCCGGATCACGGGCCGGCTGACCTCAAACAGGCGGCATAGTTCCGGCTCGCTCGGCAACTGCTCGCCGGGCTTCCAGGTGCCCGTCTCCAGGTGCTCCTGCAGAACCTGGCGTACCTGCACGTAGTAAGGGATGCCGCTGCTGCGGTCAATCGAAAAATCCAACGCGCCAGCCTGTTATCTTGTCATTACAAGCCTCTATGTTGTATTATATGCGCAACTTGAGCGCAGTGCAACTGGTTGCCCGGCACCCTGCACCACGTGTTTGTCGGGCGCTGTCCCTGCGGAGAAAGGCAAACCCCTCATGACATTCCGCGTCCTGGCTACCGCTCGTTCTTTTTGCACCACCAGCGGACCGCATCACGATTATCTGCGCCAGCAAGGTTGCGAGGTTGACCTGCGCGCTCCTGACCATCCCCTCAGCGCTGCCGAACTGGCCGCACTCATCCCCGGCTACGACGGCGTGATCCTGGGACTGGATGTATGCGATGCGTCCGTCATCGCCGCCGCCGACCGCCTGCGCGTCATTTCGCGTTATGGCGCGGGCTACGACAAGGTTGACCTGGAAGCGGCCACGCGGCGCGGCATCGTTGTGACCAACACGCCCGGCGCGAACCGCATCGCTGTCGCCGAGCTGGCCATCGGCCTGATCTTCAGCCTGGCGCGGCGCATTCCCCAGGTGGCCGCCAACGCCCGCCAGGGCATCTGGTCGCGCGCGCAGGGCTGGGAACTGACCGGCAAGACGCTCGGCCTGATCGGGCTGGGCGCGATCGGTCGCGAAGTTGCTCAGCGCGCGCTGGGGCTGGGGATGCGCGTGCTGGCCTACGATCCCTATGTGTCCGCTTCGGTGCACGGTGTGACGCTGGTCGAGCTGGACGCGCTGCTGCGCGAGGCGCATGTGGTCTCGCTGCACTGCGCGGCCACGCCCGAAACGGTCAATCTGATCAACGCGGAACGGCTGGCGCAAATGCGCCCCGGCGCGTACCTGGTCAACACGGCGCGCGGAGACCTGGTAGATGAGGACGCGCTCTATCAGGCGCTGGTGTCGGGGCAATTGGCGGGCGCGGCGAGCGATGTCTTCCGGCACGAGCCGCCAGAGGGCAGTCCTCTGCTGGCGCTGGACAACTTCATCGCCACGCTACACATGGGCAGCACGACCGCCGAGTCGGTGGAGCGCATGGCGTTGATGGCCGCGCAGAATCTGGTCGCCGTGCTGCGTGGTGAGCCGTGCCCTTATGTGCTCAACCCCGCCGCGCTGGGCCGGTAGAGATTCACCGCTGAGACGCGGAGGACACACAGAAGAATCTCTTCATATCCTCTGCGCACTCTGCGTCTCGGTAGTTCGAAAAGACAGCACTCCCCTGAGATTTTGAGGAGCGTGACCATGTTTGCCGATAATGTGAAAGGTTTCCAGCACCTGGGCCTGCCGGTGACCGATCTGGCTCGCTCGCGCGCCTTCTACGAGAACTTGGGCTTCCGCGCCGTCTTCGGGACAACGCTTCTGCTCGACGGCAAAGAAATCCCTATGGTGATGCTCGATCTGAACGGCTTCATTCTGGAGCTGTATCAGCTCCCCGCCGCCGACCTGGAGGAGATTCGCGCTCGTCGCGACGGGCACATTGACCATCTGGCGCTCGACGTAGCCGATATTGACCGCGCCTGGGAAGCGGCTCTGGCCGCCGGCCTGCAACCGCTGGAGGACGCGCCGGTCTTTCTGCCCTTCTGGGACAAAGGGTGCAAGTACTTCACCGTGCGCGGGCCGGACGGAGAAAAGGTAGAATTCAATCAGATTTTCGCCTGAACACACGAGGGTCTCTCGCGTTTCAGGAGTGATTTTGCACGCGGAGACGCGGAGCGCACAGAGGAAGGGGGCGAACGAAGGACTCTGTGCCCTTCTCTGCGGCCTCTGTGCTCTCTGTGGTAGATTCTGCCTCCAACGGCATGGGCTGACAGATTAGGGAGACTCCTATGAAAAAATACATTCTTGCGCACGACCTGGGCACGACCGGCAACAAAGCTACCCTCTACGACGCGGAGGGCGTGCTGGTGGGCAGTGCCTTCTACGGCTATGGCACGGAGTATGCCCATCCCAACTGGGCCGAACAGAACCCCGAAGACTGGTGGCGCGCCGTGTGCGCGTCTACCCAGGAGTTGTTGCAACAGACCAAAATCCGCCCGGATGATGTGGCCGCCGTCACTTTCAGCGGGCAGATGATGGGCGCGGTGCCGCTCGACCGCGCCGCCCGCCCCCTGCGCAACGCCATCATCTGGGCCGATCAGCGCGCCGTCCCTCAGGAACGCTGGCTGAGTGAGCGGATTGATCCGGCGGAGGTCTACCGCATCACCGGGCACCGGCTCAGCGCCTCCTATTCGCTGTGCAAGATTCTGTGGCTGCGCGACAATCAGCCGGATGTCTACGCCGCAACCTACAAGTTCGTGCACGCCAAAGATGCCATTGTCGCCCGTCTGACCGGTCAATTCGTCACCGAGCCGACCGACGCCTCCGGCATGAATCTGTACGATCTGGACGCCTGGGATTGGTCGGGGCGCATCATCGAAGCCGCCGGGTTGGAGGCCGACAAGCTGCCGACGTTGCGCCGCTCCATTGATGTGGTGGGCGAGATTCTGCCGCAGGTTGCCGACGAAGTGGGCCTGCCCGCGGGCACGCCGGTGGTGATCGGCGGCGGCGATGGCATGTGCGCGGCAGCGGGGGCGGGCGTGGTAGACGAGGGCGCGGCCTACAACTATATCGGGTCGTCGTCGTGGATCGCGCTGGCGACGCGCCGCCCCATCTACGACCCGGCCTACCGCACCTTCACCTGGGCACACCTGGTGCCCGGCATGTATAGTCCCTGCGGCACCATGCAGATGGCGGGCGGCTCCTACCAGTGGACGCGCGATCAACTCGGTTACCAGGAGAAGCAGGCGGCGCAGGCGCTGGGCGTCAGCCCCTACGAGTTGCTCAGCCTGACCGCGCAGCAGTCACCGCCGGGCGCGCGCGGCCTGATCTACCTGCCCTATCTGCTGGGCGAGCGCAGCCCGCGCTGGAACCCGCGTGCGCGCGGCGCGTTCATCGGGCTGACCGTGCGGCACACGCGGGCAGATATGGTGCGCGCCGTGCTGGAGGGCGTGACGATGAACCTGCGCATCATCCTGGAGGCGTTCACCAGCCAGGGCGCGCGCATTGACGCCATGCGCGTGATCGGCGGCGGCGCGCGCGGGCGCTTCTGGAATCAACTCATGGCCGATATCTACGGCGTGCCGGTGCAGCGCCTGGCCATCCTGGAAGAGGCGACTTCGATGGGCGCGGCGCTGGCGGGCGGCATTGGCGTAGGGCTGTACAAAGACTTCAGCATGAGCCAGACCATGAATGCCATCGCCGAGACCTTCCAGCCCAATCCGGCGGCGCAGGCGGCCTATGCCAGAATCTACCCGATCTTCGAGGCGGCCTATCAGGCGCTGCTGCCCGTGTACGATCAGATCGCCGAGGCGGGGCTGTGAGCACCATCCAGACGGTGACCGACCCGCTGCCGGTCGAGGCAGTGACGCTGGCCGACGGCCATGCACACGTGTGGATTCAGCCGCCGGACGGCGTAGACCCGGCGGCGCGCCTCGATCTGCACGACGAAGCGGCGATCTGCGCCGAGCTGACCGACTTCCGCGCGGCGGGCGGAGCGCTGCTGGTGGACTGTCAGCCAGGCGAGGCCGGGCGCGACGCGCGGATGCTGGCGCGCATCTCCGCCGCGACGGGCGTGCGCATCACCGCCACCACCGGCTTCCATCAGCGGAAGTACTACCCGCCCGACTGCTGGCTGTGGTCGGCTTCTGCCGAGGAAGCCGCCGCCTATTTCATCGAAGAACTGACCATCGGGACGCGCGAATCTGGCGGGACGATCCGCGCCACGACGATCAAAGTCGGCTACGAGGGTGTCATCACCGGGCAGACGCGCACCCTGATGGAGGCCGCCGCCGAAGCGTCGCGGCAGACCGGCGCGCTGATCCTGTTCCACACTGAGCGCGGGGTCAACGTCGAGGCGCTGCTGCCCTTTTTCAGCGCACGGGGCGTGCCGCCAGAGCGCCTGTATCTGTGTCATGTGGACAAGCGCCCGGACGCAGGGCTGCACCGCGAACTGGCTCAGGCGGGCGTGCTGCTCGGCTACGACACCTTCGCCCGCCCCAAATACGATCCGGATCGCACGACGTGGCCGCTGCTGACCGCGCTGGTAGAAGCCGGTCTGGGGGGGCATATCGCCATTTGCCTGGACCTGGCGCTCGCTGAGCTGTGGCAACACTACGGCGGCGGGCCGGGGTTGTTGTTTCTGCCGGGGCAGATCGTGCCGCGGCTGCGTGCGCTGGGGCTGCCTTCCCAAACCGTCCACGATCTCACCGGTGGCAACATCGCCCGGCGACTGGTCTGGCAGGGGGCGGATCACGATCAAGCAGTGTGAATCGGGCGAGGAAATCGCCTGTACCAATCGAGGAGAGAGGATCATGGCCCGTTTCGATCGTCTGACTGTCTACAACACCATGCTGGAGGATGGCCTGGTGCCGTTGTTCTATCATAGCGACCTGGAGATCGCCAAGAAGGTCGCCGGGGCGCTGTCCGCAGGCGGGGGGCGCGTGCTGGAGTTCACCAACCGGGGCGACTTCGCCATCGAAGTATTCGTGCCCCTGATCAAGTATTGCGCCCAGGCCCATCCTACGCTGATCGTCGGCGTCGGCTCGGTGGAGGACGCCCCGACGGCGGCGCTGTTCATCGCGCACGGGGCCAACTTCGTCGTCGGGCCGAACTTCAACGAGGAAGTTGCTCGCCTGTGCAACCGCCGCAAGATCGCCTATATCCCCGGCTGCGGCTCGGTGACCGAGATCGCGCAGGCCGAAGAGTGGGGCGCGGAGATCGTCAAGATGTTCCCTGGCACGGGGGTGGGCGGTCCCGGCTTCGTCAAGGATGTGCGCGGCCCGCGTCCCTGGACGCGCATCATGCCTACCGGCGGCGTCAGCCCCGACGAAGCCAACCTGCGCGCGTGGTTCTCCGCCGGAGTCGCGGCGGTAGGCATGGGCAGTAACCTGGTGCGCAAGGAATGGGTGCAGGCAGGTGACTTCGCCGCTATCGAAGAGACTATGCGCCGCACGCTGGTGTTGATCCGCAAGATTCGCACAGAAGGGTAGAGGAACGATGACCGATCTTCAGCAACTGGTCGAGCGAGCCAAACAGAGCGAGCTGTTCACCGCCCCGCGCCTGGAGGGTGACCTGAGCGTCTTCCTGGGCGAACAGGCCCCGCGCATCCGGGCGCTGGCTGCCGAAGCGGTCAGCAGCGGCGTCCAGCACATCTACTTCGTGGGCAGCGGCGGGTCGTGGGCCAACATGTACTCCGGCGCATACCTGATGAGCCGCTTCACGGCCATCCCTGCCGATGTCCTCACCGGCTACGACCTGCTCTGGCGCGATCCGGCGCGGCTGGGGCCGAAAGCGTGGGTCTTCCTGGCGTCCTATTCCGGCAACACCGAGGACACGGTCGCGGCGCTGCGGTACGCCAAAAGCAAAGGCGCGCGCACCATTGGCATCGCCAGGCGTCGCGACAGCACCCTCTGTCGCGAGGCCGACGTGCTCATTGACTACAACTCGACGGCGCTCTATATCCTGCCCCTGGCGACCGTCTATCTGTTCGCCCTGGAAGTGGCGCGCCTGCAAGGGAGAAACGAGGTCGCACCCGTGATTGATGGGCTGCTGACTTTGCCGCCGGTGCTGGGCCGCCTCTACCGCGAGAGCGAGGCGCGCGCCGCCGCCCTCAGCGAGCAGTTCGCCGACTCAACGCTGCTCTACACCATCGCTGCCGGGCCGCTCTATGGCCTGGCCTACAAGTTCGCGCTGACGGTGTTCATGGAGAACATCCGGATACATGGCTCGGTGATCGCCAGCGACGAGTTCCGCCAGGGACCGGTGGAGATGCTCGACCGGCAGAAGGCGGATATGGTCTTCCTGCTGGGCACGGACGAGACCCGCAGCATGACGCAGCGCGTGCTCGACCTGGTGCGGCAGCGCCCCAATGTGCGCACCATCGTCTACGACATGGCCGACTATCCGGATGTGCACCCCTTGCTGGCCCCCTTCGTGTTGCTCATCCCGCTGCAATGGTTCGTGGTGTATTCGGCGCTGCGGGCGGGCATTCACGACCTGGACGAGCGCGTCTTCATGGGGCGCGGCGTGCTGGCGACGGGCGGCGCGACGTGGCCGTAGCGCGTGGGGATCGCGGATTGCGAATTGCGGATCGAAATTCGCCGTCCGCAATTCGCAATCCGAACTCCCGCAATTCTTCACGGCTTGACGACGCCGATGGTTAGCAGGATGTTAGCGTAAAGACGCTGCTCACCAGTGGCGATCACCAGGCACACGTCGCGATCCATGCACCGGTCGTAGAAAGCGAAGCGGTTGTGCGTGGTCAGTTCCAGGCCGGGCAGCAAGTGCCGGAAGTCGGCGTAAATCTCCGGCTCTTCGCCGCTATCGGTCATCATCACCTCCGCTGCCTCGACGGGAATAGCCGTCAACAGCGCTTCGAGCACCTGCGTGACGGTGAGCAGACCGGGCGACAGGTTCAGGTAGACGCGCCGCGCTGACGGGTTGGCGCGGGTGTTGAAGGGGTAGTTGCCATCGGCGATCAGCACTTTGCCCCCGTGACCGCTGCCGCCTAGCACGCCCAGAATTTCCGGATGAAGCAGTTTTGCTTTGAGCATGAGCCTTCCTCCTGAAAATGCACTACGCCCCCTCACGCTTGCGCGTGTAGCGGGCGATGAAATTGTAGGGTGAGGGCATCCCGATGTCGCTCACTTCATTCAGGCGGGCAATTTCTTCGGGCGTCAGCGACCACGTCACGCAGCCCAGATTCTCGGCGAGCTGTTCGGGTGTGCGCGCCCCAAAGATCGGCGCGGTGACGCCCGGCTGCTGCCGCACCCAGTTGAGCGCGACCTGCGACGGCGGGACTCCGCGCTGTTCGGCGATTGCCCACAGGGCGTCAATGATGCGCCAGGTGCGCTCGGATTCGCGTTGTTCGGGCAGGTCGTCCCAGCGATCGGCGCGCCCTACGCGGCTATCGGGCGGCGGCGGCGCATTGCGGCGATATTTGCCCGAAAGCCAGCCGCCCGCCAGCGGCGACCAGGCGATAACACCGATGCCCTGTTCGCGGCACAGGGGCAGCAGTTCCCATTCGGTGCTGCGCACCAGCAGACTGTATTCCGGCTGAAGGCAATCGTAGCGCGCCCAGCCGTGCATCTCGCTGAGCATGATCGCGCGCATCAGTTGCGACGGTGTGTAGTTGGATGCGCCAATGTAGCGCACCTTGCCCGCGCACACCAGGTCGTCGAAGGCGCGCAGGGTCTCTTCGAGCGGCGTCGAGGCGTCCCAGCAGTGCGCCTGGTAGAGGTCAATGTAGTCGGTCTTCAGGCGGCGCAGGCTGCCTTCGACCTGCGTCAGAATGTGCTTACGGGTCAGGCCGGTGTCGTTGGGGCCTTTCCCTACGGGGAAAAAGACCTTGGTGGCGATGACCAGTTGCGAGCGGTCGGGCTGCTGACTGAGCCAGTTGCCGAGCATCGTCTCCGACTGACCTTCGTTGTAGATATTAGACGTGTCGAAGAAATTGCCGCCCGCCTCGACAAACATGCTGGCCATGCGGTGCGCGGTCGGCTCGTCGGCTCCCCAGCCGAAGGTCTGTGTGCCCATGCACAGTTCGGATACTTTTAGCCCGGTCCGCCCCAGAAAGCGGTATTCCATAGCTTGACCTCCTCAAAAAAGAATGGTGATGCGGGCGGTCAAATGCAGCCGCCACAACCTCTCCAGACATAACGCGCCGGGGACATTATACCCACAGCGGCGAGACGAGGCATCTGCCGGGTGATCGGCAGAAGCTCAAGCCAAATCCTAATTCTTTGCCAACGAAAAAAATGACACTTCCCGCTTGTGCTTCCTTACACTTGATGATATAAATGAATAAATAGATGAAATGATGATATCTGCCTAACGGTTGGGATAGTCGGGCGAAACGGGTGGGTGCGACCTCGCCAGATGTCAGGTCTCTTGTTCTGGGTTCAGCCCTGTTCGACTCTGAAAGCGTTGAAGTGGACGAGTTAGCCGGGAGGAGATCATGAGCCATTGTCGTGCACTACGTGCAGTACCGGTAAGTATCCTGGTGGTGGTGACCTGGGTGCTGGCCCTGGTGGGTTTGTTGGGGCTAACGTTATGGAGCGGACATTACGTCCAAGCTGCCGTTAATACATTCGCCAATACCGCCTCGATCAACGCTGGGCCACCAGCGGGTGCGGGCAGTCCTTATCCTTCCGATATCTTTGTATCTGGCCTGCCGGGCAACATCCTGGATGTCAACGTCACTTTGCACAGTGTGAACCACAACCGTCCGGACGACTTGGATATATTGCTGGTGGGGCCGTTGGGGCAGAGTGTGATTCTGACTTCCGATGCTTGTGGTAACCTCAACCCTAACGGAGCCAACTTCACCTTTGACGACGAAGCGTCTGGCCCCCTGCCGGATACTGATGGCGGCACGCCATGCCCAACCGGCACGTACCAACCCTGGAATTATAGCGGTAGTGATAACGATGGGTATTTCGCTCCTGCGCCTGCTGGCCCTTACGGTTCGACATTGTCGGTCTTCGATGGCACGAACCCCAACGGAACGTGGAGTCTGTATGTGGTGGATGATAACGATAGTTATGGTGGTCCCATCAGTGGCGGTTGGAGTCTGATCATCGAAACCGAGGATGTGCTGCCAGGCACGCCTACCTCATCCGCGCCGTTGATCACTGCCGCCGACATCGCGCGCTCACAGGCCCCGCTGTGCGCCGACCTGACTGGCACGACCAACCCCATCGTCCGCGCGGACGTGCCCGCGGGCACAGTAACTAACGGCTGGGTCTATTGCCGGGTGATCGCGCAGGATGGCGAATTCGTGGAGATGAACCAGGGCGCGGCAGCGCTCGGTAACGCCGACGTGCTGGCACAGGGCGTCATCCATGCCGTGGACGTGTTCGGCATGTCCGGCGGCCTGGGTGTGGCTGATTTCAACAATCCGGTGAACGTCTGCCTGCAGGGCAGCGGGCGTTTCCTGTTCCTGGATGCCCGGCAATCGCCGCGTCCGGTCAGCCAGTTGCCGGCGACCAGCGTGGGTGGCTATACCTGCGCCAACATCCCCAGCGCAGGCACGGTGGTGCTGGTGCCGTAGCGCGACGACCGGTCTACGTCCCCCTGTTCGGAATGCCCCGGCAGGGGGATTTTTCTCTACATAGAGTGTCTGGGTGCGCCTCCCTGTCCAATGGGTACATGCAAAGGTCGTCAGCGACTTACTGGACAAGGGAGCCGTTTACCTCACCCGCAGCCTCACTTCGCTCGGCGTGCCCCCTCTTCCAGGGCTTTGCTGACCCCCTCTTGTCGCAGAGACATCGTTGTGCTCGCTTTCTACGGCATCTTTGGCCTCTTTCTACCTGGCTCGCTCGATGCCTTCATCATGCTCAAAAACCGTTGCCTGTGTCTCCGAACAAGTGTCACCTTTCTTTCCGGTCTATACACAGCCGAGACTGGAGGGGGCCGGGGTGAGGTTTTCAAACGGTCTATACAGCATGGCGGTGCGTGGCATAGCGTAGGGCGAGCGTTACCTGCGGCGCTCGCTTTTGCGCTACAATCGGGACGAAGACCAAACAGGAGGAATAGCTCATGACGCACACTTCGGCTGCCTTGACGCGCCAGCGCCAGATACGCGGCTTTGTGCTGGTCTGGTTGGGCATCACGCTGGTGATGGGCGCACTGACCTTTGCCGGCATCTACTATGCGACGGGTTTGGTGGGCGAAGACGAGGAAATCGGCGTGGCCGCTCTGCCCAATGCCGATGTCGAGGAACTCGCCGCTGCGCCCGCTCCGGAGATGGCGGCGGCAGTGCTGGCTGCGCCTCCGCGTGCCGAAAGCCCTGCTGAGGGACAGTCAGCCATGCCCGCCGAGGCCGCAGCCTCTACGGAGGACGAACAGGCGGCGTCCGCCGAGGCCGTAGCTTCTGCCGGGGACGATCAGACTGCGCCTGCCGCTGATGAGGGCCAGGGAGGCGGGCCGACTGGTCAGCCCATGGTCGCCGCCGCGCCTGCCGAGCAATCCGCGCCCGCGCGGGCGCAGGTTGCTACACCCGTACCTACGCCCACTCTGCGCCCGGTCGAAGTAACTGGCTTCCAGCTTGGCATTCAGGTACAGCCCAACTCAGACCCTGAAATCTATAAGCTGTGGATGGGCGAAGTGCGCGACAAACTCAAACTGGGCTGGATCAAGCTGCAGGTGCGCTGGGAAGATGTCGAGCCACAGCCGGGCGTGTACAACTGGGGCGAGCTGGACGTATCGCTGCCGCTGGCCAAAGAGTACGGCATCAAAGTCATGCTGAGCATCGTCACCGCGCCGGACTGGGCACGCGAGCCGGGCAATACCCGCCTGGACGAGGTCGGCCCGCCCGCCGATCCACAGACCTATGCCAACTTCATCACGGCGCTGCTTTACCGCTATCCTGGCATGGTACATGCCATCGAAGTGTGGAACGAGATGAACATTGACCGCGAATGGGCGTCGGTCTATGGGCTGAGCGCGCAGAACTACGTCAAGCTGCTGCGCACCGCCTATAACGCGATCAAGGCGGTTGATCCGGGCATCATCGTCATCAGCGGCGCGCTCTCGCCGACTGGTTGGAACGATGGCGTGCGCGCTTACGACGATTTCGTCTATATGGATATGCTCATTCAGGCGGGCATGCTGGAGACCGCCGACTGCGTCGGTGCGCATCACAACGGCTACAACATTGGCCCCAATGTGCCCTGGAATCAGGTGCCCAACGACCCGCGTGCCACCTTCCGCGGCCCGTTCGACAACCCGCACCATTCCTGGTCGTTCTACAGCACGCTCAACGGCTATGCACAGCGCATTCAGCAGGCAGGCAGCAACAAGAAGCTGTGCATCACCGAGTTCGGCTGGCCGACGACCGAAGACCTCAACGGCTACCCGCGCGGCTTCGAGTTCGCCAATGACAACACCCTGGCCGAACAGGCGCAGTTCCTCGGCGAGGCCATCGAGGCCATGGAAAGCTGGGGCTTCGTGTGGCTGGCGTGGATATGGAACCTGAACTATGGCCCGCAGGCCGGTTGGGACGCCACCAACGACAACGTGCCCTACTCGCTGATCCGTCCGGAATGGCGGCAGGCCCCGGCCTATGAGGTCATCGCCAGCCACAACTTCCGCGAGCGCTAGGCGCTTGATCCCTTCTAGGTCGTGTGTTGCAGAGGTAGGGGCGTATCACCATACGCCCCTACGCGCGTAACGCTTCAGATGACAGGTTCTATATCACGCAGCATAAAGAGAGAGACCCTGTGACCGATCGATCGCTCATATCCTCCGGCGAACGCTGGCGCTTGTTGGTGGCGGCGCTGGTGGCGCTGATTGCGCTCAGCGCGGGCGGCCTGGCCTGGTTGATGGGCGGAGAGCGTGTGTCGCCGCCTACCCCTACCGTCACGCCGCCCATTCCCACCGATCTGGCCC
>FWPU01006829.1_pt1 | contig 12760 bp, 12 predicted proteins | sample 2228361 | NCBI WGS metagenome assembly FWPU01 (sample SAMEA103939777, study PRJEB20133) | metagenome | reverse complement strand
ATCATTTTTTCCGGTTATTTCTTTTTAAATAAGAAATAAATCCATTAATTAACATTTTTGTATTTCTTGCTTTATTATAGGCCTCTTCAAGCTCACTTGCCGATATATACCTCTGGTCTAAAGCTACATACAGATGACTCTGAACTTCAGATGCCGATGCATAATTCAAGAATTGGCTAAACTCCTTTCGCGATTGCCTATCGAAACCTTCCGCTATATTAGCCATAACAGAAATTGAGGCCTTCTGGATCTGCTGGCATAGTCCATTATCTCTTCTAAAAGCAAGATGTTTGGTTAATTCATATATTTTTTTTGTAAGTTCCCTACTTTTTTGCCAACTCTGAATATCTTCAAAGCGATTTATCTTCATAAGTCTCCCAATTTTTTCTTCAAATCATTTATAGAGCATTGGCTAACTGCATAACTTATTATCTTTTTCAGCATACTTTTTCCACCAAACCATAATGAATCTCGATGGAGGGTTGGTAGGCAATCAGGTTTAAGAGAATACGCACGCGCTCCTTTTCTGGAACCCATCTTTGAAAAATTCCTAAGAAGTCACGGAAAGGACCTGCTTTAATGCGCACAAAGTCATTGGGTTTAAAATTATAATCCAATCTGACTATCCCCGAACCATCTATTCTTTTCTTAATCTCATTGATGACGATTTCGGAAACAGGAGTAGGAAGTCCGCCGAAACTTACTAATTTCTTCACCCCTCTCCCCCATCTAACTAAGGCATAGTCCCTCTCTAAATCGAAATTACCAAAAATATATCCAGGGAATAATGGTTTTAATTCTTTAATAATTTTTCCATAACGGGTGACAAAACTTTCCAGCAAGGGATTAAAAACTTCCATACCCTTGGATGATAAGTAACCATCGGCTTTAGTTTCTTGTTTTGGTTTCGTGTTAATTACGTACCACATGTCAAACTCTCCATAAGGCGAAATGGGTTAGAAAAGTGTTAAGTGTTAAGTGTCGAGTGTTGAGGAAAAAAGAACGTAAGGCGCGAGAGCGAAAGGCGAAAAAAGCAAAGCGAAGAGTAAAGATAATTTTGCAAAGTTAAAATTATTAAAAGTCATTTTTTATACTTCCTATAATAATATTCGGAGTAATATTTTGTTGGCTTTAATTCTTTCTCGTTAAAAACCACACCAATAAATTTTTCTTTGGGAATGCTGCTGATGGCTTTGCGAATTGCCGTCCGCGGCGTCTTGTCGGCCATGACTACCAAAATGATTCCATCAACCAGGCGCGATAATAAAATCGGCTCAGATGCTGAAACAATCGGGGGAGAGTCAATTAAGGTATAAGTATCTTCGCCAAAATTCCGTAATAATTGAAGCAATTCTTCCATTTTGCTTGAGCCAATCAATTCCGCTGCCAGGGCTGAGGGCTTGCCGGCCGGGATTATCCATAATTTATCTTTGCCCAAATTTCTTAATATCTTTTCCACGGGAATATGATCTGTTAAAAAATTGGAAAGCCCGGGGGAGTCTTCAAAGCTTTTTAAGTAAATACTGGGCATCCTTAAGTCAGCATCAATAAGAATCGCTTTCTTATTAATTTCTTGAGAGATGGCGAAAGCCAGATTAAGCGCCACCGTAGTCTTTCCTTCTTGGGGGAAGGCACTTGTTATCAGAATCAACCGGGGCGGATGGGGAGATCGCATAAATAAAAAGGTGCGCAACTTGCGAAATTGTTCGGCAGCAAAAGAATTCGGCTCAGCAATTAAGAAAGGATATTCCTCTTCTCCAGGGAAGCCTATTTCTTTTACATCTACTTCCAGAATTTTTTCTGGCGAGGCATCTTCCTGGGGAATAATGACTTCCCGAAGGATTGAGGAAATAGGTTCCGCTTTATCTTTTTTCATCTTTTCTTTTTCAGCTTTTTCTAAAGCACGATAGACCCGGCTCATAAAATACCTCGTTTAAAAAGTAAAAGAAGTGCTGCTGTGCTGCGGTAAAAAAGACCGTGAGAGCGTGAGGCGCGAGAGCGTGAATAATGCAATAAAGTATTGGAAATGGGTTTCATAGTGTCAATTAAAATATGATAATAACTGCTTAATATTGTTATTAATCGTTTGGATTAGAAAATTCTTGAATTCTGCCCAAAAGTCAGGTCGGGCATAATCGATAGCCAGAATTACAGCGGCTATGGCTAAAATTCTTAAGCTCCATTTTAGCCAGGACCAATTTTTCTTAACCTTCAATTTTAGGTCTTTAGCCACTTCCTTAATAATCTTTTCATCAATAACTTTCTTTTCCGTGGCATAGCCAGTTAAGAGCGCATTATCACAGAGAATGTTTATTAGCCGGGGAATGCCACCCGTTACTCTATAGATTTCTTTAATCGCCTTTGGGGTAAATATAGAATTTCTGCATCCAGCAATTCTCAATCTTCTCTTAATATACCCTCCCGTCTCAGCTTCACTTAGCGGCGGGAGATGATGGTGTAGGTTAACTCTTTGGCGCAACTGTCGAAGTTCATCCTGCATAAGAGTTTGGCGCAGCTCTGGTTGACCAACTAAAACAATCTGCAGCAATTTGGCTTTGGTCGTTTCCAGATTGGATAAAAGCCTTATTTCTTCAAGTAATTCCTTACTCAACCCCTGGGCTTCGTCAACGATCAAAATGGCCTTTTCTTCTTTTTGATAAGCATCTATTAGATATTCGTATAATGTATGCAAATATTCCCCTTTGGATTGGCCATTGCTCGTTATGCCAAAGTCTTTCAGAATATATTGGAAAAAATCATTGACCGAGAGTTTAGGATTAAACAAAAGGGCGACACGTGTATTGTTATTAAGGCCATTTAAAGTTTCCATGAACGAACGAATAATCGTCGTCTTGCCTGTACCCACTTCTCCAGTGAGCACAATAAATCCCTTCTTCTCTTTTACCCCATAAATCAACTGGGCAAGAGCCTCCCGATGATTCTCGCCCAAATAAAGGTAATGAGGATCAGGAGTCAAGTTAAATGGGTTTTCTTTTAAGCCGTAAAAGTGTTCGTACATTTTAATTACCGTTTATCATCGTAAGGGGCAAGGCGTAAGGCGTAAAATACCCCACATTAATCTTTCAATAATAACTTTCTAATTAAAGATGTTAACATTTTGTCTATTCTTAAAAGCAAATCCGATATCGGTTCAAGTCTTTGAGGTTTCAAATATCCCAAAATTACGGCAATCTCTAATTGGGTGTCTAAATCACTCACTGAACCTTGGGCTATACTCAGGAAGTTTCTAAACTGCGCTTTCCCCTGCCTTCCTGCTCCCTCAGCAATATTACACGGAATGCTGATGGCTGTTCGGCGCATTTGCGCTAAGAGGCCGAATTTTTCTTCTTCTGGGAAAATGGTAGTTATTTCATAAATCTCCTTCACTAATTCCATCGATGCTTTCCAAACATCCAATTTCTTATGAGGTTTATCCATTGTTCAATTCCTTTCGTCTTAAAGTTTCTTTTCGCTCTTACGCTCTCATGCCTTATGGCCTTTTTCACTCAACACTTTCTTTGCCCCATTATTACAATCTTCCATTATTCCCTTGTTCTTGAACCAGCAACCTGCAACGTGTGTTTCCATTAATCCAATATTCCATCATTCCTATTTCTTTTTGTTCTCTGCCCCCTGCTCCTTGCCAATTACGTTTTAACATTCTCTTCTTCTTTCAAATTCGGTATGACTGCTACGACAGGTAGATTTAAGTAGCTTTCCACATCGGCCTCTGTATGGAAAGATTGATCCATGGTCTCTCGAAACCAGGCCAAACTAAGCCCCGCCACCAGACCTACGAAAGCACCGATGAGCATAATTCTTTTTCGATCGGGTTTAACCGGTTTTTCCGGCAAGCGAGCAGGATCGAGAACTTTAAATTGCTCTCCCTGCTGCTTTCGTTCCAAACTTTCTGCCATCTGGGCTTGAATCTTTTTATCTAATAGTGATTGATAATTGGCCTTGAGCAGGTCATAGTCACGCGTAAGAAGAAGAAGTTCCTGTTCGCGCTTGGGAGTCTCCTCCACCCGCACTTGATACAAATGAATCTGTTCTTTTAATTTCTTTTCCTCATCTCTTAGGCGCTTGACTTCTAAAACGGCGGCATTGTATTGTTCGGTATATTGCAAAATCAATCTCTCCACCATAGGATCTACTTGCCGCACAGGAGCTCTAACTATTTGCCTTCTTGGAGTTGAGGTCTGAACCCGGGAGAGCGCCTCTTGCTCTTGAGCCGCCAACATTTCTTCTTGTTTTTTCAAAATCTCTTTGGCTTTGGGCTCAATATTGGCAATTTTCCTTTTTAGACTAATCACATCAGGATGATTCTCCGTGTATCTGGCCCGGGCACTCTCCAGGTCTCTTTTAAGTTGATTCCACTGGGTGATCACAGGGTCTTCCGGTATCCTTTCCCTGGCAATAACTGCCGGCACTGGAGTTGTTTCGTTTTGATCTTCTGTAATGACCGGAGGAGGCTCTGGCCTCTTTAACTGCTCAATCTGACTCTGCAGGATAATCATTCTATCTTCTGCGCCTCTGATACCATCATTAGTGGTCTTCAGCTGCTGTTGGAGCCGCTCCAGAATCCTCAGATTAGCATCTAATTGTTGGGGAAGCTGGCCCATGTGTCTCTGCCGAAATTTACGGATTTCTTCTTCTTTCTTAACAAGCTGTTCCTCAATATTATTTAGCTCTTTAGTCAAGAAGGCCGACGTACTCTCCGCCTGTAATTCTCGCACTTTCAAATTTTCTTCAATAAATAAGGAAGCCAGTTTATTAGTCACCATCATCACCAACTGAGGTTCTTCTCCCTCAAATGAGATAGTAAAGGTGTTTTGGGCCTCCCTATCCCGACTGCTTGGCCTTTGCTGGACATTAACTCCCACGGCCTTACGCATCCGCTCGACCACTTCTTCCATAGGAGCTTTTTTCCTTAATTCAGGATAAAGATTAAACTCCTGGATGATTTTTTCCAATCGGGTGCGGCTGAGGATCTCCTGGCTGATAGTATTCAACCTTTCTCCAATGGAAGCTGTAACGGTAGGACGAACATAAGTCTCCGGCACTCGCTGGGGCTGGACTAAGATTAAAGTTGTAGCCTTATAGATCTTAGGTAAAAATTTATAAACACCCCAGGAGATGAAAATGGCGGCAATAAGAGGAATGATAATATACCACTTGCGCCGCTGGCCAATGGCGAGATAATCATGAAGTCCTAAAGGTTTTGGTGTATTGTCCAAGTTTCACTCCTTAATTAGCGCAAAATATCAACCGATTTCCCCCTCACCTTCATCCTCTCCCCCCAGGGGAGAGGGAAATGCGGTTTTACTTTCAACATCTATAAGGTTGCGCTGAGGCGGAAAAGGATTCTGTTTTCTGTATATTCTTCAATATCAACGTTAGAATCATTTGCTCTATGACCAGCTTCGAAAGATAAACTCAGCCAGCGCAGAATCTGGTAATTAATAAAGCCGCGAATGCTATAAAGCCAATCTTTTCTATCTGTTAAAAATTCCGCCCTCTCTAATGCTCCTGCTGCTCCCATAGAAAATCTCGGGTCTAAGTTATGCGTTAGAGAAGCCAGTACCCGGTAATATTTGGTAAAGCCCAAATTCTCCGCGGTGAAAAAATCTTCTCTATAACCACCCTGTAAAGAGAGAGTAAAAACTGTGCGTATTTCACGCTGCGTAATTCCCATATCAAAGAAGAAGCCATCAGCGGAGGATCCTCGCTCGGGCTTTTGCCAGAAATAACCCACTTGCGCCCTTCCCGAAAAAGTGGGGCTGAAAGCGTGTTCGATTCCCATGCTTGGATTATTTACCTCGTAGTCAATTCCCGGGGAATCAAAGTCTCTTTTAAGAAATACATATTGCACAAAGACTGATGTGCGCGGATCAAATCTATATGTATAGCGCCCCCGAAGATTGTTTCCGATAAAATCAGGGGATACTTCAAAGTCGCCATGGGTAAATCCATACTCTAAGAGAAGCCCATGACGGATAGTGAACCAGTAAGTTAATCTGGGACTGATGTAATTTTCTCTGCTGTCTTCAGCTGCTGGATCCTTAGTTTCATAGTAATTATTTCGGTAGCTTACAGAGATCCTATCATCTGGACCAAATCGATAATCTAAAGAAGGCTCCAGAACATTACGCCAGTAAATATATCTCTGGCGCTGGGTGCCCAAGATATACTGCTCAGGAAGTGCGCCTACAATATATTCTCTTTCGCGCGGCTCTTCCGAGCGAATGAAATAATCCCTAAGCCTAAAGGTTAAACGGCGATCAAAGGTATACCAAGTATTTAAATTGCCCTCATGGCTAACGTAATCGTTTTCTTTTTCCCGCGAATAATAAACCAACCCCAGACGGTAATCCAAATCCAATCCAGCTGGCCGCTCTGGGCCTTGTTGTATCTGTCCTGGAGTAGTTACCCTTGCCGGAGAAGTAGAAAATCTAATGCCGGGATAGATGGTGGTGATGAAATCGTCTTTTTTGTTGTCCCGGGTAAGGTAAATGTTATCATTGTATTCTTCCTGAATCGTTAAATAAGGGTGAAACATGGCCAAAAAGTCCGAAAAATCTGCCCGCGAAGAATTGGGAAAAGAGAAAAGTAGTAAAAAAGCAAGGAGCAGGGAGCAGGGAGCGAAAAACGAAAGGCGCAAAGCGCTAAGCGCAGAGCGCAAGGCGAAAAAAGTAAAGAAAGTGCTGCAGTGCTGCCGTAAGAAAAACCGTAAGGCGCGAGAGCGTAAGGCATAAGGCGAAAAAGCAAAGGGCAGAGCGCAGAGCGCAAAGCGAAGGAGAGAAAGTGCTGCGGTGCGGAAGTTATTTTGTATTATTCCTTTATGCCAATATCCCATTATTCCTCCTTTGTATTATTGAAAACTCGTTACTCGAACTCCTAACTTGCCTTTCCCAATATTCCATCATTCCATTTATCCAAATATTTTTTTCTCCTCACGCCTCACGCCTAACCATTTGCGTATCTTATGGCACTATAATGGTATCTCCGGCTTTCAAGACAAAATTTTCTTCTTTACCTTCTAAGATTTTTTTGTAATTAACATTAATTCTTTTCTCTTGCCCACCTTCTTTACGAATTATTAATATTTTCTTCTGGTTGGCCCATTCGGTAAAGCCTCCGGCCATGGGAATAATCTGCAAAATGGAAGTTTGGCTTCGTAAACGGTAAACGCCTGGAGCTCTAACCTGCCCTGAGATATAAACCTTGTGACTATTGGCTTCCATGACAATTACCGACACGTTCGGATCGTCAATAAATTTCTTCAGTTTCTCGATTAGTACCTCTTTTAATTGCAAAGGAGTAAGGCCCGAAGCCTGCACTTCGTCAATCAAAGGCAAGGATATATTCCCATCCATTCTCACGGGCACAGTTCGCGATAAAAGTTCTTCTCGCCAAACGTGGATATAAAGAACGTCCTCGGGGCCAATTACGTAATTACTCACATCTGCCTTAAGCTCACTTTGGCTTTGCTTTTTCTCGACGATTTCTTTATCCTGTTGAGCCCACGCTTGAGCCAAAAACATTAATAAAAATACTTTTAATAAAATTATTTTTTTCATTTGTGTCCCTAAAATTTATTTTTTTCAAAGAGTTTTTTCATTTTTTTAAAGCCCTAACCCCTTGAGCCTGGGGCAAAATTAGCTTATGACCATAGTTAGTTGAGAAAGCCTTTCCTTGGGCAAGCCCTTGGGGCTTGCCGAAAATCGGCAAGGGATAAACCCTTTCCCTACATTTTTTTAAATCTTGATTCCGCATGAATGCCTGCCTCTGGCCTGCCTCTAACCATCTCGCCTATTTGCGCAACAGTCTCCCTGAGTAAGGAGATCTGGAGAAATTTTCCTACCATAGTTTAAGGAAAGGGATTAGTCACCCTTTTTACTAATTCATTTATGTCTGTTCCATCTCCCGGGAAACAAACCTGGTCAATTTTTACCCTATAGCCCGCCTTTTCAAATTCGCAATATTTTAGGCTCCCTTCGAAGCGTTGGCGGGCAATATGACAGGCAGAGGCATCAGCATACGGAAGGATAGCCACCAATTTTTGCTCGCCCAGGCAACCCAAAATGTCACTATCCCGCAACTCTTCCGCCAGCAGGTTAGACAAAATTTCATAGCAATCTTGCTGACCGTAGCCGTTGTCCTGGTTAGAAATACTGCTTAAATTCATGACCAAGACTGAGAAGAACTCCTGATATCTACGGGCCCGTTTAACCTCCAGATCGAGCAGGTAAAGGAAAAAATCCCGGTCTAAAATTCGTCCTAACTTCCCTTCTTTCATTCCTTCCTCTCGGCGCAAACTTTCCTTCTCACTCATCCTGCCTGCTCCTTAAATTTTTTATTTTTCCAGCCGTTAAGGTTATACTTCTCAATCTTATAGAGCAAAGCTTTATAACTTATATCCAACAGTTTAGCCGCCTCTTTTCTGTTCCAGCGCGTCTCGGCCAACGTCTTTTCAATCAACCCTTTCTCAGCAGCTTCTATAGCTTCTCTCTTGACTTTTTTTAAGTTGTAATTATCAAGCACATATAAACCATTCTGCAGCAAATTCTCAGAGCGCAAATGATGCAAATCATCTAATTTCTCTTTATTTTCTCTCCATCCTGCCATGGCCACTTCTTCGCCAAAAAGAACAATCCTTTTAATAATGTTCTCTAATTCCCTTATATTCCCTGGCCAGTTATATTCTTTAAAGGAATTAATTGTCTCCGCCGAAAACGGAGGAATTGATTTCTTAAACTTATGGCAATATTGATGGAAAAAAAATAGGGAGAGCGGAAGAATCTGACTTTTTCTTTCACGCAGCGGCGGAAGAGTAATACTCACCACATTAATTCGGAAAAAGAGATCCTCGCGAAACTTTCCTTCTTGCATGTATTTTTCCAAATTATCTTTAGTAGCCGCAATTACTCGTGTATTGACGGCTATATCTTTTTTGCCACCGAGACGAGCAAACTCTCCATCTTGCAAAACCTGCAGCAGCTTAGGCTGGAGCGAAATATCAATCTCTCCAATATCATTTAAGAGAAGAGTCCCTCCATTGGCTAATTCAAACTTTCCTGGCTTTTGCATATGGGCTCCAGTGAAAGCCCCCTTCTCAAAGCCAAAAAGTTCACTTTCCAAGAGCGTAGCCGGAATGGCCGCACAATTTACTTTAATAAACGGCTTATCCTTGCGCGGAGAACTTGAGTGGATGGCTTGGGCCACAAGCTCTTTGCCTGTTCCTGTTTCTCCTCTAATTAAAACGGTGATATCAGTGGCTGCTATTTCATCGATAATCGTCTTAATCCTATTCATCTTGGCACAGTTACTGAATAAAACTTGGAATATGTTGCCCATGTCTGTTAATCCACTGAGTTCAAGTAATAGGAAAGTTTTTTCAAACCTGTCATCCTTCCCCTGTTTGGTCTATCCGACTCTAGCCATTGGGGAGTCTAAACCCCTCACCCTCCCCTGGTTCCCCCCAAAAGGGGAGAGGGGAAAAAAGACCTCTTCCATATAAGGGGAAAAAGGGACCTCTCCCTTTTGGAGAGAGGGGGAAAGAGAGCTCTCCCCCAATGGAAAGAGGGATGAGTTGAGTGGGATAGATAAATATTATGCATTGTTTAATTCCAAACAATCTGTTAGATGAGCAATCTTGGTGCCATCAAAGATAAAAATATCCCTTGGATTTTTAAGTCCAAAAAATTAAAAATAAAATTTGCAAATATTTTTTATTCCATCTCGAATTCTTCCAGGGGAAAACGGTGGAAAAGTAGAATTTTTTTAGAAAAAAGTGGTAAATTGTTTCCACTTTGTTTAAAAATAAACTTAATTCCTCTCATTAAGAAATTTTTCCCTATAATTTCCTTTTTTGTTTAAAAATTTAGCAAGAGGTAAAATTTTTCCTTTCCTCCATTTTCGCATTTAGGCTTTAGGCCACTTAACAAAAGACCACAACGTAGGGCAAGGGCTTGGCCCAAAAAATTGAAAACGTAGGGCACGGGTTTATCCCTTGCCGTATTTGGCAAGCCACAAGGGCTTGCCTTATCAATTTATAGAAATATTTAACTTGATCTTTTCTTTATTATCCGCCTCCTCCTCATTTCTGGCCTGCCTTTGCCCGATCTATAATCGTCTACTAATTGCCCCCCAGCCTCCTAGCGGCGAAGAGAGAGCGAGAGGTTCTGGAAAAAATTTCTTAATTACTTACAGACCAAATTCTTTAATCTTATTCAAAAGGGACTTATAGCTGATCTGAAGTAACTGCGCAGCTTTTTTTCTATGCCAATTGGTTTGTTCTAAGGCCCGAAAGATGGCCTCCTTTTCCACTTGGCGAATTGCTTCTTTGTTTACCTGCTTCAAAGAAATCAACTCTTTATCTTTCTCCCGAGGGGGGAGTTGCCGAGAAAAATTTTTCATTTCTTTAATGATTTCTTCCGCGTCTCCCAAGACTATATATCGCTGGATTAAATTCTCCAGCTCGCGGATATTTCCGGGCCAGTGATAGTCCTTAAAAGCTCTCCATAGATATTCAGGTAAGGGCTTAGGTTTTTTATTAAATTTAGCTGCAAACTTATTGGCAAAATACTCGATAAAAACTGGAATCTCTTCTTTTCTGACCCGGAGGGGAGGCACGGTAATATTCACTACATTTAGCCGATAATATAAATCTTCACGAAAACGCCCTTCTCTTACAGCCTGTTCGATATTTCTATTGGTGGCTACTATGATACGGACATCTACTTTTACATCGTTCTTCCCTCCCAGGCGGGAAAACTCATGGTCTTGGATCACCTGTAAAAGTTTAGCCTGCAGATATGGGCTGATTTCTCCTATTTCATCTAAGAATATTGTTCCTCCATTGGCCAGCTCAAATTTGCCTGGCTTCCGGCGATAGGCCCCAGTAAAGGCCCCTTTTTCATAACCAAAGAGTTCGCTTTCCAAGAGTTCAGCAGGCAAGGCAGCACAATTTACCTTGACAAAAGGTTTATCGCGGCGGAAGGAGTTAAGATGAACGGAACGCGCCACAACTTCTTTGCCAACGCCGCTTTCTCCCTGGATTAAGACGGTGACATCAGTATTAGCCACTTGATCAATTATTTCTTTAATCCGCCGCATCTTCTCACTGGCATAAATGAAAATTCCCTGATCTTGAGCCATCATTTCTCCAACTTCTACAAAAGTGGTCGAAGCTCTGCTAACTTCCTCACGTTGGCCCTTCTTCATTAAGCGGTTCATCTCCTGCATTTCCAGGAAGAATCTGGCCGAGCCAAAGGCTGCTCCCACCTGCGTGGAAACATAAGTCAGAGCAAGCTTATCCCCTTCATCAAAAGCTCCTTTTTGCGAATGGCTTATATTAAATACACCGACCACCTGCCCTTTATCCATAATGGGCAAACAAATTAAGGACCGCACATTTTTCCCTAAGCCAGCAACTTCGACAAAACGGGGTTCTTCATGCACGTCGTTTATTAATACCGCCTTGCCTTCTTGTAAGACCCAGCCAGCAATGCCTTCCCCAGGCTTAAAAGCTCTGCCTATTCGCGAAGAGGTTGGATAAAAAACAGTGTCTTTTTGATTCTTCCCGCGAGCGGCCCGGATGGTCAAATCTCCCGAGACGGGGTCTTTAAGCATGATGGAGCAATTTTCAGCATCAACCTCATCCATCAATGCATCGAGAATTTTTTTGCAAGTTTCTGCAAAATCTGGAAGATTGCGCAACGCTCCCTGGATTTTTTGAAATAAAATAAATTCTTTGTTCTTTTCTATAAGGGAAGATTTATAATTCTGCGGATTTACCGACTGATCAAAATTAAAATCTTGGGAATTTATTAATTCCATTTCACTTCCCCCTTGGTTAAGATAATCTTTCTGGTCTTTTTGGTTTGTCAGGTCTATCTGGTTTCTCTGGTTCATCTGGTCTTTCTGGTCTAATTGGTCTTCTTAGTCTATGTCATCTATTTGGTCTATTTGGTTTATTTAACCTTGTTAGTTATATGGCGCTTAATGAGTTTTCTTGAAGGAATAATTCGCCTTGATTTTGTTCCTTATTACGCCTTAAGCCCTTCTGCAAATGTATGAGAATACGTTTGGTGGGGAAAGGTTTTACGAAAAAATCATCAACCCCAGCATTGATTATCTCCTGGTACTCATTCTCCTTTGCATCCTCGTTGGCCAACATCATTACATAGCCCTCCGGAGATAATTCTTTAAATTTCTTAATAATTTCAAGGGATGATATATGGCCAATCCAATATTCAGAGATTAACGCATGAAATTTATACTCAGTGAAGATTTTAAGAGCTTCCTCTATCCTGGCTACCCCAATAACTTTATATCCTTCGCTCTCCAAGATAGTACGCAGAACCCACTGAGTATGTTCTTCTGGATCAAGAATCATTATCGCCTTGACCATTTTCAACCTCATGTTGAAATAATTAAATGGTGAAGAAAGAATTAGCAAGTTTTATACCTAAATAGGCATCTCTAAATTTTTTTATTAACTATTTGTATTTTCAAAGAATTTTAGAGGCAAGGTTTACTTAATCGCAAATAACAAAAATTAAAATTGACCATTTGGCACAATGGGTGTGCCAGGAGGGACAAGAGAGTGTTGAGTGTTGAGTGTTAAGTGTTGAGTAAAAGCATAGGGCAAGGAGCAGGGGGCAAAGGGAGAAAAACGCAAAGCGCATAGCGCTAAGCGCAAAGCGAAGAAAGTAAAAAGTGCTGCAGTAAATAATTTTTAAAACCTCTGCGCTCT
>FWPU01005480.1_pt1 | contig 12760 bp, 7 predicted proteins | sample 2228361 | NCBI WGS metagenome assembly FWPU01 (sample SAMEA103939777, study PRJEB20133) | metagenome | reverse complement strand
AAGTCAGCCAGGTTGTTGTAGGGCAGGCTGTCCCCGCCGATGCGTCGCTCCAACAGGTAGGTGATGGTGCCGGTGAAACGGGGATGGAAGATGAAGGGTACATAGAAGGTGGCGACTGCACCGCCTCCCACGGCAGCGGCTACGGCCATGGCCCGGACCCAGATCCGGCGGGACATAGGGCTGCGCCCGGCAGCCGGCCAGAGGAAACGGGCCAGCAGAAAGGCGGCCGGGATGGCGGCCCAGATAGCCTCATAGTGGGCCAGCAGCCCCGTGGCCAGCATCAGGGCCGCCAGGGTCAGGCGGCGGGCGGGCGCCCGGGGCTCTACCACCAGCCGGTGGAGGGAGAGGAGCACCAGCGGCGTGGTCAACAGGATCAGGCTCTGATATTGGACGATGCGAGAGAAGCCGATCAGGTAGCCGTCCACGGCCAGCAGCCAGGCAGCGATCCAGGCCACCAGGGGGGTAAAGAGCTGCCGCCCCAACAGCCAGATGGCACCCAGGGCAGCCAGGCCGGCCAGGGCAAAGGGCAGGCGAGCCGCCGCCTCGGTCAGGCGTCCCGTCAGGGCAAAAAGGGCAGCAGGAATCACAATTTCGGCCGACCCTTTTTTGTGGAGGAAGAGCACATCCTCATATCCCTGGAGCACGGCCGCCGCCCGCAAGATAGCCCGGGCCTCATCGCCGTGATACTCGGCGTAGCCCAGGTTGCCCATGCGGAGGAACGCCGCCACCAGCAGCAGCCCTCCCCAGAGCCAGAGGTCCTGTCGGCCTGGGGTCAACAGCCTAACCTCGGCGGCCTCCTCCCACCGTCGCCAGGCCCATATCGCCAGGCCGATGGCCAGGCCATCGAACAGGAGCAACACCGAGGTAGCCGTCACCCCACCTGGCCAGTAGCTCAGCAGGGTCATCCCCACCACCAGGAGCCCATACCCCAGGGCGATCCCGTAGACCAACAGCTCCCCCAACCAGCGGCCCGGCCATTCCAGACCGGCATCGTCTCCCTTGCCTGGATGGGCTGCGGGCCGGGGCAGGAGGGCCAGGGCCAGCAGCAGCCCGGGGACCACCGCGGCCACGGTCCAAGCCGCCATAGCCTGCCAGAGAAAAGGCACCGGCAACCACAACAGGCCGTGGCCCACGACGGCCAGGGCCAGAAGGATCAGCAACGGAAGACGCCCGGGTTCCAACAGAGGCCTGCGGCTCACCGTTCTGCTCCCGCCTTCACGAAGAAATGGACAGGGTGGTAATGGGAATCGCCCGGTCTCCCACCCGCTGGCCGGTTTCCGGGTGATACAACCCCACCAGCAGGGTATAGGTGCCGGGGGGCACGTCCGGCCCCAGGGTGAGCAGCACGTGATCTCGAAAGGGTCGGCCCACCGGCCAGCGGGTGGTGTAGGATGTATTCAGCCCCGGGTAGCCATCCCACTGGGCCACCGGCCGGCCGCTCTCGTCCGCCACATGGACGAAGACCTTGTAGTCATCCTGCAGGCGGCGATTGGTTTGCCAGACCAGGAGCAGGTGCATGGTCTCGCCGATGCGATACGTCCGCCGTTCCAGGTGGGCAGACACCAGCTGGACATGCTCATCCAGGGGGACCGATTCCACCAGGGCAGGTGGATCGGGGATGGGTGCCAGACGGTTGACTTCCTGTTCGAAGAGGGGGGCAAACAGCTCCGCGTCGAAGGCCACGTAGGGCGCCGGCAGAGGGCGCCAGGTCCAGATCTGCAGGCGCGGCTCGCCCCGGACGAAAATATCGCCCACGTGGAGATAGCCCTGGAGGTAGACATCGTCGTATTCCGGGTTGGGCTCATGGAGGAGGGTGGCGATGAAAAAGACGCCGGGCGACTGGTCGGGATCTCGCTTGTCGTAGGGGGTCAGATACCAGCGTCGCAGTTCCCAGGCCCCATCGTTGCTGGCGTAGGTGGCCGGCAGATATCCCCACTGGCCCAAGACACCGGCAACCTTCCAGCCCACCTGGATGGGGAAGCCGAAGCGGGGTTTTTCGGGGATGCGCTCCCCATACGGAGCCCAGTAGAAGGGAAGCCGCTCTCTGTCGTAGTGCATCACATACTCCGGCGCCTGGCGGAAGAAGACCAGGTAGAGGTAGTAGACGGAGACCACCAACCAGGCGGCCACCGCGGAAGCAGCCATCCGCCGCCAGATGAGCATCCCCTGCAGATCGGTGGCCAGGGCCACCAGGGGCAGGGCAGCCAGTAGCGACCAGCTCTCCATGAGCAGGTAAAAGTGGGTGCCGGGGTAGCGTACCACAAAGATGTAAAGGAGGAAAAAGGGTAGCCACCAGAGCCACAGCACCACCAGCGGCAGCCGTGCCCGGCGCCAGCCTAGCCAGCTCCCCAGCCCGGCCAGCAACACCAGGCCCACAAAGAAGTAGGTGGAGTTGTAGAACGTGCCCATCTCCACCAGGAAGGGCAGGTTGAAGGTCCCGATCTCGCCCAGGCGGTTGGCCAGGTAGCCCTGGGTGGTGGCGAAGTAGGGGTTGACAATGGCCGGCACGTAGGCCGCCGCCACCAGCGCCCCGCCGGCCGTTCCTCCCCACAGGGCTGCGTTCACCAGGCAACCCCGCTCCGCACGCCGGGCTCGGCGCCACCCCACCCCCACCAGACAGGCCAGCGCCGGCCCTAGCAGGCTGAACTCGTAGTGAAAGATGAGACCAAAGGCCGTCAGGGTGCTCAGGAGTAGCAGCCATCGCCGCTCTCGCCCCCGGGAAAACTCCCAGGCCGCCAACATGGACAGCGCCGAAAGCAGCAGGATCACGGCCTGGTACTGGGCGATGCGGGAAAGGCCCAGGGCAAAGCCGTTGACCGTCAGCAACAACCCTGCCACCCAGCCGACCGTCGGGTTGAAGAGACGCCCCCCCAGCAACGCCAGGGCCAGGACACTTCCCACGCTGGCCAGGGCAAAGGGTAGGCGAGCGGTGGCTTCATCGGCCGTACCCAGCGCCCGGTACACCACCAGGGCTACAGCAATCTCCCCCGGCCCCTTGGTGTGTTCGGCCAGGGCCCCATCGTCCCCTTCGATGGCCCGCCGAGACTGGCGCAACAGCACCACCTCGTCGGCGTGAAACTCGTGGTAGCCCAGCCCCGGCAGGCGCAGGGTAGCGGCCACCAACACCAGCCCACACAGGCTCACCAGGAGCGGCAGTGACAGCGGCGCCAGCGGCTGCAGGGGCCGCCTGGCCAGAACAACCGCAGAGGCAACCAGCAGCGCCAGCACGCCGGACACGTAGAGGCCCACCAGGGGCCAGAGCCCAATGGAGCCCGGAAACCAGTGGGCCAGGAGGGCCAGCAAGACCATCCAGCAGAGGCCCAGGGCCAGGGCCAGAACCGCCAAAGTAGGCAGATCGGCACGGGGAAGACGCCACAGCAGGGCCAACAGTACGCCCGGCAGCCACCAGGCCAGGGCCATCATGGCCAGCCAGCGGGGCCACAGCACCTGGGTCGTGGCCAACGTCCAGGGGGAAAGGATCAACACGGCAGCCGCCAGGAGCCACAGCCACCGGGGTAACAAACGGACCGGGGGGGAATGGGCAGACATGGGATCGGTCAGCGGCTCAGTGGTAAGAATCCTGGGAAACCACTTCCCGCACAAAATAGATGGGTTTGTTCTGGCTTTCGTGATAGGTGCGGATGATCAGCTCACCCAACAGGCCCATGGTAATTAACTGCACGCCGATGACCACCAGCAGCACCGCGAGCAAAAGCATGGGCCGGCCGCCGATATCCTGCCCTAAGAACAGCTTCACATAGGAAAGATAGAGGCCGATCAGGAAGCCGAAGCCACCCAACAGCAGCCCAATGGATCCGAAGACGTGGATGGGCCGGGTGGCGTACCCTCCCAAGAACCAGACGGTGATCAGGTCCAAGGCCACCCGCACGGCCCGGCTCAGGCCATATTTGGACTTGCCGAACTGGCGGGCGTGGTGGTTCACCGGCACCTCAGCCACGGTGCCGCCCACCTGGCTGGCCAGGGCCGGGATGAAGCGGTGAAGCTCGCCATAGAGGCGCACATGCTGCAGCAGATCCCGGCGATAGGCCTTGAGGGAACAGCCATAGTCATGCAGGCGGACGTCGGTCACATTGGAGATCAGCCGGTTGGCGATCATGGAGGGCAGCTTGCGATCCCAGAAGCGGTCCTGGCGGTTCTTGCGCCATCCGCTGACGATGTCATACCCCTCTTCGATCTTGGCCATCAGGAGGGGGATGTCCCGGGGATCGTTCTGCAGGTCGGCGTCCATGGTGATGATCACCTCGCCCAAGGCATGATCAAAACCGGCGGAAAAGGCCGCCGTCTGGCCAAAGTTGCGCCGCAGGCGGATCACCTTGACCGCGGGATCTTTCTCGGCCAGCTCCCGCAGGAGCTCAAAACTGCGGTCCCTGGAGCCATCATCCACAATGATGATTTCATAGGATTTGCCGTAGCCCTGGAGAGCCTGGGTCAAGGCCTCGTAGAGGTGGGGAATGCTTTCCTCTTCATTGTAAAGGGGAATCACCACCGAGATCGCCGGCGCGGGCCTGGTGAGGTCCGCAGCCGGGTCTTCAGCCTGTGCCTGCTTGATTGAATCGGTCATCTGGCTTTCACCATCATGGGAACAGGTACGGAACGATTACATTACTGATCGATGACATTACTGATCGACCAGAATCTCGTCGCCATCCACGGTGGTCTGGGCGCCTTCCATCAAAGTTCGACACCGGCTCCCCAGGCTCAACACCATGGGCCGATGCCAGGCCCGGGCCGCGACCACGAAGGGATCCATGGGTGTTCCCGTGGCGGACACGAAGCCCTCGGCCACAGGCAGGGCCAGCGCGCAGCTGCTGTCCAGTTGCTGCACACAGATGACCGCTGCGTTGCAGCCCCGCACCTGGCGGCCTTCCCAGTGGCGCAGGGGCCCGGTGACATGCCCGGCCACTCCGGGGAGCCCCTGGTGGGCAGGCATCGCCGCCACATCGCCCAGCAACATTTCCGGCGCCTCCTGCCCTTGCCAGGCATCATATGCCTCTTTGCGCATCCGGGCTGTAGCCTGGATCCCATGGGTGTCGCTGATGTTCCACTCCCCGGTCATCATCTGCTTGAGCTCTTCCAGCTCGTAGAAGAAGACGTCGTCCAGGGCAACCAGGCGGCCATCGGCCAGGGCCTCCCGGCCCGCAGCCAACGCCCAGCGCCGGGTGCCGGCCAGGATGTAGGCGAAGGCGTGGAGGGCACGGCTCTGCAGACGATGGAGCTCTCGGATCTGGGCAAGCCACTGGGCAACCTGCTTGCGCGCCCCCGGATCGGTGACATCCAGCAGCCGTTGGATGTGCTGGGCAGCGGGCAGCCGGGGCGGCATCTTGGGCTGACGGGTAACACAGGCCAGCAGGTTACGGAAGAGGGGCCAGGCCTCTTCCTGCCAGCGGGGATGGGCCAGTTCTCCCTCATGGTGGCCCCGATGGCCAAAGGTGGCCAAAAATGCCTGGATGGACTCCCGCACGGCGGAGTCTGGAAGTTTCGGCTCCCAGTCGGCAAAGTCCTTCTTGCGCAGCCACGCCACTGTATCCGGGAATTTGCTGGTCTGACGGCACAGATCCAGCATCTGCCGGGCCAGCTCCGACTCCACCAGGCCATCCAGGTCGCAGATGGCGTTGTTGATCAGGAGCACGTTGCGCGGGAAGGGCACCTGCGCCACGGTCGCCCATAGCAACTGGTTGTAGCGATAGGCCAACAAATGGCGGGCGGCGAAGAAGATGGCCAGGCTGTCCGGGCCGATGCGCTCGATCTCTTCCATCACCTGCAAAATCTCGGCCTGGGTCCACCTCAGCTCTCGGGTTTTGTCATACCACTCCCGGGCCCGGGCCGTGACCTGGTCCAGCTCGGTGGCCATTTCAGACAGGGCAGCGTTCAGCCGCCGCTGCTGGCGGCCCCGCTTGATACCCCCCCACAGGCCCGATTTTTCTCGGGAACAGAGGGGATACCGGGTTCCGTTGATGCGAAAGGCCAGGGGGTCCATCCCCAGTTGTTCCACATCGATCCGGCAGCAGACCGACAGGTTCAGGTACGCCCGGCCCAGATGTTGGCGCAGGACGGGTGTCCGAAGGGTAGGCTCGCCGCCCACCCGGTCATAGTACAGATACCAGGCGCGGCTCCAGATCTCGGCCAGCACGCTGAAGCTGAAGGGCGTGAGTGCCCCGGCAGAGAGGGGCTCCACAGGCAGTTGCCACCAGACAGTTTCCTGATTGCCGGGCACCGGGCCGGCCACAGTATAATCAAACAACGTTCATCTCTCCGTTTCCGCGACAGGCACCCTGTCGCAGCAGACTCGTGCCATGGATGGGCGGATGGTTCCGCTCGATTCCATAACGGAATATTGTCCACCGAAAGAGAGGTTGTGTCAATTTAAACGCCTCGATGGGAAGATTTCCATTAGATCATGTATACTGTCCCATGGGTCGGAAGATGACTCCATTGCCCAAGGGCGACCTGACCGCAGGTTCGGTGCAGCCAAATCCATCCCATCCGGAGGAAAATCGATGCCCATGAATGTATGCCCGTTTTCAACGCCTGTCCATACCGGCAGCGAGCCCACGGCTCTAACATACACCCAATGTTCACCTCGCCTTATTTCGTCCCGCCTTGGACGCCAGATGCTCTTGGCATGGCTGGCTGCGGGACTGCTCTTTCTACTGGGCAGCCTGATGCACACGCCGGCCCTCTGGGCAGTTCCGGCCCCCCAGGAACCTCCCCCTGCCCCCCAGGCCATCCTGCTGGGCCAGTACGTCTTTGCTGAAATGACTGCCGGGGCCAGCGCCAGCTATGTGGTCGAGCTGCCCCAGGCCGGGACTTACCTGCTCGCACCGGTGGAGGAAACCGGAGCAGCCATCTTTGACCTGCGGACCACGGACGCCACCGGCACCCAGGCGTACAGTGGCCCCCTGGCCAGCGTGGAACTGGCCACCGAAGCCGGCCCCCTGTCCCTGGAGTTCACCGCCAATCAGGACGGGCTGCTGGCCTTCGTGGTCCTGGGCCCCATGGGCGCCCTGAGCCCGGATCCGGCCCAGCCGGGCATACTGGCAGCCGGCTCGTTCTACGCCGAAAGGGATCCGGATGGCCCCCGCTACGGCACCCTGGTGATCCCCGCCACGGACTATCCCCAACAGGTCCTGCTCTACATAGGGGTAGACGAAGAGGCCGGCTGGCAGCTCACCGTCGACGGTGGCGCGCTGGGGATGTTTCAACTCAACACAGCCCAGGAGAACCTGCTCCGCTTCTGGAGCCAGGGTGGGGAGTATCCCCTGGCACTGACGCCGGACGACTCCCCCGGCAGCCGTCTGTTGGTGGTTCCCTTCCTCGGCGGCCCACCCCCGGCTGTCCCTCTGGATACACCCCTGGCCGCTGAAATTCGGGCCGGCACGGCCGAAGCCTTCTACCAGATCTCCCTGGGCAGCATCTACACCGTGTTGACCGCCACGGTGGACGCGGCGGACGACGGCTGGAACTTGACCCTGTTAGACCGGTTGATGGGCGGGGTAGTCAGCGCCGACGCGGGCGGCAGTGGCCAACTCACCCTCACGGACCTGCTGCCGGGCACTTACTACCTGTGGGTTCAGGCCCCGACCGGGGCGGAGAGTTCCCAGCCCTTCACCCTGACCGTGACCGGCGTGGCCGGTGATCCCATCCCGCGGCTGGAGAACCAGGTGGCCGCCCCAGGTGAATTTGCCGAGGGCGAGGAGCAGCACACCTATTGGCTGTCGGTTCCCCAGGCGGGTAGCCTGATCACCCTCTCTCTCCAGGCGGAAAACCCCGACGTGAACTACACGGTGCAGGTGGCTCTCCAGCCCGGTGCGCCCCTCTGGCGTGGAGAGGGTGGCACCCCCCTGCGCTTTGTGGCGCCCCGGCCGGGCACCTACCTGGTGGATGTGCTCAGCAACGGCGCCCCCGGCCCCTACAGCCTCCTGGCCCAGGTGGCCGATCCGGTGATGGCCCTGGATCCGGCCGCGCCCACCTGGGATCAGATCGCCCCAGGGGAAACTGCCTTCTACCGTCTGGCGGTGGATGGGCCTGACCAGATCCTCACCGTCATCCTGGTGGGCAACCCTGCCGCAGAGCTGGACCTGACGGTCACGTGGGTGGACCCGGAGACAGGCCAGCTCCAGACGGCTTCCTCGGCGGGTGGAGGCTCGGTGGAAGTGGTCAGCCAGAGTCGAACGGTGCCAGGCCTTTACCAGGTGGCCGTGCAGGCTGGCGCGGTGGGCGGGCCGTACCTGCTGATGGTCCGCCTGGAGGATCCTTCGCTGCTGGGCGGCCAGTGGGCCGTCGAGGCCACGGCCAGCAGCCAGTATGGCGAAACCGACTATTCGGCCGCCCAGGCCACCGGCACGCCGGACACCCCTCTCCCCGGCGACTTCCCCACGGCCTGGGCTCCTGAGAACCCAGACGACGGCCTACAGACCCTGGAACTGCGCTACGCCCACCTGGTGGTCCCGACGGCCATCCGGATCTATGAGACCTACAACCCGGGAGCCGTCGTTGCGGTGGAGGCGTACAACGGGGAAGCAGACGAATGGGTGGTCCTGTGGTCCGGCCAGGATCCCAGCCAGGAGGCACCCGCCGTCTTCAGTCCGCCCCTCAACCCGGCAGACTTTGCCACCGACCGGCTGCGCCTGACCCTGGACACGGCAGCCGTACCCGGCTGGAACGAAGTTGACGCGGTCCAACTGGTCGGCCGCCCGTAGTTCGGCGTGCAGTGAACCCGTCGTGAAGCAGTGACGTCGTGGGGGGCGATCTAGCGGATCGCCCCCCTTCGCGGCTGTCCCACAGGAGACCGCCCCGCGGCTGCTATCTGGTTGCATTTCAAAGTAAAGCCGGTACAATAGGGCCAACGCTAACCATGGCGGCGCCAATTGCCCGGTGGTGGTATGGGCGGAAGACGCAGGCACCGCCGCTGAGACCGGAAAGTGAGCCATGAGCACCCACCCTGAGTCCACCTCCCTCCTCGACGACCGTCGGTGGTATCATCAGCCGGTCCTGGCTTTTATCGACTGTGATATCGTCAGCGGCAAGGACGAGCTCGCCCGGGAGCAATTGCTCACCAACGTGGGGCACTACCGCTCCACCGGCGTGGCGCCCCTCTGGGTGAACTGGCTGCGCCAGCGGGCCGATCTGCGTTTCGCCTGCCTGGTACGGAATCTTTCGGAATTCAACGATTTTATCCTGGACGTGGTACGCAGCGCCGAAGGGGTCCGAGAAACCCGCACCATCCTGAGCCTTGGGGGCCGGGCTGACATCGACATGCTGCTGGAGCTGGAGATGGAGGTGAGCCCCAACAGCCCTACCGTGGCCACCAATGTCATGATCGATGTGCAGCCGGGCCTGGACCGGTGCTGCTTCCAGGCCCTGTTGGATCTGCCCCCCCACCCCGACGTGCGCCCGGTCTGGCTGCTGAACTGCTACCACAGCGCCAACGCGGACCTGACGTTGCTGCTTCTGGGCAAAAACATCGCTGCGCTGACCGGCTACGTGATGAGCTGGGTGCGGACGACGCCCGGCGTCATCGACACGGAGATGAGCACCGTGCTGGACTGGCGATGGCTGGCCGCGCCCGACGACATCGTGGAGCTCTGCGAACTCTTCTTCACCCACAATTACCGCGGACAGTCCCGCCAGGGGCAGCGGCAATGGACTCGGGGCAGGGGCAGGAAGGCCGGCGCGCCCGGGGATTCAGCCGTACGCCGGGCCGAGGGGGAACGCTGAGCCCCGGAGATGGCCTTCAGGGGCGCAGGCGCCGAGCCACAAAGTGGTGGCTCAGGGCACGGAAGCGTCCCCAGTCCCCCCAGGCCGGCACCCGCTCGCCCAGGTTGGCCAGGCTCTCGGCCACACCGGGCAGCTCCGCCAGGGGGCACCAACGCCAGTCACAGATCTCCTCGGAAGGATCCTGGACCTGCAAAGTCGCGCCCGGCGGCATCCGCACCAGGAAGTGGTAGGTGGCAAACGGAAAATGCCGGCCCAACGTCTTGTGGTAGAACTCGTACGCCACCACCCCCAGGAAACCCTCCAGCCGGACCTGCCCCTCTGCTTCCCCGAGCACCAGCCCCGTCTCCTCATACACCTCCCGGGCCAGGGTCTCCAGAACGGTATGGCCGGGATGTACCCCGCCGGTGGGCAGGCGATAGGCGCCCGGGGGGTAGATGTGCTTGGTGTGTAGCAACAGGCCGGTGGCGATCCCCTCCTGAATCATCACGTAACAGATCTCGGCGCGGCGGCCATCGCTCAGCAGGCGCTGATGCTCCCGGATGAGGAAGGGCGTGTCCACTTCCAGATGACAATGCTCCACAGGCGCCGGCCCCCACCGGCGGGTCAGGTGCGCCAGCTCTTCTGCATCCAAGGCCTGGGTCAGGGCAGCCAACGAAAGCCTCCTTCTATCACCGTTGTCGGGATGGATTGAGTAGGTCAGGGCAAGGCCTCCTGCCAGAGGCGACGTTCCAATACAAACCCCCAGGGCGCCGGCTCCAACACCCCCTGCCAGCCTGACCGGTAGGCCCAGCCCGTCGCCTGGCTGCCGATAAGGACGTACGGGAGCCGGGCATGGATCTGTGCCTGCACGGCCCGATAGGCGGCCGCCCGAGTCCCGGGATCGCAATCGGGCGCCAGCCGCGCCTGGTCCAGCCAGGCATCCACCCCGGCGTCTTGGAAACTGGTGAAGTTGTAGCCCGTGCCCGGACGGTCTTCCCGGCTGTGCCAAAAGGTGCTCAGCCCAGGGTCCGGAGCCACGTGATCCCAGCCCACCAGGGCCAGGTCAAAGCGCTGCCCCAGTAACTCCTCCGCCAGGCGTTCAAAAGGAAGGGGCTGGAAGGTCACCGCCATGCCCACGGCCGCCAGATCCGCCTGAATGAACTCCCCCATCTGGAGACGCCGGGGGTTGTCCTGATTGGTCAGGAGGGTCAGGCGAAGGATCTGGCCATTCTTCTCCCGCACCCCGTCCCCATCCGGGTCGGTCCAGCCCGCCTCTTCCAGAAGCCGGGCGGCCGCAACAGGATCGTAGGCGTAGGGGGCGAGCCCGGAGGCGTAGGCCCAACCCACGGTGGGCAACACGTAGCTGGCCATGGTCACCAGCTCCCCCTGGTAGATCACCTGGTCGATCCGCTGGATGTGGATGGCGTGGGCAATGGCCTGGCGCACCCGCAGGTCGGCCAGGATGGGATGGGGCGGCTGGGACACGGGCTGGCCCTGATCATCCCGCCCCGGACGGGGATCCGCGGGGTCGGCCAGGTTGAGGGCCAGGAAGGTATACCCATCCTCCGGGAAGGTGGCGGCCATCACGCCGGGCAGGGCAGCCGTCTGCTGGGCTTCCCCCGGAGCCAGGCGCACCAGATCCAGCTCGCCGGCAGCCAGCAGACGCCGGCGCTCCGCTGCCTCGGGCACCACCCGGAAGATCCAGCGCTGCAGCGCCGGCACGGCGGAGGTGGCGCCCGGCGGCGTGGCGGTTGATATCCGCCGGGCCAAGACGATCTCCTGCCCTGGCGTCCAGCTCACGAATTCAAAGGGACCGGCACTCACGGTCGGCGCCTGGTTCAACGGATGATCCCGCAGGCCGCTGAAATCGTCCCCGTAGGCGTGGGCCGGCAACACCGGGTGGCGTAAGAGTTGCAGGAAGGGACAGCCGGGCTGTTGCAGCCAGACGACCAGGGTGTCGGGCCGGGGCACAGACAGGTCGGCGATGGTTGCGGCCAGGGTACGATACGGGCTGGCCACGGCAGGGCTGGCCAGGGCCCGGTAGGTGAACTGAACGTCCCGGGCCGTGACCGGCTGGCCGTCGCTCCAGGAAAGATCTGTGCGCAGGGTGAAGGTCAGCACCTGTCCGCCGTCGCCGATGCGCCAGTCCACGGCCAGGGCCCCTGCGGAGACAGGCGCCAGGCCGGTCTGGGGGTCTTGGGCCAGCAGGCGGGGGAAGAGCTTGTCGAGGACTGCCAGGCCGGTCTCGTTGGTGGTCAGCACCGGGTTAAAGCTGTCTGCGTCCTGGTGGACGGCCTGAATCAGGGTGTGGGCAGGCTGGGGCGCCGGGGTGGGCGAAGGGGCTGCCAGGGCGGTCGGCGTGAAGGTGGGTGCCAGCGCCGGCGGGGTCTCGCGCGCCGGGGGCACCGGTTCGCCGGAGACGAGGGGGCGGAGCCACCAGATCGCACCGGCCGCCAGCATGACGGCCAGGCCGGCTGCCAGGAGGGCGTGAGAGGATTTCACGGCCTGTTCACCGCTTCAGTCGCGGGTCCAATGCGTCCCGCAGGCCATCGCCGATCAGGTAAAACGCCAGCACCGTCAACGTGATCAGGAGGCCGGGCGCCACCAACAGGTGCAAGGCTGTGAAGTGGCCCGTAACCGGATCCCGCAGAAAGACGAAGTTGTTGGCCCGGGTCAACATGCTGCCCCAGGTGGCGGTGGGCGGCTGAATGCCCAGCCCCAAAAAGCTCAGGGAGGATTCCACCAGGATCAGGGTGCCGATGTCGATGGCGGTGACCACGATGATGACAGGGATGCTGTTGGGGATCAGGTGCTGCCACAGGATGCGGCTGTCCCTGGCGCCCAGGGCCCGGGCGGCCAGCACAAAGTCCAGCGCCTTGATCTTGAACACATTGCCCCGTACGAACCGGGCAGTGCCAAACCAACCCAGAAAGCCCAGGAAGAGGGTCAGGGTGGTGGGGTTGGGCTTGAAGATGGCGGAGACGATGATGAGCAGGTAGATGCCGGGGATGGAGACCATGGTGTTGATCACCCACATGACCAC
>FWPU01011169.1_pt1 | contig 12768 bp, 11 predicted proteins | sample 2228361 | NCBI WGS metagenome assembly FWPU01 (sample SAMEA103939777, study PRJEB20133) | metagenome | reverse complement strand
AGGTTCGCGATGCCCAGGTCGACCCCAAGCGCGCCGTCGATCGGCTGCTCGTCCGGCTCCGGCACGTCGCGCGCGGCCAGCAGGTAGAACGCCCCGTTGTGGTACACCAGGTCGCTCTCGCCCTTGCGATGGGCCAGCAGCGCGCGCTGATGGTCACCCAAACGGTAGGGGATATACTGTCGCCCTTCGACCGTCCAGATCGATACCGCTTGCTTGTCGGTGTACCAGGACAGGTTGCGGTCGTCAAAGGCAATCGCTCCGCGCGGCTTGAACGCGCGCTGGGTCGTTCGATCCAGCTTGTAGGCATCGGCGACGTTAGCAATGCAGCGAATGAGGATTTGCGCCCCAAGCTGAAAGGCGTTCTTGACCTGATGGTAGCAGAGGTTTTGCAAGGGGATACGACGAAATTCGCGCGCCTGCCAGGCAAGCGCGCTGATCGTATTGCACGCGGCGTTCGCTTCCCGCAGGGTGGCCAGCAAGGCCGCGTGCTGGTCGGGGGTTGGGTTCAGGTTGACGCGCGCGATGAGCTTCATACTAAGGTGAAGTATACTATGAACCGAACGTGTGTGCAAGCGATGGCTGAAGCCGCTGAAGCAGGGGCGTTCATCCCACCGCTCCCCCCTCAATCCCCCCGCTCTGCGGGGGGATGGGGTGGGCTTCCCGCCCTGAAGGGTAAACATCCGTGAGCGGGCGCCTTGCCTGTCAGCAGGCGCAGGGAACTATGTGGCGGAAAGGTTGCGCGCAATGACGCTACGCCATGTGCTTGATCGCAACAGGCGACTGCATTGGTCACAATTCCTCGGCGTTCAGATCGAATCGGATCAGGGGCACTGGCCGGTTCCACTCCGAGATCGTTTCACCGATCACCTGACCACCCATGCGCAGATAAAACCCGGTCGCATGAGGGTCAGATTCCACCACCAGTTGGGTGATGTTTCGCGCCCGGCATTCGCCTGCTGCATGCCTGAACAGGGCACGGCCAACGCCCTGACCAATCCAGGCTGGCAGTACCCAGAGATCTTCGAGGCGGGCCGGAGAAGGATCGATCAGCAGTCGATACCAGCCGATCGGTTCGCCTGCCGTTTGCGCCAGATAGACGATCGCGCGCTCGATGGCGCTGGTAGTAATGATTGGGCTTGCAGCCCATCGCGCGATCAGCTCAGCCGGATAGTTCCAGTGCTGCTTGGCCGCCACTGCAATCTGGTGGAGAATTGCGGCGTGGTGACCGCGCGCAGGGACGATTTGGATCGGTGACATTGCGGGTTTCCTTTGACGCTGATCAGGACGCTTGCCAACTATCAGGCTGCTCCCGGATGTATTGTTGCGTCTCGCGCATTATATCAACAGAACGGTTTGCACTCATGGCAACCACTTCGACAACTGGCCCGCGCATGGGCGAATTTGTGGCTATGATGGCCTTAATGACCTCGCTGGTCGCGATGTCGATCGATCTGATGTTGCCGGCGCTAGCCGAAATCGGCGCCGATCTGGGCGCAGCGCGCGCGAATGACAGTCAATTCGTGATCACGCTGGTCTTTTTCGGTCTGGCTATCGGCCAGCTCCTCTTCGGCCCGCTATCAGACAGCATCGGGCGCAAGCCAGCCATCTATCTGGGGTTTGCCATCTTTTTTATCGGGTCACTCTTATCGATCTTCGCGGTTAACTTCCCGCTGATGCTGGCTGGCCGGCTATTGCAGGGGCTTGGCGTCGCCGGACCGCGCGGCGTTTCCATGGCTCTGATCCGCGATCGATTCGAGGGCCGGGCGATGGCCCGGGTGATGTCATTCATTATGATGGTCTTCATTGTGGTGCCGATCGTGGCGCCAGCGATCGGGCAGGCCATCTTGCTGGTCGCAGCCTGGCGGTGGATCTTTGTCATCCTGTTGATGCTGGGGGTGATTTCCCTCATCTGGTTCGGCGCGCGCCAGCCAGAGACGCTGCCAGTGGAGCGACGCGCGCCGCTATCGTTGACCCGGATCGGACGCGCCTTTGGCGAGGTCGCGCGCAATCGCGTCGCGTTCGGGTACACCGTGATGGCCGGTCTGGTAGCAGCGATCCTGCAGGGCTATCTTAGTTCGGCGCAACAGATCTTTCAGATCCAGTACGGCCTGGGTGAGCGATTTCCGCTCTTTTTCGCCCTCAACGCGCTGGCAATCGGGCTGGCCTCATTCATCAACGGTCGGCTGGTCATGCAGTACGGTATGCGTCTGCTGGCCCGCATCGCGCTGACGGCCCTGTGTGGGCTGGCAACGCTCTTAACCATCGTCTCACTGGCGACGAATGGTCAACCACCGCTATGGCTGCTCATGGCGGGTCTAATGCCGATCTTCTTTTGCCTCGGCATTCTCTTCGGCAACATGAACGCGCTGGCAATGGAACCGCTCGGCCATATTGCCGGTGTTGGCGCAGCGGTAGTTGGTTCGCTTTCAACCCTGCTCGCTATTCCGCCCGGCGCAGTCATCGGCCAGGCGTACAACGGCACCGTCATTCCGCTGACGGTGGGTATCACTGCGCTGGCGATTGGCGCCAGCGGGCTGATGCTCTGGGTAGAGCGCGGGCGGGCGCGGGTTGCGCCCGAATCAGAGCCGATCGCCTGATCGCTGGACGGGGCCGACAGCGTCCACCTGTGCGGAATCACCTTGCTGTCAGCGACTAAGGGGGATGCTGCGCCCCCCGCCTGGGCAGAAGCGCGCCGCGCCGCCCCGATCCATGGCATTGCGAGGGCGCGATAGCGCCCGCAGCAATCCCCTGCGCGCGCGGAACCTATGCTGTGCATGGCCCGCTTCTGCTCTCCCCTCTCCTTCTGAGAGCGGAGGAGGGGGTGAGGGCTGGCAGGATATCGCCACGCCGCGCGGCGTGGCGCGCACTGGCACGTAGGGGAAGGAAGATGACCACGTCGCCGCCATCCGGGTCCTGCCAACGTTCGGCGCGCGCTCCGCTCTGCCCTGGCAACCGCTCTCCGTAGTGCTCCCGCCGTATCCTGCTTGCTGAGGCAGCGTTGGTGTGGCTGACCGATACGTGACCATATTGCTAAAGTTGGTATCAGGTGTACCAATCAGGTTCTGCCTCGGCAACCGCTCTCCATGTCGCTCCCGCTTCAGCGCGCTCCTGAGGCAGTGCGCGCGTAGCTGCCCGATACGTGACAATGCGTCTAACGTTAGTATCACTTCCGCCGTCATCTTTTCCTTTTTGCCCTACACTTCTTTGCATATACCTATTGACATGCCTGTGCAACGGTGCTATGATAACTGTGCAAAGCATTGACATACCAGAGAAGAGGAGAACATCATGATTAAAGTAGGTCGGCGCTGCCACATTGAGGGCGTGACGCCAGAACAGGTCTTCGCAACCCTGTCTGACCCGGCGCTCGTTAGCCAGATTTTGCCGCGTGTTCAGAAGACTGAATTGCTCGATCGCGATGATGTTGCTCGCCACGCCCGTATGATTACCTACATGGCAATGGGCGGCCTGTTTGGCACGATCCGCTGCGAAGGTGAACTGACCTGGCAGGACAATCGTGAGATCGTGTTCTCTGTGCGCGCGCCACTGCCGGTCGAGACGCGCTGGGTGCTCAGCCCGGCCATCAACGGCACCGATTTGCAGGCCACGATGTCGATCAACCTCGCGCCATTGCTGGGCATGATGGCTTCATTTGTGCCGGAGAAGACCGTCACCGATATGCTGGGGGCAGACCTGGAGACTGCGCTGCGTGGAGTTGCTCGTCACACTCGGCAGGCAGTGTCGAGCCGCGCCGCTGCCTGATTAATCCTGTTTCTCTCTCTGGTATAATCGCAGAGCGCCACGCAACTGGCGCTCTGCGATCTTTTTCTTTGTGCCGCTCCGGCAAAGGCGTCGGGGAATACCTATGATCGACTACATGCAAATCGGGCTTGGCTTTGCGCTCAGCGTTGCGATCGGTGGGGTGGCGTTTGCGCGACGGTCGTTGAGTGAAAGCGGCTGGGTGGGCGCAGTTCTGGTCGGAACGTTAACATTCGGCTTTGGCGGCTGGCCATGGGGATTGACGCTGATTGTATTCTTCGTCAGCAGCAGCCTGCTCTCACACTACAAAGAGTCGATCAAAGAGCGGCGCGCCGCCGAGAAGTTTTCCAAAGGCGGGCGGCGCGATTTCTTTCAGACGATCGCCAATGGCGGCCTGGGCGCGCTCTGCGCGGTGGCATATTCGCTCACCGACCAGCCGCTAGTCTTGCTGGCCGCTTTTGTGGGGCTGATGGCGACGGTAAACGCTGATACCTGGGCCACCGAGCTGGGTGTGCTCAGCCCGCACTCGCCCCGTCTGATCACCTCGCGCCAACCGGTTCCTCCCGGCACCTCAGGCGGTGTCACGCTCCTGGGCACTTCAGCCGCCGCTGCGGGAGGTTTGTTGATCGGCGTGGTGATGTTCATTTTCAGCGCGCTGGCTTCACCGGACGCGCCATTGCCCTGGTGGATGATTCCTGCCGGGCTGTTCGGCGGCCTGGGGGGCGCGCTCTTCGATAGCCTGCTCGGCGCGACAGTCCAGGCCATCTATGTTTACCCCGACGGACGCGAGACCGAGCGGCGGGTTGCCCGCGATGGCACGCCCAATCGCTTTTTGCGCGGCTGGCGCTGGATGGATAACGATCTGGTTAATCTGATTAGCTCGGTTGGTGGCGCTGTGATTGCTATCGTGATTGCGCTGCTGGCCGGCGCATGATCGAGGCACGGCATCTTTGATGCCGTGCCTGCGTGTCATCTGTGCGCTGGTGTAACCTGGTTAGCGACTGCGGCGCAGAAGCGCAAACCCGGCAATGATCATCAGGATGGGGAAGAGCAACGAGAGGTTTACGCCGAGCCGTTCCAGCAGAATGATGCCGCCTACCCCGATCAGGATCAAACCGAGCAGACTCCAGTTGCGTCGCCGCGGAGGTATCGCGCTCAGATTGACCGTCTCGCCGGTTGTCGGCTCGCCCACCGGCTGGCCGGTGAGCGGATCGTAGCGGATGCCGGGATTGGGCGCGTAGCCCATGCGCGCCTGCACGCCGCTTTGCCCCTGATCCGCCGGAGTCGGATTGGACGCTGCGGGCGTCCAGGGTTGGGCAGGCGTGTCTTTGGGCATGATCAACCACAAGACCAGATAAATCGGCAGGCTGATCCCATTGATGAAAAAGACCAGGACGAAAATCAGGCGCACGACGACCGGATCGACGGCAAAGTACTGCGCGAGACCGCCACAGACGCCGCCAATCATGCGGTCGGTGCTGCTGCGCGTAAGACGAGTCTGCATTATCTGCTCCTTCCCGACGGTGCGCGAACTGCGCTTGCGGTTTCTGGCAATTTGACGAATGCTTAACCAGATTGTTGCAGCGCAGCGTGAAACCTGGCGCGCAGCGCCATGGCGGTTTTCTTCCTCGTTGTTCGGTGCGTTATGGCGAGCGCAGGCGCTCCAGCGCCGACCGATAGACCGGGAAGGTATCGCGCCATAACACCATGCGCACCAGCGCTGGCGTCTGGTAACGGCGCAGCTCATCGATCAGGGTAGACAGCGCCAGCGCGGCAGCGCGTTCCACCGGAAAACCGTAGATGCCCGTCGCAATACTGGGAAAGGCGATGCTTTGCAGGTTGTGCTGACGGGCCAGCGCCAGACTCGCCCGGTATGCGCTGCATAACAGTCGGTCAGCCTCCGCCGGTTGATAATCGGCGAAGATCGGCCCGACGGCGTGAATCACGTGCCGCGCCGGCAGCGCAAACCCCGGCGTGATGCGCGCCTCTCCGGTTGGGCAGGGCGCAACCGCAGCGCAGGCGCGTTGCATGTCGCCGGCCGGCGCCGGCGGCGCGAAAGATCGCGCCACAGACGCCGCCGCCCTGGGCCAGCGCTTCGTTGGCTGCGTTCACAATTGCCTCGACCGCCTGCGTCACGATGTCGCCTTCGACCAATTCCAGCCTGGCAGCGCCAATCGATAGCTCGATCGGTTCACTCACCGTTCCCTCCTTGTTCACCACGGTTGCTTGCTCTATGATACCAACAGTTGATCACGCGAGCGCAACTGGCGCTATGCGCGGTAATGCCGGTGTTATGATTATCTGCTATCCTGAAGGCGATAGGATGCAATCGTATCTCGTGGAGCATCTGATGCGCCTCTTGCGGCCTGTTCTCCTGCACACAGTGACCCGTCTCTTGCGCTCGGTCGTTCCCGTTCAAGCCCGGCCTGCCGTTGCCAGCGCTCAACCGCCGTTGCCCCGGCGGGTGGCGCTCTTCATCGATGGCGAGAATATGAGCGTCGGCCTGGCCGACCAGATGATGCAGATTGCCGGTCAGTGCGGCCATCTGACCGAACGGCGCGTCTTCGCCAACTGGTCGTTGGCGGCTAATCATGCCTGGATTCAAGCGGTCGCGCGTTACGATTTGCGTCCGGTTCATCACGAGCGCGTTGCCGCGAGCAAGAATGCGATCGATATCTTGCTGACGGTGGCGGCGATGGATCTGATACATGCCAGTCAGATTGATTGTTTCTGTCTGGCCGCCAGTGATAGCGATTATACGCCGCTGGTGAAGCGGCTGCGCGCCGCCGGGGTTGAGGTGGTTGTGATGGGCACCGGCAAGACGCCGACCGCTCTACGCGAGGCCGGCAGTCGCTTTGTATTGCTGGAAAGAGCGGAGCCGGCGCCAGGCCCATTGCCTGATCAGGTGGCAACGGCGACTCGCGATGGCGCGCCATTGCCCATGGGTCAACCGCCGACGATCAATGCTCCAGCGCCACCGCCGACGATCAATGCTCCAGCGCCACCGTCTGCGCTGCCCCAAACCGCTGCATCGATCGCTGCCACCTCTGCCGTTGCTTCGCCAGCCGCGCCGGCACACGAAACAGTGCCCGACCCGTCTCTGAAGACAGCAGCGTACTGGCTGGCCAAAGCGATCAGGGCTGCGCCGAAACGCGATGGCGATTGGGTGAGTGTCGCCGTTATTGGCAGTCACATGCGACAGATCGATCCAACGTTCAAGCCGGGCCAGTTTGGTCATAGCTCGCTCTCAAAACTGGTCAGAGCCTGCGGCGCGCAGTACCCGCGGGTGTTTGAGTTGCGCGAGCAGGCGCACAATCAACTTGAGGTGCGGCTGAAGGGGTGATGTTCTGTCACGGAACATCCTTCCGGAGCCGCAGGTGATGATGCGCATGCGACAGCGAGCGATCGTGGGATGATTGCGCCACAAAGGCACGAAGTTCACAAACGTCTCGTTAACGCTTCCAACGGTAATCAAGCGTTAGATCGATTGTCACGCATCGGGCAGCCGTGTACATTCTGCCTCAGCGCGAACGATGAGGCGGGCGTGGTACGGATAGTGGTTGCCGGGGCAGAACCTATCGCGCGCCGAACGCTGATATGACCGGCATAGCGGTGGCGTGGCCAGCTCCTGCTCGCCCTCACCCCCAGCCCCTCTCCCGCTGAGAGAGGGGAGAGCAGCAGCGGGCGCTGCGGAGCGCTTCCCGCTGAAGGAGGGGATTGCTTCGGGCGCTGACGCGCCCGCGCAATGACCTGGATCGGGACGGCGCCACACGCTCCTGACCAGCCAGCAGGATGGCACGGGCGCGCGGGAAGCGCCGCGCGCTGATCTGAAGATGATTGGACACCTAAAGTTGGTATGACCGAGAGGGCAGGACATTTCGGGAATGCAAATCAAACACCCGCCGGAAGATTGCCAGCGGGTGTTGCAAGCCGATGATGGATTGGTTCAGGCCGGGAGCGGATTGGAGCCGCCCAGACCAAGCTGCGGCGGAGTCGGTTCGGTGGCGGAGCGATCCGGAGCTGGCGTCGTCTCGGCGGGCGTCTTGCCTGGATTCTTGCTCAGATCGAGCGCCAGCGGCTTCACCCGTCGGAGCAGCTCAGCCAGTTGCTCGCCATCGAGCGTCTCATATTCGAGCAGAGCATTCGCCATGTCGTCGAGCACCGCCCGATTCTGGAGCAGAATCTGCTGCGCCGTCTCGTAAGCCTCATTGACGATCGCGTACACCTCTTCGTCGATCTGGCGCGCGATCTCATCACTGTAGTTGCGCTGCTCGCTGATCTCGCGACCGAGGAAGATCAGCTCTTCCTTCTCGCCAAAGACGATTGGGCCGAGGCGCTGGCTCATGCCGTAGCGGGTCACCATTGCGCGCGCTGTGCGCGTTACCTGCACCAGATCGCCCGACGCGCCGGTTGTCACCTCTTCGTTGCCGAACACGATCTCTTCGGCAATTCGTCCGCCGAGCGACACAGCTAGGCGCGCCTTGAACTGGGAGACAGTGCGCAGGTTCATGCTATCTTCGTCGGGCAGGAAGAGCGTGTAACCGCCTGCCTGACCACGCGGAATGATGGTCACTTTCTGCACCTTGTCGGCCTTGGGGATAGCCGCGCCGACAATGGCATGGCCGGCCTCGTGATAGGCAACCACCAGCTTCTGCCGATCGGTCATCACCCGTGAACGGCGCTCAGGGCCGCCGATAGCCACCCGCTCGACCGCATCCTGGAACTCAGCCATGCTGATCTTGCGCTTCGAGCGCCGCGCCGCCAGAATGGCCGCTTCATTGACCACGTTCATCAGGTCAGCGCCGGAGAAACCGGGGGTCTGACGCGCAATCACTTCCAGATTGACATCATCGGCCAGCGGCTTGCCCTTGACATGCACCTTCAGAATCTCAATCCGGCCCCGCACATCGGGCGCATCGAGCACCACCTGGCGGTCGAAGCGTCCGGGGCGCACGAGCGCCGGGTCGAGCACGTCAGGCCGGTTGGTCGCCGCAATCACGATCACATTGGTATTGGTGTCGAAGCCGTCCATCTCAACCAGAATCTGGTTGAGCGTCTGCTCGCGCTCATCGTGCGAACCGCCCAGACCGGCGCCGCGCTGGCGACCGACCGCATCGATTTCATCGATGAAGACGATGCAGGGCGCATTGCGCTTCGCCTGATCGAATAGATCGCGCACACGCGAGGCGCCGACGCCGACAAACATCTCGACGAACTCGGAGCCAGAGATGCTGAAGAAGGGCACACCTGCCTCGCCAGCGACAGCGCGCGAGAGCAGGGTCTTGCCGGTTCCGGGCGGGCCGACCATCAGCACACCCCGCGGAATGCGCGCGCCCAATGCGGCAAACTTGTCCGGGAACTTGAGGAACTCAACCACCTCGGCCAGGTCCTGCTTCGCCTCTTCCTGACCGGCAACATCGGCGAAGGTGATGGTTGGCTTGTCACCGGCGAACATGCGCGCCCGGCTCTTGCCGAACGACATCGCCTGGTTGTTGCTGCCCTGCGCCTGCCGCATGAAGAAGACGAAGACGCCGATCAGCAACAGGGTCGGCAGCAGGATGGTAAAGACGCTGAGCAATCCGCCCCAGGCGGGCGCCGGTTGCACCACCACATTTACCGTGCGCTGCCCCTGCTCGTTGCGCAGCGACACGCCATAGTCGGCCAGCAGCCGCATGACGCTATCGTTCGACTCAAGCCGTGAGCGATAGCGCGTGCCATCGTTGTAGGTCACGATAATCTGCTCATCGTCAGCCTGCGCCTGAATCTCGCGCACCAGTCCAGCCTGAGCATCGGCGATCACATCGGCAATGCCGCGCTCCTGGGTCTGACTGGCGCCCTGACCAAAATACTGGAAGAAGAGCGCAAGCGCAGCGACCAGAATGATGAGGTAAACAAAACTATTCTTCAACCAACGGTTATCACCCATAGATCATCTTTCTAGAGGGGTTGCCTCGTTACCTGATGCTTTACCGGCAGAACGCCGGCAGGAGGAAGACGCCCCAATGAAATGAGGGGATGGAAAGCAAGCCTCACCACCACGGTGGGGTTTGTCATTCGTATTGGAATTATAGCATCAGCCGATCAGCAGAAGCAAGGGATACAGATCACAGCTTGAATGTGATCTGGATCACAACGTTCAGGATTGATACACTTCCGGTCGCAAGACGCCGATGAAGGGCAGATTGCGATAGCGTTCGGCGTAGTCTAGCCCATAGCCAACCACAAATGCGTTGGGGATGTTGAAGCCGATGTAGTCTACCGGCACGTCCGCCGCGCGTCGCTCAGGCTTGTTGAGCAGCGTGCAGATGCGGAGACTGGCCGGATTGCGGCGCAGCAATTGGGCGCGCAGATAGGCGAGGGTCAGGCCGCTGTCGATGATGTCTTCGACAATCAAGACGTGCCGATGCGAGATGTCGGTATCGAGGTCTTTGATCAGGCGCACCACGCCAGACGACTCGGTGCTGGCGCCATAGCTGGCGACGGCAATGAAGTCGATTGCCAGCGGCAGGTCGATGGCGCGCGCCAGATCAACCATAAACATGGCGCACCCTTTGAGCACGCCCACGAGCAGCAGATCATCGCGGTCGCGATAATCGGCAGTGATGCTGGCGGCCAGCTCAGCTATCCGCTGTTTGATCTGTTCTTCGGTGATTAAGACATAGGCAATATCCTGGCGCATACCTACTCCTGTTCAGGCGCGATCATCCCGATCCACATTGTAGCCTGATCTGGGGTTGTTGCGCGAATGCTGGCCGCAACGCGCAATCCAACCAGCCAGAGGATCTGATCGGTGTCAGTGACGAGCAATGGCCAGCGCGCGCGCAGCTCACGTGGAATGCGCAGATCAACAAAGAGATCCTGGATGCGCCGACTGCCGGGCGCGCCGGCGGGTCGCATGCGATCGCCGGGGCGGCGTGGGCGCAGCAGCAATGGGCTGGCGGGCGCGGCAGCCAGCGGCAGCCACCAGCGGTCAGGCCGGGCTGGCGGGTGGGATTGAACGACGCAGCGCCAGCCGTTGGCGAGCAGAATGGAACCCTCGGCTGGCAGCGTCACCGGCGCCGTGAGCTGCGGGGCAAGGGGTGGTGATGCCAGCGGCAGCCGTAGCGTCACCCATTGCTGGTCGCAGACCAGCGTGATCTGACCGGTGAGGCGCAACGCGCGCCCGGCCTGGCCGGCGATCAGATGCAGGGCGGCGTCAAGCTGAGCCAGACTCGGTTCATCGGCGCCAAGTTCGGCAATGGCGCGACGCAGCGCATAGCGGCGCAATGCCGGGTGCAGCGAGCGCAGCGCTGCCCGATCAAACGCGATCAACCCCTGGCGCTGTTCGGCAATCAAACCGGGCCAGCGTTCAGCCAGTATCTGCTGGATGAAGTCGTGATCTTCGGCGCAGATGCGGGCCGCGCGACCGAGCGCCGCGCTGATCTGCGGGTTTTCGACAGCCAGTTGCGGCAGCAGGCGGTGGCGGATTCTGGCCCGCAGGTAGCGCAGATTGCGGTTGGTAGGATCGTCACGGTAGCTCAGACCTTGTTCGGCGCAGTATGCAGTCAGCTCGGCGCGGCTGATGGTCAGCAGCGGGCGGAGCAGCGGCGGCCCCTCAGCCGGAACCTGACCAGCGTTGATCGCCGGCGCAGCCCACACGCGCCACTCAACCCGTTCCTGCATTCCGCGCAAACCGGTTGGCCCGGCGCCGCGCAACAGATGCATCAGGACAGTCTCGGCCTGATCGTCAGCCTGATGAGCGACCAGCGTTGCGCTGACCTGCGCGCCGATCGCAGTGCGCGCCAGGAAGGCGTAGCGCGCCGCGCGCGCCTGGGCCGGAGTTGTTCCGGGCGGCAGATGGGCCTGTTCGATCACCGCCGGTATTCCCCAGGCTGCGGCAGTGTCGGCGACAAAGGCTGCATCCGCCGCCGACTCGGCGCCGCGCAGCCCGTGATCGAGGTGGGCAACCACCGGCATCGGCCCACCCTGTTGCTGCAAGGTGTGCAGCAGGTGGAGCAAGGCCAGCGAGTCGCTGCCCCCCGACACAGCTACCAGCAGCCGCAGATCAGGCCGCCATACCCCGTGTCTGATCAGAAACTGGCGGAGATGATGCAACATACGCGCGTCTGAACGAAAAAGCCGGTGAGCAACGCTCACCGGATCAGGCTGGTGCCGGAGGCGGGATTCGAACCCGCGACCTAACGATTATGAGCCGTTTGCTCTACCGCTGAGCTACCCCGGCACGGCTCTCAAGTGTACCACTGATGGCAGGAAACGTCAAGCGTTGCCGTTGACATTCACTCTTTACTCGTCCCCGTAGTCAACAACTTCTTCCCTGAAAAGAGGTTGCTGGCAGGCGCCTTCCGTGTATTCTCCTGGCTGCCGTTCGGCAAGAGTTTGCGCTATATCACTTTCCTTGTTCAGGAACCGCGCAAGAACCATCAGATCAAGCGAGTTAAGAAGTTGTGCCGTAATTGGTCGCTTTGCATCCCAGAAAATTAAGGATGACCAAAACTCTCTAGCAGGCTCAGATGTAACCAGTTCGTACAACAGATTGCACTCTTCTCCAGACTGACATGGAAAAAAATAACATGTGTCGTCGAGAACCACTGGTTTTCCCTGAAAAGGCGGCACTTGAACGAACTCAAGTTTCTTGTATAAACCTGAGATGGCAACCTTCCAAGGGGCAAATGAATATGATCCGACTCCAAAAACTGAGAAGCGTGGGCGATTCTTGTATATCGAACTCTTTCGTTTGTCCAAAAGATGTGCGTGCGCAGTGAGGTAGCTCCACGTCTTGGGAGCGTCCAGCCGAAGACGAACAGGGTCATCGTTCATTGTCCGCTGTGGAACGACCATCCACCGACGCGGCGTTCTGTGAGTTGCGAGATCGGAACTTTTCAACAGAGGATAGAGCGCTTCGGGTTCAATCTCAACGAGTTCTCCCAGACCATTCACAAGATTCCCGCGTTCAACGCGCAGCTCAAAGACGTTGCTGCAATCATGCTTTATTCCTGATCGCCAGCCCCT
>FWPU01011166.1_pt1 | contig 12770 bp, 6 predicted proteins | sample 2228361 | NCBI WGS metagenome assembly FWPU01 (sample SAMEA103939777, study PRJEB20133) | metagenome | reverse complement strand
CGGTGGCAGCAGGGCGGCAAATTCTGCGTAATGCACCCGTTCTGGGGGCAAAAACTGCTTCTTACCCTCTCCTCTCCGCGTGCGGGGAGGGGTGAGAACCCCTTCTTGTGTGCTCAACTGCGTAACTCTTGTAGTCGTTATTGTAGTAGCGACTTCAGTCGCTCTCCGATGAACGACTGGAGTCGTTACGACTTGGCTCTGACAACATGGCACTCCTTCCCTGTCGTGAATGTGGCAAGCATGTCAGTGCACAGGCAAGGGCGTGTCCCCACTGTGGCGCGCCTTTCCCTTGGAAGAAAGTGTGGAACGGCATCGGCGTGGACTGGAAATCCAGCGCCACGCTCTGCGGCTATCCGTTGGTGCACATTGCTTTTGGGCGCGACGTGCATGGGCGGCTGCGCGTTGCGAAAGGCGTCATCGCCATCGGGCAGTTTGCCATCGGCGCGATTACGATTGCGCAGTTTGGCGTCGGGTTTCTGTTCGGGTTCGGTCAGTTCATGCTGGGGCTGACCGCCGTAGCGCAGTTTGCGATTGCGGCAGTTATTGGCATCGGGCAGTTCGCCACCGGGCACGTTGCGATGGGACAACTTGTGCTGGGCTATTACGCGCTGGCACAGATGGGGCTTGCCAAGTATATTTACAGCGTGGACCGGAAGAACATTGACCTTGCCACGTTCTTCGGGCAGATGATCCTCAACGCCAAGATATACGCTGCTATGGTCGTTTTGGCAGTTGTGTTATTTTTCCCTCGATTGAGGTCGTGCCTATCGTGGAGCAAGGAGCAGGAGGGAACGGATTCTGTGGCGTTCCGCAAACTGTGAAGTGGAAATGGATTTCAGTAAATTCCAGTGTCATTGCGAGCGAAGCGAAGCAAGCTCACAGCGGGAATTGCTTCGCTTCGCTTGCAATGACAATTAGAACTTATGGATTTAGGTTTGAAGCACAAAAACGTCATCGTGACCGGCGGTGGCAGCGGTATCGGACGGGCGACGTGCCTGACGTTTGCGCGTGAGGGCGCGAACGTCGCGGTGGTGGACTTGAACGTCGCAGCGGCGCAGACGACGGCAAAAGAGGTCGAAGCGTTGGGCGTGCAGGCGTTGGCGATTGGGGCGGACGTTTCGCAACCCGACGACGTGCAACGCATGACGGACGCAGTGCTGGAGAAGTTCGGGCGTGTGGACGTGCTGGTAAACGCCGCCGGGATTTTTCAGTCGGTGCCGATTGAGGAACTGTCCGTTGAAGATTGGGACAAACTGATGCGCGTCAACCTGCGCAGCGTGTTCCTGTGCTGTCAATCTGTGATGAAGGTAATGAAGCAGCAACGCTACGGCAAAATCGTCAGCATCGCTTCGCTTGCCGCGCAAGTCGGCGGCGTGTTCGCGGGCGCGAACTACTCAGCGGCAAAGGCGGGCATCGTCACGTTCACGAAATCGCTTGCCAAGCAGGTCGCTGGTTTCAACATCAACGTCAACTGCGTCAACCCCGGTCCGTGCGACACACCGATGGCGCGGGAGTGGCCCCCCGACGCGGTGGAGAAAACGCTGTCGCAGTGTCCGCTCGGACGATTGGCACAGCCGCAGGAAATCGCGGCAGTGATTGTGTTTCTCGCCTCCGACGCTGCCAGTTACATTCACGGCGCGCACGTGGACGTGAACGGCGGTGTCTTTATGGATTAGCCACAGCATCGCATTAGAACAGTTGCTTGGGCGGGGAGGACGGTGGCGCGTGACTGGCGTCACCCCACGCCTCCGATGCCGGCGTCGTCCCGCTGCCGTTACTTGTTTCATTGCGCCCGACGTAGAATTGCCGTCCCCACCTTTTGTCGTATTCGCTCCACGTCTGGTCGCCTGCCGCAATCGTGGCTTGCAGGCAGTGGTTGATTTGCGCGTCCATGTTTTCGATGTAGTGCAGCGCGATGGCTTCCAGCGTCTTAGGCACAACGGGCGAACCATATTCGAGAACGCCGTGATGCGATAGAATCATGTGCGACACGCGCATACGCAACTCGGCGGGGAAGCCGGGGATGGCGTTCATCTTTTCTTCGACCATCATCGCCCCGATGACGACGTGACCGAGGAGTTTCCCCTCGTCCGTGTAATTCACCAGCGCGCCCCTGCTGAGTTCGCGCAGTTTGCCGATGTCGTGGAGGATAATGCCCGTGGTCAACAGGTCGGCGTCAATCTGCGGGTAAAGGTGAGTGACGACCCGCGCGATGTGCAGGGCGTTGACAATATGCTCCGCCAGTCCGCCCACGTAGGCGTGGTGCATGTCCTTCGCCGCCGGGGACTCAAAGAAGGCAGCCGAAAACAGCGGGTCGTCGAAGAAACTCTTCAGGAGTTGTTTCAGGAAAGGATTCTGCATCTGCTCGATGCGGTTTTCTATCTGTTCTACTAAACCGTCAGCGTCGCGGTCGGTGGAGCGAACGAAGTGCGTCAGGTCATACTCGTGCGGCTGGCAGCGGCGCAGCGTGGTGACGGTGAGTTGCAGCATGTTGTTGTAAACGCCCACGCGCCCTTTAACGTGAACGATGTCACCCTCCGCGAACTTCTCCGACAGCGGCACGGCGTTGTCCCAAATCTTCGCGTCAACGTCGCCGCTGGAATCGCTCAGGACGAGATTGAGATACTGACCGGGCTTGTTGCGAAACTCCGCGAACCGTTTGCTCTTGGCGAGGAACTGGCTGTCCACCATCTGTCCGTTGACGAAGTCGCGAATGTACTGAGATTTGTGCATGGTTGATTTACACCCCCGGCGCTCGTTTGGTGCGTGCTTTGAGCGATAGTCGCACTTTCATGTCGTGGCGGATGAAGGTGTCCTCCATCACCCGGTAAAACGTCTCGCGTTCCGCGCCGCGCACGACGGCTTGTTCGTGCGCTTCGGCGATGGCGATGGGATAGCCGCGTCCTTTTTCGGCTTGGTCGGCGACGCCGCTGTGAACGAGGTCGAGTAGTTCATCGTCCTCCGCTACCCATCTGGGAATTTCGACGCGGGCGATTTCTGCTCCGACGTTGAGATAAAAGAAGCAGACTTCATGTTCGCCGTATTCGGCGAGGATGCTGGACGCGCTGCGGAAGATGGCGGAACGTTCGCCGATGTTGGACAGCAGCCGCGAAAACAGAATCGCGTCGGTGACGCCCTCCATCGGCGCGCACGGCAGCGGGTCGGGCTTGTGTTTGTATTCGCAGAAATCGCAGTTGGCGAAACTGTAAGGACACAAGCCCACGCGCAAAGCGTTCACCACGTCCGCGCTGCCCGGCGCGCTAATGTAAGCCGCAATCGGCGCGCGGTTTTCGCGCAGCGTGTCCAGATGTCCGAGATACGTTTTCAGCACGTTCGTCTTGTAGTCAGTGGGTTTGCCTTCCAGCGTCCACTGGATGAGCGTCCCGTCCACCAACGCCAGCGTGGGAATCCCTGTGTCATTCTGAGCGCAGCGGGCGTTCCGATTCTCGGAACGCGGAATCTCGCCGTTCTGAGATTCTTCGCTTCGCTCAGAATGACATTTCGTTGCTAACTGCACCAACTCCTGCATCTCCAAAAGCGTTCGCTTCAAGCCGATAATCTCAGGGGTTACGGGAATTCTGCGCCCGTTCCACTGAACGGTTAGGTCGTCGTCCTGAGAAAACAGCAGCGGACGAGAGGTAAGCAGCGGGCGCGCGCCCGTTCCGTAGTGCAGCGCGACGGCGCCGATGTTGAGCAGGTAACAGTCAGAAACTTCGTGCCGGTCGGGAAAAATCTGCGAGCCATCCGTCGCAATGACGGTGATTTGCGGCGGGCGCGGCGGGCGCGGGTGGACGCGATGCGCGGGTTCAGCGATGCGGGCAAGCAGCCACGACGTCTTGCTGCCCGCGATTTTTTCAATCAGCGGCGTCCAGTCTCCGCTCCAGACCATCATCTGTTCCCACGCGCGCTGAACCCTCTGCGCAAACTCTTCGCGGCGGTTGCGCTGGTCGCTGACCATTCCGTTGATTTGCCTTTTGACAGCGGCGAAGTCGAGCATAGTTGGAGTTTTTGAGACAGGATGATAAGCGATGAAGGAGGAAGGATAAGAGATGATTTCTTTTATCTCTCATCCCTCATCTCTCATCCCTCATCGTTTTCATCTCGTCTAATAATAGCACGCCTTTTCCCCGCTGTCAAACGAAAGAAAATGACTTTTCCCTCTTGACTTGCGTAGGTTGATTATGATATGGAAAAGGGCATCTCAAACATAGTCACGTCATCTCCAAAATAAGGAAGGAAGAGGTGAAGCCGTGAGAAAGAGAAACGTCTGCGGTTTTATCGTGCTATTGATGGCAGTCATGGGTGTTGCGGGAGCGCTGGCATGGGGCAATCGTCCTCATGCGGCAAGGAAGGCGAAAACACCGAAATCGGCTGCGCCCCCCGTTGGGCAGCGTCCACCACTCCTTCCTCTCTCATCATCGCTCACCGCCAGTCGCGCCAAGCGACAAACTATTATTCACACGATTGACATCGTGCCCGGAGTGGACGGGCGAAGCCCGCGCGGCGTGGACGTGAACCCCAACATGAACCGTATTTATACGGCGAATGAACTCAGCAACACGGTGAGCGTCATTGACGCGGTGACTCATACTTTGCTGGACACGGTGAACGTCGGTGTGTCTCCCCTCAGCCTCGCAGTCAACCCCTCCACAGGTCGCATTTACGTTTCCAACAACGGCAGCAACACCGTCAGTGTGATTGAGGCAGGAACCAACGCCGTCATTGCGACCATCAACGTAGGGGGGGCGCCCAATCAAATTGCGATCAATAAGGCGACCAACCGCATCTACGTTGGCAACTTTAGCGACAACACTGTAAGTGTGATTGATGGGGCAACCAATACTGTCGTCACCACCATCGGCGTGGGCAATGGTCCTATGGGTGTGGCGGTCAACGAGACGACCAACCTCGTCTACGTGACGAACTTTAACGACAACACGATGACCGTGATAGATGGATCAGACAATACGGTGATGGCGACAACAATTGGCGTGGGCATCACACCCAACGCGGTGGCGGTCAATCCTGTCACTAATCGCATTTACGTGACGAATCAAGACGCCGACAGTGTGACCGTGGTGGATGGAACGAACAATCAGGTGATAGGAACGGCTGCGGTCGGCGATGCGCCCTTCGGCATGGTGGTCAATTCGACCACCAATCACATCTACGTAGCGAACCGCGACAGCGACGACGTAAGCGTGATTGACGGCGCCACTAACACTGAAGTCGCCCGGGTGGCAGTGGGCAATGCGCCCATGGGCGTAGCCGTTGAGGTCGCCAACAACCGCATCTACGCGGCAAACTTCAACTCTCACACCGTCACCGTGATTGACGGGGCGAGCAACACCGTGCTGGCGGTGGCGATGATCCGCTCCGAGCCGCGAGACGTGACGGTGAATCCCAGCACGAATAAGGTTTACGTGACCGACCAAACCGCCTTCGCCGTCAACGTCATTGATGCCACAACGAACACCGTCGAAGCCACTGTGCCCGTCGGCAGACTGCCTTACGCCGCAGCGGTGAACCCCGCCACGAATAAAATTTATGTGACGAACATGGACAGCAACTCCGTCAGCGTCATCAATGGCGCGACGAATCAGGTGATGAGGACCATCCCCGTGGGCGCGGCTCCCACCGGCGTCGCGGTCAACCCCAACACGAACCGAATTTACGTGGCAGACCGTTTCAGCAATCAGGTCAGCGTGATTGACGGCGTGACGGACTCGCGGCTCACGACCGTCAACGTTGGCAGCGAGCCTTATGGCGTGGCGGTCAATTCGAGTACGAACAGAATCTACGTGTCGAACTTTCAGAACAACACCGTCAGCGTGATTGACGGGACGAGCCATACGGTGATGACAACCGTGCCAGTCGGCTCCGGTCCGAGCGGGGTGGCGGTGAATTCCATGACCAATCGCATTTACGTTGCGAACAGCAACGATAACACGGTCAGCGTGATTGACGGAACAAGCAACACGGTGACGGCGATTGTGGCAGTGGGTGCCAACCCCGAAGCCGTCGGCGCCAACAACCTGCTCAACAAAGTGTATGTGGCGAACGCCAACGGCAACAGCGTGAGCGTGATTGACGGGACGAGCAACACCGTGATGGCGACGGTGGCGACGAATCAACGTCCATTCGGTATCGGCGTCAACGCGAATACCAGTCTCGTCTACACGGGCAGTAATGGAACGGGCACGGTGCAGGTCATCCACGACCCCCTTTCCGGCAACTCGGCGACGGTGACTAACACGAACGATAGCGGACCCGGTTCGCTGCGGCAAGCCCTCATCGAGGCGAATAACGTGCCGGGCACGACGATTGTGTTTCGCATTCCCCTCAACGATCCGGGCTTCAACAACATGGCGGGCGTGTTCATCATTCGACCCATCAGTCCGCTGCCCATAATCAGCGGCAACGGAACGGTGATTGACGGCGTCTCGCAGACGATATTCACCGGCGACACTAACCCGATGGGACCGGAGATAGTAATTAACGGGGATCTGGCGGGAGCAAGCGCGATTGGGCTGCACATTCAGAACGCCGCCAACTGCCTCATCAAAGATCTGATCATCAACGGATTTTCGTCCAGCGGCATCAGCATCAACGGAACGGGCGCGACCAACAATCGCGTGGACGCCTGCTTTATCGGCACGAATGAGAAGGGCGACGCCGCCGTCCCTAACGGCATAGATGGAATCGTGATAACCGACGGAGCTAGCAACAATATCATCGGAGGAGACTTAGAGTCGTTAGGGAATCTGATTTCGGGAAACGGACAGAACGGCATCGTCATCGCCGGGGCGGGCGTCACGGGCAATCGCGTATGCGGCAACACGATTGGACTCAACCTCGTCGGCGATGCCGCGATAGGCAACGCTCGCAACGGAATCCTCATTATAAACGGCGCGCACGACAACGTCGTCGGCGGCATGACGTTTCAGGTGGACGGCAACGTCATCTCTGGCAACAGCGAGGACGGTGTTCACATCTCGGGCACGGGCACGGACAACAACCTGGTGCGCAACAGCTGCATCGGCGGGGACTGGAACTGCGCTGCCAAGATTCCCAACGGCGGGGACGGCGTGGAGATTGCCGGCGGGGCGATGGGCAACGTCATTGGCGACGCCGCGAACGATTTGGGCAACGCCATCTTCGGCAACGGCGGCAACGGCGTGCTCATCAGCGATAACAACACGACGCTGAACAAAGTGCAGCGGTGCGCGATTGGGACGAACCCCAACAACGCGGCGGGGGTGGGCAACGTCCTCAACGGCGTTCACATCACCAACGGCGCGCATAACAACCTCATCGGCGGTCCTGAGACGAATCAGGGGTGCGTGATTTCCGGCAACGGGCAAAATGGCGTCCGCATCACGCAGGCAAGTGGCAACGCGGTGCAAGGAAGTTTCATCGGAACGAACATCGGGGGCACGGCGTCGCTGCCGAACGCCCAACATGGCGTTCTGATGGACAGCGGTGCCAGCAACAACCAGATTGGCGGCGCGACCGCCGGGGCGCGCAACGTGATTTCCGGCAACGGTGCGCAGGGCGTCCTCCTCAGCGGCATCGACGTAAACGGGAATCAAGTGCTAGGTAACTTCATCGGCACGAACTTAGCGGGCACCGCCGCCATTCCCAACACCGACAGCGGCGTGGCGATTGACCGAGGGCAAAACAACGTTGTGGGCGGCACGACGGCGGGAGAGCGGAACGTCATTGCAGGCAACGGACGCGACGGTGTGGAAATCGGCGGCAACGTGGCGACGGGAAACCGCATACAAGGCAATTTCATCGGCACGGACGTCAACGGCACTACCGCGTTGCCCAACACCAACAACGGCGTGAGAATTTTTGACGCCCCGCAAAACTTCATTGGCGGCGCGACGCCTCAGGAACAAAACGTCATATCGGGCAACGATACGAACGGCGTGTTGATTGACGGCGCGAACGCGATGAACAATCAAGTGCAAGGCAATTTCATCGGCACGGATAGGAGCGGCACGGGCGCACTCGGCAACCGCGCTGTCGGCGTGTTCATCTCCTCCGGTGCGTCCAACAACCTGATTGGTGGGATGACGGCAGGAGCGCGCAACGTGATTTCGGGCAACATACGCGGCGTCAGCATCGTCGGCAACACGACGACCGGTAACGTCGTGCAGGGCAACTTCATCGGCACGGACGTCACCGGCACTACCGATTTGGGCAACTCGCAGAAGGGCGTGCACATCGGCTTTTCGGCAAATAACAACCTGATTGGAGGCATGACCGCCGGGGCGGGCAACCTCATTTCTGGCAACGACGAGGTCGGCGTCGAACTCATCGGCGGTGCGTCAAATAACACGGTGCAGGGCAATCTCATTGGCACGGACAGAAACGGCACGAGCCCGTTGGGCAACGCCAGCGGCGTAACCATGTTAAGCGCGGGGAACAACGTGATTGGCGGCGCAACGCCCGGCGCAGGGAACGTCATTTCGGGCAATAGCGGACGGGGCGTGACCATCGCCAGCACGGGCGCGAACAATAACAGGGTGCAGGGCAACTTCATCGGCACGGACAAAAACGGCACGGCAGATTTGGGCAACGCGGACGACGGAGTTCACGTCGCCAACGCCTCTAACAATCTCATCGGGGGGGGCAACGCAGGCGAAGGCAACGTCATCTGCGGCAACGACGCGAACGGCGTCCACATTTTAGGCAACGGGACGAGCAACACGGTGCAGGGCAACTTCATCGGCACGGACGTTAACGGCGTGGCGGCGTTGGGCAACGATGACAATGGCGTGCTGATTGATGAGTCCTCCCAGAACGTGATTGGCGGGGTGACGGCGAGCGACGGCAACCGTATCGCGCACAACGCCCTGGACGGCGTGCGTATTACCAACGCCGCCGCCACCCAGAACCGCATCCTGTCGAACCTGATTCACGACAACGGCGGGTTGGGCATCAACCTCGTCGGTGGCGTGGAGAACGTCTTCGGTGTCACCGACAACGACCCCAGCGATGCTGACGGCAGCCCAAACAAACTCCAGAATTTTCCTGTTCTCACGCTGGCTGCCACTGATGGCAACTTCACCACAATCAACGGCAGCCTTGACAGCGACCCAGCCAACGCGGCTTATCCCCTGTTGATTCAGTTCTTCATTTCCAATGCCGCCGACCCGTCTGGCTTTGGTGAGGGCAAGGAGCTGTTTGCCTCTCACGTCCTCAGCGCGCCGGGCAATTTTTCCCTGAACAATCTGCCCTCCGTGCCGGTGGGCACGATTCTCACGGCGACGGCGACGGACCGCGACGGCAATACCTCCGAGTTTTCGCAGGCAATGCCTGTCAGCATGATGAGTCTGGGCGTGGCGCACCTCAGCATCGGTGCGACACCCAGCGTCGTGGGGGTTGACGGGAAGTCCGTTATCGAAGTGCGAGCGACGAATGACCTGGGCGACGCTGTATCGAACACCAACATCGTCTTTCAAACGACGGGCGGGCAGTTGAACGCGAGCACCGACACGACGGACGCGAACGGAATGGCGCAGGTCATCCTGAGCCAGATTCCGTTCGGCGCAACGACGGTGACAGCGGAAGCGGGCAACGTGCGCGTGACGGTGGAGGTGAAAGGGGTCCTGCGCATAGGAGTTCCGGCGGGGGTCAGTTTGTTGAGTTTTCCGGTGGACGTTGCCGCCGGGCAAGTCGGCGCAGTGTTTCGCGGGGGGCGTGTGGACGTAGCCCAGTGGATGCCGTCGCTGTCGACGTCGCTTGGACATTACGAATTTTTCTCTCAGCAACCCTTCGACTTGAACGCCGGGCGGGGCTACTGGGTCAACTCTGACGTAGCGCAGATGGTGGAAATCTCGAACGGCGCCCTGCCCGACCCGCAGCAGCCTGCTCTCATCGCCTTCGAGCGCGACACGCCCGGCTGGGACTTGCGCGGCAACCCCAGCGTGAGGGACTTGCTGTTCGACATCAGTAGAATTAACGTGCTTGAAAACGGCGTCGCCATCGGCACGCTGGCGGATATCCTCCGAGACGGCAAAGAGGAAGAGCCGATAGTGGAACCATACTGCTGGAAGTGGACGAACGACGCGGTGGGCGCGGGCTACGAGTTGGTGATTGACCCGCGACTGCTGCTGGTTCTGGCGATACCGCCGGACATCGGACGGGCGATTGCTGACAACCATTTAGAATTCGGACGCGGCGCGTTCTTCTTCCTGCGCCGACGCAATTTGGCGTTGGAGTTTCCACCGGAGTTACAGGTAACGCACGCCTCGCGCGCGCAGCGGACGCAACGAGAACCGGTCAAGCCCAGCGTGGACAACTGGACGATTGGCTTGCAGGCGCAAGCCGGCAACATCAAGACGGGCGACAGCGTGATTGGCGTGAGCGAGAAAATAGAGAACGACTTGCAGGTGAAGAAATCGCCGCCGGTCACGAGCCAACAGTTTGTTGACCTGAGCCTCCTCAACGAAAAGAACGAGTTAGCGTGGGACGTGCGCGCCGCGAGAACGCCCAAAATGACGTGGGACGTGTTGGTGACGACGAACCAAACAGGCACGGTCAGCCTGACGTATACCAACCTGAGCCGCTTGCCGAAAAACCTGCGGGCGTATGTCGTTGACCCCGACAGCGGCAAGCGACAGTTCATGCGCACGACAACGCGGTATGCCTTCACTGTCAACGGCAGCGGCATCACGCAGAAGCGACTGCGCATCGAAGTCACCAGCGAGGCGGACGGCAAGTTACTGGTGAACGGGCTGCAAGCCACAGTGGGCGGCAGCGGGGCGGGGCAAGTGGTGCGGCTGTCCTTCGTCCTCAACCGCGAAGCGATGGTGCGCGGGCGCGTGCTATCGCCGACGGGGAAAATCATTCGGGCAATGACGCCAGTGCCGGCACAGCGCGGGTTGAACGTCGTCAGTTGGGACGGCAAAACCCAGAGAGGCGGCGTCGCAGGGCGCGGCGTTTACGTGATGGAGTTAGTGGCGGAGGATGGAGAAGGAGAGCAGGTGAGAGCGGTGAGGTTGGTCACTTTGCGATGAAGCGATAGAGGCAGGAGATTGGGAAATTGGGAAATTGGGAGATTGGGAGATTGGGAGATTGGGAGATTGGGAAATTGGGAAATTGGGAAATTGGGAAATTGGGAAATTAGGAAATTAGGAAATTGGGAAATTGGGGAATTGGGGAATCAAAGAAACTCTGGGCTACTCTTACGAAGTCCAGTAAATTGGACTGCATGGTGCGACCGGCTTACCCCTTTTTCAGCCCCGATGTATCGGGACTTTGTAAAAGTAGCCCACGATTTCAATCGTGGGACAAAAGGGAGCGAAACAGGTTTTGTGAGGCACTCTTAGTCAGATCCCTCAAGTTATTGATCAGGCGCAAAAGGTGCTGCCCGTTGCGGTGGATGACTTCCAAACATGCGCGCTGGTTGGAGTCGAGTCGAGGGGTCTGTTCGGATGAAAAATCGCAGGCGCGAGGGATTGGGGTCTACGCTCAAGTTACCAACTCCAGCAACTTATTCTCCTGGGGATAGGGATGCCCCCGGTGTTGGACAAATCCCTCCCCGTAAGCAAATCCCGCTTCGCCCCCCCGCTGACGCGCCCAGTTCAGCATGTGCTCGATGTATTGGTCCATCCCGTGCTGACGGCGCAGCCAACTGCGCTGGCTGTCGTGACAGGCGAGCATCTGCGTTTTCGTTTCGATGATGGAAGAAACGTCAACCACAAACTGCGCCGGGACGCGATTGCCGTAGTAGTCCACGCCCTCAATCGGGTCGCAATAGTAGAGATAAGGAATCGCCGCGGTTGCCTTCTCATTCCCCGCGCCGCCGAAGTTGGGAATCGGCGCGGCAAAACAGGCGTCGCGCACCAGCCGCCCGGTGATTTCGTGGTCCGCCATGTAGTCCTGCAAAGCGTGGGTGAGGACGATGAAAGGATTGACTTCACGAATCAAACTCACCACTTTGCGCCGCGTCTTCGTGTCGTAGTCAATCGCCAAATCGCGCTCTTCGAGACAAATATACCTTGCGCCGATGACCGCCGCCGCTGCCGCTGCCTCGCGACGACGAATGTGCGAAATCTCCTCCGCCGAGTGTTCCACGCTCCCGCAGTCGCCCGGCGTCATCGTCGCAATCGTGATGTCATACCCCTTCTGTTTCAGAATCGTCAGCGTCCCCGCGCACAGAAACTCCACGTCGTCCGGGTGCGCGCCGACAGCCAAAATGCGTCCATTGTCGTCCATTGTTGACCTCCTCTGGGGTCAGCATTATAGCCGTCGGCGGCTCGGCTGTCAAATTCGAGGGAGGCAATGCGTTCTCTCTTTCCCAGGAAAGAGGATGGAGTATTAGACCTCTTGCAAGTTCTGACCGCCCCTGAGTTGAGATTCTTCGCTTCGCTCGGAATGACAAGGGTGCATTACGTAAAATTTGCAACCTCCTCCCGCCGAATCGAATTCGATTCGGGGTGACGGTAGGAGGGGAATCCTTTCCCCGACAACAAACTGGCAGCCCTCATTCCGCCGAATCGAATTCGGCGGCTACAACGGCTACAAAGCCCCGATGAATCGGGGCTGAACCGCAAACGAGTCTGCTTCAGCAGACTTTTGTTCTGGCGTGTTAGACACCGAATTCGATTCGGTGGCAGCCCTCCTCCCGCCGAATCGAATTCCGCCGAATCGAATTCGGTGGCTACAACGGCTACAAAGCCCCGATGAATCGGGGCTGAACCGCAAACGAGTCTGCTTCAGCAGACTTTTGTTCTGGCGTGTTAGAGCCTATCCGA
>FWPU01011165.1_pt1 | contig 12774 bp, 9 predicted proteins | sample 2228361 | NCBI WGS metagenome assembly FWPU01 (sample SAMEA103939777, study PRJEB20133) | metagenome | reverse complement strand
ATCGTAACAGACCCGATCTTCAGCAACCTGGCAAGCTGCTAGCCGGGAGAGACCCTGCTGGCCTGCGATTACCGGACCTTCCGGCCCAGCGTGGCCCTGATCACCTTCAGCACGCTGGACATGCTGAGCCTGACCTCTGCGCAGTACGAGCAGGCCATGCGCCGCGTGCTGGATATTTCCGTCGAGCGGGGCGTCATCCCGGTGCTGACCACTGCCGCTGCCGAGCCGCCCGGCCATGCCCGCTGGCTGCGCACGCTGGAGTTCAACGCAGTCCTGGTCAACCTGGCCCGCGAATACGACGTGCCACTCATGAATTTCTGGCTGGCGACGCGCGACCTGCCGGGAGGCGGCCTGGACCCCGATCTGGTGCACGTCTCGCTCAGTTTCTCCGGCTGGGTGCGCTTCAACGGGACCGAGGATCAGTACGGCTACACGGCCTGGAACCGGCTGGCCCTGCAAACACTGGATGTGCTGCGGCGCGAGGTGCTGGCGCGTTAGCCTCGCGCGCACCCGGCATGGACGCGGAAGATAACAAAATGGGCGATCATCAACTGATCGCCCTCTCGATTCTCGCCGTCCCCCGAAGCCAGGGGCTACCAGCTCCGTGCGGCGGTGTAGTAGAAAGTGTGCTGGCAGGCCGGGTCGCTATCCAGGGTGGTGGTCAGGGTCATGCTCCAGGTGGTCTCGCTGGTAAAGGTGAGCGTCATCTGGACATTGCCGTTGCCCAAGACGTTGCGCCCGCTGTAGGTATAGGTATTCTCCCCGGCGGGGGATAGCGTGTAGGGCGTCATCTCCTGCCCGCGCCAGGAGATCGTGCCGTCCCCGTTGGGCGTGATGGCAACGAGATGGGCGCAGTAGGCCAGAGCGGGGCCGGAGCATGTGCCGCTCATATTGTCCAGGCCGGGGTTGGCCTGCCACACGGACTGCCCGGCAGGAACCAGGCCTGAGCCAGCCGCCTGCCCGCCCGACGGCTCGGAAACGAGCGGCGGCGCTTCCACCTCAGCGATCTGGTCGCACACGCCCAGCGTGCGGACAGCATCCCGTTGGACCCAGGCCTGCCCGTATCCAGCCAGGTCCAGCCGCCACCAGGCAACCCCGGCGTCATCGGCTGCCTGCCCGGTGACCGTGTAGTGCAGCTCAGGGTCCATGGGGGCCAGCACCCGGTAAGCATCGCCCGGCCCGGTGTAGAGTGTGACCTCCTCATCGGCAGCCGCCACCCCGGTCAGGCAGGCCACGCTGCCGGGGGTCAGGCCAAGCGGCGCGCCCTCCACCGCAGCGAAAGGATACGCCTGGTGCAGCAGCGGCCCCGACTCATTGGTGTACTCAACCTCCACCCATGCCCCGGTGTCGGCAGTCACCCCGACACCGTTGGCTGCCACACTGACCGCGCCATCCAGGACCATAATGTCCATCCCCGCCTCTGAGGGGGCCTGCACCAGCAAGGTGGCGGCAGAAAAGGCCAGGTTGACGCCGTTGATCTGCAAGTGAGCGGGGTCCTCACCGGCCAGCCGCAGCAGCAGCCCAGACGACGCCGCGCCGCATGCCTGGCCATCCGAAGCCGTAGCCAGCGAAAAAGCCTGCATCGGCGCGCTGAATGCGGGCAGGATATCATCCGGCTCCAGGGTGTGGAGCGCCACAGGGTCGCCCTCGGCCACCGAGATCAGGTCGCCAAAGACCCAGGCCAAGCCGCCCTCGGTCTGGATACGGAACCAATCGCCCGCCGCGTTGCGCCCGTCGGCGACGGCCTGCGCATCATCGTCCAGGGTGCCGACCACCGGGTAGTTTGTCCCGGCCCCGGCGCGCAAATTAACCGGATATCCGGCGGCGTTCTGCACGGTCACCGTGGGCGCAGCCTCCGCTCCGGGTTCGACCAAGTTAGTCATCTCGGCCTCGCCAAACAAAATCATCTCCAGCGGGGGAGCACCTGCGGGCAGGTCAGCCTGGGCACGCAGGACGGCCACCCCCCAGCTATCCTGCTCCGGGTCAGCGGCCCCGGTGGCCAGCCTGTTCAGGTCCGCCAGAGCGACCATGTCCCCAGGGGCGGCAAAGACAGTCGAGCCTCCCCCCACCGGCTCCGCTAAAACTTCAGCATACCCGTAACAGGCCTGGTCGACGCCCAGCCCACCGCAGGACCCGGCCACAGCGCCTTCTACGACCTCGATCAGGGCGCTGCACAGGGCAGCGCCCTCCTGGGCGACTCCTGCGCCACCGCCAACCGTCAGAGCCAGCAATACCAGCAACAGACCTGACCACCTGAAACTCACAGAAATCCTGTACATCTCCTGCTCCTCCTGCCCGACGGCTGCAAGCGCGTATGGACGGTATCGAGTATCTATAGTAGCATATTACGGTTGCAGATTATAGAAGGACATGAGTCACATCTGGCCCCGTATGAGACATACAGGAGCGTTGAGGATGGCGCGAGTCCTGCTCATCGCCGCACTGCTGGTGCTGGCTGCCTGCGCGCAAGACGACCCCTCCGCCACCGTCGAAGCCTACCTGCAAGCCAAGGTAGCCAGCAACCTGGAGACGCTCCAGCGGCTCTCCTGCGCCGCCTGGGAGGCGCAGGCCGTGGTGGAAGCCAGCTCGTTTGAATCGATGAACGCCGAGCTTCAGGATATGCGCTGCCGTCAGAACGGCCAGGACGGCGAATACACCCTGGTTGAATGTGAGGGCAAGATCGTCACCGTGTACAACGGCGAGACGCGCGAATGGGACCTGGGCGCGTTCCCCTACCGGCTGCTGCAAGAAGACGGGGAATGGCGTATGTGCGGCTACCACGAAGGCGAGGACTGAGCGCCATCTCAGCCGGCGTTCATACCCAATCCCTGCCGGATCACATCCAGGGCCTGCAACGTGATCAGGTTGCGGTAGGTGTAGCCCGCCTGCAACGTCTCCTCGTTGAACACACCCGTGCTGCCCTCCTCCGGCACGGTCAGGTGAATGGTCTCGGTGGTGTCCACGCCCTGGTTGGGCAGCTCTTGCAGGGCTAGCCACAGATTGATCAGCGGCAGGTCGTAGTCCTGAGCAATACGGACGATGATCTGGTTGAACAGGTAGGACTTCTCAGGATACTCAGGCCGCGTGGGGAAGGTGTTCAACACCGGCACTACGTCGCTGTTGATGGTTTCCAGCACCACCGTGCGCAGGTGATAATCAAACCGGTCTGCCTCCAGATAGAACACATCGTTGGTGCCGAACATGATGATGGCGATGGCAGGCTGGGAGACGCGATACTCGCAGGCCAGTGGGCTTTCGTTGGGTCGGCACCAGTTGGGGTCTGCCCAGGTGGGGTCCAGCACGCTGGCGGCGTTGAAGCCGCTGGCAGTGGCTATACCCGGATTGGCAAAGGAGTCCAGCTCAAAGCCCTCGCCGCGCGCGGGCACACCGCCGAAGTGGTCGAGCACCGGCTGCAACGCCGAATACCGACCCAGGTCGTACTCTCCGGAGCCAAAAGGCGTCAAAAAAGCAGCAGCAGCCGTCATACAATCCCCCACTTTGGAAAAGACACGCGGGTTGTGGCCGCTTTCCAGGCTACGCGCGTAAATGGCCCGCGCGTGCGCCGTCACCTGGGGCATCACAGGGTAGGCGGTGAGGTCGATCTCCGCCACCGCCGCCGGGTCGAAGTCGCCCAGGGTCGGCGGCGTGAGATCGAGGGCCAGGTCGCCCTCGCCCGCCGACGCAGCCGCATCCTCAGGCCGGGCTTCCCCGGCGCTATCGGCCACCTCCTGCGTGGGCGTGGCAAAAGCTGGCGTCGACGGGGTGGCCGTCGGCGCAGCGCCGGTGGAGCAGGCGGCAGCCAGAGCAGCGACAACGAGCACAAGGGTGAGGGTTCTGTAGAACATGATGGCTCCTCCCTGCTTGCAAGATTGGCATTAGAGTTTACACTAGGGTACGCTCGCCGCAAGAGTCACCCGGCCAGCGCGGAGAAACATCCCAAGAAAGCGCTTTTCTAAGACCCTGTCACACAAACGGGGACATGCCATGTGGCGAAGCCTGCTCTCCCGCGAAAATCTGTTTGCCATTGGCCTCTGCCTGATTCTGATCCTGCTGGTGATCGCCACGACGGATACCGCGCCGCAGTGGATTTACCAGGGCTTCTAACCGGGACTCACCGCCCATGACCCTCACGCGCATCGCCGTCGCAGCGGCTGCGGCGCTGCTCTATAGCTGGCTGCTGCCCGGACGCTGGCGCGGCTGGGCCTTGATGCTGGCCAGCATTGTCGCCATCTACTGGCTGGGCACGCCGCTGGCCATCCGCTACCTGGACTTTATCCTGCCGACCGCGACTCTGGTCCTCACCGTGCTGGTGTGGCTGTTCGTCCGCGATCCAGAAGCAGGCATAGGGCGGGAAGATTGGATGGCGCTAGGCGCGAGCGCGGCGCTGGTGCTGGGCCTCTCGGCCACCCGCTACCTGGTCCCGGAGCTGCGCCCCACCCCTTCACGCGCGCCAGACGTGTTGCCTGTGGCGCTGGGGCTGCTCCTGGCAGGGGGCGCAGCGCTGGGCCTCTGGCGCGTGCTGGGCGGACGGCGGGGGCTGCTCTCCGGCGCGATTGCCTTTGTTGTGCTGCTCTTCATCCTGCTCAAGACCGAGCCGCTGACCATCGGCGTGAGCCGCCTCCTCCGCGAGCTGGCCGGTCAGCAGGCGGACCTGGCGCGGGTCAGCGATGTGGCCTGGCTGGGCTTCTCCTACGTGGCCTTCCGCCTGATCCACATGCTGCGCGACCGCCAGACCGGCAGGCTCCCGGCGCTCTCGCTGCGCGAGGCCCTGACCTACGTGCTGTTCTTCCCGGCCTACACGGCTGGCCCCATCGACCGGGCCGAGCGCTTCGTGGCCGATTACCGCGCACTGCCGGGGATGACCGGTCCGGACGCCGCCCGCCTCACGGTCGGCACGTCGCGCATCCTGGTGGGCATCCTCAAGAAATTCGTGATCGCCGACAGCCTGGTTCTGCTCTCCCTGAATGCAACCAACGCCACCCAGGCGGGCACGACCGCCGGGCTGTGGGTGCTGCTTTACGGCTACGCCTTGCGCCTGTACCTGGACTTCAGCGGCTACACGGACATCGCCATTGGGCTGGGCATCCTCTATGGCCTGCGGCTGCCGGAGAACTTCAACTGGCCCTACCTCAAGCAGAACATCGCCGCCTTCTGGCAAAGCTGGCACATCACGCTGAGCAATTGGGTGCGTTTTTACGTGTTCTCGCCGCTCTCCCGCGCCCTCATGGTCCGCAAACCCGCCCCCTCGCCCCTGCTGGTCGTCTTCGTCTCCCAGATGGCGACCATGCTGGTGATCGGCCTCTGGCATGGCGTCTCCTGGAATTTCGTCGCCTGGGGGGCCTGGCACGGGGTTGGCCTCTTCCTGCACAAGTGGTGGAGCGACCGCACGCGGCGCTGGTACCTGGGGCTTAAGGACAGGCCGCGCCTCAGGCAGGCATGGACCGTCGCCGGGGTGCTGCTGACCTTCCAGTTCGTGACGCTGGGCTGGGTATGGTTTGCCCTGCCGGATATCGGCCTGGCCTGGGATGTCTTCCTGAGGCTGTTGGGGATTGGGGCGTAGCTGATGGCACAGTGGCGCTGGCTGGTTCAGGACAGAGCAGGCTACACCTGGGGGTTCGCGCTGCTGGTAGCGGCCAAGGCAGTGGCGCTCTTTGTGGCGCTGAACGTCCTCTTTGCGCTGCTGGAGCCATTGCCGCTGCTGGGAACGCTATCGATCTACAACGTGCTGGTTCCTGGGCGCGCGCGCCTGCCCTACGGCGAGAATCCGGCCCAGTCCTACAACCTGAGCCTGAACAACCTGCCGGCCATGTTCGCCTCCCATGAGATCGACACGCCCAGGGCAGAGGATGAGTTCCGCGTGCTGCTGATGGGCGATTCGGCGACCTGGGGCTACCTGCTGTGGCCGGGCGACACGCTGGCGGGCGCGCTCAACGAGCAGGCGTATGTCACCGCCGACGGGCGGCGCGTGCGGGCCTACAACCTGGGCTATCCCATCATGTCGCTGACCAAAGACCTGCTGCTGTTGGACTACGCCATGCGCTACCAGCCGGACCTGATCGTGTGGCTGGTGACGCTGGAGTCCTTCCCCCGCGACAGGCAACTCTTCCCGCCGCTGGTGCAGCACAATTCGTCGGCGGCCCGCCGCCTGATCGAGGACTACGACCTGGACCTAGACCCGCAGGACCCGCGCTTTGCCGACCCGACCTTCCTGGACCGGACAATCATCGGACGGCGGCGGGAGCTGAACGACCTGCTGCGGTTGCAGCTCTACGGCATCCCCTGGGCCATCACCGGCATCGACCAGCACTACCCGGAGCACTACGAGCTGCGGCAGTCCGACTTTGAGGAGGACGTAAGCTGGCAGGATTACCAGGAGCCGCAGCCGCTAACCGAGCAAGAGCTGGCCTTCGACGTGCTACGCGCAGGCTTCGCCAGGACGGGCGACGTGCCGCTCCTGCTGGTCAACGAGCCAATGTTCATCAGCTCAGGCCGCAACAGCGACCTGCGCTACAACTTTTTCTACCCGCGCTGGGCTTACGACCAGTACCACACCCTGATCGTGGAGATCGCCGGGGAGAACGGCTGGCCTTTTCTGGATCTGTGGGATGCCCTGCCGCCGGCCGTGTTCACCGACAGCCCGGTTCATTACACACCCGACGGGGCGCGCCAGTTGGCCGGGCTGGTTGGACCGGCAGTGATCGCGCTGGCCGATGAAGGTCACTTGCCGCAGTAAGGGGGCGCGCCTCACAGGACGTAAACGCCGGGCCGGTAGCGCTCCAGGTGCGCGCGCATCCATTCGATGGTGCGCCCCAGCCCTTCCTCCAGGCCGATGCGCGGCTGCCAGCCGAGCAGGGCGCGCGCCCGCGTGCTGTTGGCCACCAGGCGCTCGACCTCGCTTCTGTCGGGCCGGGCACGCTGCGCCTCGCTCTCGATGGTGATTTCGCGGCCCGCCAGCCCGGCGACCAGGTGGGCCAGGTCACCGATGCGGATCTCGCGTCCGGAGCCGAGGTGGATCACCTGCCCGACAGCGTCAGGCGTGGTCGCCGCCAGCAGGAAGCCATCGACTACGTTGGCGACGTAGTTCAGATCGCGGCTGGGGTGCAGGTTGCCCAGGCGAACGGTATCGCCCACCAGGCATTGCGTGATGATCGTCGGGACGATGGCCCTGGCCGACTGGCGCGGGCCGAAGGTGTTGAAAGGGCGAACGGTGACCACAGGCAGGCCAAAGGAGCAGTAAAAGGCTTCGGCCATTTTGTCCGCCCCGATCTTGCTGGCCGCATACGGCGACTGGCCCTGCAGGGGGTGCTCCTCGTCAATCGGCACATAGCGCGCCGTGCCGTACACCTCGCTGGTGGAGGTGTGCACCACCCGCGCAACGCCCAGCTCGCGCGCCGCCTGCAACACGTTGAGCGTGCCGACGACGTTGGTCTCCACATAAGAGGCCGGCGCATGGTAGGAATAGGGGATGGCGATGAGCGCCGCCAGATGGAAGACGACCTCGGCGGCCTGCATAGCCTGGCGTACGCTGTCCCGGTCGCGAATATCCCCGGCGATGACCTCCATCTCGTCCCGCAGGTCGGAGTGATCCAGCCAGCCCCACGTCCCCAGGGCATTGTAATGGACCAGGGCGCGGACATGCGCGCCAAGCTCCACCAGTCGCTCACTGAGGTGGCTGGCGATAAACCCGCCCGCCCCCGTAACCAGTACCCGCCTGCCGCTCCAGTCCAAACTACATCCCCCTTGTTGCCCGTGCGCCGTCCCTACAACCCGGCAGCCTTGGCCTGCTCCCACAGGGCATCCATCTCTTGCAGCGACATCTCCGCAAGCGAGCGCCCGGCTTCTTCCGCTGCCTGCTCGATATAGCGAAAACGACGGTAAAAGCGCAGGTTGGCCTCGCGCAGGGCTGTCTCCGGCTCCACGCCCATCCAGCGAATCCAGTTGACCAGGGCAAAGAGCAGATCGCCGATCTCCCTGCGGCGGGCCTCCGGGTCTTCTGCCGTCTGAATCTCAGCAATTTCCTCCCCGATCTTCTCAACCACCGGCTCGATGTGATCCCAGTCAAATCCGACGCGGGCCGCGCGCTCCTGGTAGCCATAGGCCTGGGCCAGGGCAGGCAACGCCCTGGAAACGCCATCCAGCAGAGAGGCCTTCTGCTGTCCGTTGTCGCGGCGTTCCTGCTTCTTGATGGCTTCCCAATTGCGGATCACGTCCGCAGCACCGCTGACCGCCGTATCGCCCCACACGTGAGGATGGCGGTGGATGAGCTTATGGTTGATATGCTCGATCACGTCGGCCATCCGGAACTCGCCCTCATCGATGGCAACCTGGCAGTGGAACACCACCTGCAACAGCAGGTCGCCCAACTCCTCCCGCAGGGCGTCCACGTTTCCGGTATCCAACGCTTCCAGCACTTCATACGCTTCTTCAAGCAGATACGGGCGCAGTGACTCATGGGTTTGCTCGCGATCCCAGGGGCAGCCATCCGGTGCGCGCAGGTGGGCCATGGTGTCCTGCAAGCTCTCAAAGCTGCCCAGACGGGAGACAGGGGGTACATACAGCGCGGTGAGGTGGGAAATCTGCCCGCTGCGGTCCAGGGCGTAGAGGGGCAGCATTTCAAGATGAGCGTCGTCAGTCCCCGCCCCGTGTACGAGCGTGATCGGGTGCTCCTCAGGATACTGGTTCATCAGGGTGAGCTTGAGATCACTGGCAACGGCTTGACTGTAGACCTGCGCCAGCAGTGCGGGGGCGTCTGGGTTCAGGGGAGGATGGTGCATGCGGGCCACTGCCAGCGCATCCCAGATTTGCAGGCCGTCGGCGGCATCAAGGCCCAGCAGTGTCAACGTCGGTTCGATGAAGCTCAGCCCCTCAACGATGCGCAGGGGAATGCCCTGCTCTCCGGCCAGCGCCAGGATGCGCGTGACCGTGGCCTCCGCCACCAGGGGATGCCCCGGCACGGCGTAGAGCACATCCTCGCCCTGCGCTGCCAGGGCAAGGACCTCCCGCGCAATTTCTTCATAGAGCGCCTCAAAGTCGGTGGCCTGCTCGTAGTGATCATCCAGGCTGCGATAGTGCGGCCCTTTGGGCAGCCCAGGCACGGTTGGATGCCGGGCGGTCCGCAGGATTACGGTAGAGGCGTGCTGCAGCGCCTTCCAGGCTTCCAGGGTCAGCAGGTCCGGGCTACCGGGGCCGAGTCCCACAATGGTGATAGGCATGGTTCTGTGCTCTTATGTGGTCAGCCAGTCTCTAAAGAGGGGATTATACCGGAGAATCACCGCCAGGGTGGGGAAGGCCACAGGATTCGTTAAGTTGTTCAGGAAAAAAAAAGAGGGCAGGGAAGAGGTAGAGAATAAGGAAGAGCGGAGATAGGGCGTGGAGAAAGCGAGGGCCTGCGGCTTGGCACTGACCTACTCTCCCACTCCGTGACCGGAGCAGTACCATCGGCGCTGGTGGGCTTAACGACCGGGTTCGGGATGGGACCGGGTGTACCCCCACCGCGAGGAGCACCAAGCCACAGGCCAGTTGGGCACGATAAGCGAAACAAGTGAACAGGGGGAGAGAACGTCAACTTCTCCGTATCACGGGGCAAAGCCGCTCGACCATTAGTACCGGTACGCTGAACGTGTTGCCACGCTTACACGTCCGGCCTATCGAGCTGGTGGTCTACCAGCGGTCTTACCTCCCCGCAGGGAGAGGGGAGACTCATCTTGGGGCGAGTTTCCCGCTTAGATGCTTTCAGCGGTTATCTCCACCAGAGGTCGCTACTCAGCGCTGCGGCGGGCGCCACAACTGACACACGAGCGCTCTGTCCACCCCGGTCCTCTCGTACTAGGGGCAGGCCCCCGCAATCTCCCTACGCCCACAGCGGATAGAGACCGACCTGTCTCACGACGGTCTGAACCCAGCTCACGTACCGCTTTAATGGGCGAACAGCCCAACCCTTGGGACCTTGTCCAGCCCCAGGATGCGATGAGCCGACATCGAGGTGCCGAGCCTTGCCGTCGATGTGAACTCTTGGGCAAGACCAGCCTGTTATCCCCGGGGTAGCTTTTATCCGGTAAGCCACGGCCCTTCCACACGGCACCGTGGGATCACTAAGCCCGACTTTCGTCTCTGCGCGGCGTGTCGGCCTGGCAGTCAAGCTGGCTTGTGCCTTTACACGCAACGGCTGGTTTCCATTCAGCCTGAGCCAACCTTTGGGCGCCTCCGTTACCTTTTGGGAGGCGACCGCCCCAGTCAAACTGCCCACCTGCCACGGTCCCCGCCCCGGCTCACGGGTACGGGTTAGGGTCAAGGCATCACCAGGCTGGTATCTCAAGGGCGGCTCCACCGACGCTGGCGCGCCAGCTTCTCAGCCTCCCAGCTATCCTGCACAGGCAATACCCTAACGCAATAGCAAGCTGCAGTAAAGCTCCACGGGGTCTTTTTGTCCTGCTGCGGGTAACGCGCATCTTCACGCGTACTTCAATTTCGCCGGGTCCCTCGTTGAGACAGTGCCCCACTCGTTACGCCATTCGTGCGGGTCGGAACTTACCCGACAAGGAATTTCGCTACCTTAGGACCGTTATAGTTACGGCCGCCGTTCACCGGGGCTTCGGTTCGGCGCTTCGCCTTACGGCTAACCCCTCCCCTTAACCTTCCGGCACTGGGCAGGCGTCAGCCCCTATACTTCCGCTTGCGCGTTAGCAGAGACCTGTGCTTTTGTTAAACAGTCGGCAGGGCCTCTTCTCTGCGGCCCGGCTCGCGCCGGGCGTCCCTTCTCCCAAAGTTACGGGACCATTTTGCCTAGTTCCTTAACGAGGGTTCCCCCGTTCGCCTTGGTATGCTCTACCCGTCTACCAGTGTCGGTTTGCGGTACGGACGCTGCGCTTCTACACAGCCACGGCTTTTCTCGGCGGCAGGACTCACCCACTTCTGGCCCGGAGGCCCGGCATCACGGGCATTACCCGCTTGCCACCTGAATCCACTAACAGGCTGGGCTATCCCCCCGCGTCCCCGCGCTGCTCCACACAGCGGGGCCGGAATATTAACCGGCTGTCCATCACCTACGCCTTGCGGCCTCGGCTAAGGCCCGCCTGACCCGACGCGGACTGACCTTCCGTCGGAAACCTGAGACGTTCGGCGAATGCGGTTCTCACGCATTTCTCGCTACTCATGCCAGCATTCTCACTTCTGGCCCCTCCAGCCGTCCTTACGGTCGACCTTCATCGCAGCCAGAACGCTCCCCTACTCCTGCCACCAAGGTGACAGGCCCAGGCTTCGGTGGGGTGCTTGAGCCCCGTTACATTATCCGCGCAAGCGCGTTTGACCAGTGAGCTATTACGCACTCTTTAAAGGGTGGCTGCTTCTAAGCCAACCTCCTGGCTGTCTCAACACGCTCACTTCGTTTCCCACTTAGCACCCACTGGAGGACCTTAGCCGAGGGTCTGGGCTCTTTCCCTTTCGACGACGAAACTCATCTCCCGCCGTCCAACTGCCGCGCTCTGAGTCGTGGCATTCGGAGTTTGGTTAGGTTTGGTAACCTCGCGGCCCCTAGCCCATCCAGTGCTCTACCTCCACGACTGACCACGCGACGCTAGCCCTAAAGCTATTTCGGGGAGAACAAGCTATCTCCGGGTTCGTTTGGCATATCACCCCTACCCACAGCTCATCCCTCAACTTTGCAACGTTGAAAGGTTCGGGCCTCCACGAAGGATTAGCTTCGCTTCACCCTGGCCATGGGTAGCTCACCCGGTTTCGTGTCTAATCCCTGCGACCCGGACCCTCAGGCCCACGCCCGCTTCAGACTCGCTTTCGCTGCGCCTCCGGGTGTCCCTCCCTTAGGCTCGCCACAGAGATTAACTCGCTGGCTCATTCTCCAAAAGGCACGCCATCAGGCCCTTATGGCCCTCTGACCGCTTGTAGGCACACGGTTTCAGGTTCTCTTGCACTCCCCTCGCCGGGGTTCTTTTCACCTTTCCCTCACGGTACTGGTTCACTATCGGTCGCCAAGGGTATTTAGCCTTGGAGGGTGGACCCCCCTGCTTCCCACAGGATTAGCGTGCCCCGTGGTACTCAGGAACTCCGGCCAGGCCTGTCGCGCTTTCGCCTACGGGACTCTCACCCCCTCTGGTGCGGCTTTCCAGCACGCTTCGGCTAGCCCTCCAGACCCTCCCGCCGGGTCCTCCAACCCCGCCGGACCGCAGTCCGCCGGTTTGGGCTGCTCCGCTTTCGCTCGCCACTACTCGCGGAATCCTCTCTCTTCCTCCGGGTACTAAGATGTTTCAGTTCCCCGGGTTCCCCTCCCCTGCCTATGGGTTCGGCAGAGGATGCGTGGGCTTGCCCCCACGCGGGTTTCCCCATTCGGGTATCCCCGGCTCAACGGTTGCACACACCTCGCCGAGGCTTTTCGCAGTGTACCACGCCCTTCTTCGGCCCTTGACGCCAAGGCATCCACCGTATGCCCTTAGTAGCTTTGCCCTGCGTGTGATACGGAGAAATTGAAGTTCTCTTCCTATTCACTTGTTAAGGTGCCCCGGGTCCGTGACCCGCCGCTGCGGTGCACTCCCGTCCACCCCAGCCGCCGACCACCAACCCCCTTCACGACAACAGCCCGACATAACGCCGGGCTGTCTACCTCCATACCCTTACGTTATGCGCAATCGCTGTGTCAGGTGATTGTGCTTGTGTTTGTCAAGAATTCGCTTCTCCCTCAACAGGTATTTTATAGTCTAGCGCAGGCAGGGGAAAGTGTCAAGGTCGTTTTGGGCAAAAAACCAGCGAAGCAGAACCCCTCTC
>FWPU01011164.1_pt1 | contig 12774 bp, 21 predicted proteins | sample 2228361 | NCBI WGS metagenome assembly FWPU01 (sample SAMEA103939777, study PRJEB20133) | metagenome | reverse complement strand
AGGAGATATCTGGAGATGGGCTTACTGGAGGCGCATGAGAAGGTCCAAGTCGGTGCCTCTCAATTTACAAAACTTTCGCGACGTTGACTCATGCCCTTAAGGGCTTTAGGTGAGAAACTGTCTCCCCAATGATGGAAGATTACTTCAACTCTTCGCTTATCCGAGCGCCGATAATAAAAACGATGGCTTCCCACTTGGCGGATTTGTTCAAATCCATCTCTGGCAAGCGCATGAACCATCTTCCACGCTGTGATATTTTTCACCGAGGGCGGGAGCTTCATACAGTGACGGTGACCCAAGGCTCGGAAGAGACTTGCACTTCATCTTCAGGTTCGGTAGGGATCGGTTCACCTAACTGCATAAGGGCTTCGAGGTAACACTGGACGGCTTCTTGAATATTTTTCATCACTTCGCTTTTGGTATAAGCCCAAGTGCGACAGCCCTTGAGGGCGGGGACATAAGCGTGATAGGCCATCGTTCCATCCTCGAAGGGGTCTTCTTCTATCACGACGCGAAAGGTGTAAGACTTCATTTCACGCTGTCTCTCCCGAACAAGAGCAGACTTGAGCTTTGGCATACATTTTAGAATAGCATAAGGGGGTTAAGATGTCAAGCTTGCGAATCCGGACCTTAATAATCCCGGCGCGAGAAGCGAGAAATCCCCAGGGCGAGCATGGCTACCCCAAAGAGTGCTGATGTCCAGAGAGGAAAGCCGAGGCTCGATGCTTTTAGCCCTACATCTCTCAGCATCTCCTCCGCACCGATCAGTTGCGTTGTGATGAGCTCCAGATCGCTGGTCTTGGGCAAAATATAATAAATGACATCAGCAATATTCCCAAGCGTAGGCGAAAGCGCTCGCAAAGCATCGCGAAAGTAGGTGAACTCCGCCAGGCCCCAAATAACTAGAGTGGCGACGAGAGAGAGGCCTGTGCCATCAGTCAAGATTGCCATGAGTGCCGCGAAGCTGTAAAACACTCCAAATAAAAACACAACGACGAGCCCCGCCCAGATCAGCCCGAAATCCGCAATGCCCGTCTTGAGCCAAAGCAGAAACAATAAACCCAGACAAAAGAGCATCGTGGTGGCAAGCACCAGAAGCAGGCCGCCCGAATAACGGGCAAGATAGAGTTCCCAACGCGCGATGGGCTTCGATAATAAAAGATCAATGCGGCCCTTGGCGAGCATGCCCGAAAAGAGCCCTGTAGTGATAAATAACCCCAAAAAAATGCCCCACGGGTTCAACAGACTCAAAGCGCCCACTTCAATAACTTTCGCAAAATCCGTCTTCGGGACAACTGCCCCTTGCAGCTCGATCCCAAAAAGCGAAACCGTGATCATATCGGCTTGATCTTCGACTTCGCGCACACTCACCCCAAAAGCGAAGAGCAGAAGCAAAATTAAAACAATAATAGCCAGCGCAATCGAAGTCCTCCGAGCCCAGGACTCACGCCAGCTGTCTTCAATGATCGCCCAAAAAGCCAACGCTCTCATAATTGAGTCGCACGAATCAGCTCCACAAACACATCTTCTAAGCTTTTCTCTTGGGTCAGCTCTTCAACGGTGCCCTCTTTGATGAGCTGGCCTCTGTGAAGGATCGCCACGCGATCACAAATTCTCTCAATCTCCGTGAGCACATGTGAACTGATAAACACGGTAGTTCCCTCGTTTTTGAGCTTCAGCAGCAGGTCTTTAACATCCTTGCGCCCCAAGGGATCTAGATTGGCCGTGGGCTCGTCTAAAATTAAAAGCTTGGGCTTGTGGATCAGAGCTTGAGCCAACGCCAACCGCTGGCGCATCCCCTTCGAGTACTCCCTGACTTTAGAATCTCGTCGTTCTTCGACCCCCGAAAGCTTCAAGAGCTCATTGATTTGGGATCGGTCTCTTAGGCCATAAAGTTTGGCAAAGAAATCCAACACGCGCCAAGCTTTTAAATATTCGGGCAGTTGATGATCTTCGGGGAGATACCCCACGAATTGGCGAGCCTCCGCACGACGGCTGTCGATGCCGAAGAGCGAAGCTTTTCCGTGATCAGCAAACGCGATGTCTAAAAGAATCTTAATTAACGTTGTCTTCCCGGCACCGTTTGGGCCTAAAAGCCCGAAGATCTCACCCTCTTTGACAGTGAGACTCACTCCCTTGAGCGCCTCGATGCCGTTGCGTCGAAAAAGCCCTCGATACGTTTTATGAAGCTCGACGACTTCAATTGCGTTCACGGAATTTTTGCGTGTTAACGTGTCAACTTGAAACGTGCGAACGGTTATTCTACAAGCGTGAGGCGAGCTCTCTCTGCCCCATCTCCCAAACGAGGTGGCAACTTCAACACGCGCGTGTAGCCGCCGCCTCTAGCGTTGAATTTAGGGGCGATCTCGGCGAAGAGCTTTTCGACAATCCCTTTATCTTGCAAGGTGCTAAACACCAGTCGGCGCGCGGCTGTATTGCCTCGCTTGGCGACCGTGATCAGTCGCTCCGCTAAGCGCGCGCTCTCCTTGGCTTTTGCCACTGTGGTATCCACCTTGCCGTGCTCGAATAAATCTTTTACTAAGTTCACAAGCATCAGCCTGCGGTGGGCCGCCGGGCGACTGAGCTTTCTGAACTTCTTCTTGTGATACATGATTGACATGCGCTTGTTAAGCGCTCTTCCGGCCCCGCTTCAAGGCCAGCGGATACCCCAGCTGCTCGGAGAGTTCTTCTAATCGTTTCTTGACTTTATCCAGGCTCTTCTTGCCGAATTTGTGGATGTCCATGATCTCCTCCTCCGTCTTCTGCAGCAAGTCCTTGAGGGTTGTAATTCCTCTCTCGCTGAGTAAGTTAACGGCCCGCGTGTCGAAGTCGAGCCCCTCTAAGCTTAAAAGCAGTTCTTTAGGCTCTCGCGTGGTTTCAGCTCCGAAGGGATGGGCCGCGAATTCGCTGAAGAGCTGGAAATGCTCAACTAGAAGTTGTGAAGCCTTGCTGATGGCCTCCTCCGGCCTGATGCTGCCGTTGGTCTCCAACTCTAAAATCAAACGATCATAGTCCGTGCGCTCACCCACTCGGGTTTCTTCAACCTTGACGTTCACCCGCTTGACGGGTGAAAAATCCGAATCGATGGAGATGAGCTCCAAAGGACTGTCTTCTTTCTTGTTTCTCTCCGCCGGCCGGTAGCCTGTGCCCGGCTCCACCTCTAATTCTATGGCTAATTTGCCTTCTTTGCCCAGGGTGGCAATATGCAGGTCTTTATTGATGATTTGGACTCCCGTCGGGGTTTCGATGTCAGAGGCTTTGACTTCTCTAGGCCCCTTGGCTTCTAAAGACAAGTGCTTCTCTCCCTCTTCCTCCAGTCGTATAGCCAGTTCTTTAATGTTTAAAATGATATCTAAAATGCTCTCTTTGACACCCTTGATGGTGTCGTATTCGTGATAGTGCCCATCGAAGCGCACCCGGGTGACGGCTGCTCCGGGAATACTCGAAAGCAGCACGCGGCGCAGGGCGTTGCCTACCGTTACCCCAAAACCCCGCTCCAAGGGCTCTACCATGATCTTCCCGTAAGTATCAGAAAGCTCTACAATCTGAATCTTCGGCTTATCTTTCTCTGCCATCCTCTCTCACCTTTTTAGCGAGAGTAGAACTCCACGATGAGATGTGTCTGCAAGGCCTGCTCAGCTTCCTCTTCCACACGCGGCTTATCTAAGACCTTGATTTGGGCATCCTCGCGTGTGAGCCAGCTCGGCATAGGCTTTTCTCGATTTGCATCTATCATCGCTTTAATCCCCGGCTTCCCCAAAGAAGCCTCTTTGAGGTTAATCACGTCGCCGGGGCGCACCAGATACGATGGGATGTTCACGCTCCGGTCGTTCACCACAAAGTGGCCGTGGGTCACGAGCTGACGCGCCTGATCGCGCGAGGCCGCAAATCCCCCGCGATAGATCACATTATCGAGCCGACGTTCTAACATCTCTAATAAAAACAAGCCCGTGATGCCCTTCTTGCGCTTGGCGCGCTCCACATAGCGCTTGAATTGCTCCTCTCGAATACCGTAAATTCTTTTGGCTTTCTGCTTCTCACGCAACTGCATACTGTACAAAGAGGCTTTGCTCCAGCTGCGATTCATCCCAGGAGGATAAGGCCGCTTCTCCACGGGACACTTTTCCGTAAAGCACTTCGCGCCCTTCAGAAAGAGTTTTACACCTTCGCGCCGACACAGTCTACATTTTGGCCCCGTATACCTGCCCATCTTCTGCTAATCCTCCTCAACTAACTATGCGACACCGGTGTGACGTTCTTGATCTCCTCGATTCGAATCCCGGCGCCTTTGAGCGTCTGGGTGACCGAGTGTCTGCCCGGCCCCGCGCCGTTGATCGTAATAATGACGGATTTGATCCCGAATTCCCTCATCTTGCCGATCAAGCGATCGGCGGCCACTTGAGCCGCATAAGGCGTTCCCTTGCGCGAGCCCTTGAAGCCCACACAGCCGGGGCTCTGCCAAGCCAACACTTCCCCTGTCAGATCCGCCAACGTAATGATCGTGTTATTGAACGTCGCATGAATATGCACTCTCGCCCGTTCGAGCTTCTTCGCCATATTGATAAGCGCTTATAAGCGCTAACGCTTCTTTCCTCCGGCCTTCGAGGGCCTAGGGCCCTTCCAAGTGCGCGCATTGGAACGGGTTCTTTGCCCGCGCACCGGAAGCCCCACTGTGTGTCGAATCCCACGATAGCTCTTAATGTCTTTCAAGCGCTGAATGTTCTCCCTGACCCTGCGGCGCAGATCACCCTCGACCAGATATTTCCCTTCGATCTCCCTTCGCAGGGCAGTGACCTCTTGCTCGGTCAGCTGCTGCACCCGCGTATTGGGGTTGACGCCAGCGGCCATTAAAATTCTATTCGATAGAGGCCGCCCAATGCCATAAATATATGTCAAAGCGATCTCAACCCGCTTATTTGCTGGTAGATCCACTCCTGCGATTCTCGCCATATGTTCACTCCTTTGGCTTTTGGCCTTGGGCTATTGGCTTTTAGCTGATAGCCAATAGCCAGAATCAGCCCTGCCGCTGCTTGTGCTTGGGGTTCTTGCAGATCACCATCAAGCGCCCGCCCCGTCGCACCAATTTGCAGCTATCACAGATCTTCCTCACGGAGCTTCGAACTTTCATGCCACTCTATTCGCTTTCTGTCATTTCAGCCATCGCGGTAGACGATACGACCGTGCTGAAGGTCATAGGCGGAGAACTCCACCGTCACCCGATCGCCCGGCAGGATTCGAATATAGTTCTTGCGAATTCTGCCGGAGATGTGACACAGCACTTCGGTGCCGTCGTCCAACTTCACCTTGAACAACGAGCCTGGGAAGACCTCTAAGACTTCTCCCTTTCTCTTAATAAACTCGCCCTTAGCGATAGAACCTCCCTCTTTAAAAAATCCCGTTTGCGAGGGTTTCTGGTCCACGCTCAGTCACGACCACCATCGCTTCGAAATGGGCGGCCAGACCCCCGTTGGGGGTCACTACCGTCCAGCCATCAGCGGTGACGACCTCTTCGCCCTTATCCCCATTAAAGACCATCGGCTCGATAGCTAGAACCATGCCCGGTTTCAAAAGGGCACCTCGGCCAGGGGGGCCGTAGTTGGGGATTTGGGGTTCCTCGTGCATCTTTCTCCCGACGCCGTGTCCAACGAATCTCTTGACGACGGAGAATCCTTGAGCCTCCACATAAGAGCCTATGGCGTGCGAGATGTCCGACACGCGATTGCCGGGCTGTACGGCGGCTATGCCGCGCCGAAGCGCTTCTTTGGCCACGTCGAGCAGTTTTTCTGCCGCGTCATTGTTCGACTGTTTGAAGGTTCGACTGCTTGACGGTTCTATGGTGACCGTCGTAGCCAGATCCGCATAAAAGCCGTTCCGCTTGATCCCCGCGTCGATGCTGAGCAGATCGCCCGCCTTTAAAATCCTCTTTGGGCTGGGGATGCCGTGCACGATTTCATGATTGATCGAAGTACATATCGAAGCGGGGAACGGATAGGGCCCCCGACCTTGATAACCCTTGAAGGCCGATTCCGCCTCAAACTCGCGCATCAGCTCCTCCGCCCAATCATTCAGCTGCCGGGTTGAGATCCCCGGCCTCGCACGGCCGGTTAACTCCCGCAAGATAGTCATTAAAATCTGACAGTTCTCTCGAATGATCTCTAATTCGCTTTCCGTCTTCAGCTCGATCATGTTAATATGCGCTTAGAAGCGCCAGAATCTCTTCAAAAACCGCTTCAATGGCTCGACTCCCGTCGATCTCTCTCAATATACTCTTCTTTCGATAAAACTCGACCACCGGAGCGCTTTCTTGTTGATACACGTCGTATCTTCGGGCGATCACGTCAGGGCGATCGTCCGAGCGCTCGCTGAGCCCACCGCCGCAGCTGTCACAAATTGAATCGTTCTTGGGCGGCTCCGAGCGCAGATTGTAGTTTCGGCCGCAGCGTTGACATACCCGCCGCGCACTTAATCTCTCAATGAGCTCATCCCGACTCAGCTCGATATTCAAAGCCAGATCAATCTTGAGCCCTTCGAGCGCTTGAGCTTGTTTGAGCGTGCGCGGGAAGCCGTCGAGCACAAAGCCATTCTGCTTCGCCAGCTTACCTTTAACTATATCTATTATAACATCATCGGGCACCAGTTCGCCACCGTCCATGTAGCGCTTAGCGTGTAATCCCAAAGGCGTAGCGTGTTTCACTTCCTCTCTTAGAATATCCCCCGTCGCAATATGCGGGATATTGAGCTTTTTAGCGAGGAGCGCGGCTTGAGTGCCCTTGCCTGCTCCAGGCGGTCCCAAAATAATTATTCTACGAGCGCTCATGCTGCTCGGCGTCTTCCCAAGGCACCTCCCGCTTTGGTGATGAAGCTCTCGTAGTACCTCTCGAGCATATGGGCTTCGATCTGCTTGACGGTGTCTACGCCTACGCCTACGACAATCAAAATAGAGGTGCCTCCCAAGGCGAAGGCCAGCGATAAACTTGGATTATTGATGATGGCAACGAGGAGATAAGGCAAAAGCGAGATCGCGACTAAAAAGAGCGCGCCGATGAGAAGCAATCGCGCGAGAATCTTTTCGATGTAATCCGTGGTGGGTCTTCCCGGACGAATGCCGGGAATGAAGCCGCCCCACTTGCGCAAGTTTTCAGCTAAATCCCTTGGGTCAAATACAATAGCGCTGTAAAAATACGTGAAGAAGATGATTAATAAAGCATAGAGCGTGAGATAGATCGCGCCGCCTCTTTGAAGATCTTGCACCAACCACGAACTCAGCCAGGCGGGTGGGGATTCCGTCGATTGCAGGAACTGGAAGAGCGTGCCCGGCACGGCCAGAATCGCAGCCGCGAAGATGATGGGGATCACCCCACCTTGATTCACGCCGATGGGAATAAACGTATGATGCCCGCCGTAGACGCGCCCCTGCACGATGCGCCTGGCGTATTGAATGTCTACGCGCCTTGCCCCCAGCTGAATAATTACCACACCCGCCACAACGATCACGAAGACGGCTAATAACGGAAGCACCCAGAGCGGATTCACCGTGCCCGCATTGATCAAAGTGATAAAGTCTGTCACATATCTGGGATAGTCGGCGATGATCCCCGCCATGATGATCATGGAGATACCCCGGCCAATGCCGTTCTCTGTGATTCTTTCGCCCAGCCACATTAAAAACATGGTGCCGGTGGTCAAGGTGAGCACCGAGAGCAAGATGAACGAGGCCGTCAGCGGTGCCATGCCCCCTTGTGCGATGAGCCAACTGGTCGTGAACGCCTCGATCACAGCCAAAAGCACGGTGCCGTAACGGGTGTATCTGTTGATGACTTTGCGCCCTTCTTCGCCTTGCTTCTGCAGCTCCTTGAGTTTGGGCACGACGGCCGTCAAGAGACTCAAAATAATGGAGGCATTGATGTACGGAATGACTCCCATGGCAAAAAGTGAGAAGCGCTCGAGCGCACCCCCGGTGAACATGTTCAAGAACTGAAGGGCTCCGCCGCCTAAAAAGCCTCTAATAAATTCTTGCACCGCCGCGGAATCCACGCCGGGCACGGGGATCCAAGCGCCGATTCTGAACACGATAATAGCCCCCAGGGTGAAGAGCGCCCGCTTGCGGACTTCGGGGATGTTAAACGCCTTGAGAACGCTTTCTAACATCTTTTATGCCCCCTTAGGTGGGCTTGGCCGATGGATACCTTCTCTGCTGCTTGTCGAGTGAGATAGCCGTTCCCCCGGCCTCGGCAATCTTCATTAACGCCTTCTTGCTGAACCGATGCGCTTGGATGGTGAGTTTGAGCTTCAGGCGCCCCTTGCCTAAGATCTTCACGCCGCCTTTGATCTCTTTAATGAGCCCACGCTCGATGAGATTCTGCGGGGTGACTTCCTCGCCGTCTTTGTATTTCTCATTGAGCGTATCGAGGTTGACATAAGCATATTCGCGGCGCATGGGATTGTTGAAGCCGCGCTTGGGGATTCTCTTCCAGAGGGGCGTCTGCCCGCCCTCAAAGCCGGGGACTATTCTATAACCTGAGCGGGCAGTCTGACCCTTGCCGCCCCGGCCAGAATAGGTGCCGTGACCCGAACCGTCACCTCGGCCCACACGCTTTCTCTGTTTTTTGCCTCCCTCAGCGGGCTTAAGCTCTTCAAGTCTCATTCCAAAATTTCCTCCATCTTCTTGTCTCTGAGCTGCGCGATCTCTTGAGGTGTGCGCAGTTTCTTCAAACCTTCGAAAGTGGCTTTGGCTAATGTCAGCGGATTGGTAGACCCCAGCGCCTTGGTTAATATGTCTTTAATGCCTGCGAGGCGGCAGATGGCGCCTACGGTGCGACCCGCGATGATGCCCGTGCCGGGATAAGCGGGCTTTAAAATGATTTTAGAAGCTTTAAACTCCCCGATCACTGGATGGGGTATGGTGCCATTGAGTATTGGGATTTGAATCATATGGCGCTGCGCGTCTCTAATTGCTTGCTGGATCGCTTGTGGGATCTCGCGGGTGTTCCCCTTACCAAGCCCCACCTTTCCAGCCTTGTCCCCTACGACCACGGTAGCCCGGAAGCTTAGGTTCTTAGCGCCCTTGGTGACCTTGGCCACCCGGCGAAGATCGATCATCTCGTTCCCAAGCTCTTGCTCCTCTGCTCTCTGTGTGCTTCTTCGCTCTGTCATCTGTCGTAAGGCTCCTTCCATGACATCATACTAACTTTAAAAGACGAGCCCCGCTTCACGGCTGCTCTCGGCCAATGCCTTTATAACCCCGTGATAGGGGTACCCGCTGCGATCGAAGACGACTCGTTTTATGCCTTTCTCTAAGGCCCGTTGAGCGATGAGTTTGCCCAAAAGCTTTGCGGAATTCGCGTTACACCCCTTGGCAGCCCCATTGAGTTGCTTGTCCAGAGTGGACGCAGAGATGAGTGTGCGCCCCGCGGTGTCGTCAACGAGCTGAGCATAGATATGCCTCAAGCTCTTGTACACGCACAGCCTTGGCCTCTCTGAAGTACCAAAGAGCTTACGACGGATTCTTCGGTGTCTCTGCTTTCGGAGTTCTTTCCGACTCGGCTTCTTCAGCATATTGAATATTTATGCGGTCTTTTCAGCCGCCCCGGCCAGCTTGCCCTCTTTGTAAGTGATGTGCTCGTCCTTGTAGCGAATCCCGGTGCCTGTGTAGGGTTCTACTTTCTTTAGGGCTCGAATCTGGGCCGCCACTTGGCCGACGAGTTGTTTGTCCGCTCCTTTAATCACCAAGGGGATCATATCTATACTGTGCCCTTTTACGGTTATGGAGCCTTTCTCGCCCACCTCGATCGTGATGCCCTCTGGCACCGTGAATTTTATGGGCTGACTGAACCCCAATCGCAAATTCAATTCTTTGCCCGATAGATTCGCCCGATAGCCCAGCCCCACGACCTGCAGCGTCTTCGAGTACGGCTCCTGCACGCCTTTAATCATATTGGCAATCAGGCTTCTATAGAGTCCGTGCCGCGCCTTGTGCTCCTTCTCGTCTCCTTTGCGGCCCACCTGAATCGAGCCATCTTCCAAAGCGAGGGTGACATATTCGGGCTCATAGCGCTGCACGAGTTTTCCCATTTTGCCCTCAACCGTGATCGTGTCTTGAGCGATATTCACCCTCACGCCTTCGGGTATCTTGATCGGCAACTTGCCTATTCGAGACATATTGATCTGAGCTTATAAGCTCACCAGACGTTGCAGATGACTTCTCCGCCGATGTGGCGCTTGCGCGCCTCTTTGCCGGTCATCACGCCTTGAGGAGTGCTCAAGATCGTGGTGCCCAAGCCGTTTAAGACCTTGGGGATTTGATCCACCCCCACGTAGATGCGTCGGCCGGGCTTAGACACTCGTTCCAGCCCTGAGATGACGCGCTCTTTGCCCCGCTTCCCTTTGTATTTCAGGCCGATCCTAAGAAATGCCTTGCCGTCCTGCTCGAGTACCTCGTAATGAGAAATATAACCCTCATCAGCTAAGATGCGAACGATCTCTTGCTTGAGTTTGGAGCTTGGGATCACCACCTCTTTATGGTAGCGCTCGTTGGCATTTCGGATCATCGTGAGCATGTCTGCAATGGGGTCCATACTACCAGCTCGCTTTCATCACGCCTGGAATCTCGCCGCGATGGGCCAATTCCCTAAAGCAGAGTCTACAGATCCCAAAATCCCGGATAAAGCCTCCAGGGCGGCCGCAGATCTGACAACGATTATGCTTGCGCACCTTGAACTTGGGTCTCCTGCTCTTCTCAATCAACGCCTTTCTGGCCATATTTGATTTGTGCTTAAAGGCGCTAATCTTTAAAAGGCAATCCCAAACTTTTCAGTAAATAATAGCCCTCGCGATCGGTTTTTGCGGTCGTGACAATCGTGATGTCCATGCCTTGTACCTTTGCAACCTCATCGTACTTGATCTCTGGAAAGACGAGCTGCTCCTCGATGCCCATCGAAAAATTGCCCCGGCCGTCAAAAGAATCTGAAGAGACGCCTCGAAAGTCCCGAATGGCCGGCAGCACCACATTGAAAAATTTCTCCAAAAACGCATAAGCGCGCGAGCCGCGTAGCGTCACTTTCACGCCCACGGGATCGCCCTTGCTGATCCCGAAATCCGAGATGCTCTTCTTGGCTCTTGTGACTATGGGCTTCTGGCCGGTGATTTTAGCCAGATCCTTCACACAGCCCTCGACGACTTTGGGGTTCTCGTGGTCCTTGCCCACGCCAATATTTATAACGACCTTCTCGATCTTGGGCACCTGCATCACGTTCTTGTAATTCAGCTCCTGCATCAGCTTGGGCACGATCTCTGTTCTATATCTCTCCTGCAGCATACTTATTCGTTAAATGATATGCGCTTACGTCCGTCGGCGAAGCCGACATGAGCGCTAATCGAACGTTGCTCCGCATTGCTTGCACACCCTTAATTTCTCGTTATCTGTGATCTTGAAGCCCACGCGCGTGGGGCGGTCGCACTCCGGGCAGACCAGAAGCACGTTCGAGATGTCAATAGGGCCCTCGCGCTCGATGATGCCGCCCTCGCGTTGGCGGGCCGTGGGGCGCTGGTGCCTTGTCTGCATGTTCACACCCTTGACTATTATTTTATTCTCTTCAGGCAAAACTTTCAAGACCTCGCCTTCTTTGCCACGGTCATTGCCGGCGATCACCTTTACAATATCCTCTTTGCGGATCTTCATCATCGCTCATCACTCTCACCATTTAGAGCACTTCAGGAGCCAGCGATAAGATGCGCAGCATGTTCTTCTGGCGGAGCTCTCGGGGCACAGGGCCAAAGATGCGCGTGCCGATGGGCTCCATCTGGGGGTTCACCAGCACCACCGCGTTGTCGTCAAACCGAATAGAGCTTCCGTCCTCCCGGCGAAAATGATCTCTTGTTCGGATAATTACGCCCTTGACCACAGCCCCTTTGGCAATCTCGCTGGTGGGCAGCCTCTTCTGAACTGAGCCGACTATGATATCGCCGATCCGGCCGCCTTGGGCGTCGGGGCGTCCCAATACGTTAATGCAGCGAATCTCTTTGACTCCCGAGTTGTCAGCTACCTTCAGTATAGACCTCACTTGAATCATGGCGTTTTCCCTTGAGGCTGGGCGCGCTCGATGATTTCTATCAGCCGCCAGCGCTTGAGTTTGCTCAGCGGCCTGGTTTCTATAATCCTCACCAAATCACCCCGTTTGGCCTCTTCTTTCTCGTCGTGGGCGTAAAATTTCGCTCGTTTCTTAATAAATTTCTTATAGCGCGGATGCTGCACCTTCGTCTCGACGAGTACCGTGATCGTCTTGTGCATCTTATCGCTTAACACTTTGCCTATCTTCTCTTTTCGCGGCATGAGCTTTAAGCTCCTTTCATTGCAGCTGGCGCCTTAGCTTGCGCCGCGAGCGCTCGCTCCCGTAAGATCGTCTGAATGCGCGCGATGTCCCTTTTAGTCTGCGTGATCTCTGCCGTATTGTCTTGTTGAGCCGTAGCCACTTGGAAGCGCAGATTAAAAAGCTTGCGAACGAATTCAGCTTCTTTAGCTCTGAGCTCGTCATCCGTCATGTCTCTGAGTTCTGCGGGTTTCACTGTTCTCCTCCCAGCCTCAGCCGCTCTCGTAAGCGCGTTTTAATGGGCAGCTTATGGGAGATGAGCCGATGGAGTTCATCTGCTTTGGCTTTGTCGATGCCCGATAGCTCGAACATAATACGTCCGGGTTTGACGACAGCCACATGGTGGTCGACGTCGCCCTTGCCCTTGCCCATGCGGGTTTCGGCGGGCTTCTTGGTCACAGGCTTATCG
>FWPU01008593.1_pt1 | contig 12775 bp, 10 predicted proteins | sample 2228361 | NCBI WGS metagenome assembly FWPU01 (sample SAMEA103939777, study PRJEB20133) | metagenome | reverse complement strand
TTATCCGCCAATTCCCTTATTAAGGAAGCCTTTCCGGCGTGAAGGGCTTCCTGGGTCATCCTGACGATTCCCTGCGCCGATGCATAGACTTCAAGGCATCCGTGTCCTCCGCACCCACATGGGGGCCCATCAGGCTCTACTACCATATGGCCAAACTCCCCTGCCTTCCCCCTTGTCCCCTTCCAGAGCGCCCCATTAATTATAAGACCTCCGCCTACTCCAGTTCCCAGGGTAATGAAGAGGAAGTTGGCCTCCCCTCGGCCTGCCCCGAGCCACTGTTCCCCCACCGCAGCGGCATTGGCATCATTTTCCAGCACTAGAGGATAGGGGAGGGCTTTCAATATCTTCTCTCTTAAGGGAAAACCATCCCAGTCGGGGAAGTTAGGGGATTTTATTACTATTCCTCCTTCCAAATCAAGGACCCCTGGGACACCAACTCCTAACCCCATAGGGGTTTCTCCTCCCATTTCCCTTTCCAGGTCCTTAACGAGGGCGAGCATATTGGCTATTACCCGTTCCCGCCCACCCTTCACTTCTGTTGGGACCCTGGCCCTGGCCTTGACCTTTCCGGTGGGATCAAGGGCAGCCGCCTTTACGAATGTGCCGCCCAGGTCCATCCCTATCACGTAGGCCATTGGCACCCCCTATTTTTATCTCAGGCTGCCTTCCTCGCCACATGGTACCTGCCCCCCCGCGGGATTACCACAATGCCAGAGGGGTCGCGGTGAAACCTGGAAGCATCCACATCCGGATTAAAGCCTATCTCTTCTCCTTCTTTTATGGTATTCAAGCGGTCAACAATGGCCTTTCTTATTCTGGCTCCCTTTCCTACCTGAGTGAAATCCATGATGATGGATTTTTCCACATAGGTCCCTTCCTCCAGGCGGACCCCCCGCCCTATAACAGACTGCCTCACCTCCGCTCCAAGAAGAACGCTCCCTTCTCCGATGATGGAATCCTCCACCAATCCTCCAAAGATCCTGGCAGGGGGAACGCTGAAGGGATCGGTAATGATAGGCCACCAGGGGTTTTCCAGGTCAAAGCGGGGCTTAGCCCCCAGCAGGTCCATATGGGCGAGCCAGTAAGCCTCAATAGTTCCCACGTCCCGCCAGTACCCCTGCTCCTCATACCTCTGGATCCCGGGAATTTCATTGCTCAGGAAGTCATAGGCATAGACCCTTGCATTCTGGAAGAGGGCAGGGATAATGGTCTTTCCAAAATCGTGAGCGGTGTCCCGCCTGGCGTCCTCCTGCAGGGCTTCAATCAGGACGTCTGTATTAAATATGTAATTCCCCATGGAGGCATAGGCAAGGTCTGGGTTTCGGGGCATGGGCCTTGGCTGCCTGGGTTTTTCCTGAAAGCCTATAATCCGATCGTTCTGGTCGGCCTCGATAATCCCAAAAGACCTTGCTGCCTTTAAAGGGACGGAAAGGGCAGCCACAGTAACATCCGCCCTTTTTTCCACGTGGAAGGCTATCATCTGGTTTATGTCCATACGGTAGATGTGGTCTGCTCCAAAGACGACCACCAGGTCAGGTTCATGGTCAAAAATTAAGTGGATATTCTGGCCCACGGCATCCGCTGTCCCTCTGTACCAGGTCTCTCCCTTCCGCATCTGGGGCGGAACGATGGTGATAAAATGGTCTGCAAAAAGACCTCCTGTCCTCCATCCCCTCCGGAGGTGTTCGATCAGGGACTGAGAGAAGTACTGGACCAGGACGTAGATGGCGAAGATGCGCGAGTTCACCAGGTTGCTCAGGACGAAATCCACGATCCGGTACTTGCCGCCGAAGGGAACTGCTGGCTTGCAGCGGTGCATAGTCAAGGGATAGAGCCGCTCGCCCTTCCCCCCGGCCATGACAATGGCTAGGATTTTGGCCTTTCTCATTTTTTGCCTCCTTTCGAGGAAAGATAAGAGAAAAGAGATAGAGACAGAGAGAGGCTATCTGAAGTCTCTATCTCCGCTCTTTCTCTCTGTCTCTATCTCTAGTATTGCCCTATTCCAGCCCCTGGGCCCGGCCTCTTTAGCAAGGATGGCCCGGGAGAGTCCGGCTAAGGCGGATGGGTCAAATCCTCCTTCGGAATTTGTGAGGAAAATCGGGACGTCCACAGCCTGGAGCATAGGCAGGTCGTTCAGGCTGTCCCCCAATGCCACACTCTTTACCTCAACGAATTGTCCGTTGTCCGTAGTCCGTGGCCCGTAGTCGTCGGGGACGAGCTCCGACGCTACATCTCCTTGACTTCGGACTTCGGACATTGGACTTCGGACTAGGTAGTCTCCTCTCACCTCTTTCCTTTGGTAAATCCTTATAAGGACCTTTACTGCCCGGCCCTTGTCGTGTAGCCCGGTAAGGTGGTAAAAACGGTTCCCGACAGTGAGCCGGAGGCCCCTTTCGAGGACAGCCCTTTCTAGCCTTTCCATATCTATAAGGGATAGGTCTGCCCAAAAGGGCTCACCCCATTCTCGCTGAAGGGCCATGGCTGCCTCGGCCATGGATAAACCAGATAAAGCCACCACCTCCTCTTTTTCCATGTCCGAGAAACCCCGGAGGTCCAGCTCCAGCTCCTCACGGATGTTTCTCAAGGCCTGGACCAGGGAGGGATAAGGGACCCCCAGCTCCAGAATCTCATAAAAGTCGTCTGCCCGCACGGGCAGACCATCCAATTCAGAAATGGGAAAAGGGAAATACCCTTTTGGAATAAATACCGCCCCGCCATTTTCCACGATAAAAGGGTCATGGTTGTCCAGTAGACGGCGGTAGTGTTCTACCTCTGTCCTGGTTTTACTGGAAGACAGGACAAGGGGGATTTCCCTCTCTTTCAGGAGCTTCAGGGCTGGCAGGGCCTCCTCGAAGGAATACGTTCTAGAGTCGAGAAGAGTCCCATCCAGGTCAGTAAAAACTATAAGCTTTTCCACAGTCTTAGCCTTTCTCATCTCTCCTCTCTCATCTCTCTTTAGCCATTGTCCAGGTCAACGGTCTCCTTCAGCATCTTGAAGAAATTGGGCAGGGCCGAGACAACTCGGTTCCAGTTAGGGATAAGGGGGAGCCCTGCCGGGTCTGTCAGGTATTCCTCGCAGGCAATCCTTATAGCCTGGGCAAAGGCCTCTACAGCCCTGCCCTCCTCATGCTGGTCGAAGTTTAGGCTATTGATAATGGCGTCGTTCTGGTATCGGCCCATCATATCCCTGGCCGTTCGGAGATAGGTGACGGGCAGGCTCTTTAAGATTCCCTCAGATATGGGAACCCCCTCTTCGGCCAGGGTGCGGATTATGCTCTTGGCAATGTCTATAGCCATTCGCATAAGGCCACGGGAAGGGTCATCAGGGGATAAGGGCTGGTGTTTATGCTCGTAATTGTCACTCAGGTCGGCCTGGCACACCCTGCCGACAGCGCAGTTGCGGTATACCTCAGCCAGGATACCTACCTCAAGGCCCCAATCCCCAGGAATCCGATTTATTCGAGCCAGGTCAGCTATCATGGAGAATTCCCCTGCCAGAGGGTAACGGAAGCTGTCTAAGTACTCCAGGAAGGGCTGGTATCCCAGGACTCGTTGTAGGGCCCGGACGAATGGGGTGACCAGGAGCCTTGTGGCCCTTCCGTGAAGCTTTTCGGTCACGCGGCTGTAATAGCCCTTGCAAAACTCGAAGCCCAGCCTGGGATTGGCCACTGGATAGCAGAGGCGGGCCAATAGCCCCCTATCATAAGTCAGGATATCGCAGTCATGAATTGCAATGACATCACTATAGCCCCTGGCAAGGATATAGCCATAGGCCATCCATGCTGATCTCCCTTTACCGTCGGGCCCGGCACTGAGGCCGTTATCCTCAAGGAGCTCATAGAGGCCTTGGAGCCCTGGCCCGTCGTGCCATATGAGCCTGGGGGATTGGGGGAGGGCGGAAAAGAACTCTTTCGCCTTTTGGAATTCCTCAGGGCTTGTCCTTCCCAGAGTTACTATGATTTCTCGGAGATAGTGGACTCGCTTGAGTTCCTCTATGATCCTCGGCATAGCCTCCCCCTCCAGCTCTGAATACAGGCAGGGTAATACCAGGGCTATAGGACGGACCAGGAGGGATTCCTCGAGTTCTGCCTCCAACCTTTCCAGGTTTGGCTTTCCCAGTCGGTGGAGGGTAGTGATGACCCCTGTTTGATGAAAGTCGCTCACTCTATCTCCTTTTATTTGATGAGATTAAATTCATACCTCCTCCTGGGACTCTCTTTTCTGGCCCATATCAAGCATTCGCCCCAGGATGACTTCCGCCCTTTTGACCCCTGCAAGGCCAAAGGCAAGGCCGAAGGAGGCCAGGAAGATCAGAAATGCGGTCAGGACAAAGCTGGTAGCCAGGTGGAGCTGCTCCAGGACGGTGCCCAGAGTAATTATTATCACTAGGGACTGGGCCACCTTGCCTAATAGAGAAGCCTCGGCTACTCCAGCATTGAAAGCAGTGGCCCGGACGAGCTTGGCAACGAAATTAGCCAGGAGGATTCCGAGTCCTAAAAGGATCAAGGCGGCCGTGAGGTTTGGAATGAAGGCCACCACCTGACGGAGGAAGTCTGAAATGACCGTAAGCCTGAGGACATCCGCTGCCATGTCTAAAAATAAGAGGATTGTAATCCAGTACACAATCAATCCGATTACTTCAATTATAGAGTAACGGATATCTCCTCTTGCCATGATCTCCTGAAGCCCCATTCTGTCCGAAAGCTTTTCGAAGCGGACGGCCTGGAGAAGCCTAGTTACTATTATGCGAAGGGCCTTTGCTATCAGCCAGCCTATCAGCAGGATTAAAATGGCGGAAAGGATATTGGGAAGGAATTCCACTCCTTTAAAGAATATGCCCTTGATGGGCTTCAGGACCGTATCAACGAGGCTCATCTGGATCCTCCTTTTCTCCTAATGGTCTCGAACCAGCGGTGCTTTTTGGACTCGTGACGTTTAACGACCATCACCGCTTTCTCGGAGAGCTCTATGATTTCATCCACAGGGGATCGGTATATCAGAAGGCCTAATCCTCTCCCCGTCCGTGGTGCACCCATGAGAATGAGGTCTACATCTCTGGACATTTCAAGAATCCCTGCTGAAATGGCCGTAGATTTAACGATTTCAAGGCGAGGTGACCGATTGAAGGGTAAATCCCGGGTAAGCTCCTCCATTATCTTCTGAGCCCTCTCTTCCTCCCCAGGAGAGGCATGAAAGGGAAGGACCTTGAGGAAAACCACTTCTGCCCCTAAACCATTAGCGATGCCTGGGGCAAGATTGGCTGCCAGCTTTGTGTTGGGTCTCTCATCTATAGGAAGGAGGATTCTCCTTATCTTCTCTAGGCCGTTTCCTTTGAGGATGGCCACATTACATGGGGCCTTTTCCAGGACCGAATAAATTATTGCTTCCTGAAGGCGGGGGAGAACGCCGCCCTTGCGGGTTCTTCCCATAAGGACGAAGTTAGACCTCTCTTCCTGGGCTGTCTCAAGAATTCCAAAGGATATCCGGTGGGTCACCTTTATAATCCTGTGGCAAACCACTCCGGATTTTCTGGCGATGCTCTCGGCCTGACGCAGGATGGTGCGCCTCTCGGTGACCTCTGGCAGGTCCTTGATCAGGGGAGCAGCAGGGGGGAGCTCTATGACCGACATGGCCATGATCTCTCCGTCGTATTCCTTTGCCAGGGCAGAGGCAATGGTCATAAGTCCCCTTACAGGACTTCGTTCTCCAAGGGGGACGAGGATTCGGTAGTCTTTCCTCCGCACTTCCGCCTCCCGGAGGGCCTTTACCCTTAAAGCGACCTCTTCCTTCTTAGAGGCATAGGCATGATAAACCGCAAATCCTATAGCTATCCAGGTTGCTGTCGCTATCCATGCCTTAGGGCTGTACTTAACCATGTAGACCGCTATGAAGAGCTGAGTCCCAATGCCGAGGACGGGAATTAAGGGAAACAGGGGAACCCTGAATCCCCGGTCCAGGTCAGGGCGTTTCTTTCTAAGCCGGATGAGCGTCACATTCACCTGTAAGAATAGCAGTAGGAACATGATATCGGCGGCACTGGCCACGTCCTCGATAGGCAAGGCCACAGCCATAAATATGACGATGGCTATGGAGGCGATAATAGACAGGTAAGGGGTCTTCGTCCTGGAATGGACCTGGCCAAAGAAATCCGGCAGGTTGTGGTCTCTGCCCATGGCAAAGGAGACCCGGGAGGAGGAGTAAATAGTGGCGTTTAAGGCTGAAAGAGTGGAGAGGAGTCCCCCAACGAGAAGGATAATAGCCCCGCCAGGAAGGAACTGTCGGGCCGCCTCTACCATAGCAATCTCCTTTTTGAGGCCCAGATACTGCCAGGTAGGTATTCCCCCTCCGTCTACTGCCCCTAAGGCAGCCAGAGCCACTAAAAGGTAAATAGGAATAACAATGGCCAGGGATAGGAAGATGGCCCTGGGGATGTTCTTTTTGGGGTTCTCGACCTCCTCGCTACACTGGGCGATGACCTCATAACCCTGAAAGGCTATAAAGGTAAGGCCCATGGCCGTTGCTACTCCTCCTATCCCTTTCGGGAGGAAAGGCTTGAAATTTTCCTGCCAGCCGATCTTTCCTGCCAGAACAGAAAGGCCAAAGGCTATAAAAATTCCGATAACAGCTACTTTAGCAAGGGTTACTATATTTCCTGCCTTACCGGTCTCTGAGGCACCCCGGAAGTTTATATAGGCGAAGAGGATGCATGCCAGGACAGCCAGGACTTTTTCTACTGAAAGGAAGCCCAGGCTTCCCCATGAAAGGCCCATGCTCTCCAGGACGTGGCCGAAATACGCCCCAAACCCCAGGGCATAGAGGCTGCAGGCTACGGCATGGGCAAACCAGGACATCCAGCCACTTAAGAATCCATTAGGGTGGGGAAGGCCCTCCTTGACCCACAGATAACCTCCGCCCGCATCGGGAAAGGAGGAACCCAACTCGGCATATGCCATAGCCGTGAAGAGAGTCACGATCCCGTTTAAGCCAAAGGCCAGTATCAGTCCTGGTCCTGCCACACCAGCGGCTATGCCCGTCAGAACGAAGATCCCCGCCCCTATCATCGCCCCGACGCCAATCATCGAGACACTAAAGACCTTCATCTCCCGGCTTAGGCGAACCTCCTCCAGGGGTTCGCCAAAGGCATCTACCGTCTCAGCTAATTCGGCCATTGAGTTTCTCCTTGCTTTTGTCTTCGCTCTCTTTCAGGGCTGTTTTTATCCCCCTGCCATGATTTCGAGTTTCTTTAGACTATCCGGCTCCCCGAGAACGATCAAAACATCTCCGGCTTCCATCCGGATTTCAGGGGGAGGGTTAAAGACCATGGAACCCGACGCCTTTTTTATTGCAACAATTATGGTCCCCAGGGCCTTTCGTATCCCCGACTCCCTTAAATTGGCACCGGCAAGGGAGGATTTGGGTCCAATGGAGATCTCCTCCATCTGGAGTTCAATGCTCTCGCTATGAGTGGCAATTTCGATAAAGTCTACAACGGCGGGCTTAAGGATAGCATGGGCCATCCTCAGTCCCCCTATATGGTGAGGCGACATAACCCTATCGGCCCCGGCTCTTCTCAACTTCCTCTCTGTTCCTTCCTCTTCTGCCCTTGCCAGGACATAGAGGCCGGGATTCAGGCCCCTGGCCGTTAAGGTAATAAAGACATTATCCGAGTCGGAGACCAAAACGCTCACAAGCCCCCTGGCCCTCTGGATTCCTGCAGCATTCAATATCTCTTCCTCTGTGGCATCACCGTTAATGCATAGGTATCCCTCTTCTTCTGCCCTCCTGGCCGATTCCTGGTTCCGTTCAATGCAAACAAAAGGGACGGATTTCTTCCAGAGCTCTTTACATATCAGCTTTCCTATCCTCCCGTAACCGCAAATGATGTAGTGGTCCCTGAGCTTCTCGATTCTTTTTTCCACCTTCCTTCTCCCCAGAAACTTCCTGAGCTCCCCTTCGACTATTAGTTGGGTAGCACTCCCAAAGACAAAAAGGGTGGTTCCCACGCCAAAGATAATTATAAATAATGTAAAAATCTTGCCTGCCGGCGAAAGGACCCCCACCTCCCTGAAGCCGACTGTTGAGATTGTTATTACCGTCATATAAAGGGCATCCAGGAGCTCAAGGCCTTCCAGGAGGTAATACCCTACCACACCCATCCCTATAATCAGGAGGAGAGTGAATACCCCTATTTTTAGCCGTCCCTTTGGATCCATCCCGGAGACTTATAATCCTATTGCTGGAGGCTCAGGCCCTGCCTCTTCTTTTGTGTATTCCTGGAGTTTCCCTTTCAATTCCCTGATGTTCCTTTCCTGTTCCCTTAATCGCAACCCTCTCCTGATGGACCGGGGAAGGCCTAAAAGGAAAGCAACGACAGCCCCGATGGCTGCCGAAGATAAGATAATCTGGACAAGGGTGCTCTGAAACTGCCAGAGAAAAAGCCTTACCTGAACCGGGGTGGAATTCTGGATAGCAAAAACCGCAACCCCAATTGCCAGGAGAAAGGCGATAATGAGATAGACTTGTGCCATCGAGCCCTCCTTTGCCTACCTTAATCCCCTTGGATTACAAAGTGGGCCCGGCGGTTCTGCCACCATGCAGCCTCGTTATGGCCCAGGACAAAAGGCCTCTCCTCCCCGTAGCTTATAGTGCTCAAGCGATCAGGGGATACCCCCAGCCTTACCAAGTAGTCCTTTACCGCCTTTGCCCTCCGTTCCCCGAGGGCCAGATTGTATTCGTTAGAAGCCCGCTCATCGGCATGGCCCTCGATGATTACCTTTGTTTCTGGATTGTCCCGAAGCCATTCAGCGTTCTTCTCCAGGGCCCTTCTGTCGTCCTCCCGAAGCAGGGCCTTGTCAGTATCAAAAAAAACATCGAGAAGGGGATGGGCCCTTACCAAAACCTCTCTTACAATGGTTTCCTTAGGGACTGCCACCTTTGCCTCCTTGATGGCCTCTTCTACAATTGCAGCAAAGGCCTTGGCCCCTTTCTCAGCAATTTCTGCCCTTTCAGCAGCCTCCCTTGCCTCTCTGGCTATCGCCTCTACCCTGCCAAGGGCCTCCTCTGCCTTCTGGATAATGGCCTGGGCCCGGGATATTACCCTTTCTGTCTCCTGGAGCTTTGCGGCGAGGGCCTTTCTCATCTCCTCTTCCTTGGCCTGAGCCCTAAAATACTCTGCTTTAGTCCTGGCCACGTCAGCCCTCTTTTTTGCCTGGAGGGCAAGGTTTCGGGCCTCGTCATATTTTCTATCGCTTAGGGCCCATTTAGCTTTGTATAAAAGGTCCTGGGCATCTTCTAACTCTGCTGCCGCCCATTCATCTGCCCCCTCTTCCTTGGCAGTCTTAATGGCTGCCCTGGCGGCATCCATCTCTTCCAGCCTTACCGGTCCGACACAGCCGACCAGTAGGAAAATTAATAACCCGTTTAGAGCCAGGGTAAGAGATAGAAACCCCTTCCTTTTAACCATTTCCCTCACCATCCTTTCTGCTACCTGGAAGTTTTCAGTCTCCTCCTTTATAACTCAGATATCACCCCTTCTATGCCTTTAGACTTCCCTTTGCGAGTCAAAAGGGGAGCCCTTCCTTTTCTCCCCCAAGGCTTTCTCTATTACCAATTTGAGGACGGACATGCGGAGAGGCTTGTTGAGATAATCGTAGGCACCTCTGCTCATGGCCTCCAGATAAGTGTCCACATCCCCGAAGGCGGTGATGAAAACGACAATAGCCTGAGGGTCCATCATCTTTATCCCTGGCAAGATTTCCAGGCCGCTCAAGCCAGGCATATTTTTGTCAATGATAACCAGGTCATACTTCTGGTTCCTTAGCTTTAAGAGGGCATCAGAGCCATCCCTCGCCTGGGTGACATGGTATCCCTCTTGGACGAGGACATCCTCTAATAAACAGCGCATTTCCTCGTCGTCATCAACAACCAGTATCTTAGCCCTCTCCACGGTAGCCTATCCCTCTTTCAGCCTAAAATCATCGCCCGGGACATTCAATGCTGAATGAGCGGTTTCCAGTTTGGATTAATGGCAAAAGGTGTGCCAAAGAATTGGTCAGGGTAAGTAGGCGATTTTTAAGGAAGCTCTTCGTTATTGGTTAAACGGTAAGGTTTCACCTTCCCTGAAAGGAGGGACACTTTGGCATAGGAGAAAGGGGTGGCCCGGTTACCATGGGTTTATAGAGTGTTACCTTTTGGGAATTGTGTATCATTTTGGGCAATCAGCCCTTTGTTTTCAGACCGAACTTTTCCTCTTTTCTGTAAAGGGTTTTCCTGCTAATGCCCAGTAATCTGGCCGCCTCCTTTTTATTTCCTCCTGTCTTTCGGAGAACTTCTGCAATGTGGCCCTTTTCCAGCTCTTCCAGAGTTATAGGATGGGTATCGAAAAGGAAAAGCCTTTCCTCCCTTCTCCCACTAAAAGGGATGGTCATGTCCTCAACGGTAACAATGGGATTCCTGGTCAGGGCCACTGCAGCCTCAATAACGTTTTCCAGTTCCCGCACATTCCCCTTCCAGGGCCAATTCAGCAGGAGGGCCATGGCCTCCTGGGAGATTCCCCTCACCTCTTTTTTAGCAGCATCAGCGTATTTTTTCAAGAAATGATCCGCTAAAAGGGGTATATCCTCAGGTCTATCCCGCAAAGGGGGCAGGTGGATTGGAATCACAGCAAGGCGGTAGTAAAGGTCTTCTCGAAATGTGCCTTCGTCTACCATATTCCTCAGGTCTTTGTTTGTGGCGGCTATGAAACGCACATCTACCTTGATAGTATCCCTTCCACCGATTGGCCTGATCTCCTTATCCTGAAGGACCCGTAATAGCTTCGCCTGGAGGGGAGGGGTAAGGTCGGAGACCTCGTCCAGAAAGATGGTCCCCCCGTCGGCCTCTAGGATAAGGCCCTTCCTGGATATATGGGCCCCGGTAAAGGCCCCTTTCGTGTGCCCGAATAGCTCGCTCTCAAGCAGGGTCTCGGGAATGGCCGCGCAGTTTATGGGAAGGAAGAGGCTTTCCTTCCTTGGGCTGTTATAATGGATGGCCTTAGCGAGGAGCTCCTTTCCCGTCCCGCTCTCTCCATAAATCAATATATTGCTCGAGCTCTGAGCAACCTTGGGGATGAGGTCAAAGACTTCTTGCATCCTCTTGCTCTTTCCCACGATATTGTCAAACCTGTAACGCCTTTCTACTTCCCTCTTGAGCCAGAGGTTTTCCAGCCTCAACCTCCTGTCTTCCACGGCCTTTTCAATTACCACGCAAAGCTCATCCAATTTGAAAGGCTTGGTAATGTAATGGAAGGCCCCTTCCTTCATGGCCTCAATAGCGGACTCAATGGAACCAAAGGCCGTGATGAGAATTACCTGAGTATCCGGCCTGATCCCTTTGACCGCCTTTAAAACCTCCATTCCGTCAATCCCCTGCATCTTGAGGTCGGTAATTACTACCTCGAACTCCACCTCGGCCACCCTCTCGATGGCATCAGCCCCGGAAAGGACGGCCTCAACAGAGAAACCCTCTTGACTCAGATAGTCCTTGAGGAGGTCAAGCATAGCCTGATCGTTATCCACAATCAGGACATGTTTACTTTTCATTCTGAGGTTTCCCCTTGATAAATTGGGAGGCGAAGGAGGAAGGTTGTCCCTTTTCCTACCTGACTTTTCACCTCTATGCTCCCCCCATGGTCCCGGATGATGCCATAGGTCACTGATAGGCCTAGCCCTGTTCCCTCACCCCGCTTCTTAGTGCTGAAGAAAGGGTCAAAGACTCTGGGGAGGTCCTCAGGGGTTATCCCGCATCCGTTATCCTCTACCTCGACAAGAATATAGCCTGGGCTGGAGGTTCCCATCGTCATGGAGGCCCGGAGGGAAAGGACCCCTCCATCAGACACGGCCTGAAGGGAGTTCAAAATGAGGTTAACGAAGACCTGCTGGAGGAGATTTTCATCGCCAGCAATAGGGGAGAGGTCCTTTGAGAGCTCAGTCTTCACCTGCACCCCTTTTGCCTTAATCTCATGGTCCATAAAGGATAGGACTTTCCCTATTACCTGGTCAATGGCCACTGGTCTGATTTCCGGCTTTTGGGGTCGGGCATAGCCCAGAAGCTGCTGGACTATCTTGGCTATTCGGTCTATTTGCTCTAATATGACTTTTAGGTTTTTGGAGCGGGGGTCCCCTTCGGACATCCTGGAGAGGAGGAACTCGGCCCTGCCGGAGACGATGTTGAGGGGGGTCCCTATCTCATGGGCCAGGCCGGCGGTGAGACGCCCAACAGCCGCCAGCTTCTCTACCTCCCTTGTCTGCCTCTCCAGTTCCAGTTTCCTTTCGGCATCGGTAAGGATCTGCTCATAGGCCCTTTGCAGGTTTTCCGCCATCTGGTTGAACTCCATAGCAAGACGCCCTATTTCATCTTTTCGGCGGACCGGGATGCGCTGTCCTAGGTTACCCTGGCTGAAAGAGAGAACGCTTTCCACCAGGCTTCCTATTGGCTGGAGGATGTTCCTCTTTACGGTAAACCAGACGATTAGGCCAATCACAAGGCTAAGGAGGGCAACCCTTGCCACTATCTCCTGGGTGGCTGCCCTTAGTTTTTTTTCTACCAGGGTAGCCAGGTGGACGACCTCCATGGCTCCCCTAATGCTGCCATCCCTGTTACGGATGGGCACGAGGTAATAAAAGGCCTTGTGGCCATCCCTCTCTTGAAAGAAACCCATGGGTTGTTTTGTGGAAATAACGCCTATCAACCACTCTTTGGGGACCTCTTCCCCAATTGTAAGGGGGTTAGAGGTGAT
>FWPU01011155.1_pt1 | contig 12779 bp, 13 predicted proteins | sample 2228361 | NCBI WGS metagenome assembly FWPU01 (sample SAMEA103939777, study PRJEB20133) | metagenome | reverse complement strand
GGCCGTGTCCCCGTCTCCGCGAGGAACTTCTCCAGGCTGTCCAGCTCCAGCCGTTCGGGCCCGGCCCGGTAGTGCATCGGGATCGCCACCCTCGGCTCGATCCGCGTCATCACATCCGCCGCCACCACCGCGTTGTACGAGCCGTCGCCCCCCACCGGCAGGAGCAGCACGTCGACATCGCCCAGGTCCGGCAGCTGGCCGCTCGTTGGCAACCCCAGGTGGGCCACCCGGATGCCATCGAGCTCGACCACGAAGCTCACCGTCCGCCGCCCATCGTTCCGGCGCGAGCCCAGCCCCGTCACCAGCACCCCGCCAATCTCGTACTCACCCGGCGCATCGAGCACCATCGCCCCGGGAGCCGCCTGCCGGTAGCTGTACTGCGGGTCCTCGGCCAGGCTCAGCGTCACCACATTCGCCGTCTGTTTGCCAAGCGCAAACCCCGAATCCGGCGGACAGGGATCCATCAGCACCGTCCCCTCGCGACCACGCAGGCGGAAACAGGTGCGCCCCAGGAACGTCAGCTCGATCGCCACACGGCCATCCTAGCCCAGCACCGGCAAAGGCGAAAGATTCTGCTCACCAGGCTCAACAATTCTCACCGCGCCGTCAGCAGCACCCCGGCCCCAAGCCCGCCCGTCCCCAGCGAGGTCACCAGCACGCAATCCAGCTTCGCCCGCTTTCGCTCCCGCACGAACGATAGCTCCATCCCTTCGATCGGCGTGCGCAGCCCGGCCACCGGCGGCACTTCGCCCGCCGCCATCGCCTCGATCGCCGCCGCGACTGCCGCCGGGCCACTCGCCGCCAGCATCTGACCCAGCGCGCCCGCCGGGGCCGTCACATCCATGTAGTACGCGTGCCGCCCGAAGGTTTGCGCCGCGCCCAACCCCTCGGCCACATCGAGCCCCGGCCGCCCGTCGGCGCAGGAGAACCACGCATCGACCTGGTTCTGCAGGAACCCCGCACTGGCCAGCACCGCCTGCATCAGCCGCCCGGCCTCGTGCCCATCGGCGAGCGCTGTCGGCTCAGCCGCCGGGTCGAACACCTCGGCCGTCCCGGCCACCTGCGCCAGGATGCGGGCACCCCGCGCCCGGGCGTGCGCCTCCGCCTCGACCACCAGGAAAGCTGCGCCCTCCGCCGCCACCATCCCCGCGTGGTCGCGGTCGAACGGTCGCGCCTCCTCGGCGCTCGCTGCCCGCAGGTGCTCCAGCAGCGGCCGCTGGAGTGCCTGTGCCGCCCCGGCGATGACCACATCGGCTTCGCCGCGCGCCACCAGCCGAACCGCCGCCGCCAGCGCGGCCATGCCGCTCGCCTCGGCCCCGCCCACCGTCACCACCGGGCCCCGCACGCCGAGGACCCGCGCCACCAGGTGCCCGTACGGCGCGAACATCGCCCCCTGCCCCGGCGCCCGGTAGGGCAGCCCATCGGCGATGCCGAACCGCCGCGCATCGCCCGCGCCAGCACCCAGCCCGGCCGATTCCAGCGCCCGCAGCGCCGCATCGAGCGCCAGCAGCGACCCACGGTCGAGGAAGTGCACCACATTCCGCGGGATGCCAGGGTGCGGGCGAAACCCTTCATCGAAGCCGATGCCCGGCAGCGGCTCCCCCTCATCGCCCGGCGCACACCTGCCCGCGGCTGGCCGTCCCGCCAGCAGCGCCTCCCACGCGCTCCCGCCACCGGCGGCCGCCGCCGTCACGCCCAAGCCCGTCACCACCGGCCGAGTCATCGCATCGCCGCCGTCGCCGGCCAGCTAGTCCAGCTCCTCGTCCAGGAACTCGTCATCATCCTGGCGGCGCCGCCAGAACATCACCGCGCCAACCAGCGCGCCGAGCAGCGCGAAGATCCCGATCAGCTTCTTCATCTCGGAATGCCTCCCTTGGCCTGCCTGCGCCGCCCCGCCGGGGGAAGTCGCGACCGCCGGCCTGCCCAAGAGTATAGGCGCCCCGGCCGCCTCCGGACCACGCGCTCGCCCGAACACAGCCCGCCGCCAACCGGGCCGCGAATCGTTCTAGCCCGCGACTGGTACCCGCCCGAGAACCGCCAGCGAACGCGTCCGGTTGAAGCCTCCCGCTCCCGGCGCGAAACTGGAAGCAGCATGAAGTCCTCCCGCCCGGCGCATGAACTCCTCGAGCTCCTCGCCGACCACGGCCTCGCGGCGACCACCCAGCGCCTCGCCCTCTTCGCCGCCGTCCTCGATTCCCACGACCGCCATCTCTCCGCCGAGGACCTCTACCGCACCCTCTCCGAACAGTTCCCCACGCTCAGCCGCGCCACCGTCTACAACAACCTCGCAGCCCTCGCCAACGCCGGCCTCATCGAAAAGCTCGAAACGCCGGATGGCTCCCGCTATGGCCCCGTCGCCCGGCCCCACGTCAACCTCGTCTGCACCGCCTGCGGCAGCATCGCCGATGTCCTCGTCGGCGACCCCGACCTCGAGGGTATCATCACCCGCGCCGCCGCCACCGATCACTTCGTCCCCCGCTCCGTCTCCCTCAGCATCAACGGCCTCTGCCGCGCCTGCACTGGCCAGCCCGCCTGACGGCGCCTGTACCTTCCCCCCTCGCCCGGATACGCTGGAGCCGACATGCCCGCCGCCTTCATCTACGACGCAACGCGCACCCCGTGGGGCAAGTTCGGCGGCGCCCTGAAGGAGTACGCAGCCAGCGACCTCGCCGCGCTCCTCATTCGCACGCTCATCGCCCGCAACCACCTCGAGCCCGCCGCCATCCAGAACGTCATCCTCGGCCAGGTGCTCCAGGCCGGGGCCGGCCAGCTTCCCTCCCGCCAGGCCCTCATCGCCGCCGGCCTTCCCGATTCCACCCCCAGCACCCTCATCAATAAGGTCTGCGGGAGCGGCATGCGCGCCGTCACGCTCGCGGCCGGCCTGATCCAGCTTGGCGAAGCCGACCTCGTCATCGCCGGCGGCATGGAATCAATGTCGAACGTCCCCTACTACGACATGCACACCCGCTGGGGCGCCCGCATGGGCAACCGCACCCTCGTCGACGGCATGATCTTCGACGGCCTCTGGTGCGCCTTCGATGACGTCCACATGGCCAACCAGGCCGATGACATGGCCGCGCGCCGCGAGGTCTCCCGCCAGGAGATGGACGAATGGTCGGTGCGCAGCCAGCGCCGCTGGGGCGCCGCCTTCGAAGCCGGCCACTTCGATCGCGAAATCACCCCCGTGCCCAACCCCCGCGAGCCCAGCCACATCGCCCTCGCCCGCGACGAAAGCCCCCGCCCTAACTCCACCGTCGAGCGCCTCGCCCGCATTCCCACCGTCTACGGCACCCGTGCCATCACCGCCGGCAACGCACCGGGCACCAACGACGGCGCAGCCGTCCTCCTCCTCGGCTCCGAGGCAGCCGGGCGGCGCTTCGGCCTCACCCCGCTCGCGCGCATCGCCGGCTGGGCCGAATCGGCCACCCGCCCGGCCGAGTACCCCGTCGCCTCCGCACTCGCACTCCGCCGCCTCGCCGAACGCACCCACCTCGCCATCGACGACTTCGACATCATCGAGGTGAACGAGGCCTTCGCCTGCGTGCCCCTCATCTGCGGCCGCGAACTGCAGTGGGACCCCGAGCGCGTCAACCGCTGGGGCGGCTCCGTCGCGATGGGCCACCCCATCGGCGCGACCGGCGCCCGGCTCGTCCTCACCGCAGCCTACCAGCTCCAGGAAGCCCACGCCCGCCACGCCGCTGCCGCCATCTGCTCCGGCACCGGCCAGGGCGATGCCATCCTCCTCGAGCGCCCGTAACGCCGGGCGCGGCCTCGTGGCTCAATCCGTCTGGGCCGCCTCGCCCTCGCCTTGCCGCTCCCCGGCCGGCTTCAGCGCGGCCGACATCAGCGCGTGGATGACCTCGAACTGCTCGCGCGGCGAAAGCCCCGTCGGCGAAATCAGCCGCATCAGCCGCGTGCCCCAGTAGAACGAAAACAGCGCCTGGGCCAGGGCCTTCGCATCCCAGCCCTCCAGCGCCGGCCCAAACTCCCGCCGCAGCAGGTACAGCACCCCCTCCAGCGTCCGCTCCACCTCCGCATCGTGCTGCCCGCGCAGCGTATCATCCTGCTCGCGCACCGCGGTCAGCACCCGCTCCAGGAAGAGCAGCGTATCCATCTCCGCCCCGGGACGTTCCACCATCTCAAACGTCGCCCGCGAAAGCGCCACAAAGTCCGTCTCCACCAGCTCCGGGTGGAGCCAGGCAGCCTTCACCGCCTCCGCCGAATCGTCCCAGCAATCGCGCGCCAGCTCATCCTTGCTCGCGAAATAGCGGTAGATCGCCCCCGGCGAAATCCCCGCCTCCTGGGCGATGTCCGCCATCGTCGCCGCCGCGAAGCCCTTCTCCGAAAACACCTTCGCAGCGGCCGCCAGGATGCTCTGGCGCCGCGCCTCCAGGTGCGCCCGCGATACCTTCGCCATCCCTCTCCTCTGCCCGGGCCGGCGTTACTTCGCCTCGACCAGGTCCGGGAACAGCTGCAGTTTAGCGCGCACCCGCTTCAACGCGCGCTCCAGCCGCTCCACCTGGAGCACCCGCTCCAGCTCCATCCGCTGGGCGATGGTGCGCTCCATTGCCTCCAGCTCCTGCTGCCGCGCCATCATCATCTCGTACAGCATGGCCTGCCTCCTCTGCCAAACGTAGTGAATCTTCATTCACTGAATGAATCATCGTTCACTTATGCCTGTTCGTCAAGTTCCCCGCGACACCCACGCGCGAATCTTCACAATTCCAGCTGTGCCATACTCCAGCCGATGCCCCCGGCCCCACGCCTGCTCCTCGTCGTCGCCGGCGCACTCCTCGCGGCCGCCTTCGCGGCACCGCCACCGCTCGCCGCCGAGCCACCGCTCGTCGCAACCCACATCGCCATCGCGATTCCAGCGCCCGCGGGCCCGGCCATCCTCGAAGTCGCCGCCCTCGGGCCCGCCGGCCGGGTGAACCCGGCCGCCCTCGAAGCAGCCCTGCTCGCCGCCCATCCCGGCGCCACCCCCCTTGCTCCGCCCGGCGCCTCCGCCGCCTACGTGCTCGACCGGGTGCGCTGGCGCGATCCCGTGATTCCGTGGTGGTACGCCCCCGCCGGCGCGCCGCCCACGCTCGACCCCGCCGAGGCGCGCGTTCGCATCCGCGCCGGCGCCGATGCATGGCAGTCCGCCGGCGGCACCCCCGTCCGCTTCGACGACCGCGGCGACACCGCCACTCCCACCGGCTGCCGCGGCGACCCCGCCGAGCACCCCTACGCCCGCGATGGCCAGAACGTGGTCGGCTGGGGCAACATCCCCGGCGGCTACATCGCCTACGCCTGCTGGTGGCGCGGCCCTTCGCTCCTCGAAGGCACCCCGTATTTCGAACTCCTCGAGTTCGACATCGTCATCGATGCCTCCCACTCCCTCACCCCGCAGCTCCTCCAGCGCCTGGCCATGCACGAGTTCGGCCACGCCCTCGGCCTCGCACACAGCGACACCTGCCCCGGCGCGGTCATGTGCGCCGGCGACCAGGGCTTGCAGTACGACACCCCCCAGCCCGACGACATCGCCGGCCTCGTCGCCCTCTACGGCCGCGCTACCCCGCCCGCCCTCCAGTGGCGCGCGCTCCTCCCGCTCGTCTCCCGCGACTGACCCGGCGCGCTACACTCCCCCGCATGACGTTCGTGCATGTGGAATCGTGGCTCCAGCAGGCGGTGCTCGCCCCCTCGCCGCTCAACACCCAGCCGTGGCGCTTCCGCGTCACCACTGCCGCCATCGAAATCCACGCCGACCCGGCCCGCCGCCTCCCCATCGCCGACCCCGCCGGCCGCGAGCAGGCCATCGCCTGCGCCTGCGCGCTTTTCAACCTGCGCGTCGCCGGGGCCGCCGGGGGCTGCGCCGAGACCGTCGAGCTCCTCCCCGAGCCGCTCGACCCCGCCTTCGTCGCGCGCATCACCCTCGCCGAAGGCACCCCCGATGCCGACCTGGCCGCCCTCGCGCCCGCAATTCCCCGGCGGCGCAGCACCCGCCACGGCCTCCATCACGACCCATTGCCCCCGGGGCTCCTGCCCGCGCTTGCCCGCGAGGCTGGCCGCGAGGGTGCCCGCCTCGTCGCCGTCACCGAGCGCGCCGACCGCGAAGCACTCGCCGCACTCGTCGCCGAGGCCGACCGTCGCCTCCACCACGACCACGCCTGGCGCCACGAGGTCGCCACCTGGATGCACCCCGGTCGCTCGAACGACGGCCTGCCGGGCCACCCGGTCGGCGGCCGTGCCCTCCGCTTCCTCGTCGACCACTTCGACTTCGGCGGCACCAGCGCCGGCCGCGATGAGCTGTACACCCTCCACGCGCCCGCCGTCCTCATCATCGCCACCCCGGGCGATACCCCGCTCCACTGGGTGCGCGCCGGCCAGGCCCTCCAGCGCGTCCTCCTCGCTGCCGCCCTGCACGACCTCCACGCCGGTTACCTGCAGCAGCCGCTCCAGCTCGCCGACCTTCGCGCCGAGCTGGCTGCCCGCTTCACCCCCGCCTACGAGCCGCAGCTCTGCATCCGCCTTGGCCGCCCCGTCGATGACCCGCCCCCGCGCCGGCGCCGGCCCATCGCCGAAGTCGCCGAGTTCCTGCCCAGGTAGCCCGCCCTACCACCGCCCGGCCAGCGGCCCGGCCCCCGCAAACCACTCCCCAATCCGCCGCGCACAGCCGCTGTCGATCCCGGCCGGCAGCGCATCCCGCGCGAACCACCGGGCCTCGGCGATTTCGCCCCCCGGCGCCCGCGGCTCCCAGTCGAACGCCTCGCTGCCAAACACCGCGATGTAGTCCTCCTTCGCCTCCGAAAAATCCGCGTACACCCCGAGCAGGCGAAGGGCCCGGATCGTCGCCCCCGCTTCCTCCAGCGCCTCCCGCCTCGCCGCCTCCTCCAGTGTCTCCCCCTTATCCACCCCACCGCCCGGAAGGAACCACCCCACCCGGTAGGCGTGGCGCACCAGCAGCACCGCATCGCCGCGCACCAGGATGACTCGCGCCCCGATGGTTACCGGGTGGAAGAGTCGCCAGCGCAGGCGCTCCCCCTCCCACATCCCCCGGCGGGCCACGCGCTCCGCAGCTACCAGCGCCCGGCGCAGCATGGCCACAGCCTACCCTGCCCCTGCCCTGCGGCGAACCCGCGCCCGCTGGTACACTCAACCAGCCGGGCGACTGGCGTCACGCGGAGCACCGCGGGGAAGCCCGGCCTCGCGCATGGCCGCTCGCCTGGGCCGCCCCCGGCACCCCACACCCTGCGGAGGCCCCACATGCGCGCACTGCTCGGCGTTTACGATAAGTCCGGCATCGAACCGTTTGCCCGCGGCCTGGTCGAACTCGGATGGGAGCTCATCTCCACCGGCGGCACCTTCGCCGCCCTCCAGGCCGCCGGCCTCCCCGTCACCCGCGTCGAAGACGTCACCGGCTTCCCCGAATTGCTCGATGGGCGTGTCAAGACCCTCCACCCCGCCATCCACGCCGGTATCCTCGCCCGGCGCGACCTCCCCACGCACCTCGCCGCCCTCGAAGCCCACCGCATCGCTCCTATCGACCTCGTCGCCTGCAACCTCTACCCCTTCTACGCCACCGTCACTCGCGAGGGCGGCGTCACCTTCGCCGAAGCCATCGAAAACATCGACATCGGCGGCCCCACCCTCCTGCGCGCCGCCGCCAAGAACCACGATGCCGTCCTCCCCGTCGTCGACCCGGCCGATTACGACCGCGTCCTCGCGCACCTCCGCGCCGGCACCGTCGATACGGCCCTCCGCCGCGAGCTCGCCTGGAAGGCGTTTGCCCACGTCGCCGCCTACGATAGCGCCGTCTCCGAGTGGCTCTGGCAGCAGGTGGCCCCCGGCGAGCTGCCCCCACGCCTCACCATCCCCCTCGAGCGCGCCCAGCCGCTCCGCTACGGCGAGAACCCCCACCAGCGCGCCGCCTTCTACCTCGATCGCTCCCTCGCCGACCACGGCCGCGGCGGTATCGCCACCGCCATCCAGCACCACGGCAAGGAGATGTCCTACAACAACTACCTCGATGCCGACGCCGCCTGGAACTGCGTCAACGAATTCCCCACCCCCACCTGCGTCATCGTCAAGCACACCAACCCCTGCGGCGTCGCCACCCGCGAAGACCTCCGCGAAGCCTACCGCCTCGCCGTACACGCCGACCCCGTCAGTGCCTTCGGTGGCATCGTCGCCTTCAACCGCCCCGTCGATGAGGCGCTCGCCCGCGAGATTCGCGAGTTCCGCAACCCCACCGATGGCGAGACCCGCATGTTCTACGAAATCGTCATTGCCCCCGGCTACACGCCGGAGGGGCTCGCCACGCTGAAGGGCAAGTCGAAAGACCTCCGCATCCTCGAGGCCACCCCCCGCGCCCCCGGCGGCCTCGCCCTCCGTCAGGTCGGCGGCGGGTGGCTCCTCCAGGACCCGGACGACCTCCCCGCCGAGCAGATCGACTTCCGCGTCGTCACCGAGCGCCAGCCCACGCCTGCCCAGCTCGAGGACCTCCGCTTCGCCTGGCGCATCGTCAAGCACGTCAAGAGCAACGCCATCGTCATCGCCCGCGATGGCCGCCTCCTCGGCATGGGCAGCGGCCAGCCCAACCGCGTCAAGAGCGTCGAGATCGCCATGGAGAAGGCCGGTGCCGAGGTCCGTGGTGCCGTCCTCGCCAGCGATGCCTTCTTCCCCTTCGCCTGGGGCGACAGCATCGAAAAAGCGTGCCAGGCCGGCATCGCCGCCATCGTCCACCCCGGCGGCGCCCTGCGCGACCAGGACGGCATCGACTGCTGCAACCAGTACGGCGTCGCCATGGCCTTCACCGGCATCCGCCACTTCCGCCACTGACGCGGCCGCCGCCAGCCGCCGGTCAAGCCGCGGTAAACGGCCCCGCGCGGCGGCTCAACACCCCCGCCCCGGCCTGCGTACTACCTCGCAGCTTCGCAGCAAGGAGTCGCAGCCGATGTCCGAACCCTCCCGCATCATCGCCCGCGGTGGCCAGAGCCGCCGTGCCTTCCTCCGCAGCGCCGGCGCCGTGGCCGTCTTCGGCGGCGCCTTCCTCGTCGTCGGCTGCAGCGACGACGACAAGAAGGCGATGCCCACCCCCATCCCGACCCAGCCCGGCCAGGCCAAGCTCTACGACCGCCTCGGCGGCAAGCCCGCCATCACCGCCGTTGTCGATGCCTTCATCGCCAACGTCGCGGCCGACACCCGCATCAACCGCTTCTTCGCCAACACCGATATCCCGACCCTCAAGATGCACCTCGTCAACCAGATCGGCGAGGCCACCGGCGGCCCCGAAAAGTACACCGGCCGCGACATGAAGACCGCCCACGCCGGCCTCATGATCACCAAGGCCGACTTCGATGCCCTCGTCGAAGACCTCGTCAAGGCGCTCGACCAGTTCAAGGTCCCCGAGCAGGAGAAGAACGAACTCCTCGGGCTCCTCGGCCCCATGGAAAAGGACATCGTCACGGCCTGACCCCGGCCGGCGGCGCCTACCCCCTGGCAGGCCCGGCGAGGCGCGACAGCAGCTGCACCGCTGCCCGCTTCGCCGGGCTCTCCCGTTGCACCTGGGGCCCCACACACGCCGGGCAGCCGTTCTCGCAGGGGCAGCCGCGCACGGCCTCGAGGCTCGCCGCTGCCAGCCGGTCCCGCGCCTCGAACACCCGCTCCGCCAGCCCGATCCCCCCGGGCACCATGTCGTACAGGTACACCGTCGCCAGCCCGGTCGAGGGCGATCGCACCTGTGCATCGGCTCCCAGGTCCCGCGCATCGCACAGGCAGAACACCGGTGCCAGGTTGCGGAACACATGGGCAACCCCTTCGAGCCCCAGCGCCAGCTCCTCCCGCCCCAGCCCCGCCACCACCGCGTCGTCGAACGTCACCCACGCAGCCGCCGTGTGCAGGTTCTCCTCCGGGATGGCAATCTGCCCCCACCCCACGTTCTCGTGCGTGTGCAGCTTCACCTTCTTGAAGATCGTCGCCAGGAACGTGATCGCAACCTCCCCGAGCTCCCAGCCGCCGAACCCGGCCCGCTCCTCGCGCTCCCGCTCGATGACCTTCAGCTCCACCGCCAGCTGCGCATCGGTGTAGTAGTCCACCGCCACCGGCCGCACGTACGCCTTCTTGTCGTCCCAGTCCAGGTACTCCACCTGGTACTGCTGGCCACGGTGCAGGTAAATCGCATCCTCGTGAATCAGCAGGGGCGCACTCGGTCGGTCGCACTCGCCAATCACCCGCGGCTTCGGCCCCTGCTCGATGATCACGAAGTTGTCGGTGCTCGCCGTTCGCAGGCTCACCTCTTCCGCTGGGTACGCCTCCGACATCCAGTAGTAGCGCCCGTTCGCCCGCTGCAGCACCCCCTCCTCCACAAGGATGTCGAGCATCACCTCGCCGTGGGCACCGAATCCCTCGCCGTGCGCAAACGGCAGCTCGAACGCCGCGCACTTCAGGTGGCTGGCCAGGATGTACGGGTTATCCGGGTCGATGGTCGCACCCTCCACCCCGCGCTCGAACACGAACTCCGGGTGCGACGCCACGAACTGGTCGAGCGGGTTCGATGACGTCACCAGCACCGCCAGCGAGGTCTCCAGCGCGCGCCCGGCCCGCCCGAATTGCTGCCACAGGCTTGCCAGCGACCCCGGGTAGCCCGTGACGACGCTCGCGCCCAGCCCACCGATGTCGATCCCCAGCTCCAGCGCATTCGTCGCCACCACCCCCCGGATGGTCCCCTCCCGCAGCCCCCGCTCAATCGCCCGCCGCTCGTTCGGGAGGTACCCGCCCCGGTAACCCGTTACCCGCTCCGGGTCGCCCGGGCGTTCCCGCAGCGCCTCGCGCAGGTAGGTGAGGAGCAACTCCACCCGCACCCGGCTCGGTGCGAACACGATCGTCTGCACCCCGGAGCGGATCAGCTGCGCCGCGATGTCGCGCGCCGCCTTCAGCGCCGACTGCCGGATGCCCAGTTCACGGTTCACGACCGGCGGGTTGTGCACCACCACCACGCGCGCACCCCGCGGCGCCCCGTTCTCATCGACCACCTCCACCCGGTCGCCGATGAGTCGCTCGGCAAGCTCCCCAGGGTTGGCGATCGTCGCCGAGCAGAGGATGAACGTCGGGTCGCTGCCGTAGAACTGGCAGATGCGCCGCAGCCGCCGGATGACGTTCGCGACGTGGCTGCCGAACACCCCGCGGTAGGTGTGCAGCTCGTCGATGACCACGTACTCCAGGCTTTCGAACAGCTGCACCCACTTCGTGTGATGCGGGAGGATCGCCGTGTGCAGCATGTCCGGGTTCGTCAGCACAATGTGCCCGGCCTGCCGCACTGCCCGGCGCGCATCGGCTGGCGTATCGCCGTCGTAGGTAAAGGTTCCGATCTCCGCTCCCAGCTCCCCAATCAGCCCGTGCAGCTCATCGAGCTGATCCTGTGCCAGCGCCTTCGTCGGGAAGAGGTAGAGCGCCCGCGCCGAACGATCCTTCAGGACCCGGTCGAGCACGGGAACGTTGTAGCAGAGCGTCTTCCCGCTCGCCGTGGGGGTCACCACCCCCGTGTTCTGCCCCGCGATTGCCGCCGCGATGGCGCGCGCCTGGTGGGTGTACGGCTGCCGGATGCCGCGGGCCGCCAGCGCCTCCACCAGCCGCGGGTCGAGCCCCTCCGGCCACGTGCCGAATCGCGCCGGCTCCTCCTCCAGCCGCCGCACCCATGTCTCGCTCGGCTTCCCGGCAAGCTCGGCCACCAGCCGCTGGACGACCACCTCCGGCGGCAGCGGCCGCACCGCGGGCACCGGCGACGATGGCGGAGGCTTGGGCATGGCGTGCGCTCCTTCGCACAGATGTTCGCATTCTACCCAGCGCGCCCCCCGGCGCAACCCCCACCCCGCAGGGGCGCCACTCCGCGCACTGCGGCGTCAACAGGTGTCGTACGGGGCGCGTAGCGTACCGGTCGGAGGTGCCGTGCCCATGCTTCACCGTTCCCGCTGGCCCATTGCCACGCTCCTGGCGAGCCTCGCCCTCATGGCCGGCGCCATCCTCGTCGCCGGCCGTCCTGCTGAAGGGCAGGGGTACGCGCCCCGGGCCGTGGTGCCCATGGTGGCGCACGACGAAGATGTGCTGCCGCTCCCACCGCCCCCGACATCCACGCCGCGACCCCCGGCCACTCCCACCGCCCCGCCGACCGCCACGCCAACGCCTCAACCTGCTGGGCTCCGGCTCCAGGGAACCAACTGGTACACGAATCGCTACACCGGATCGATCCGGGTGGTCGGGCTCGTCATCAATGGCCTGCCCAGCGCCGTCGAGTACGTTGAAATCACCGCCAACTTCTACGACGCTGCCGGTCGGCTCGTCTCCTCCGATTTCGGATTCGCCGATATCAGCGTCATGGCGCCAGGCGGCAGCTCGCCGTTCACCGTGCTCCTCATCGATCCACCGCCTGGCATCTCGCACGTCGATGTAGCTGTCACCGACTACTCGCTCGCGCGGCGCTCGCCCGTCACCGGTCTCGAGGTAACCATCACCAACATCTACCGCAGCATCACGGGCACCGTCCACGTGGTTGGCACGGTCCGCAACACCACTGCCACCAACTACACCTACGTCGAAATCCTCGGCGCGTTCGTTGATTCCGCCGGCACCGTTATCCGTACAGATTTCACCTTCTCCCAGCCCTCCACGCTCACGCCCGGGCAGCAGGGTACGTTCGACATGCTCTTCCTCGATGCACCGCCCGGCCTCGAGCAGCTCAACCTCCTCATCTGGACGGACGCTTCCCGCTAACGCTGCTCCGCGCTCGAGGCCTTGCCCCCGGC
>FWPU01010671.1_pt1 | contig 12781 bp, 7 predicted proteins | sample 2228361 | NCBI WGS metagenome assembly FWPU01 (sample SAMEA103939777, study PRJEB20133) | metagenome | reverse complement strand
AACTGGCCGCGGGAGTCACGCAACCGATGAGCGGCCCCAGCCTGTACGGCGTTTGGGGCGCCCTAGGCTCCAAGGCCGGCGGCGAAGCATACTCGAATCAGTGATAGGCGGAACGCCGCGCCGAATCTTGAGCCGCCGGTGTTAGCGGGCGGTGTCGTCCTATAATGGAATGTTCGTCCGAACCTGCCGCCGACTTCGGTCGGCGGCGTTGTTTTATCCCCGTATGCCCCGAACGCTCCCGAATCGAGGAGTCCTCGTGCCGATCCTGGAAATGTTCGGAATCGCGGTCGCCCTGTCCATGGACGCCTTGGCCGTCTCGATCGCCGCCGGAATGCAAATCGGTTCCCTGACCGGGCGTCACGTTTTTCGCGTCGCGTTCCACTTCGGACTGTTCCAGTTCCTGATGCCGATGCTGGGATGGCTGATCGGTTCCCGATTGACCGCCCTCGTGGCGAGCACGGACCACTGGCTGGCATTCGGATTGCTGCTCGCGTTGGGCTTGAAGATGATCGGCGAGGCCTATCGCCGCGACCGTACTTCGACGGCAAGGGACCCTACCCGAGGCTGGTCGCTGGTCGCGCTCTCCGTGGCGACGAGCTTGGACGCCCTGGCGATCGGCTTCACGCTGGCTCTGCTCGATGTCGCCGTGTTGGGCCCGGCTTTGACCATCGGTCTTGTAGCGGGAACCCTGAGCATGTTCGGCATTCGCTTCGGTGCCTATCTTCGCGGGCAGTGGTCGCGTTGGGCGGAGGCCGCCGGGGGACTCGTGCTCATCTTGATCGGTTGCCGTATCTTGGTCGAGCATCTTTGATCGACCGCTTCTCGTTGATCTCACCCGCTGCGCGGGGAGCCGGGACCTTGTCGCGTCGGAATCCCGCCACGCCGCTACGGTCTTGCCATTTCGGCGAGTACGGGATCACGCAGCCGTCGATCGACGTTACAATGGCTTCGGACGCGTCGCTTTGCGGACGGACATGACCGCGTCCCACGTCCCGCCGAGCAGCCTCACCCGCCCCCCATACGCTCAGCCCATTTCGAACGAGGAGGTTACGATGCGCGTTTCCCGGATGAGAGTCTTATCGGTATTCAGCCTTTTGATCGGTTCGGCGATGGGATGCCTTTGCCGAGGCGAGGACGCGCCTCCACCGAGCGGCGAGTATCGCTGGAGCGTCCGTTCCTTTGGGGCCAAGGGTGACGCCGAGACGGACGACACGGCGGCGTTTCAGGCCGCGCTCGATGAGGCGGGCAAGGCGGGCGGCGGCATCGTGGAAGTCCCCGCCGGAAGGTATCGCCTCAACGGCACGCTCAGCATTCCCGCCCACGTGACGCTGCACGGCGTTTTCCGCACCCCGCCCACCAGCTTCCGCCGCAACACGACGGCCCACGGCACGGTCCTGTTGGCCTACGCGGGCAGGGGAGAGCCGGAGGGGCCGGCCTTTCTCCGGCTGGCGGGCAGCAACTCCAGCGTAGCCGGCCTGGTTATCTTCTATCCCGAATGGCGACGCGAAGACGTCCCGCCGATCCCCTACCCTCCCTGTATCTTGGCCCAGGATGTGGAGAACGTGGCGATTCAGGATTGCCTGTTGGTCAATCCCTACGAGGGTATCCGCTTGATTCGCGCCCACCGCCATCTGGTGCGGAACGTGGGCGGCTATCCCATTTGGCGCGGCTTGTATGTGGACGAGTGCTACGATATCGGCCGCGTGGAGAACGTCCATTACTGGCCGTTCAACGTCGCGTATCGACCGGATGATCCCTACTGCCTGTGGATCAACACGCAGGGCACGGCCTTCGAGTTCGCGAGAACCGACTGGCAATACGTATTCAACACGTTCTGCTTCGGTTACGGGGCGGGGTACAAGTTCTCGGAGGATAAGCACGGCGGGGCCAATGGCAACTTCTTGGGAATCGGGGCGGATTGCTGCACCCGCGCCGTACTCGTGGAGGCCGTCCAACCCTGGGGCGTCTTGATCACCAACGGGGAATTCGTGGGCCGATGGCAGAGCCGGGATTCCGTTACCATCGAAGTGCTGCCGGACGTCCGCGGCAAGATCAGCCTCTCCAACTGCTCCTTCTGGGGTCCGATCGAGCGTTGCCTTTGGATGCGGGCCCCGAACGGCTGGTTCAGCGCCGATAACTGCCACTTTTCGGACTTCGATGTGGATGGGCAAGGCTTTCCCGCCCTCCAACTCGACGCCGGTCGGACGATCGTTCAAGGTTGCTCCTTCGCACGGCCGGGATTGCACGTCCAAGTCGGGCCGGAGGTCGTTTCCGCCATCGTCATGGGGAACCAAGCGGAGGGCGGGCTGCGTGTGGAGAACGCCGCCGGGCGCCGGACGCAGATCGGCCTGAACGAACAAGACCCCATCGAATGGACCCCGGAAGCCTTGTCCGCCTATCGCATCCAGGTGGGGGCTTCGTACGACGGGCGCTACGTGGAGAAGTGCTTCGCTCCGGAGAAGGCCGGCCGGCCGTTTCGCTGGACGGGGGAGAAGGCCGTTCTCAAGCTGCCCGCTCTGCCCGGCAAGCAATATCGCCTGATCGTCTCCGTTCAGATTCCGCCCCAGGCCCGATCGGAAACGGCGGGGCTGTATCTCGGCGAAACCCGGATCGCTCCGCTCGCCCCGGTCATGGCGGCCGAGTTGCCCGCCGAGCAAGCCGACTTGCGACGCGTCGAAATTCGCTGCCAAGGGTGGATTCCCCGGCAACACGACCCCAATTCCCGCGACGACCGCATGCTGGGCGTGCAACTGCAAAGCGTCGTCATGCTGATGGAGGATCTGCGGCCCTCGGTCGAGCCGGGCACGTTGCCCCAAAGGCTTTTCGATGCCAATACCGGGAAGTGGCTCAGCGAAGACCCGAAGGCCGAATGATGCCTTGAGCGTCGGCGGGATGCTTTCCTTCCGCTCGGCCGGCGGCCGTGCATGCCATTGTCATCCCGCATTTGACCGCCGCTGATTTGCGACCTAGCCTTCCAATAGAAGGCGACGGAGAATTCCGGTCCGTGGGCGAGCCGCCCGTCTCCGGCACCGCGCAGGGCCGAACAGCATCGGCTGGAGCGGATCGGCAGGCGAGCGCGCCGCATCCCGAGTCCGTCGCCGGCCCGCTGCACGCCTTCTTCTTTCTGCGAGAGGGCTTTGACGCGCCAAGCTCTCCGGCCGCGGGGTTTATTCGCCGAACGGAACGAGATGGTACCGCATGAGCCGAGAACTACCCACGGCCGACGATTCCAACCCCGGTTTGGCGACCGCGGCGGACGCGCTCGCGGGGATTTCGCTCCCGGACACCACGGGAAACGCCGGGGGGGCGGATCCGGCTTGGGCGATTCCCACGGGTGCGGCAACTCTGGAGTGCGAGCGGGAGCCTGGAACCGCATCGGCCGCGATGGCGGCGCTTGAAGACGACCCAGCGGCCGCAGCTTGGCTCCGGCAACGGCTGGGCGCGGCGGCTGCCGTGTTCGCGGCCCTGAAGGTCCGGCACGCGCCCACGGCGCGGCACGCCCTCCGCGTCGCGATGATCTGCTCGGCCTGGGCCGACCGGCGCACGCTGGAGGCGCCGCAGCGGGTGCGGCTAGAAACGGCGGCCCTGCTTCACGACGTGGGCATGATCGGGCTGCCCGACCAAATCCTGTTCAAGCCCGGCCCGCTCACCGCCGAGGAGGCCTTTTACGTCGAGCGGGCGCGTCGCATGACGCTCGATATCATGAGCCGAATCACGAGCGATTCGGAGTTGTTGACGGCGCTGGATCACGTGCCGGCCTGGTTTGACGGCAGCCGCCCCGGCTACAACCTCCGCGGCCGAGCCATCCCCTTGATCGCGCGGATGATCTCCGTGGCCGAAGCGTATGACGCCATGACCACGGATCACCTCTACCGTTCCGCCATGAGCGTGGAGCGTGCCGTCGCGGAGTTGTATCACTTTGCGGGCACGCAGTTCGATCCCGATTTGGTGGCGGAATTCGCCGCTCATGATTGGTCGGCGTTTTGGGGAACGCCGAATCGGACGGAGGACGGATGGCTCGCGGCGATCGACCCTCACTTGGCCGAAAGCCTGTGGGATGCGCCCCCGGCTTCGCAAGCCGTCGTCCCGCCGGAGCTGGAGACCGTCTTCCAACACCGTTTGTTGACGCACATGCACGACGGCGTGGCGTTCTTCGACTCGCAGCGGAAAATCCTCCAGTGGAACCACGGCATGGAGCGGTTGACCGGCATCGCGGCGGACGGCATCCGTTCTCGGCTGTGGAGTCCCGGCATCGTGGGTCTGCGCAACGAGCGAGGCAATTTGATCGATGAAGAGAACTGCCCGGTCGTCACCGCCATTCGGTACGGCATGCAAAACCTGCGGCGGTTGACGATCCGCGGTCGCAACGGGGCCCCCACCCCCGTCGATTGCCACGTGGTGCCGGTGATCTTGGAGGGCCGGGCGATCGTCGGGGCCGTCATGGTCATGCACGATGCTTCGCCGGAAATCAATCTCGAACAACGCGTGGAGACGCTCAAGGAAAAGGTCAACAAGGACCCGATGACGCAACTGGCGAATCGGGCCGAGTTCGACCGCATGTTGGCGTTCTTCGTCGAGCAGTATCGCCGGCATCACACTCCCTTCAGCCTGATCCTATCCGATCTGGACCGGTTCAAGCAGATCAACGACGTACACGGTCACCAGGCGGGCGACGACGCCATCCGTAGTTTTGCGTCGATCTTAAGCGGCCAGTGCCGGGCGGGAGACTTGGTGGCGCGCTACGGCGGCGAGGAATTCGCCGTGATTTGTGCCGGGTGCGACGCGGCCACCGCCGCGCGGCGGGCCGAGCAGTTGCGGCGTCTCCTGGCCGGAACGCTGCAACCCCGGCTGGGAGGACGCCCGGTCACCGCCAGTTTCGGCGTCACGGAGATCCAACCCGGCGACACCGCCGAGACCGTACTCCGCCGTGCCGACCGCGCCTTGCTGGAGGCCAAAGCCAAGGGCCGGAATACCGTCGTCCAGTTGGGAAGCGGTAACAACGGGGAACCCGGCCGGCCCAAGTCGTCACTTTGGCCGTGGCGGCACAAGTCCGCACCGCCGGCGGTCCGCCGCGTCTTCCATACCGACGTGCCGCCCAATCTTGCCCTGGAAAAGCTCCGGGGGTTTATCGCGGATCACCAAGCCCGGCTGACGCGCGTCGATCGGAACCGCATGGACATCGAAGTCGAGGATCGTGCCCCGCAACGGCAGCGAAGGCGAAGCGATCGCCCGGCTTGCTTCGCCCTGGAAATCATTCTGGACGAAGAACGGCCGCGCGGGGCGACCCAAGGCGCCGTGCGGACGCGGCTCCAGGTCCATGCCACGCTCGCCCGTTATCGGGACCGCCGACGCCGCGATTTGGCCGAACGCCTCCACGATCTCTTGGAGAGCTTTCGCTCGTACATGATGGTCACCGAGGAAGAGGCGACCGTGGCGCCGAACATCCTGCTTCGCGCCGTCTCCGTGGCCGCTCACTGGTTCCGGAAGCCGCGATAGCAGCGGAACCGCGCCGCATGCTGCCCGGCGTCCCCGGCAGGCAGGCGGGCGCAAGGCAAGGGCGATCAGGCGGGCGAACCCAAAGCCTCCACGTCGCGACGCATGCGGGCCAGGGTCGCCTCGTCCAGCCGCAACGCTCCCGCCTTGGCGTTTTCCTCCACGTGCGCGAACTTCCTCGCGCCCACCAGGGCCGCGGTGATGCCGGGCTGGGCGATCGTCCAGGCCAGCACCAATTGCCCTAACGTGCAGCGATGGGCGTCGCACAGATCGCGCCATCCCTCCAGCATCGCCAATACCCGGCGGCGATTCTCCGGCTTGAACCACGGGATCATGTTGCGGTATTCCCCCGGCGAGAAGGTGCGGTCCATGCCGATGCGACCGGTAAGCAAACCCTGCTCCAGCGGCGAATAGATCAACGTGGCGATTTCGTGGCGGACGCAATACGGCAGGATGTCTCGCTCGATCTTGCGATCCAACATGCTGTAGCGCGGCTGGCAAACGTCCAATCGCCCCACCGCACGGTATTCGTCCATCTGCTCGCACGTCACGTTGGAGGCCCCGATGGCTCGAATCTTGCCTTGCCGCTGCAATTCCAATAAGCACGCCATCGTGTCGGCGATGGGAGTCGCCTCCGGAGGAATCGCCGGCCAATGCGTCTGAAATACGTCGATGCAGTCCACACCCAACCGACGGAGGCTGCCCTCGATTTCCTCGCGAATGGTATCCGGGCGGAGCGACCGGTGGATGCTGCGGCCCTCCAGCGTGAAGAACGGCGTACCCCGCGGGTCGTCCCAAATCAGCCCGCACTTGGTGGCCAGGATGACCCGGTCCCGGCGTCCGCGAATCGCCTTCCCGACCAGTTCTTCCGACTTGCCGAAACCGTAGGCGGGCGCGGTGTCGATCAGGTTGATGCCGGCGTCGACGGCGGCCTGAATGGCGCGGACGGCTTCCCCTTCATCCGTCGGTCCCCACCAAGGTCCGCCTCCGACGGCCCAAGTTCCCAAACCGATGGCGGAGGCCTTCAATCCCGATCCACCCAAGGTACGGTATTCCATCATCCCCTCCGAAGACACGAACAACCTCACGGCGACGGATCGCCATTCTAAACGCCCCGCCCGGGCCGCGACAACCGCCACGGCCGGACGGCGGGCCGGCGCAGGCATGGGGGCGGTCGGCCTTCGCGGCGCGCCGAGCAGGCCGAGGCCTCGGTCCGTCCCGTTGCCGAAAAGTTCGACGCCTCCGCCTCGCGCGGCGGTCGATCTAGAATAAATCCGTTCGGCCCGCTAAACTTGCAAGCACAAGTTCGGAAATCCATCAAGGTTTGCGGAGCCGCGCGGCAACCGTGCCGCTCGATCGACGGACCGACGACAAGGAGATTCATCGGTGTTCACTCTGGAACGGATTCACGGATCGTCCCTGGCGGGGATCGTCTTGCTGTTGGTGTTCGGCGGCGGGATGCAGGGGAACGAGAAAGCCGGGGAATTTCGCCCCGAAACGCTGTTCCCCGATCACACGCGAGGGTTCGTGGCGATCTCCAATCTGCCGGACTTTCGCGAACACCTCAAACGGACGCAATTGGGCCGATTGCTGCAAGATCCGGCGCTGGAACCGTTCGTCCAGGATCTGCGGGCGCAGGTGGAGTCGCGGTTCGACGGCATTCGCAGCCGCCTGGGCATCCGGCTCGACGAATTGGAGTCGATCGTGACGGGCGGGCTGGGGATCGCCGTGTTGTATTCCGACGCCGACGGCCAGGCCGGCCTGGCCGCCGTTCTCCAGATCGAAGGCAAAGCATCGGAAGCCGGGCAAGTCTTGGACCGTGTGGCCAAAGACGTGCGGGATCGGGGCGGCACCGTGGCCGCGGAGCGGATCGGCGGCAAAGACGTCACCGTCCTCACGCTGCCGCAAGATGAACGCCGCGAGGTGCGGCGCGTGGTCTATTATCTGGACGACCGACGGCTGGTCGCGGCGGATAGCTCGGCGACGATCGAGGGCGTGCTGAAGCGGCTGAACGGCGATTCGTCGGCGACCCTGGCCGAACAAAAGGCCTTCGCGCGGATCATGGCACGTTGCGGAGAAGACGCGCAAGACGCCGTGCCGCAGATTCGCTGGTTCATCGAGCCGTTCGGTTACACGGCCGCGGTGCGATCGGCCATTCCGCCCGAGCGACGCAAACGCGAACGGCGGTTGGCCGAGGCCCTGAAAGCGGCCGGCTTCTCCGCCCTGCAAGGCATCGGCGGATTCGTGGACGTGGCCGTGGAACCCTACGAAGTGATCCACCGCACGTTCGTCTATGCCCCCGGACCACTGGAGAAATCGGCCAAGATCTTCAGTTTTCCCAATTCCAAGGAATTCGCGCCGCCCAAGTTCGTGCCGCGCGATTTGGCTACCTATGCCACCGGCTATTGTGACATTCTCAATGCCTTCGACAACGTCGGTCCGGTCTTCGATCAGACCATCGGCGAGGGCGAGGAAGGCGTGTGGCAGGACGTGCTGGACAGCCTGAAGAACGACCCCACGGGACCGCGGTTCGATCTGCGGAACGAATTCTTCGTGCATTTCGGCCGGCGCATCGTGGTGTTCACCCAATACGAACTGCCCATTACGCCGACCAGCGAGCGGATGCTGGTGGCGGTGGAAGTGAAGGATCAAGAGGCGGCCGCCAAGGCCCTGGACAAAATGTTCCAGCACGAAGCCCGGTTTGAACGCCGGGAGCACAACGGCCGGATCATTTGGGAGGGATTGCCGGAGGAGAGCAAGGACTTGCCCGATCTCAACCTGCAAGGCATCCCCGGCGTGGGAGAAGATGAAGCACCCGCCGAGAAAGAGGCCGCGCCGATCTTCCCCAACGCCTCGCTCACAGTCCACGACGGCTATCTCTTGATCGCGTCGCATTACGACTATTTGGTCACCCTTCTGGACCGCGATCAAGCGCGGGAGTCGCTGGAACGCAATCCCGACTATTTGGTGGTCATGGATATGATCGAGAAGCTGGGCGGCGAGGAGGCTTGCCTCAAGTCGTTTTCCCTGACGGAAGAAGAGTATCGTCCCACCTACGAGCTGATTCGCCAAGGCAAGATGCCGGAGAGTCAAACCCTGATGGGGCGGTTGCTCAATTCGTTTCTTGCCCCGGAACCGGGCAAGCCGAGAGAACAGCGGATCGACGGCAGCAAGCTGCCGGATTACGAGGTGGTCAGACGGCACTTGGGGCCGGCCGGACTGTTCGGTACGGCCGAAAAGGACGGCTGGTTCCTCAAGGGCTTCACACTCCCCAAGGAATAGCGTCACGCGGAGCCGCCGAGCTTCCGATCGAGGCCCCTCGCGGAAACGGCGACGGTCGCGGCGTCGCGCTGCTCCCCTCGGCGGTGATCATTTTTCGCTCCCGGTGTTCTCGTCGGACGCCAATCCCAATCGGCTCAGCCATCGTCCGCGTTGGGGCTTCCCCTTGGCGTCGCCGCCCGACTTGGTCTCGTCGCGTTCTTGGAGCAGGTCATTCAACTGGCGCTGCCGCTCTTCCAGCGCGGCGAGTTCTCGCGCGATCTTGGCCCGCTCGCGCGAGATATCCAGTTCCGCCTGGCGGAGTTTTTCCTTCCATTCCTCCTCCAATGCGCGAAGGTGCTCGCGTTGCTGGCGGATGATCTCGTCCTGTTCGAAGAATTGCCCGATCGCCGCGGCGCCGACCGCCATGGAACCGATGTTGGCCGCCTGGTTTTCCAGAAGACTCCGCAATTCCGCGATTTCCCGATCCTTGTCGGCCAGCGCGGCCTCCGTCTTTTTGACCACATCTTGAATCTTGAGGCGTGCCGTCCGCCGCTCCTCGTCGTCCTCGTCGCCTTCCGCCTCCAAAGCCGCCAAAATCCGCTGCTTTTCGATCTCCCAATTCATGACGCCTCCGGAGGGCGCCGAGGTCGGGGCTTGGGCTTGGCGACTCTCCGCCTCGGACAGCTTCTTCTCCAGTTCCGCGCAGCGCAGCCGCCATTCCCGCAGGTCCTGCATGGCCAGCTCGTAACGCCGCGACAACTCTTCGTCCGAAGGAGCGGCCGGCGTGCCCGTCCCCGCACGTTCCAGTTGGGCTTCCAACTCCTCGCAGCGGGCGATCAGTGCGGCGAATTGCGACTCGCGATCGTTCCACTGCGCAGCCCATTGCCGCCGCTCGGTTTCGTATTCCGTCCGAAGCTCGGCCTGCCGATCCGTCAAAGCGCGGATTTCTTCCTCTCGTTGCTGCAATTCGCTTCGGAGCGATTCCTCGGCCCGGCGCAGCTCATCCTTTTCACTTTCCAGGGCGCGGAGCGTCTGCCGCAAGGCGTCGGCCTCCGCTCGCAACTTCTCCGCCGCCGCCTGTTTTTCCGCCCAAATCCCTTCTCGTTGCCGGAGGGCCGAAACCTCGACACGAAGCGTTTCCAGCTCGCCGCGGGCGGCCAGGGCTTGACCGCGCAGCTCTTCCAGCCGCGTCTCCGTTGCGGCCAAGGCGGTAAGGGCCTCATCCCGCGCCGTCACGGTTTGCTGGTGCTGCGCCGCCAATTCGCGGTGTCTTTGCTCCAGGCTTGCCAAACGGCTCCGCAGCTCCTCGCACTCCCCGCGGAGAGCGTCGCGGGCAGCGCGTTCCTCTGTCAGCTCGGCCTGTGCTCGCTCGGCATGCTCCGTAGCGCGGCGGACTTCCTGGATGAGCCGATCGCGTTCCCCGCGAAGTGCGGCGATCTCATCATCTTTCTCCAAGAGCGAGGCTTGCAGGGCCTGTTCCCGTTGCCGCAGCTTCTCCAGGTGCTCGCGGACTCCCGCCTGTTCGGCGAATCGCGCCGAGACTTCGGCATGGGCGGCCGTCAATTCCCGGTGCTGCTGCTGCAAGCCGGCCCAGCGCGTCTCCAGGTCGGCGTACGCCCCGCGGAGCGACTCCAGCTCCGCCGACAGCCCTCGCGCAGCGGCCTCGTGTTGCCGCGCCAGGTCGCGCAGGCGCTGCGATTCTTCGGCCCAAGATTGCTGCCGGGCAAGGAGGCCGGCAAGCTCTTCCTCTTTTTGCCGCAGAGCCGACTCCAGTTCCCGTTCGTGCTGCCGTCGCTTGGCGTCGGCGGCGGATCGCTCAGCGTCCGGGTCGCTGCCCGGGGCTGCGGCGGCCAAGGAGTCGATACGACGAATAAGGGTCTCCAGGCGGCCCGTTATTTCTCGCTCGGCAAGTCCCAGACGCTCCCGGCGGCGCGCGAGAAGCTCCGCCACCCGCAGTCGTTGACCGCGAAGCGCGTCGAGGATTTGCTCGGGAGATTCGTCGTGGACGGCGAGATGGGCTTGGGAATCATCCATGCCGGAAATCCTTGTTCCCCGCCGGCGGGCCGAAAGCTGCGGCCGGAGCGAAACGCCGCCCCGAGGCGGACACCGGGGCGGCATCCGCGCGAAAAAAGGTCGACCGGCAACCTATCGCCCTCGGCATGCCAATGCGATCGCCTATTAGGCTATAGGTCACCGGTCGACCGACGTCAAATGATCGCGCGGAACATGCGGAGTATTCCGGGGTTGCGGGTTGTCGGGCCCGCGCCGTCCTCCCGCCTCCAAACTCCTCCGCGAATCATTTCGCGTCCACGGTCACGCCGGGGAAGTCGTCCGTGCGGAAGGGGCTGGCGGGGAGACCGGCCTTGTTCCACAGATTCACCACGGGGTAATTCGCCCAACCGAATCGCACGGCGACCGGATTCGGCACGGCGGGGCTGGAGACCACGACCGTGTCGCCCACGATCTCGGCCTCGGCGTTGACGAATTTCCGATCTTCGCCGCAGATCGTGAAGCCGGTCAGCTTGTCGCCGCGGCATTCCAAACCGCCGCCCAAATGGGCGAAGTGCAGGATGACTTTGCCGTCGCGAATCTCCATGGAATCGTAGATCGGTCCGGAGTATTCGATTTGCTCTCCATAGGCCACGGCACGGGCCGCGATTCCCAAGCGTTCGCCCACCGGCTGCTTTTGCTTGGGGTGGATGTCGTTCTCATCACCCGCGTCGGTGATGACCGCCATAGCCGTATTGGGGCAGGACAGCATGGTCAGCAATTGGGCTTCGCGGAGTTCCGCCCAGGCGCTTTCCATGGGCTCCGGCTCGATCTTCATGAAGGGAGCCAGTTGCACGAAAAGGAAGGGGAACTCGCCCTGATTCCAGACCTCGCGCCACGACTCGATCATGGCCGGGAAAAGCGTTCGGTATTGATAGGCTCGCCCCGCGTTCGATTCACCCTGATACCAGATGGCGCCGCGAAAGGCGTACGGTACGAGCGGCGCAATCATGGCGTTGTACAAACCCGCGGGACTGTGCGGGTGCTCGGGCCCCATGGGCGGATTGGGCGGCCGCTTGTTGAACGGCTCGCCGCGCTCGCGGGCGGCGCGGGCCTCCTCGCGGTGCGACTCGAGCGCCGCTTCGTACTTCCGAAGATTCTCGGGATATTGTTCCATCGCTTGCCGGAAGCGGTCCACGATCGGTTGCAACTCCGGCATGCAGGTCAGCTTGTCCCAACTGGTCCAGGCCTCGGCCGGAGTTCCACCGTACGAAGTGTTGATCAAACCCACCGGCACATTGCGATGTTTTTGTAGATATCGGCCGAAAAAGTAACCCACGGCGGAGAAGTTGGGCACCGTCTCCGGACCGCACACGGCCCAGGCGGCGTCCACGTCGGCCTGCGGTTCGGGCCTGGCCTGCCGCGGTACCGTAAACAGCCGGATCATGGGGTTGGCCGAGGATGCGATCTCCTGCTCGGCGTTGGCGGAAGCGGCGACCGTCCACTGCATGTTCGATTGCCCGCTGCAAATCCACACTTCGCCGATCATGACGTCCGCCAACACGATGCGGTTCTTGCCCGCGATGACCATCTCGTACGGCCCGCCCGCCGGCAACGGAGCGAGCTTGACCATCCATTTGCCGTCATCGCCGGCGACGGTGGCAACCTTCTGTTCGCCGAGAGCGACGGTCACCTCCTCGCCGGGGTCCGCCGTGCCCCAGACGGGAATCTCGGCCTGCTGTTGCAGGACCGCATGTTCGGTAAACAGGGCGCCGGGCTTGACGTCGGCGCGTGCCGGCAGCGGCAAGACCACAAGGACGGCCGTCAGGCATGCCGCCCCAAGCCGCATCTGCAATGGAAGCGATCTCATGGACTCCTCCTCTCTCGATGACTCGCAAACAACGCTGCCAAATCTTGCCCCTCCCCGGGGCGACGGTTATTCTGTAGCTTTCGAAGGCGAAGTGCAAGGACGGTCCGCCGACGATGATAGCGACCCTCACTTACCTGCCGAGGCTTCTTGAAAAGGGGAACATCTCAT
>FWPU01011152.1_pt1 | contig 12782 bp, 13 predicted proteins | sample 2228361 | NCBI WGS metagenome assembly FWPU01 (sample SAMEA103939777, study PRJEB20133) | metagenome | reverse complement strand
TGGCTGGCAACTGCGCTGTTGGACATCGAGCCTCGGCTGCGCCGGATGCGCGGCTATCGGGCGCTGCCAAGATTGCGCCGGGCGTTACAGAGGGCCGCAGAAAAGGAGGTGACGGCGGCGTGACTATGCCGGTCTGCTTCCCGAATCTCAACGGAAAATGGGATTGACTCCTCACGTTCAGCCTGGGAGTCGTGGCGTGGGCTACGGTCTATCGATCAAAAGGACCGCCTCCCCTTCCACCACCGTCTCGCCCCGCTGGTTGGTGCAGACGGTCCATAACGTCAGGATCCGCTTCTCCGGCTGATAGGCGGCGACTTTCACTGCTACCGTAATCGTATCGCCAATGCGGACAGGGTGCAAGAAACGCAGGGTCTGGCTGAGGTAAATCCCTCCAGGCCCTGGCAGCTTCGTTCCAAGGGCAGCGGAGATCAACCCGGCAGTCAGCATCCCGTGGGCGATTCGTTCCCCGAAACGGCTCCGCCTCGCGTACTCCGCATCCACATGCAGGGGGTTAAAGTCGCCGGTGATCTCCGCAAAGGCGACGATGTCCGCCTCCGTGATGGTCTTGGTGAACGTAGCCTGCTGGCCCGGGGCAAACTCCTGCACAGAAGGTCCCAACTTCCTGATCAACGCGCGGTCCATCCGCCATCCATGGCCAGGGCGGCACCTGTGATCCCGCCCGCCGCATCAGAACAGAGATAAAGCACGAGCGAAGCTACCTCATCCGGCTCCAGAAGGCGGCGCATCGCCGAGGGCTGCAGCATGATGCGCTCCACCACCTCGGATTCAGGGACCCTGTGGACACGGGCCTGGTCGGCGATCTGCTTTTCGACCAGACGGGTGCGGACGTACCCGGGGCAGATGGCGTTGACGGTAATCCCGTGCTCCGCGACCTCCCAGGCGGCCACCTTCGTGAAACCGATGACGCCGTGCTTGGCAGATACGTACGCAGACTTGAACGGCGAAGCGACCAGGCCGTGGATGGAGGCGATGTTGACGATGCGTCCCCACTTCGCCCTGATCATGTACGGAAGGGCGTATTTCGTACATAGGAAGGTGCCCGTGAGCATGACACCGATCAGGTGATTCCATCTTTCCTCGGGAAACTCTACAATCGGCGCCACGTGCTGTAACCCTGCGTTGTTCACGAGAATATCCAACCGTGCAAACGTACCGACCGTCTCCTCGACCATCGCCCGCACAGAGGCAGCATCTGCAACATCCGTCTGCACATACAACGCCTGCCCGCCACTTGCGATGATCTCCTCAACCGTGCGGGATCCCCCCGACCGGTCAACGTCTGCCACACAGATGGCGGCCCCATCACCGGAAAGAGCTGAAGCAATGGCTCGACCGATGCCGGAGCCAGCTCCACTGACAATGGCCACCTTCCCCTGGAGGCTTCCCATGTTTCTCTCCTCCGGCCCTGCGTGTTTCATCCCTCACCTCCACCCTCTCCTCAATGGGGAGAGGGTGCTTCGGAACAGGCCCTCTACACCCTTAAATACGCCTCTTTGACGTAGGAGCTACCGAGGAGTTCCCTCCCCGCTCCCTCGAGGACGACTCTGCCGTTCTCCATCACGTACGCGCGATCGGCCATGCGCAGGCTCTGCACGACGTTTTGCTCTACGAGGAGCACCGAGACCCTTCTCGCGTGAATTTCCCGAAGCGCCTGAAAGACGGTCCTCACCATGCGGGGGCTCAACCCGTGGCTAGGTTCATCCACGAGGAGGAACGCTGGCAGGCTCATCAGCGCCCGCGCAATGGCCACCATCTGCTGCTCGCCACCGGAAAGGGTGCCCGCGAGCTGGGACCTCCGCTCCGAGAGCCGCGGAAACATCCGGTAGACATCATCCAAGGTCTGCCGCATCCTGGCCCGCGCCGCAGGGCGAGGCAGGGCCCCGAGCTCCAGGTTCTCCTCCACGGTCATCAAGGGGAAAAGCTCACGACCCTCGGGAACGTGGGCGATGCCGAGGGCCACGACCTCGGAAGGCTTCCACCTGGTGATCTCGACCCCGCGGAAACGGACCTCCCCCTCGGCCGGGTGGATCAGCCCGGAGATCGTGCGCAGCAGGGTCGTCTTCCCCGCACCGTTCGCCCCGATGAGGGCGACAAATTCCCCATCGCCTACGTGCAGATCAATCCCCCAGAGCACATGGACCTTCCCGTACCCGGCCTCCAAGCCGCGCACCTCAAGCATCGCCCAGGTCCTCCGCACCAAGGTACGCCTCAATGACCTTGGGATGTGCCGTTACCTCGTGGTAGCTGCCCTCGGCGATCTTCTCCCCGAAGTCCATGACGATCACGCGGCCGGCAAGGTCACGGACGACCCGCATTACGTGCTCGATAAAGAGCACCGCCACGCCGCTGTCCCGCACCGCGCGGACCACACCAAGGACCTCATCCGCCTCCTGCGGCAGGAGCCCGGCCATCACCTCGTCGAGTAGCAACACCTTAGGCGAAGTAGCCAACGCCCGTGCCAGTTCCAGCCGCTTCTCCTCTGCTAAGTTGAGGTCCCGCGCACGCACCTCCGACCGCCCGGCCAGCCCGGTGAGCACCAGCACCTCCTTGGTCTTTTCTCGCGCCTCGGCCAGCGATCGCCGGCGGCTTCCAAACAGGGCGCCGATCATGACGTTGTCCCGAACGGTCATCTCCGGAAACGGCCGGGCGGTCTGGAACGCGCGGCCCAGACCAAGATGGCAGCGCCCCTCCGGCGGCAGGCTGGTGATGTCCATCCCACGGAGGGAGATCCGGCCCTCATCGGGAGGGAAGAGGCCCGACAGCAGGTTCAGCACCGTGGTCTTCCCTGCGCCGTTCGGGCCAATGATGGCCAGGATCTCACCGGCGTCCAAGTGGAAATCGAACCGGTTGACCGCCGTTACTCCCCCGAACCGCTTGGAGAGACTCCTCGCCTCCAGGAGCATGCCGTGCACCCCTCTGGGCAAACAGGTTAACCAACCCACCCGGGAGATACAGAATAACCACGATCAGGATCACGCCGTAAACGACTAAGTACCCCTCACGCAAAGCCAGTCGTAGGACCTCTTCCAAGGTCCGCAGGATGACTGCCCCCAACACCGGCCCGATCGTCGTGTAGACCCCGCCGAAGATGGCCGTGGCGATGGCAGCGATCGAAATGGCGATGCTGAACGTGGCTTCGGGGATGACGAAGAACAGACGGCTCGTGGCGTAGGCTCCTACTAGCCCCGTCAGGGCGGCAGAGAGCACGAACGCGAGCAGTTTATTCTGTACCACAGGGACTCCGAGGACCCGTGCCGTCAGCTCACCCTGCCGGATTGCCGCAAACGCATAGTGCAACCGCGTATTCCGGACAGCAAGGCTCGCTCCCATTGCCAGGCCCAGTACTCCGAGGCCAAAATAGTATAGCCCCGTCTGGTCTCCGCCCAACAGTGGGGGCGCGGTCAGTCCGACCGTGCCGCCGGTGAGTCCCACAGGGAGCGCCTTAAAAACAACCTGAACGACCTCAGCGAAAGCGAGGGTAGCAATGGCGAAATACAACCCGTGCAGCCGCAGCGTGACGACGCCAAGCACCAGGCTCACCACCGCAGCCACCAGGGGTCCAAGGGCGAAGGCCGCCCAAAGCGGCACCCCCCGGAGCGCGGCAATCGTATAGGTATATGCGCCTAACCCAAAGAACGCCGCAGGTGCGAGCGACAGCCGCCCGGTGCGGGCCTGGATGTCCCAGGCCAAGGCAACGGCCGCATCCATGAGCACGAACGTCGCCACCTGCACAACGTACTGCTGGTAGCCACCCACCGGCCCCCAGGGCAGAAGGAGCGCTGTAACGATCCCTGCCAGGATCCCCCACCTCATGCCGACCTCCACGAGCGCCACACCAGGGTGAGGAAGATGAGCAGGAAGAACACAGCCTCTGACCATCCGCCACCGCCAGGGACGTAGGTCCGCACTACCGCCTCGCCGGTGGCGAGGACCAACGAGGCCCACAGCACGCCCGTCAGGTTCCCCAGGCCGGCCATGACGATGATGGCAAACGCCTTGAGGACGAAGACAAACCCCATCTGCGCGCTGGCGCCGACGCGGACCAGGACCATCGCCCCAGCGACCGCCGCCAGCGCCGAGGCCAGGCCAAACGTCACCAGGTAGACCCGGTCCACATCGAGGCCAACAAGGTGTGCCCCTGTGCGGTTCTGCGCGACGGCGCGGATGCTCTTCCCGACGCCCGTCCGGTACAGGACGGCGTACATCCCTGAGAGCACGGCGATCGAGATCACCAGGGTGAGGAGGGGCGCTACCCCTACAGAGACCGGGCCCAGCGACACCGTGGTGAGCTGGTAGACGGTGTGGACTACGCGGGGGGTCGCGCCAAACAGGAGGACCGCTAGGTTCTGCAGGGTGATGGCAATGCCAAAGGTCAGGAGGAGTGCGTTGAGTTCCGGGGCCAGAAGGACCTTCTGGATGCTGAATCGGTAGATCGCCCCGCTGGCCACAAACAACACCGCCGCGGCGGGGACGAGCGAGAACATTGGATCAACGCCTGCGACGACGCTCAGCCAGTACGCCACAAACGCCCCAACCATCAGGAACTCGCCGTGGGCGAAGTTCACGATGTGAAGCACTCCCACGGCCAGGGCCAGCCCTGACGATGCCAGCGCGTACGTGCCGCTCTGGATCAGGCCGTTGGCAAGCGTCTGCAAGAACAGGTCCACCGGCTTTTGACCCCATCGGGAGAGCGTTCAGGACTAGCGCCAGCGCCACTTCAACGGGCCGGCAGCCACGCGCTTTGGCCACACAGGTACCCGCTTCCCATCGCGAAACTGAAACACCATCCACAGCTCGGAGTCGAACCCCTGGTAAATCGTCTGGCTCAGTCGGCTGGGCTTGAACCGGAGGCGTCCCAGAGGGGTCTCCACGTCGGTCTCGGCGAGTTCGGCAGCCACTTTCTCCTTGTCCGTGGTCCCGGCACGATTCATCGCCTCTGCGAGCGTGGTGAGGATCGTATAAGCCAGCGGCGCCATGTACTCTTCGGTGGTAGCCCTGAAGCGTTCTTTGTACTTCCTGACGAACTCGCGGGAGGCCGAACGCGGGCTCGCCGACGTCCACCCGGCCATGCCGGCGATGTCCTGGGCCACCGGGTTGGACTCAAACCCGACCGGCCAAGACGCAGGGGTTCCAAAGATCAGACGGGGCTGAAAGCCGACCTCCCGCGCCTGCACGGCAATGGGCAGCACATCGGCGTCATACCCGATCCAGAACAGCACGTCCACGGGGTAGCGCTTCGCCCGTGTCAGCAAAGCCGTGAAGTCGCCGGCGCCCGACTTGAACGATTCCATGAACGGAACGTCAAACCCCCGGCGAATCAACTCGCGCCTTGTATCCGCAATCCCGGCCGATCCAAACGGGCCGTCTTCGTAAAGGATGGCGATGGTCTTGGCCCCCGTGCCGGTCCGCAGGAACTCGAAGAAGTTGAACACCGCCTCCAGGTTGTGGTATGACCAGGGGTGGTAGTGAAACAGGTAGCGGTAACCGGCGAATCCTTGCTCAACCAGGGGAGATGCGGCGCCCAGCATGGCGATCAGCGGCTGGTGTAGCTTGGCCGGGCCGACGATGCTTACCCCCACCGCGCTACCAAAAACGCCCGTGATCGCATCCACCCGATCAACGGTCACGAACTTCGTGAAGATCGGCACCGCCTTCGCGGGCAGGTTGCCGTCGTCCTCGAAGATGAGCTGCAGCCGGCGTCCCAGCACTCCCCCAGACTTGTTGATCTCGTCTAGGGCCAACAGATAGCCGGACTGTGCTGCTTTGCCGCTGGCCGAGGCCGGTCCGGTGAGCGGGAGCATCACCCCGATCTTGACCGGCTCCTGCGCCAGGATCGGATGACAGACGCCTGTGAAAGCCAGGATTGCCAGGACCAGCAGGATGACGACGCCTCGACAAAGATTGCGCATCTGGACCCCTCCCCTGCCATAAGATTTAGACTGAGGTCAACCCTCTGCGAGAAACTCCATGATCAGTCGGTTCGCCTCCGGAGCCTTCTCCCAAAGGAGAAGGTGCCCAGCGTCCTGGAAGATGTACAGCCGGGCCCGGGGAATCTTCGCGGCCAGTAAGTCGGCGTTGCGCGGCGGCACCACCCGGTCGCGCGCACCGTGCAAAATGAGGACAGGGGCCTGCAGCTCCACCAGCCGGGACTCGGTGTCGTGGGCCGTCGCCGCCGTCAACTGTCGGTGGTAGGCCTCCAGCCGCTGGGGGTGCTCTATCCGCCAAGCGACGTAGGCCTCGACCTCCTCGGCGTAGGTCTGAGGGTAGTCGGTGCCAAACTGCAGCAAGAGGAACTCCCGCAGGTCCCGCTCGGGGTCGCCGGTCCGGTTGAGCAGGACCTGGAGCGTCTCCCGCGGGATGGGCTCGCTGTTCGGGCCTCCGAAAGAAGCACAGCAAAGGACCAACTTCGCCACGCGCTCAGGGTAGGCGAGGGCGAACTCTTGGGCGATGAACCCTCCCATGGACGCCCCAACCACGTGCGCCTTTGCGATCTGCAGGTGGTCAAGCAACCCCCGCACATCATCTGCCATGGTCCGAAGTGTGTACGGCTCGTCGGGCTTGTCGCTGCGTCCTGCGTCGCGGTTGTCGGGGGTGATGATCGTGAACCGCTTTTCCAGCTCTGGCACCTGTTTGTACCAGAAGTGGCCGTCGGCCCCAAGGCCCCCAATCAACACCACGGCAGGTCCGGAACCGGAAATCTCATAGTAGAGGTTGATTCCGTTCACCAGAGCATACGGCATCGGCGATCTCTCCCTGTGCGTTACCGAGCCCCGCCAAATTGCTCCCGCAGCATGCGCTTCAACACCTTTCCCGCCGCGTTGCGGGGGAGCACATCCACGTAGGCAATAGACTTTGGGATCTTGTACCGGGCGAGCGTTCCTTCGCAGAACCGGGCCAGCTCTTCCAGAGACAGCGATTGCCCTGGTTTGGTCACCACAATGGCCTTGGGCACCTCACCCCACCGCTCGTCGGGAACCCCAATCACCGCCACCTCCGCAATCGCAGGGTGGCGGTAGAGGACCTCTTCAACCTCGGCGGGATAGATGTTCTCGCCTCCGGAGATGATCATGTCCTTCTTGCGGTCCACGATGTAGAGGAACCCCTCGTCGTCAGTGTAGGCGAGGTCTCCTGTCTTAAACCACTCCTCGGCGAAGACCTCTCCGGTGGCCTCCGGTTGTAGCCAGTACCCTGAGAAGAGGTTGGGCCCGCGCGTCCATACCTCTCCGATCACCCCCGGCGGCACGTCACGCCCCTCCTCGTCAACCACCCGGACCTCCACGTGGATGGTCGCCTTGCCCACCGACCCCGCCTTGCGAAAGGCATCGGCCGCAGGGATGAGCGTACAGGTCGGCGCCGTCTCGGTGAGGCCATACCCATACTGGAACAGGAGGCCACGATCCCGGAACCACTCGATGACCCTCATCGGGCAGGGGGCGCCGCCGCAACTGAACCGGACCCGGCTGAGGTCGGCCTGCTGAAATGCCCCGGATTGCTGGAGCATCAAGTAGATTGAGGGAACAGCAAACATCGCCGTCACGCCGTGGGTTTGGATCAGCTGGACGGTCTCCTCAGGGTCGAACTTCTTCTGGAGCACGGCGGTAGCGCCGATGTGCAAGGTGGGCAGGGTGAAGAGGCCGATCCCTCCAATGTGGAACATCGGCAACACATTCAGCGTGACATCCCACTCTGTCAGGCTCACCGCCGTTCCGATGTTTACGCTGTTCCAGAACTGGGTGGCCTGGGTGAGGACCGCGCCCTTCGGGCGTCCCGTGGTGCCTGAGGTATACATGATCAACAGCGGATCGTCGAACCGCCCCTCAGGGTAGGCTTCCCCTTGTTGCAACAACTCCTCATACGGATGGGCCCGCGCAAGGCTATTCCCTTCCCCGGAGAGGACCACCCAACAGTCCACCTCCGCTTCAGCTTGCTCCCGCAGACCTCCCGCCAGATCTCCCAGCGCAGGGTCCACAAAGATCAGCTTCGGCTCGCTGTCGCCGACCTGAAACGCCAGCTCCGCAGGGGTAAGCCGCCAGTTCAGGGGAACCACCATGGTACCTAGCCGGGCGGCGGCGAAGATCACCTCGATGTACTCTGCGCGGTTCATCGCCAGCACGGCAACCTTGTCCCCGCGGCGGACGCCGAGCGCCCTCAGCCCTCCAGCCAATGCGGCCACGCGGTCGCGCAACCCAAGATAGGTCAACTCTTGTTGTGCGTCGATGAGGGCGGTCTTCTGTGGGTTCAGATCCGCCCGGCGCTCCAGCCAATGCCAGATTCCCCACCTCATCGCCCTCTTACTACCCATCGTGACCTCCGCCGTTGTCACCACCGGATCGCCGTTGCCGCCCAGGTGTAGCCGGTGCCCGCGCTCAACGCCACGACCAGGTCTCCTTCCCTCAGGAGTCCCATGCGGTCAGCCTCAGACAGCACCACCAGAGGATCAATCGCGGACATGTGACCAAACTTCTCCAGGTAGAACGACTGGTGCTCCTCCAAGCCCAGCGCTTGCAACAGGGCCTTAAACAGGGACCGCTTCACATGCAGCGGAGCTAAGAAGTCCACGTCGTTGAGCGTGAATCCGCTGCGCTCTACGGCTAGGCGCACGACCTCAACGAAGTTTCCGAGCGAGATCGGGTCCAAACGGGCCTTCATCCCCTGCGGGTCGGGTACGTCTAGGTAGTGCATCCCTCGCTCGATCGTCTCCATGGAAGGAGGACGGACCGATCCTCCGGCCGGGATGAGCACGTCGTCGGCGAACGACCCGTCGGTGATGGCGACTGAGGCAAGGATCTGGTGGCCGTCCTCTCCACGCCGCACCAGGGCGGCCGCAGCCCCATCAGCGAAGTTGAAGGTAAACCTTGCGCGGTGGTTCCGGTAGTTGACGACGTAGGACTCGCGGGAAGCCCCCACCAGGAGGATCGTGTGCAGGGACGGATCGGCTACCAACATGTCCTTGGCCACTTTGAGGGCCAGGGGGCCGCACGCGCTGGTGGCCATCAGCTCCAGGGTAAAGGCACGGTCCAACCCGAGGCCGCGGGCAATCTTGGGGACGCACGACCAAAGATAGTAGTCCTTGTGCGCGCTGCCGAAGTAAAGGATGGCGCCGACTTCGAGTGGGTCGAGGTTTTTCAGAAGCGGTCGGGCGGCTTTGATGGACATATCGGTCACGTGCTCGTCGGGGCCAGCGACGTGCTTGCCCCGCAGCCCGAGCTTTTGCTCGATGACCTCTTGGGGAATTCCGGTGACCTCGGCGATCTCGCGGCTGGTCTGGTAGCCTTCCGGAAAGTACGTGCCGATGCCCACGATCTCTACGCCCACGGTCATCGCGTCCGTCTGCCCCGCGCCATCAAGCGTGCGCGTCAAGGAAACCGAACAAACCTTGCCTGAAGGCCACGGGCCTTTCCACGTGGGGGGAATGCCCACAGTCGGGTATCGCCTCCTCGCGATACTGCCCCCCTTGTCCCCGGTAGGCTTCGAGCAATGCGCGCATCTGCGAGACCATCGGTTGGGGAGGATAGACCTCTGCGCCCGGCCAGCCTGACACCGCGCCGAGTTGGCCGAGGGTGCCGAAGTCAAACAGCGAAGCGTCTGATACGATCTGGTCGTCAGCGCCCCGAATCCAAAGCACATCAGGCTTAGGGCTGATCCGTGCGAACTCAGTAAGGTTGCAGTACTTGGGGGACATGGCGTTGTTCACCCCATTCGCACCGGGGGCCACGAATGGCCAGTTCGGAGAAGCCACCATGTCCCCAGGATAGTTGCCATCACCGACCTTCGTACTGAGCAACGCCGAGACAAACACCTCTTCCCGTTCAGGAGCAGCCTGGAAGGGGGGTTTGAAGTAGAAGGTGTTCATCACGGCACGCGGCGAGAACTGACTTTCACTCGTCCGGTCCCCATCGGCCAGGCGTTTGACGAACTCCGGGTTGGCCGTTCCACCGCCCGAGCCGGCATAGTCCGGCCAGCACGGCGTTCCGGCAACATCCTTCGTCCCGCCAAAGCCATAGGGTGAAAGCGGGTTAATCAGAGTAAGCGACGCAACCTCTGCCGGGTGATCTATGGCGTATTGGACGGCGATGCCGCCGCCCATTGACCAACCCACCAGGTGAACCTTCTGAAGGCCAAGGGTCCTCACCAAGGCGTATAGATCGTCGGAGAAATCACGCAGGCCACGGGCCGCGTCCACCGGCCTGGCCTCGGACCCTCCGAACCCACGTAGGTCAGGTGCCAAACCTCGATAGCACGGTAGGAGCGCTGCCATGGTCTCCTCGAAGAAACGGGACGAGGAGACGTTACCGTGGATGAAGAGCACCGGTACACCGTCCTTTGGTCCGCTGGTGAGGAGATGAGTCCTCAGGCGAGGGGTGGTGAGGATCTCAGAAATAATCCCTTGGGGGACAGTCTCAGCCATGTTGACCTCCTTGAACTACTTATCCTCATATAGGACGGGAGGTGTCCATCCCGTGCCGGATAAACGCAAGCATGCTCTCAATGACGGCCTTGGGTGGGCGCTCATCGTTCCAGAGCACCCAGCGCATCCCCAGGAAATCGCCAATGCCCATTAAGCAGTAGGCCAGACACTCGGGGTCAAGGCGGCGGATCTGACCTGCCTCCATCGCTTTCGAGAGGCCCCGAACGTAACCCTTGGCCAGACGGCGGTAATACCAGCGGAAGAGGTCCTCGTCCACGAACTCCGCCTGGCGGACGACCCGATAGAGGTTTCGGTGCTGGTGGGCAAACTTGAAGAATGCGTAGAAACCGACGCGCTCGACCTCGATGCGGTCGGAGACGCCCTCAACCGCCATGGCGATCTCCCGGCGAAGGCGGTGGCTCAGCTCCTTAACCAGTTCCACGAAGATGGCTTTCTTGTCCGGAAAGTACACGTAGAATGTTCCCTGGGCCACGCCGGCGCGCTGGGTGATCTCGACGATGCTGGCCCGGTCATAGCCCTTTTCACCGAAGACCGCCTCTGCCGCATCGAGGAGCCTCTGCCGGGTCTGCTGCCCGCGTCGTGTGGCTGGGCGGGGACGGTCGCTCTCCCGAGCAAGGCGTTTCCTGGAAGAAGTTGACACATGATTCATATTTCAACTTTTATCATATCTTGTATGGAGGAGGATTTGTCAATAGGGGGAGTTCTGACGTTCGGACCTAACGTCTTGTCCGGCAGCCCAATACCGGCCCTAGCCGGGATCGGGGCGACAGCAGTAGCCCTATAACTTCAGTTTCTCGCGCTCGGTGGGGACCACCTCTACCTCCTGCGCACCATGGCGTAGGCAAGGCTCTCCACCCCGCGGCGCAACGTCCACAGCAGCCGCGGGTTCAGCCCTCTGACCCGCGGGCCGCCCAATAGAACCTGGCTCCGACGCTGCTCGATGCATCATTCATTGTGGTTCCCTTAGTGCGCCCATTGGCGGACCGAGAACCAAGGAGGCATGGATCATGATAACTCCGGATCTACGAGATTTTCGAGCACAACAAGCCGCGTTCCATGCGCGCTTCCGTGACCATGCTATGCGAATCATGCGAAAGTACCGCTTCAACTTCTTTGCGATGTAGGAGGCGAAGAGTGACCGCCGAACAGAGTTCGTTTATCTCATCGCGTGGCCGGACAAGGGAGTAAAAAACGCAGCCTGGGCCAAGTTCAGGGCGGACGCAGAATGGAACGAGATCAAGCGCGTAACGAGCGCACGGCACGTCGATCTGGTCGGTGAAATTGAGGATCGCATACTTGTTCTAATCGACTACTCTCCAATGCTGCTGCGCAGCGAACTTAGCGTTTAGGCTCCTCAAGAGCTTCGGCCAGCTCGGCCAGATTTTGAACGGTCAGATCGGGAGCGACGCCAAGCTCGTCTAACGTAGCGCCCGACCGGTTAACCCAGAATGACCAAAGGCCGAAAGACTTAGCCCCGACCACGTCGAACGAGTTGGAGGATACAAAACCAATCGAAGAAACCTCTAACCCGATCCTCGAAACGGCCAATTGATACACGCTTCGACTCGGCTTATACGTACGTACCTCATCTGCACTGAGGATATGGGTAAAGAGGTCGGAAAGCCCCGCGTTCCCCACTACGGCATACAGCATGTGGGGTGATCCGTTGGATAGAATGACCAGCGGAAAGTGGGATGAGAGAGTTCTAAGGGCCTGGGGGACCTCCGGGAAGGGTTCAAGGTGAAGATAGGTGTCCATCAGACGTGTACGGATCCCAGGTTCGCACGTCAGGGCCAGCGCTTTGCACGCAAAAGTGAGGGCTCTTTCCGTAACCTGCCAGAAGTCCTCATACCGCCCCATGAGGCTGAGAAGCCAGGTGTATTCAAGCTGTTTTGCCCGCCAGAGCTGGCTCAACGCCTTCCCCTGACCTGGAAAGTTCTCATCACAAAGGGAGACAACGGAGTGGACATCGAACAGCGTCCCATATAAATCGAACGCCAGAGCCTTTATCCTGTCTTGTGGTCCATTTGGCTTGTTCATCAGCGCACCTTCACCGTAACTTCCCCCAGCCGCCCGTTTTGACATCATAGATGAAACCCAGGACGCTTTCCGGGACCCTCCCTTGTGTCCACCATCTAGCAGGGGTGGCTTGGAGTGTCAAGGACAGGATCCTCCACTTCCAAGAGATTTCCCATCGCAGGCGCTGGGTGCCTCAGCAGCCAAAGGGGTCAAATCTTGACTTGATTATGGGAAATCTACGGCCGACCGTTCTCACCAAGTTTCTCCGGCGAAGGCGTCCCGCAGCACCGCCACGCGGGCCCGCCCCGGGGCC
>FWPU01011151.1_pt1 | contig 12782 bp, 10 predicted proteins | sample 2228361 | NCBI WGS metagenome assembly FWPU01 (sample SAMEA103939777, study PRJEB20133) | metagenome | reverse complement strand
AAGTGGAAGGCACACCCTTTTAAACTTTTTAATTTTACACAATTTTCTTGACACTACCTTGGAAAGATGCACGTTGACAAGTACATACCTTTTGAATTATCATCTTGCTTACCCTTTACCGGGTGGCTGCAGACCGGCGTAACGCCACGGGCAACCGAGTAGGAAAAAGCCTATGTCCTGTATAACGAAAATCTTAACCGGATGGATAGTCTTTTTCGTCCTGGTAGTACCTTTCCCTATCTTTGGTCAAATCAAACCTGCTGAGACCACAATATCTCTGGAGAAGAAGGGGGAGTTGACCCCGCCCCTTTTCTTCGACGCCGATTCTTTTGTAATTGACAGGAGACCCGAGGTCCAGTTCAAGGTCTCTAAGGTTATCAACGGCAATACAATGCTCCTGGATAACGGAGAGGTTGTGAGGCTCATAGGGGTAGAAATTCCCGAAGAGTTTGGTGTGGAGGCGCACCGCCTTCTGAGGGGTCTTCTGGAAGGCAAGGAGGTAAAATTAGAATTTGAACGCAGGAACCGCAACATTGAGGGCCAACGCCTTGCCTATGTCTTTAAAGACGGCGTCTCTGTAAACAACCTTCTACGAGAGAGGACAAGTTATTACAATCGGGTAGACCCTTCTCTCTCCTATGTCCCTGTTTTCCTTGAAGGAATCTTTTCAGAGCGGGGTGTACCCATGGATAGCTGGGAGATAGTCCTTGGAAGGCCAAAGCCTGTGGTAATGAAGGCAAAGGTAGTCCTAAAGACGGGAGAGACCTTGCGAGGAGCGCTCGTCAGCGAGACGCCAGATTACATTATCCTGGATAGGAAGTTTTACGGCAAGGAAGTTGTAGAAAAGAAGAAGATAGCACAACTCGGCTTTGAGTAGCCCTGGACCGTTCTGGTCCAGGGCAGACGAATAGATGGGAGGGAGTAATGGATGTCTTCAGGAGGAGGGATTTTCTTAAGGGCGCAGGTGTGGTACTCCTTGGACAGGCATTTGCTCAAAAGTCCCTGGAAGCCCAGGAAAAGGAGATAGATTGGTTCAGGACCATAAACAGGGTTGCTGACCCCGATAACCTTACCGCTGCAGAGAAAAAACACGCCCCAACGATTGGTATTCCCGCTTACATAAAGGTCAATCAGGTATTTTTTCTTACCGTGGAAGTGGGTAGAACACTCCACGTTATGACACCCAACCACTGGATTATGTGGATAGAGGTCTACCTTGGGAACTCTCTCATTTCTAGAACAGAATTCAGCCCGCTTTGCCCAATACCGAGTGTTACCGTACCCTTAAGCGTTGGTGGGCCTGCTGTCCTTAAGGTGATGGAACAGTGTAATCTGCACGGGATATGGGAGAGCAAGGTAAATATAAACCCAGTCTAAGGGGAGTAGCCGCAGGGCATGCCTTAGGCAGATTCGTCCGCCTCAGGCGGAGCGAACTTTAGCCTGCGCTTCAGGAGGAGAAAGTGATATTATGAAGACCCAGTTAGAAAGGGCACGAGATGGTGAGATAACGCCTGAGATGGAACAGGCGGCCGAGTATGATGGCGTCTGCCCTGAGTTTATTCGTGATGGGGTGGCCAGGGGGTGGATAGTCCTCCACGGTAACCCGCACAGGAAGTCCAGAGTGGTGGGTATAGGCAGAGGACTGCGTACCAAGGTAAATGCCAGTATCGGAACCTCGCCGGACATAGTTGACGTGGGGATGGAGGTAGAGAAGGCCCGTACCGCCGAAAAATATGGGGCAGATACCCTTATGGAGTTATCCACCGGCGGAGACCTCAGGAGTATCAGGGCCAGGGTTCTCAAGTCCATCGGCCTCAGCGTGGGTACCGTGCCCCTCTACCAGGCAGCAATAGAGACTATAAGGAAGACGGGTTCGGTAGTCCACATGGACCCCAATTTCCTGTTTGCTACCATAGAGGAACAGGCCGAGGAAGGGATAAGTTTTATGGCCATCCACTGTGGGGTGAACAGACTAGTGCTTGAGAGGCTAAAAAAGCAGGGTTACCGCTTCGGGGGACTTGTAAGCCGTGGTGGTGCCTTCCTTACTGCATGGATAGAACACAATAAAAAGGAAAATCCACTCTACGAACAGATAGACCGCTTGATTGACATCATGAAGAGGCATGATGTTATCCTCAGCCTGGGGAACGGGCTTAGGGCAGGGGCAGTACACGACTCCACAGATAGGGCACAGATTCAAGAACTTATCATCAATTCAGAGATTGCGGAGTACGCCCAGTCCAGGGGTGTGCAGTGCATCGTGGAAGGGCCGGGTCACATCCCGATAGACGAGATAGAGGCCAATGTCCTCCTGCAGAAACGGCTCTCCAACAATGCCCCATTCTACATGTTGGGTCCCATCACAACCGATGTGGCCCCAGGCTACGACCACATCTCCTCCGCCATAGGGGCCGCCCTGTCTTCCATGTACGGGGCTGATTTTATCTGCTACGTTACCCCACCGGAACACCTGGCCCTACCTACTGTGGAGGACGTAAGGGAAGGGGTCATGGCCGCAAGGGTTGCCACCCATGTGGGGGACATGGTAAAGCTCAAGGATAAGGTAAAAGACCAGGATTTGAAGATGGCCGTGGCCAGGAGAGACCTGGACTGGGAGACACAGTACAATACGGCAATCTCTTCTGAAAAGGCGAGGGAGATTAGAAAGAACCGCCCTCCCATGGACGAAGACACCTGCACCATGTGCGGCAAACTCTGCTCATTGAAGACCGTAAAGGGTTACTACCAGCCCTATCTGGAGAAGGGCAGAAAAAAGCAGGCCGAGACAGTAGCACCTCTGGCCCCAAACAGACCTAAGGTACCAACCCTGGCCTTGTAGAAAGGCAAGAAATCAGAGGGTTGAACTGAAACAAGAAATATGTCTTCAGAGAGTACTCCTTCCGTCTTTCTCCTTGAACACCCGCGGTCCACTGATCCCTCAAGATTCCAGGAGGTGGTGAACGCCCCGCTATCTGCGTGCCTGTTTAGCCCCTATCTGGTTTCCATGCTACGCTCTAAGGGCATAGGGGTAGAACTCCTGGACGCCAATCTCCTGGGCCTTTCTATGCAAGAGACACTGGAGGAATTGACCAAAAGGAATTTCTCACTACTGGGAGTGCATCTGGTTTACCTGTGGGAGAAGACGGAAGAAGTCTTCAGCCTGCTGTCCCAGTTACGCTCCCACAATAAACAGGTCCACATCAACCTTTATGGGTACTACCCCACCTTCGCCTTCAAAGAAATCCTCAAGCGTTTCCCCTTCGTGGACTCCATAACCCTGGGCGAACCAGAGTATCCTTTCCTGGAATTAGCCCAGGCAATAATTTCCACATACATGGATACAGGTAGTGGCAGAGCTTGCTCTGCATCCATACCAACAAAAATAGCAAAGCAAGCTTTGCCACTACAACGCATAAAGGGTCTTGCCTTTAGAAACGATGAGGAGATTGTTGCCCGCTGCGGGGACGTGGTCACCGAACCAGATGCCCTTCCCTTCCCTGACCGTTCTCTGTTGCCCCTTTACCAAAGGAAAGGACTGGCCACTTACATACTGGGTAGCAGGGGCTGCTACGGGAGATGCACGTTCTGTTATGTAGCTCCTTTTTATGGCAAAGTCGGGGATGGCCCTGGCCACTGGCGAGGCAGGAGCCCTCGGAACATTTTTGAAGAACTACAGACCTTGTACGAGAAGGGTATACGTTACTTTTATTTTGCCGATGCTAATTTCTTCGGCCCGGGGAGGGCAGGCAAAGAACGTGCAAAGAATCTGGCAGACATTATCCTTAAAGAAGGACTCAGCATCCACTTCGGCATGGAGTGCAGGGCTAACGACCTTGAGAGAGATTCTTTATCAAGACTAGTTGCGGCAGGGTTGAGGGAGGTGTTCCTTGGTGTGGAGAGTGCCTGTAACCATACCCTAAGGAGGTTCAGAAAAGGCACTTCTCAGGAGGTTAACCACAGGGCCATAGAACTACTGAGATACTTCGGGATAGAGCCGAATCTGGGGTTCATAATGTTTGAACCTCACAGCCGTATTGAGGATATAAGGACCAACTTTGAATTCCTCAAGGGTACTAGACTCCTCCGCTCCCCGGCCGTTACTGCCCACCTTTTGTCGCACAAACAGACCCTCTTTGTGGGCACAGAGGATTACCGCAAATGTAGGGATGGGGCAGGCTCTGAAGGTCTATCCCTACGTCAGGATGGGTATGAGTTACACTACGATTTTGAAGACCCAGGGGTGCAGTCTTTCTATGAAGTAGCCAATAAGTTGTGCCAGGGGGTACTCTCTATACTCGGGCCAGAAGATTTCCAGTCCTGTTGCGCTCCTTCTCATGGGCAGGAGGATTTATTAAAAATAAACAAGACTCTGATAACGGCCTATGAAAGAATCCTTCGTGTCTATGAGGATGGGGGTGGATACAAAGAAGCGGCTGAAGTTTCTGATAAGGCACTGGCGAAGGCCATCCGCCTCAGGCGGACCGTGGAGGACCACACCTCTGTGTCATGAAGAAAGACCTGGAGTACCTCCTGGAGCTTGGTTGGGCCTACTGGAAGTCTCAGGTAGTCTTCACAGGGGTTGAATTGGGGATATTTGAACTATTAAAAGAAGGGGGTAAAGAACCCGCAGATGTAGCCGCAGGCTTTAGCCTGCGAAGAAGGACGCAACCTAAAGGTTGCGGCTACAAAGGTGGTAAAGAATCCACGGAGATAGCCAGACGGCTTGGTACCGACCCCAGGGCCATGGAGATGTTCCTTAATGCCCTGGTGAGCCTGAGGCTGTTGTCTAAGAGGGCGAACCGGTATCAGAACACCAGTGTTGCCTCCCGGTACCTGGTGAGGGGGGCGGCTGCCTATCAGGGAGACCGCATCCACCACCTTCACAACATCTGGCCGAGGTGGGAGAAACTACAGGAGTCTGTCCGTACGGGGCGCTCGGCCCTGGAGGAAAAAGAGGACGAGAAACCCGATCCTCAGAGGGTGCGGGATTTCATGACCGCCATGCATAACTACGCCCAGATGAAGGCCAAGACTTTATTAAAGAGGCTAAATGTGCGGTCCTTCCGTCGACTGCTTGATTTAGGAGGCGGACCTGGGACGTATGCCATCGCCATCGCCCGTAAGAATCCCAGGCTCACGGCCGTTGTCTATGACCTTGCCCATAACCTGGAAATCGCAAGGGAGTTCATCAAGGGGGCAGGCCTGGAGGATAGGGTGACTACACAAGTGGGAAACTTCCTGGAGGAGGAACTCCCAGAGGAGGCCTTTGATGCCATACTGGTATCCAATGTGCTTCATATATACGACCCGCCCACGAACATTTCCATCTTGAAAAAGTGCCGCAAGGCCCTACAGCCTGGGGGCAGGGTCGTCATCCACGACTTTCTTCTAGATGAGTCAGGCACTGGTCCCCTCTACCCGGTCTTCTTTAGCCTGAACATGCTATTGGGGACGTGTAGCGGGGCTTGCTACAGAGGGGCAGAGATGAAGGAATGGCTCTTCACGGCGGGCTTCTCTGGGATTAAGACCCGCTTCCTTGATAAAGACTCTGCCGTAATAATAGGGATTAGAGGTTAGGAGTCGGAAAGAGAATGTCCCCAACCCCTAATTACAGAACCTATACTTATTTCCTGCTTTAAGGTCTTGATCCAAAAGACTAACCCATTGTTCTGCAAAATCTTATGGATATTACTCAGATTTCGGTTGACATAGACGGTATTTTCTTTAAAATTTACTACATTGTTTGAAACTTAATCAAGAATCTCTTTTAAGAATTGCTGAAGGATGAAACTATCGAGCCAGACAGAATATGCAATCCTTGCCCTGTTAGAGCTAGGGCAACGGTATGGCAAGGGGTACGTCCTCAGCAGGGAGATAGCCCAGACCAGGGATATACCAGTGTCATTTCTGGAGAGGATAATGTTAACCCTCCGGAATTCTGGGCTAATAGTGAGTTTAAGGGGTGCAAAGGGAGGTCATTGTCTGGCCAGAGACCCAAAGGACATAAGCATAAAATCTGTTATAGAGATTTTTGAAGGGGGTTCCCTGGCACCTTCAGATTGTGTGGACGAGCGATTATCCACCACCCTGCATTGCCCTTTTGAGGCGTCTTGTGTGGTGAGGGACCTCTGGAAAAAGATGTACGGTGCCATGCTCCAGAGCGTGGAGAACGTTACGCTTAGCAGTCTGCTTGAGCAGGAACGGTTCCAGAGGGCTGCAACTGTTTAGCGTCATTTTGGCCCGCTTTAGGCGGACAGGCGGGGAAGAGACAGAGATATTATGGAGATAGTCAGGAAGGACACGGACCTTTTGATAATCGGCGGCGGTGCGGCCGGATGTTTTGCCGCAGTAGAGGCGAAGACCCAGTCCCCCAACCTCAGATGCCTGATAGTGGAAAAGGCCCATATAGACCGCAGCGGCTGCCTTGCCATGGGACTGAATTCCATAAATGCCTATCTCCATCCCGGAGAGAGTCCCGAATCTTACCTGGACCATGTGAAGCAGGAGTTTATGGGACTGGTAAAGGAAGACCTTGTGCTGAGCATAGCTAAAGGCCTGAACGATACCGTCAAAAAGGTGGAGCAGTGGGGGTTGCCGATAGAGAAGGGGCCCGACGGGAATTACAGGCCAAGGGGAAGACGTGCCGTAAGGATAATCGGTGAGAGGCTCAAGCCCATATTGGCAGATGCCGTCAGGAGGCATAGGGTTGAGGTGCTAAACCGTGTAGCTGTTACGAACCTTATCTCAAAGGAAGGCAGGGTAGTGGGGGCCTTTGGCCTGGGCGTCAGGGATGGGAATCTTTACGTGATAAGGGCCAGGGGTATAATCGTATCCACCGGAGGGGCCTCGGGTCTCTATAAGCCCCCGAATCCTGGCAGTGCGCGCCATCTTATGTGGTACTGTCCCTGGAACGTGGGCACGGGTTATGCCATCGGTCTGCGGGCAGGGGCGGAGATGACCTCTTTTGAGAATCGCTTCGTTGCCCTGAGGGTGAAGGACGTCCAGGCCCCAACAGGTACCCTCGCCCTCGGCGCCGGTGCAAGGCAGATAAACGCCAGCGGGGAGCCCTATCTTGAGAAGTACTATAAGGATTCTCCGGTAAGGGACAGCCCTACTTACTTCAGACTCTTGAGTACAGTGCTGGAGAATCGGGCCGGAAGGGGGCCTTGCTACCTTGACCTCGGTCACATAGATGCAAGGACGATGCGGCAGTTCAAGGAAGACCTCCTGAACATGAGTCCTTCTATGCTCCTGACGCTGGCAGGGAGAGACGGCAAGGACTACCGATTTGAGATAACGAGTAGCGAACCCTACGTGGTGGGAGGCCATGGGGAGGCAGGTTATTGGGTGGATGTAGAAAGGCGTACCACCCTAACGGGTCTTTATGCGGCCGGGGATGTAGCTGGCGGTGCGCCTAAAAAGTATGTCAGCGGGTGCTGGGTGGAAGGACAGATAGCCGCCAGGACTTTACTGAAAGAGATTGCCCAGGGGGTACTCCCCAAGATAGATGAAGACCTGATGAAAGAGGAGCAGGTAAGGGTGGAGATGCCCCTCAGGCGTACGGAAGGGATTCCTCCACAGGAGATGGAGGAACGGCTCCAGAAGATAATGGATGAGTACGCAGGGGGTCTCTCTACCCAGTACGAGCTAAACGAAGAGAAGCTCCTGGTGGGCAGGGGATTGTTAAAGGATTTAAAGGCGAGCGTGCCTTATCTCAAGGCAGAGAATTACCACGAACTGGTGAGTTGCATGGAGGTGGCAGACAGGATAGATGTGGCCAGGGCAGTGGTAGAACACCTCCTGTATAGGAAAGAGACCCGATGGCCCTGCTCTCAGACGAGGATTGATTACCCTCAAAGGGACGATGCCCGCTGGTTTAAGTTTGTTAATTCTGTAATGGACACGGGCTCCGGGGAGATAAAGATACTGGAGAGAGAGGTAAATGGTACGAATTGATTATAAAGTATGTAATCGCTGTGGCGGAGCCCCGGAGAAGCGATGCCAGCGGATTTGTCCCGGGGACCTGATAGGGGTAAACCCGGAGGACGACCGTCCTGTGGTCCTGTATCCAGAGGACTGCTGGGCCTGTACGGCATGCGTGAAGGATTGTCCAGTAGCGGCCATTACCTTGAAGTTGCCCTTTCAGGTGGCGGTACCCACCTCGGGTGGAAAGGGTGCCTCTCTCAATGCCACTGCCAGAGGGAGGAAGACCTTCTGGGTCCTGGAGGGGGCCGGGGGGGAGAAGGAAGAGTTTGAGATAGAGGTTGTTAGAGATGGTGCTAAAGGAGGAGAGGATAAGTGACTAAAGGCATAGCGCCTCACGGAGGCAGATTGATAAACAGGATGCTTCAGGGCGAGGAGAGAGACGAGGCCCTGGCCAGGACGAAAGGCATGAAGCGTATAGAGCTTACTCCATGGGAAGTTTCTGACCTGGAGATGATAGGGGTTGGGGCCTTTAGCCCGCTTGAAGGCTTTATGTGCAAGCGGGACTTTGAAACGGTGGTGGACACCATGAGGCTTTCCAATAGCCTTCCCTGGTCACTGCCCGTGGTGCTCTCTGTCGGTGAGGAAGAGGCAAGGGCCTTTAAGGAGGGAGAGGATATAGCCCTGGAAGACGGCTCTCGTACGGTGTTGGCCATACTGCACCTGGAGGAAAAATATCACTACGATAAAGAGAAGACCGCCCTTGAGGTCTACGGTACCAAGGAGGATAACCACCCCGGGGTGAAACGTCTTTACGAGAGTGGAGATATCCTTTTGGGTGGGAAGGTAAGCATGATGAACGGTCCCAAGCATACGGACTTTCCTCAGTACAGGATGACCCCGTCGGAGACGAGGGAACTATTCCATAAGAAGGGCTGGAAGCGGATAGTGGGGTTTCAGACCCGCAATCCAGTCCACAGGGCCCACGAGTACATCCAGAAATGTGCATTAGAGGTAGTGGATGGCCTCCTCCTCCATCCCCTGGTCGGGGAGACAAAGGGAGACGACATCCCCGCACACGTGAGGATGAAATGTTATGAGGTACTCCTGGAGAAGTATTATCCCAGGGATCGAGTGGTCCTGGCGGTCTTCCCCGCCTCCATGCGCTATGCCGGGCCAAGAGAGGCCATTTTTCACGCCCTGGTCAGGAAGAATTACGGGTGCACCCATTTCATCGTGGGAAGGGACCATGCCGGGGTGGGGAGCTATTATGGGAGCTTTGATGCCCATTACATCTTTGATGAATTTGAGCCCGAAGAGATAGGCATAACACCGCTCTTTTTTGATTACACTTTCTATTGTAAGGAATGTCTGGGCATGGCCTCCTACAAGACCTGTCCCCACGACTCATCCAATCATGTCTCTCTGAGTGGTACTGAGGTGAGGAGGCAGCTAAAGGAGGGGAAAGTACCCCCAGCCTCTTTTACCAGGCGTGAGATAGCCGAGATCCTCAGCGAGTATTATCACCAGGAAGATACCAGCAAGAAAGGAAGGCAATAGGCCGCATGGGGTTCGGGGCCTTGTAGTGGGTGGGTTCTACTTTACCGCTTCTACTTCTTTACTCTGTACTAATACGGCTTTACTGCTCACCACGAAGCTCTGAGAGTAAATAAGTCCTGCGTCGTCTCTGGCAACGATGGTTATGTTGTTAGGCCCCTCCTTGAGAGGTATTTCAGCGTTGAAGGCCACTTCCTTTAGCTTATCCTCTTTCTTTTGGGACTTGAAGAAGACCTTTTCATTATTGGCCATGATGAAGAGGTGTCTCACTGCCTGGTCATCCCTGGCACTTCCCGATAGCACCATCCTGCCGGATGGGAGTGTTAGAGGGGTCTTCTCAAATTCAATTACAGGGGGCATGTACTGCACGTGAAGGGTAATAGCGTCCTCTCTTTCCACCGTGGTTTCAGCGACATCCGTAGCTGGGACCCAACCCCTGCCTCCGTTAGGGAGAGGTATACTATACCAGCCCGGCACCCACCCGTTGGCCCTTATTATGTTTCCCTTTTTTATCTGTGCCATTACGGGGGATTCCGTTGACCTACCACCAAAGGCCCACGTCTGACGCATGGCCTGGATGCGTTTGTCTATCTCTACCACTGCTGGAGAAACTCTGGAGGCCATTATGGGGAAGGTCAGTTTCTGGGAGAGATAGACCCCAAAGGTAAGGTCTGTTACCACCAAATCCATGCTGAATTCCTTTGCCTCCAGACTTTCCCTGACCAGAAACTTGAGGTGTACGGTCTTTTCCTCCCCTGGGGCCAGGTCCCCTAGCTCCTTGCTGCCTTCTTCTACAAAGATGTCCTTGTGGCTAAGATTTCTTACCGTTACCATGTTCTTGGAGCTGGTGCCCTTTCCAATATTCCTTACTGTTACGGGGAGGTCAAGGAGTTCCCCCTTCTGTACCAGCCCATCGTCATCCGGCCTTCGCCCATCGGTGTTGGCCTCTATCACCTGGTAAGAGAAGGCGAACTCCGGTCTCGGCAGGGCCTCTATCGTTAGTGTCCTATAGATGTCTTTTGGAGTATTTGCGTTTAGTTCGGTGAACTTGACGGTGAATTCATCGGACCTGTCCAGGGTATTTTTGGGTAATTCTATCTTGTGGGTATAGCTCCTAGAAGCCCCTTGCTCAATCTTTCCCAGAGGGAATTCCAGCTTGTCCAGCAGTGGGTTCTTGGATTCTGTAATACCGTACGTCCTGTAGAGGGTTCCTTCCCCTTGGTTAAGAACGGTGAGGGTAATTTCGAGCGTTTCTCCAGCGGCCCACTTTTCCTTCAAGGGCTGGAAGCTGAGTGAGGCGACAGACTTTGGAGTCCTGGTCTCTTTTCCGTAAGACCAATCTATTCCCAACTCTGCCAGGGCCTTCACGATCTTTTCCTCCTCGGCCCTCCTTGGCTTTTCAAGGTAAGGCCAGAGGTCTCTTAACATCTCCTCTCTTGTAGAGGAGTGAGTGTTCTTTATTAGTTCAAGAGCAATCTGTACCTGATTGTCCTTGGAGAGATCCTTTTGCTTGTAGAGGTTTTCTTCCTCACCTTCTGGGGTTTCTTCAGGATGGGAGAGGTACTTTAAGGAGACCAGGGGTGGTTCAGGGAGTTGAACCTCTCCGTGGAGATGCCCCCTCATGTCTTCCTCCCTGAGGACGCCAGTCGTGCCCTTTTCCAGGATAATATTTTCCTTTCCCAGGATTACGGGGATTAGATTAATGTCGGGGGTTATTCCGAGCGTCTGGATATCCCTGTAGAGTGGCGTGAGGTATTTTGCCACTGTGAGCTTCAGGGCCGAGCCGTCGGCCAGGTCAATCAATTGCTGGACGGTACCCTTGCCAAAACTCCTGTCCCCAATGACAAGGGCACGCTCGTTTTCCTTAAGGGCGGCGGCCACTATCTCCGAGCCTGAGGCGCTGCCGGCATCTATGATTACTATCATGGGGCAGTTTATTATGTCCCTTTCCGAATAATGGGCCCTCTGTACCTCCCTCTGCCTCTTGCCCTGACCAACTGTTACCACTATTGTCCCTTTATCCAGGAACCTGTCGGATACCCCGACCGCCTGGTCAAGAAGCCCACCCGAATTGTTTCTCATGTCCAGGATTACGCCCCGTATTCCCTGAGAAGCCTTCTGGAGTTGCTGGATGTGTTTGTCCAGGTCATCTACCGTATCTTCCTGGAAGTTCCTGATTTTTATGTAGCCTATATTTCCATTCAGGAGTTGAGATTCAACGCTGGGCAGGGCGATTATTTCTCTCTTGAGGGCTACTACCCTGGGTTCTGCCGTTTTACCGGTCAGGAGGTAGAGGGTGACCTTTGTGCCTGGTTCGCCACGGAGCTTACTGACGGCCTCATGCAGGGACATGTTTACCGTAGATTCCCCTTCAATTTCCATAATCTTGTCTCCAGACTTTAGCCCGGCCCTATGGGCTGGAGTACCTTCGATGGGCGAGATTACCGTCAGGGCCATCTCCCTTATCCCTACAACCATCCCCAGGCCCCCAAACCTCCCGGAGGTACCTATTATGAACTCCTTGTACTCCTTTGGTGGGAGGAAGACGGAATGAGGGTCAAGGTCTCCCAGCATCCCGTTTATGGCAGTGTATTCCACCTCATTGGCCTTTGAGGTATCTTCCATGTTTGTATGGACGAAAAAGAGACCGTCCTTTAAGAGGGTGAGGGCATCATCCAGGCTCTGCACCCTAGAGGCATCTAGCCTCTGTCTGGTCTCCCCTGTTATGATTTCCAGACTGCCGTTGGTCTCGGTAAACTCCACCTTCACCTCCGGCAGGAGCCTCTCTATCCAGTTCAGGCCCTCAACGAGCATGTGCTGGGGATGAATCCTCTCTGGGTCTACGTAGAAGCGGTCTATGTAGGAGCAGACTGCACCGGGGAGACGGTACTTGGGGGTCTTTTCCCCAGTGTACCAGTCAAGAAACAGGGCCTGGCCGGATTCTGGCAGGATTGAGGAAATAACCAGGTAGGAGGTAAATAATGCAAGAAATAGTACAAAAAACCCCTTGCAGAGTCTTTTTGAATATTGGGACATTATTTTTTGATATCAGGCAATAAAATTGCCTGCCATGTTTCTGAAATAAAATCCAGTAGCAAATCCAGAATCACAGTTAGGCCCATAATAATCCATTCTGAATTCCGTATCCTGAATTTTCAGGAAGGCTTTTTACCTTTATACTAAACTAATTTGTCCTTTTGTCAAGCCACCTGTTCCGACGGTAGTGTCAAGAAAATTGTGTAAAATTAAAAAGTTTAAAAGGGTGTGCCTTCCACTTTTTATTTAGATAAGAGAAGACTCCA
>FWPU01008881.1_pt1 | contig 12782 bp, 12 predicted proteins | sample 2228361 | NCBI WGS metagenome assembly FWPU01 (sample SAMEA103939777, study PRJEB20133) | metagenome | reverse complement strand
TTTTTTATAATAGGAATAATTTTGAAATAATACCTACTAAATACGTATTATTTAATTATATTAAATTCCTCTGATTTACTAAAAAGTGTCAGGAGTGGGATAGTCTGTTTCTCGCAGAAGTTTAAGAAGGGTATACCGTCTCGCGGAAAGTTCAGAATTGGTAAAGAGCGGTGAGCAACTCAAAACGCTTTTTTCTCTCTGAATTATTTTCAAGGCAAAAGCAAGGCAGTTTTCTTCTCCGCATTTGCCGCAGTTTAGCTGGGGAAGATAGCGATACACATCGAGTGGCTTCAATTCATTTCTTCTTTCGAAGAGAGGTTTTATCTCATCTCGCTTATTCCAGATTTTATTAATGGTTTCTTGAAGCCAAGAGATTAATGCTCTCGCTCTTTCCTCATCATCAACTTTAGCCATTCTGACTTCATGAGGATAGAGGGTGATGAGGGTTTCTTTTTTGGAGAAGGTGAGAGTGTGGTTTTCTTTGATGTAGATGGCACCCTCAGTAGAAGCATTAAGGTAGGGAAGTATTTCTCTTATATCTCTGTCAAATTTGGCAATAATTCTTATTTTTGAAGAATCAGCAACGCAGGGAAGAATTTTTTTAATTTTAATCTCAGAAACGAAGGTTTCTCTCATTGCTTGTGAAAATGATATCATGATTTTAAGTGAAATGGAGAGGATTTTGAGGAAAGGTTTTTTTGAAAGGAGCACAGAAATAGTTGCAAAGAAGCTACTAGGGAAGGTTCTTGTTCGGGAGTTTCCTGAAGGGAGGGCAAAAGCTCGAGTTGTGGAAACTGAAGCTTATTTTGGAAGGGGTGATCCGGCAAGCCATGCCAGCCGCCGCAAAACTCAGCGCAATCAGGTGATGTTTGGTTCACCCGGCAGAGCTTATGTTTATTTTACTTATGGTATGCATTATCTTTTCAATGTGGTGACAGAGAAAGAGGAAATTCCCGGAGCGGTTCTAATCAGAGCACTTGAACCCCTTTCAGGTATTGATTTAATGAAGCGCAGAAGACCTGTGACTCAAGTGAAAAATCTTCTTCATGGTCCTGCACGTTTAACTCAGGCACTGGGTATTGATAAATCATTAAACGGATACGATTTAACTTTGGGCAAGACATTATATTTTGAAGATGATGGTTATAAAGTGAAAAAAGTAGTGAGAAAACATAGAATTGGCGTACCGCTCGACCCCAGTGATAATTTCCGCTACTATATAGCTGATAATCCATTTGTTTCTAAAAAGTAAGGAGGAGGGTAAGGTGAAAATAGAAGAGATCTACAAATTAGCTGTTGAACTCGGTATAGAGGTTGATCCTCGAGAAAAGGGGGGTGTGAAGAAAGCACTGCAAGCTGCCAAAGAAAGTTACGAAAAACTTTCAAATAAGGAAAAGAAATTTTTCGATTTAGAAAAACTTAAAAACCCCTATTCGGATACGAGAGTTTTAGTAGGCGACTTAAAGGCTGAAGTAAGTGGAGTTATGGCTGGGATTGACATAAGTGTAAGCGAAGTTCTTTTAGCGGACCGTTTAAGAGAAAAAGGTTATTGCATTGATTTAATTATTTCTCATCATCCTCTCGGTAAGGCCTTAGCTGCTCTGCATGAGGTGATGAATTTGCAGGCTGATGTTTGGCACAAGTTTGGTGTACCTATAAATATCGGTGATGCTCTGATTTCAGAAAGAGCACGTGAAGTTTTTCGGGCATTTCTTCCTATGAACCACACGAGGGCAACAGATGCCGCCAAGCTTTTAGGAATACCTATGATGTGCGTGCATACTCCGGCTGATAATCTGGTCACTCGGTATCTGCAAAAACATTTTGAGGAAAAGGAGCCCTATAGGGTGAGTGAAGTTTTAGATACTTTGAGGGAAATTCCCGAATATGAAAGGGCAGCCATGGAGAATGCAGGACCTACCTTAATTGTGGGAGATTCTAGCCGACGAGCGGGTAAAATCATGGTAGATATGACAGGGGGCACAGAAGGACCTAAAGAGGCAATAGAAAAACTTTCAGAAGCAGGCGTGGGAACACTTGTTTGTATGCATATGAGTGAGGATTTGAGAAAGAAGGCTGAGGACGCAAAGGTAAATGTGGTCATAGCTGGGCATATTGCCTCTGACAGCTTGGGTTTAAATCTTTTCCTTGATGAACTAGAGAAGAATAATATTGAAATCGTAGCCTGCTCTGGATTTATCAGGGTTAGAAGAGTTTAGCGAGTGAAAGCATTAGTAGAAGTTTATAGCCTCTGCAAGGAATTCAGTTCTATAAAAGCTTTAAAAATTTTTCTTTGCCCATTCCGGAAGAGGAAATTCAGAATTTTTACTTGGCTTCTTGAGAGGCTGCCTTAAAGCGTGAGGTGCTGGAGGCAATGGTTAAATTAGCAGTCCAGCCGGAGGTTGAAAAAAAGATTAATTTTGAAAAGGAAGACTTGCCTGAACTCTTAAGTCCAGCTGGAAGTTTTGAAGCAGTGATAGCAGCTGTGGAGAACGGAGCAGACGCTGTTTATTTGGGGCTCAAGAATTTCAATGCTCGGCGGCAAGCTGAAAATTTCGACTTCAAAGAGCTAAAAGAGGCAGTAGATTATGCTCATTCAAAAGGAACGAAAGTTTACCTTGCCTTTAATATTTTGATAAAAAATTCTGAGCTTCGCGGGAATCGGGGCCTTTGCACTCAACCTTGTCGACTTTCTTATGAACTTTGGTCAAAGAAGGGAAGAGAGAAAACTATAGGTCCCTATCTTCTTTCTACTTCAGAACTTATAACTCTTATTAAATTAAAAGATTTATGGAGAGGAGGTGTTAGAGCCCTTAAGATTGAAGGAAGAATGAGAAGCTCCGAGTATGTTGCTGCTGCGACCCGCGTTTATCGTGAAGCTCTAGATAAACTTAAAAAAGGTGAAGGCGAAGACTTATTTTCGTTAAAGAAAAAGGTTGAAGTTTTAGAGGAAGTTTTTAATAGAGGTTTTAACTGTTCTTATTTAGAAGGAGAGAGTGGTAATGAGTTGATGAGCTACAACAGGCCGAATCATCGGGGCATTTTTTTGGGAGGAGTGACTTTTGTGAATCACTATACGGGAGAGGTTGGTCTTCGTTTGAGGAGAGCGCTTTCAGTCGGTGATGAAGTTGAGTTTTGGGTGAAGGAAAGAGGAAGGGTAGCCCTTAAAGTAGAGAAAATTAAGGTTGACGCAGAGGAGAGGATTCAAGCGGCTGAGGGAGAAAGGGCTGTCCTTTTTCCTACTGAGGGAAGAAAGAAGATAAAAGTTGGCGACAGAGTATTTCGCAAGTACAACGCCCACCTTGTAATGGAGATAAGAAAGAGTTACATAAGGAAGGTGCATATGAAAGAAAGAGCACAGGGAGAATCGTTTGAGAAAAGAAGAAAGATAAAAGTTAGTTTGAAGGAAATAAAGTTTCCCGAGTTAAAGAGGAGACTCTCTCCAAAGGTATATTTAGCTGTGAGTACTTCTAACTTGGATACTGCTCGGGAAGCTTTAAGAGCAGGAGCTGACTGGATATATTTCAACTTGATTCCCTTTTCGGGAGAAAGGAGGGGGAAAAAAGAACTTATTGTTTTCCTGGAAGAAGCTAGAGGAAAAAGTTGTGAGATAGCTTTCCGCATACCTAATGTGTGGCGGGAAAAGGAGAAATTAGTTCTAAACAAGGATGCTCTCTCTTATGTGAGTGCTTTTGTCGTGGATAATTTCGGTCAGATTTTAGTACTTGAAAGGTATAAGCTGCCCTTCATTCTGGATTACCATTTATATGCTTTCAACTCATTTTCAGCTCATTTTTTTAAAGAACATGAAATTTCTCGAATCACTGCTTCGTTAGAGCTGAGTTTGGAGGAAATAGTAGAGCTTTCTTCACACCTCATCTTTCCACTGGAGTATCCTGTTCACGGTTTTCCCGAGGTGATGATTTCTGAGCATTGTGTTCTGCAGGCGCGAAGAGGAAAAGGTTGTGAGGAATACTGTTTCAAAAACGAGATGTTTAAATTGAGGGACAGAAAGGGCTATTTTTTTCCTGTTAAGACCGATATTCACTGCCGAAGTCATGTTTTTAACTCCCGCTCACTTTGCTTGTATGCGCATTTAAATCAGCTTTACCAAGCAGGTATTAGATATTTCCGAATTTTTCTAGAAAATTTTTCTCCTGAAGAGGCAGGAAATATTGTGCGGGTTTATAAAAATGGTCTTTTGAAAGTATCTAAAGGTGAGAAAGTCGAGTTAAAAGAAGTGAAAAAACTTCATCCCACGTTTTCAAGGTTCACAACAGGTCATCTTTTCCGTGGAGTTATTTAACCACCTTCAGTTGTTTCTGTTGATTCTGTAGTTTCAGAGGAGGGGGGAGGGGAGGGGGAAGAAGGAGAAGGAGGAGGAGGTTCAGGACCATCACTAACGATTATTGTGACCTGTGAGTTTTCTCTTACAATCTCACCCCCCATGGGGTCTTGAGCATAAACCTGTCCTTTAGGGACAGTTGAGTGATGTCTTAAGACCGTGATCACATTAAAACCTTTATTTTCCAAAATAGCAGCGGCACTAGAAGCTGATTTGCCAACTACATTTGGGACAGTAACTCCTTTGTGAAGGTTGCAGCTTTTCCAAGGAGCTTTTCCTTTTGGGAAGACGCCCAGCTTTGTATGGGGGCAAAAAGGTGTGGCTCTGAGACCAGATTCTGTACAAACCCTTACCTTTACCAAACCCTTGGTTGGAGTTAGAAAGTCTTTCTTCGGGTAATCTTGTAGAGCCTCTTTTATGAATTTTTTCCAGATAATAGCAGGAATTGTTCCTCCTGCGACTCGATAGAATCCGTGGATGTTTTTTAAAGGTATCTGTCCTTGAGGATAGCCTACCCATACAGCGCAAGAGAGGTGAGGAGTATAGCCGACAAACCAAGCATCTCGATATTCTTGAGTAGTTCCTGTTTTTCCTGCTGCGGGCCTTCCAATATTAGCTCTTCTTCCAGTTCCATAATGGATAACATCTTTTAGAATGTCAGTGACAAGATAAGCAGTTATAGAGCTGATAACAGGTTTAGGTTTCACTTTTGTTTCTTCTATAATCCTTCCGGTGTGATCAGTCACTTTTAATATTGCTTTCGGTGCACAATATTTTCCTCCATTGGCGAGGGTTGCATATGCAGAAGCCATTTCCAACGGGGAAACTCCAATGCTCAATCCCCCTAGAGCAATTGCCGGGTTTGGATTCAACTTGGTAGTAATTCCCATCTTTTTAGCGGTTTGAACGACTTTTTCGGGACCAACATCCATAATAAATCTGGCGAAGACTGCGTTCACAGAGTGGATTGTTGCTTGTCTGATGGTCATTAGACCTCTACCTTTTCCCTCTGTAGCATTTCTCACCCGCCAGTCCTTTCCTGGCAGCTTTATCGTCACTGGGCTTGACTGGTATGTTTTGTTGGGAGAGATTCCCTCCTCAATGCCAGTGGTAAGAACAAAAACCTTAAATGCGGAACCAGGCTGCCTCTTTCCCTGAGCAGCTAAGTTAAATTTTTGGGTGTTGAAGTCTCTCCCTCCAACCATCGCTTTTATATAACCTGTGGGAGGTTCAATTGCTACCAGAGCAGCAGAGGGATCACCTTTTCTATCCAATGTTTCCGAAATAGCTTTTTCTGCTGCCAGTTGAGCCTTAATATCAAGCGTGGTATATACCCTGAGTCCCCCCCGAAAAACACGGTTTGCTCCGTACTTATCAATAAGCTTCTGCTTTACAAACTCTACAAAGTAAGGAGCAAAGGTTTTTGGGGGGACAATATTCTTTACTTTTATCTTCTCCTTTTTAGCCTTTTCTCCCTCTTCTGGAGTGATGTACCCTAGCTCAACCATCTTGGAAAGAGCAAGATCTCTTCTTGCTTTGGATAATTTAGGATTATCATAAGGAGAGTACCGGGAAGGAGACCTTATAACTCCTGCTAAAAGTGCAGATTCAGAGAGGCTCAGATCCTTAGCATGCTTTCCGAAGAAGACGAGGGAAGCCGTTTCTGCTCCGTAACAACCGTGTCCGAAATAAATGGTATTTAAATATTTTTCTAAAATCTTATCTTTGCTGTACATACTCTCTATTTGATAGGCAAGAACAGCTTCTTTAATTTTTCTTCTGAGGCTCCTTTCTCTAGTTGTGAACATATTTTTTACATATTGTTGGGTTATTGTGCTTCCTCCCTCTCTTATTTCGCCCGAGGTGATATCGACGATAAGGGCTCTAGTAATGGCTTCGTAGTCCACTCCCCGATGCTTGTAAAATCTTTCATCCTCAATAGCCACGACTGCATTTCGAAGATAAGGAGAAATTTTGTTTAGAGGGACAATTTCTCTGTTCTCTTCTGCATGAAGTGTGGCTATGAGCTTTCCGTCAGAAGAGAAAATTTTTGTAGTTTGTGCTAATTGTACTTTTTGAGCTGCCCTTTCTAAACCAGGGAGATCCTTTACTGCTGAAGCTACCAGGGCGAAGGCACTGAGCATTGAAAAAAGGAAAAAAAATGTAAACGCTATTAAGGTAATTATTAGCCACTTCTTCCACAGCGATTTTCTACTGCTTCTTCTTCTGCGTCTCACACATATATTATATCATGATGAGCTTCAGACACTGCACAATAGGAAATTCCAACACCAAATCACATGCACCAAACAATGTAAGAGCTGTAGCGCTGCGATGCTGAAATTGAGACCAACTTTTTAATAACTTCAGAACTTTCAACTCTGTTGTGGATTTGGAATTTATATTTCGGAAAGATATAAAATAACTTGAAGAAGAATCTTTCCTTTAATAGAATAGCTGCGTTTTGGCGCATTCGTCTAGGGGCCTAGGACACCGCCCTCTCAAGGCGGAGGCACGGGTTCAAATCCCGTATGCGCCACCAAGCAATCTGAAGAAGTGTGGAACATTTCCCAGATTGGAGTTCTTCACTCTCTCCTTCCCTAGCTACTGTAACCCTTACAAAATGCAAAATTCCAAATCTTAACTTAAATCCAAAAGCCAATAGCCAAAAGCCAACCGCTGACCACGTCGCCGCTCTGGTTACCTTGTTGCCTACTAATAAGCTCCAAGCCAACTTGTTACCGCGTCACGATTTTATCAGGTCCATTTGTCACTCACCACATTACCAAGTCACCACGTCACCAAATAATGTATAATGGCGGAAAAAAGGAGGATGCAATCAATGAGAAAGTATATATTAGTTTTCTTAATTTTGTCCTTGTTTTTAATTGCTGGGTGTATGAAAGCTTCCGTCATTTTGAAAATTGAAAGAAGCGGGAGGGGAGAGATTGGTTTCAAGCTGGCGATGAATGAGGGCATTTATAATATGACGAAAGAGCAGAGCGATCCTTTTGAAGAATGGCGAAAGGACCTCAAAAAAGAGGGATATAAAGTTAAAGATTACAAAGAAGAAGGTTTTGTGGGGATTGAGGCGGTTAAGAGAACAAAAGACGTGGTGAAAGAGTTTGATAAGTTTAGAAAGACAGGGGAGAAAAATCTATTTAGGGATTTAAAACTGGAGAAGAATTCAAATCTTTTCTTTGCCACCTACAATTTGAAGGGCAACGTTGATTTAACTTCCCTTTCCTTTGGAGATTTGGGAGAAAGCGAGGAAGCGAAGAAACTCGAAGAACTTGCTTTGAGCCAGGTAAAAGTAAATCTAGTGGTGAAACTGCCTCAGAAACCTAGTTCACACAATGCCACTTCAGTCAGTAAAGATGGAAAGGTACTAACCTGGGAGTTTACTCCGGGGGAAAAAAGTGAAGTGAAAATGAACGCCGCTATTCTCAACCTTCCTTTAATTTACACCTCTTTAGGTGCAGTTTTAGTTATCTTTCTCATTTTGATTTTAGCGATTTATAAATTAATCAGAAAAATGAAGAAATCAAAAATGACTGAATAGAAAAAGTATCTCTTTACAAGTTTTTGAAAGAATATTAATATAAGTAGCGTGCAAACAGAGAGGGATTTAAAAAAAGTTAGTAGAGGAATAGTTTTAGGCATTATAGTAGCTTCGCTGGTTGGTTTTGGGTGGACATTAGGGGTTTATTATCTAGCGCGAAATATATCTGAGAAAATTTTGCAAAATTACTACCTCTTTTTTCTTTTTTCAGTCTGTGGTTTTTATGGGGAAATTGTTGCAGTTTCCTTTGTTTCCTGGCTTACTTTTCGCTTGTCTGCAAAAGGCTCTTCGATTTATTACACCCTTATCTCGGCTCCACTGGCACAAGGTTTAGCTATCTTTTGGGTTGCCCTTTTCTTTTTCTCTTTGGAAGAGGTGTGGTTTTGGCCCACACTTACTTTTCAAGAGGCTAGCAAGGACATTCCTTTCGTGTGCTTATTAGCTTTTGTAGTGGCTTTAATTTTTGCTTTTTTCACTTCTCCGCAAGCGGAGACTTTCTTTTCAAATTTCACCTCGCGCTTTGTAAAGGAGGAGGAAAAAGAATTACCTGCAGAGTGAAGCGACTCATCCTCTTTGTTTGTGTGGAAAATTCATGTCGCAGTCAGATGGCTGAAGCATTCTTCAACTTTTATGCAGGGAAGAAAGGTGTGGACTCATATGCTGAGAGTGGAGGAACAAAGCCTGCTTCTCAATTAAATCCTTTAGCAGTAGAAGTTATGAGAGAAGTGGGAATTGACATTACTTCTCAGAAACCCAAGCTAATTCAGCCTGAGATGTTGAAAAAAGCCGAAAGAATAATAACAATGGGCTGCAGGGTGAAAGATGCTTGCCCTGCACTCTTTGTCGAGGTGGAGGATTGGGAGGTTGAAGATCCAGCAGGAAAAGGAATTGAAAAATTCAGGGAAGTGAGAGAAATAATCAGAAAGAAAGTAAAAAAGCTTTTACACAACTTTTCAAATTAAGAAAACTTACCTTTCAATAACTTTTTAATTTCATCGTCTCTCAACCACAGGGTTAACTGAGGGAAAGGTATTTCAACCCCTTCTTCATCAAACCTTTTTTTAATTTTCTTTCTTATTTCCCTAGCGACTTCCTCCAATTTGAAAAATCTCCCCGACGTTGAATTGATTTTCAAAGATGATAAAAAAGCCAGAAATTAAATCTCTTATAAGGTTTTGAGCGCCGAATCCAATAGCCAAACCGTCCATGCCGGCGCTGGCAAGAAGAGGGGCTAGATTTACTTCAAAAGTTTCTAAAATCATCATAAAAAAAATGATAAGAATGGTTATTTTAGCCAATCTTTCTAAAAGGTGAGTGAGTGTTTCTACCCTTTTTTCAAAATCTTCCGAAGCGAGCCGAAGATCTTTCTGAGCCAAAGTAACACTTCTTTTGATAACTATTTTGATAAATCTGTAAGCAATCCCCTCCATCCCTTTGCACTAAAACTTAAAAGCCAACTCAGGATATTTTTGTACATGCTTAAAGTGATAGGGAAAGAAGGACAAGTATTTAAAGTTTGGTTTATAATTTATTTGTGGGAAAAAGAAAATTTTTTCTGGGATTTTCCCTTTTCTTTATCTTTTTAGCAGCTTTGGGTCTGCCTGCATTAGCTGATAATTCCTTTGCTTCCAAAGCCATAGTAGCAAGAATTGAGGGAGTAATTGACCCTGTTGCCTCCTCTTATTTTGAACGTGTTTTGCGCCAGGCTGAAAGTGAAAACGCGATTTTGATTTTAGAACTTGATACACCAGGCGGTCTTGATGTGTCTATGAGGGAAATTGTGAAAGCAGAGCTGAACTCTTCTGTGCCTATAATAGTTTACGTTTCTCCTTCTGGGGCAAGAGCAGCTTCAGCAGGTGTCTTCATTACTCTCGCCTCTCACGTGGCAGTTATGAGTCCTGGAACAAACATTGGGGCGGCACATCCTATGGCTATGGGAGGAGAAGGTATGGATGAGGTAATGAAAGAGAAAGCAACCAATGATGCTGCTGCCTATATAAAAGGTTTAGCTAAGGAGAGAGGAAGAAACGAAAAATGGGCAGAGGAAGCAGTAAGAAAAAGTTCCTCTTTGACAGCAGAAGAAGCACAGAGGAGAAGAGTCATTGATTTCACTGCTCGAGATTTGAACGAACTTCTTAAAAAGCTTGACGGAATGAAAGTGAAAGTGAAGAGAAAAGAAGTTACTTTAAAGACGGATGATATAGAAATAGAAAAGTTTCCTATGAACTGGAGGGAGAGACTACTTCACTCTCTTTCAAATCCAACCCTGGCTTATCTCCTTCTTATCTTAGGTTTTTATGGGATTATTTATGAGCTTGCAAACCCAGGATTTGGCTTTTCCGGCATCGGCGGGGCGGTCTGCCTAATTCTTGCTTTTTATTCATTTCACATACTTCCCATAAATTATGCAGGATTAGCTCTTATACTTTTTTCTTTGGTATTATTTGTGGCTGAAGCAATAACCCCAACATTTGGTGTTTTAACTTTGGGAGGACTGATCTCTTTTATTTTAGGTTCTTTGATTTTATTTGAGTCCCCAATTCCAGCTTTAAGGGTTTCTTTGTGGACGATTATTCCTGTGGCAATTTTCACTTTTTTTGTTGTTTTTCTTGCTGCCCGAGTCATAATTAAGACTCAGAGAAGAAAAGGGTTAACGGGAAGAGAAGGGATGATTGGTTTGGTAGGTGAAGCAGAAAGTGATTTAAAACCCGTGGGTCAGGTTTTCATACGAGGGGAGATTTGGAAAGCTGAATCAGTGGAGGGGGTGATAAAGAAAGGGGAAGAGGTTGAAGTTGTAAGGGTGGAAGGATTGAAATTAAAGGTAAAAAAGAAGGGAGGTTAAATAAATGGTTTTTTTAATACAGTTTTTTTTAACTGCTTTAATACCCATTATTTTAATAGGGGGAGCAGTTTTAGCTTCTGCCATTAAGATTGTGCGAGAGTATGAGAGAGGGGTAATCTTCCGACTGGGAAGAATTGTAGGAGCAAAGGGACCTGGTTTGATAATAATCATTCCTGTGGTGGATAAGATGGTAAAGGTTGATTTGAGGACAATTACCATGGATGTACCACCACAAGAGGTGATTACTAAAGACAATGTTCCTATTAAAGTCGACGCAGTGGTTTATTTTCGCGTTTTCGATGCTGTTAAAGCTGTGATCGAAGTAGCTGACTTCGTATATGCCACCTCGCAAATTTCCCAAACTACTCTGCGGAGCATCTTAGGGCAGGTAGAGTTGGATGAGGTTTTGGCCAAAAGAGAGAAGATAAATCGGCGGTTGCAGGAGATTATTGATAATGAAACTGACCCGTGGGGAATTAAGGTTTCTACTGTGGAAATAAAGGCGGTTGAGCTTCCTGAGGGAATGAAGAGAGCTATGGCGAAGCAAGCAGAGGCAGAAAGGGAAAGAAGAGCCAAAATTATAAGTGCTGAAGGAGAGTTCCAAGCAGCGGAAAAACTTTATCACGCAGCGAAAAAGATTGCTCAAGAACCAATTGCTCTCCAGCTTAGATTTTTACAAACACTGACCGAAGTAGCGGCGGAGAAGAACTCAACTACCATTTTCCCTGTTCCTATAGACCTTTTTGAGCCTTTTGTCCAAAAATTCGCTAAGAAGGCATTGGAAGAAAAGAAGACAACGAGGAGAACAAGCAAAGAGTAGATGTCAGTTTATTTATTGTTGCTACTTTTAATACCAAATATTCTTTTCTTAGTGGCTCTCGTGATGCTGTACGTGCTTTTGGCAAGAGTTTCAGAAATCGATAGACGGCTTCGCTCTTTAGAAGAGAAGGAAAGACCACCAAGTTGAGAAAGTTTTATTGAGGTGAGTCTTTTGCCCAAATATATGAAGGGAAAGTCAATAACAGCTGGTCTTCCTCCAGGGGCTCTTATTCATATTGGAGAGAAAAAGACTGAAAGGGTAAGGATAAGAGTCATTAACTATGATGGAAATCAGTTGCTAGAAAAGGAAATAAAGAAAGTTGAAGAGTGCCTTCCTTTTAAAGAAAAACCTACCGTTACCTGGATAAACATTGAAGGAATTCATCAAGTTAATGTTTTGAAAAAAATTAGCGATTGTTTTAGTTTGCATCCTCTAGTGAAGGAAGACATCTTAGATACAGAAGAGCGTCCGAAGATGGAATATTATGAAGACTACATCTTTATAGTTTTAAAGATGGTCTATACGGAGGAAGAAGATAGTAAAGTGGGGTATGAGCAAGTCAGTTTAGTTCTGGGACCGAATTTTGTTCTTTCTTTTCAAGAAAAGGAAGGGGATGTATTTGAACCAGTTAGGGAAAGGATTAGGAATAAAGGCCGAATTAGGAAGCAGGGAGCTGATTATCTTACTTACTCTTTGGTTGATGCAATTGTTGACGGCTACTTTATTGTTCTGGAAAAGTTAGGAGAAAGAATAGAATTTGTGGAGGAAAAGCTGCTTACAAATCCTACTTCCCAAAACTTACAGGAAATTCATGAATTAAAAAGAGAAATAATGTTGTTACGGAAGTCAGTTTGGCCTTTAAGGGAAATAATCAGCGGTTTGGAAAGAGGAGAATCACCACTTATTCAAAAATCCACTGCCGTATATTTAAGAGACGTTTACGACCATGTAATTCAGATAATCGACACCATAGAAACACTTCGGGAGATGCTCACTGGTATGCTTGATATATATCTTTCCAGCATTAGCAATAAGATGAATGAGGTAATGAAAGTTTTAACAGTCATAGCGACAATATTTATTCCTTTGACCTTTGTAGCAGGGGTTTATGGGATGAACTTTGAGTATATGCCTGAGCTCAAGTGGCGTTGGGGATATCCTTTAGTCTTGCTTGTTATGCTGGCTGTCGGGATTTCAATGCTTATTTCCCTTA
>FWPU01003165.1_pt1 | contig 12785 bp, 9 predicted proteins | sample 2228361 | NCBI WGS metagenome assembly FWPU01 (sample SAMEA103939777, study PRJEB20133) | metagenome | reverse complement strand
ATCCGTAAAATGAGACGCATCTTCGGGAGAAGAAGTTCCGCGGCCCGGCCTGTCCGTATTTCACATCATGACCCTTCCCCCTCGGGATGTCAAATCCGTTTCCGCTGAAGGCGATAGGTGAAACCGGAGTATGACTTGCAACGGCGGGTTAGCCGTAGAGAGTTATCAGCGACCCTCTTAAATGAGGGTGTATTCCGCTTGCACGATGATTTAGGATGCTGGAAGATGTTGATTGGAACGACGTGATTGTTGGAATCCGGGCCGGGACCGCCTTGGAGTTCCGGATAAGGCTATGCCGTCGGGCGGTTCTCCCGGATTGCCCTCCACACCAAACAAGGTCCGCCACGATGTCCCCCTCGAGATTCGCCGAGACGGATGACCGCCCCGCCGAGGACGCCGCCATGACGCAAGAGATGGATTCCCGCGAGAAAGCCGCCCAACGACGACGCATCTTGCTGGTGGACGACGATCCTGAGATCGTCGAGTCGATGCGGATCGCGCTGGGAGCGTTGGGCTACGAAATCTTGGTCGCCCGCGACGGCAACCAAGGGCTGAACCTGGCCGACACCCAAGACCCCGATCTGGTCATCCTCGACATGATGATGCCCAAGCGGAGCGGTTTCCTGGTCCTCGAGCGTCTCCGCCAGACGCGGAAGGTTCCGACGCGGGTCATCATGATCACCGCCAACGAGGGCAACCGCCACAAGGCCTATGCCGAGATGTTGGGCGTGGACGATTACATCCGCAAACCGTTTCCCATGGATCGGTTGATCGAAAGTGTCCAACGGCTCTTGGGCTGATTTCCCCCCACCGCGGCGCGATGCTGCGCGACGATTCGGAAACGCCTCCGTTCCCTTCCGCCTCTCGAGCGAGGACGGCCGCCGAGAGAATCCGCTGAAAAAGCTCCCTCTCCGGAATCGAGACGTACGTCCACGCGAACGGTTCGAGCATCGCCGGTCGGGCCGCGGCCGGATCTTCGCCTATCCATTCCGCCGGAGGCGTCGCCGTGGGGATAGGGCGACCGAATCCCGATTCTACGCGGTCAGGCCGGGTGTCGGGCGGTTGCGAAAGGCTACCATCGCGAGCTGCGCCGCGCGGTGGTCAACTCGGTTGCCGCATCGGGCTTGGCTCCGGCTTTTCCGGCCGCTCGATTTACCGGGGAACGCCGCGGCAAGCCCTCTCGCTTGTCGCGCCGGCTTGTGGCGCCCAATAATTGCCACAAGTTGAACGCCGCGACGAATGCGGGCTTGCGGGGAGCGGAAAGCACGTCCGCTTCCGCGAATCGGGGACGCTCTTCGTCCGCGGCATGGCAGGGGCTTCGGGGACGCTTCCGCATCGGTGGTCGCGGAAGCTTTTCCCGCTCGGGGGGATTTTCCCGCTCGGGGGGAGTGGTCTAGAGAGAAAGTAAGAGCCATCATGAGTGATCGTCTGGAATCGGCGCCGCGACCGGAAATTTCGTTGACACCGACCGAGGGTTGGCATTGCTTGCACGTCTTCTACCGTTTCGACCGGATGCGATTTCGGACGTTGGGCCCCGCGGAGCGAGCGGACGGGTGCCGCGAGTTTTGCGATCTGCTCTCACCGGGGCGAGAGGGCGGACCCCTTCGCATGCAGACGTTCTTGGTGATGGGGCACAAGGCCGACTTCGGCATCATGATGCTGGATCCCGACCCGCTCAAGCTCGACGCCGTGCACCAGGACTTGCTGTACGGCTCGTTGGGGCCGGCGATCTGTCCGGTCTGGTCCTTCGTCTCGCTGACCGAGGTGTCGGAGTACCTGCCGGATGAACAACGGTATGCGGACCGGTTGAAGGAGGAGGGGCTGAAGCGGGGGGAAGAGGAGTTCGAGCGTCGCCTGGCGCAGTACGCCAAGCGATTGGGATACATGCGGCGCCAGCGGCTTGAGCCGGACCTGCCCAGTTGGCCGGCGTACTGCTTTTACCCCATGAATAAGCGGCGGCAACCGGAGGCCAACTGGTTCTTGCTCGATTTCGCCACGCGGGAGCGCCTGATGGCCGAGCACGGGGAAAGCGGCATCGCCTTTGCTGGCAAGGTCACGCAGTTGGTGACCGTCGGGATCGGTTTGGAAGATTGGGAATGGGGGGTTTCTCTTTGGGCGCGCAACCCTCAGTTCCTCAAGGATATCGTGTACCGCATGCGGTACGACGAAGCGAGCGCCAAGTACGCCGAGTTCGGCCCGTTCTACAGCGGTTATCTCACATCCCCGCGGGAAATCTTGGACCGCTGCCGGATTCGGGAGTGATCCTTCGCCGGGATTGGTCGGAACCCGTGGTCGGATCGTCTGCCGCGGCCCGCCCCGCCGCTGGGGGTTCCGACCTGGCGGAGGCGTTCTATTCGGGCCGGCACGCCTGGTAACCCGTCCCCTGGTCCCGCGCCGGGAATAACCGGCCGTCGCGGCGCATCTAATCGGTTGGGGGGTGCTCAGCGCGCGAACGATCGATCGGCGAAGCGGCGGGAGAAACGGCCGCCCGGGTGCGTCCCCTCGTTAGGCTCGCTCCCGAATCCGCTCCGTATGTCCCGTCGATCATCCGCACGGGTTCGGAACGAGTGGCCGTCAACCGGAGGGCAACCGGCAACATGCGGGTCTACGCCTATCTCGCCGATTTGGTCATCGCGGTACACTTCGCGTATGTCGCGGCGGTGCTGCTGGGTTTGGTCCTGATACCTCTGGGATTCTTCTTCCGCTGGAAGTGGGTTCGGAAGTTCTGGCCCCGCGTCATCCATTTGGCGATGATCGGCATCGTGGCCTATCAGGCCTGGTTGGGGATCGAATGCCCGCTGACGACGCTGGAAAAGCACCTGCGAACGCTCGCCGATATCGACGTGTACCCCGGCTCCTTCATCGGCCATTGGATCGACCGCATTCTTTTCTGCCAGGCGCCGCCGTGGGTGTTCGTGACGGCGTACACCGCCGTGGCGGCTGTGACGGTGTTGTTGACGCTCTTAGTCCCACCGGAGCCGCCCGCCTGGTGGCGACTGCCGGGACGGAACGCCGGCCCTCGGTGAACGGCATCCGGCGATTAGGCGGTTTCGCCCCATTGGTAGAGCTTTTCCAAGGTGTAGATTCCCGTGTCGTGACCGTCGCTGAATCCGATCTTGTAGGCGTAGTTGCCGACCGGTTCCACCAGACGGAAGGCGACGGTTTCAGGGATGTCGGCCAGCGGCGCGTCGAGGGGCAGGGCGGGCACGGAGTGCCTCCGCGCTTCGTTGCAGCCGGCGCAGGGACACAATGACCGCAGTCGCCGAGGCGCGTAGCGGCGGCGCTGCCCATCGCTCCAGGTGATGACCAGATCCCCGCTTTCCAAGCCCAATTCCAAAGGACGCGGTTGAGACATCTTGTTCGGTCACCTTTATGGAATGGTCCGCCGACCTTTCGGCCGGGAATATTAAGAAAAACTGGGCAGCACGGCGACCAGGAAGTCGGCCAACCGGTCGCCCGCCTTCACGGCATATTCATACAGCCGCCAAAGCTCTTTCAAGGTGGCCCAGCGGCGGAAGATCGCCCCTGCCGCAAAGCCGAGTTGTTGGGCGAAATACCGCTTTTCCAACAGGTACTCCACCTCTTTGGAGAGACGATCTTCCCAGGTGTCGGTGATGACGCGGACGGAAAGCATGGGGACCTTGGCGGCACGGCAGACTTCGGCCGCGGCAAAGGTCTCCATGTCGACGGCCCAGGCGCCGAAGTCGGCAGCCAATCGACGTTTTTCCGCCGGTTCACGGATGACGTTTGGTACCGTGAGCAGCGGTCCCGTCTTCCAGGGTCGGGCGCCGGTAGAGGCGGCCGAGCCTGCGGCAGGTTCGGCCGGGGTATCGAGCCGCAGCTTTTTTCCGGCGTGGTGCAGAAGCACGTCCGGGATGAAGATATCGTAGCGGCTCAGTTGCGGGACCAGGCCGCCCGCGAAACCCACGGCCAATACATAGCGCGGTCGATGCCCGAGGATCAATGCGGAAGCGGCGCGGCGGGCAGCCTCCTCGCCGGGACCGGCCGTGATGACCGCCGTGGGACACCCCCCGATCCTTCCCAGACATGCGGTGAAACCGTCGCCGGCGAGCTCGACCGCATCCTCCATCCGCCTGCGCAGCGGGTCGGCCTCGGACGGCAGGGCCGCGACGATGCCCACCCGGACCGAGAACTCTTGCACGTCCTGACGGCGGTCGCCGGGTTCGGCCTGATCGGATTCCCGCTCCGGCCCGTGCAAAGACTCGCTGAGGGCTTGCCGCAAGGCTTCCCCCGCGGTTGCCTGAATCTGGGATCTCAGCCAGTGGTGCAAGACCATCGCGACGATTCCAAAGGTTGCACGCCGTTGGGAAGGTCTCGAGCGAGACCCTGCCCCCCACATGGAACGATGTCCGGCGCCCTCGATACCTGGTTGCGGGCGTCCCGCTGCCGACGAAAACCGAATAATTGGTATTGTAATCGGGATTCGAACGGGGTTTGGCGTGCCGCGGTGGCGGATCGATCCCCCGAAGCGGGGCTGCAACGCCTTCTCCGCGTTGCGTTAACATGGAAGATACTGCGGGAACGGCGAGAGGACGGCGCCGGTTCGGCAGGCGGACTCCGCGGTTGATCCGTCGGCAAGCGGGGAATCTCCCCGTCCCCGGCGCACCGAAGCGGGGTCGGCGAGTGTTGCGCCCATGCTAATCTTTCCCAGGTTTCCATGAATGCCTCGATCGACGAAATCCGCGGGATCCTGGCGGATGCCATGTTGGCGGATCGTTTCCCCCTGCGCCGTGCTCTGGAGCGATTGGCGCGAAACGGCGGGAGCGGTCGACGCGGCGCAGCGGCGTTGCAACGACTGCGCGAACGAGCGGAGGCCTCGGCCGCCCGCCGTGCCCAGCGCGCCTACGGCGTTCCTCGATTCGAATTCTCCGGCGGATTGCCGATTCTGGACGCGCTCGATGACATCGCGGCCGCCCTCCAGGCTCACCGGGCGATCATCGTTTGCGGCGAAACCGGATCGGGCAAATCCACGCAATTGCCCAAGCTGTGCCTGAAGCTGGGGCGCGGGATCGCGGGGATGATCGGCCACACCCAGCCGCGGCGGATCGCCGCCCGCTCGGTAGCCGCTCGCATCGCCGAGGAATTGGGCGTTCCGCTGGGTAAAGAGGTGGGCTTCAAGGTCCGCTTTGCCGACGTCACCGGGCCGGAGACCTACATCAAGCTCATGACCGACGGGATCCTCTTGGCCGAAACGCAGACCGATCGTTTCTTGGAGCAATACGATACGCTGATCATCGACGAAGCCCACGAGCGATCCTTGAACATTGATTTTCTCTTGGGCTATCTCCGCCGGTTGCTGGATAGGCGGTCCGACTTGAAGGTGATCGTCACGTCGGCCACGATCGACGCGGGGCGATTTGCGGAACACTTCGCCCTGGACGGCGTGCCCGCCCCCGTGATCGAGGTCTCCGGCAGGATGTACCCCGTCGAAGTGCGTTATCGACCGCCGATCTTGGATGATCCCGCCCTGGAACCGAGTTGGCAGGACGAGGTGGCAAACGCCGTGGAGGAGATGCTCCAAGCGACGTGGGGGGACATTTTGGTATTCTTGCCCACGGAGCGCCACATTCACGAGACGGCCCGATTGCTGCGAGCACGGGGCATATCGGGCGACGATCGGCTGCGCGAAGCCGAGATCATCCCCTTGTATGCCCGGCTCTCCGTCAACGAGCAGCAGCGGATTTTTCGCCCGCACGGCCGCCGGCGGATCGTCCTCGCCACGAACGTGGCCGAATCGTCGCTCACGGTACCCGGCATTCGCTGCGTGGTGGATAGCGGCGTGGCGCGCATCAGCCGCTATTCCCCCCGCACGAAGACGCAGCGGCTGCCCATCGAGCCGATTTCGCAGGCCTCGGCGGAACAGCGGAAGGGTCGGTGCGGCCGGGAAGGCCCGGGCGTATGCATCCGCCTGTATGACGAAGCCGATCTCGAACGCCGGGACCGCTACACGGCCCCGGAGATATTGCGGACCAATCTGGCCAACGTCATCCTTCAGCTCAAGGCCCTGCGCCTGGGCGATCCGGAGACCTTCCCTTTCCTCGACCCGCCGCGCTCGGACGCGGTGCGCGACGGCTTCAAGACGCTTTGGGAGCTGCAAGCCCTGGATGAAGACGGCGAGTTGACCCCCCTCGGCCGAGAATTGGCCCGCATGCCCGTCGATCCCCGCATTGGGCGCATCATTCTCGCGGCGCGCGAAGAAGGTTCCTTGCACGAGGTGCTGATCATCGCATCGGGCCTGGAGGTCGATGATCCGCGGCTGCGCCCGCAGGACCGGGCCGCCGACGCCGACGCCGCGCACGCCCGCTTCCAAGACTCGCAGTCGGACTTCTTGACCTATCTCAACCTTTGGGATTTCTATCAGAGCTTGAAAGCCAAGCTCTCGCGGAATCAATTGCAGAAGGCTTGCGTGCAGAACTATCTCTCGTACAATCGCTTGCGGGAATGGGCCGATATCTACCGCGAGCTGCAAGCGCTGGTACGGGAGGCCGGCGTGGCGTCGCAGCGAAGGACGCGGGACTATGCGGCGATCCACCGTGCCATTCTGACCGGTTTTCTCACCAATACCGCCTATCGCAAGCAAGGGCACGAGTATCAAACGGCGGGCGGCGGCAAGGCCCATCTTTGGCCCGGTTCCGCACTCTTCGAATCCAAACCGCATTGGGTCGCGGCGGCGGAAATCGTCGAAACCGGTCGCCGTTATCTGCGGACCTGCGCCCGCATCGATCCCGCCTGGATCGAGGATCTCGCCCCGCATCTCATCCGCCGGGATTACGTGGACCCGTATTGGAGCCGCCGTTACGGGGCGGCCATGATTCACGAAAAGGTCACGTTGCAAGGTCTCCCCGTCGTCCCCCGGCGGCGCATGGCCCTGGGGCCGATCGACCCCGCCGCGGCACGCGAAATGCTCATCCAGCACGGCCTGGTGGAAGGCGAAGTGGAATGCAAAGCCGCTTTCTTCGAGCACAATCGCCGGCTCGTCAAACGCATGGAGGAACTTCAGGTTCGTTTGCGGAGGGTCGATCTGCTGCTCGGTTCGTGGGCACAGTTCGATTTTTACGACCAACGCATTCCGCATGACGTGTATGACCTTCGCGGACTGCTGACCTGGTGGCGCGAGGCCTGCAAGAAGGACCGGTCGATCTTGCACATGTCGTCCCAGGATGTCGTGCGGGAGGATCCCGCCGCTGCCCCCGAGGCGTTTCCCGACCACCTTGTGGTCAGCACGACGCCGGTACCGTTGCGGTACCGTTTCGCGCCCGGCGAAGAGGACGACGGCATCACGCTGACCGTACCCGTCGAGCTGTTTCCCAGTTTGGATCCCGAGCGTTTGGCGTGGTTCGTGCCGGGATTGCTGCGAGAAAAGGTGGCGGCCTTGATCAAGTCGTTGCCCAAGGAGTTGCGGCGAAAATTGATTCCGGCACAGGAATCGGCGGAGCGGGCGGTCCGGGAACTGCAATTCGGTGAGGGGCGGTTTCTGCCGGCGGTGGCGGAGGTCTTGTCGCGGTTGGCCGGCCAGGACATTCGGCCGCAGGATTTCCGCGTCGACAGGCTTCCCGCGGAGATGCAGTTCTGCATTCGAGTCGTCGACGGCGAAGGAAAACCCTTGGCGGTGGGACGCGATTGGGAATCGCTGCGGCGGTCCTTGGGGGCCGAGGTCGGCCGGGCCTTCACGGCCGTGGACGATCCCCAGTGGCACCGCGACGGCCTCCGCCGATGGGAATGGCCGGTGCTGCCGGAGATGGTCGAGGTGATGCGAGGAGGCATCCGCGTGCGGGCCTATCCGGCCTTGGTTGATGGCGGCGACGCCGTCTCGTTACGGTTGGCGGACAGCCCGGGGCGGGCGGCCGTCCTCTCCCGCTTCGGCATTCGGCGATTGCTGGCCTTTGCCATGCAGCCCCGGCTCGATCCGCATTGGGAGCAATTCGCGGACCGGCGCCGCCTGCAAGTGCTCAGCGTTTCCTTGCCGGAATTCGACTTCTCTGCGGAATTGAAACTGCTGTTGGCGGACCGCGCTTTCCTGGACGAAACCCTGGTCGGTCCCTGGGAGATCGGCCAATGGGGCGGCTTGCCGCGTACGCAAGAGCAATTCGACGATCTGTTGCGGCGCGGACTGAAGCGATTGCCGTTTGCCGTTCAAGAGGTCCTCACGCTCATCCGACCCTTGCTGGAACGGTATCACGAAGCCAGGGTAGCGCTGGCAAGCGCGGAATCGCCGCAGTGGGAAGAGGCGCGGGCGGACATGGAGGAACAGTTGGCGGAACTCACCCGACCGGGGTTTTTGACGCAGACCCCGTGGAGCCGATTGCGAGCCTATCCGCGCTACTTCAAGGCCCTCTGTCGTCGGATCGAGGCCTTGAAGCTGGGAGGCGTGTTCCGAGACCGGCAAGCGCTGGCTGCCTTTCGCCCCTACTGGCAGGCCTTCTGCGAGCGGCGCAAACGGCACGAGGAATTGGACGTCTTCGATCCGGAGCTGATTCGCTTCCGCTGGATGTTGGAGGAGTATCGCGTCTCTCTGTTCGCGCAGTCGTTGGGGACGGACTTCTCCGTCTCGCCGCAGCGGTTGGACCGCCAATGGGCCAAGGTCCGGGGGTAAACGAGGGCGGCCGGGAACCGACGCAAGCGGCCGGTGCGCCGTCGCCGCAGATGCTTTCAGGGGGCGGCCGGAAAGATGCGGATCGCTCGCCCACGACGCTCGAAGGACAGCCCGTGCGGTTCCAATACGGCTCGCCAAAGGTCGTCCACGGTTCCGTTGTTCACCGTGAAGGTGATTTTGTGATCCAGGCGAATGCCGCGGGCGGCCAGGGCGACGGCGTCGATTTGCAGGTCCATTTGCAGTTGCACGGCCAGTTGGCGGATGACGCCGTCCAGCGTGCCTTGTCCCTGCCGGACCGTAAAACGCCGGGTTAGAAAGGGGTCGGATGCCGTTGATGCGGGCGGTCCGCCGGGCGAGGTCGTGACCCCGGGCGACGTCCGAGGGGGTAGGGCACGGTCGAACCCGCGGAGCAGTTCGCCCAACCTCTCCAGCGACTCCAGCGGCCCTTGTGCGATCAACTCGCTCCCGGCGATTTCAGCCCGCACGCCTGGGACGGCGTCTTGCCAATGTTGAGCGAGGATGTCGCCGGGGGATGAACCTGCCGGCAGCGGGAGACGTCGCGTCAATGTCGGTTCCGCGGGGATCGGGACGAAGGTGACGGTATTCCGGGCCGAATCGACCCGAAACGTGCGATCAAAGCCGATTAAAACCAGCGTCATGCGGTCCGTCCAGGGCATCGCCGGGAGGCGGATCTCCGGCCAAAGGTCATGGGGGATATCCTCCAAGTTCTCCGGGGAAAGACCGGCCTCGCCGCACAAGTCGCGAAGGATCTCACGGGGCGTCCGGAGCGTGGGCCACGCGGCCGGCCTCCGCAAAGCGCGACGCCGGTCCTGCGGGGGAAATTCCTCCTGTCGCAACGCGGCCAAGGTTCTCAGCCGGGAAGCGGCCGTGGGAGGCCCGAGATAGACGATCGGATCCAAATACGAGACGCCCAACGAGAGCCTTGCCGCCAGCGATTCCAAGGCTTGACGCAGGCTGGGGGCGTCGAGAGAGAGCGTCAGACGCTGATCCGGGTCGATGCGGCGATCGAGAAAGATCGGCACGCCCTGCACTTCTCCCAACCGCATCAGTCCCCGCCGCAGCGGCACGTCGGTCCAGAACACGCCGCACGGCCGATCCAGCCGCCGTTGGTAGTCCGACGGAGCGGAAGGCGAACGCCCGGCGGCTGGCGAAGGGGCTACGACTGCGAGCAGCAGACCGACGAAGGCGGCGAGGATGACGTGCGAGGTGCGGCCGCAAGCAAGCGGGAAAGCCCCGGACTCCCCCGCGGTCGGTCGATTCCCAAGCGGTGCTCGCTTTCGACTAGTCATGGTCCGGTGCTCAAAGGGCGAACCGCCGGCGTTGTTGCGGCCGGGCGGTCGCCTTCGGGTGAAGATCACCGCACCGACGCAGGCTCCGCGCCGCGGCGGTCGCAGCAACGACTTTCCCATAGGCCGCCGAAACGGCCCCGGCGGTGAAAGGGGCTTTAGAACGATTATAGCATTTCTGCGGCGCGGCCCGCCAAATCCCGGCATAAGCGGCAGGGAAGCCGGAGCCGGGGAGTCGGCCCTGTGTGGAGCGACCTGGGATATCGTTCAGCCTCATCCACGTTGCGTCCGGCTGGGCTCCGTCTCGGCACCGCGACCGTGTAACTTAAGGGAATCTTTTGGAACTAAGCGCTGCCGGTGATTACAATCGAGGCAAATGGGCCTTGCGCCGCGATGGATGCTTCGGTTCCATCCGTTTGTTCCGGCTTGACCGGCGTGGTTATCGCATGGCGCGGCGGCAGGGGGTACAAGCGGGTCGAAACGGCGTGAAGCTCAGCGGATGACGGCGTTGGACGACCCTCGGGTGGTGGAATCGGCTTTTCTTCAGGAGCGCACCGGTGTCTCGCAATCTTCCCCGCACGGCCTTGCTCGGGTTGGTCTACGAGGAATACCTCAAACACCAGCAAACGGCGCGTTTCGTCAACGAAGTCAGTCGCCGGTACACGCAGGGTACGCTCCAGCGTTTGCTGGCGCATCCTATGCGCGAACTCCGCCGCGCCGCCGCTTTGGCGTTGGGCTACCTGGGGGATTACGAATCGAACGCGGCCTTGGGGAAGGCCTTGTCCGACCCGGATCGCAACGTCCGACTCTTGGCCGAGACCAGCATCCGTAAAGTCTGGATGCGGTTCGGTTCCGAGTCGCAGCAGCGGGAATTGACCGGGATTGTACGCTTGAACGCCGCGCACCGTTATCAAGAGGTGATTCACCGGGCCGGGCGTTTGATCGAAAAGGAACCCAACTTTGCGGAGGCCTACAATCAACGGGCCATCGCCCACTTTTCGTTGGGCGACTTCGCGGAGACCATCCGCGACTGCCGAACGACGCTGGAACTCAATCCCTACCACTTCGCCGCGGCGGCGGGCTTGGGGCAAGCCTATCTCGAATTGCAGGACCCCGTCTCGGCCCTGGAATCCTTCCACCGCGCCCTGAAATTGAATCCCGATTTGGAAGCCGTCCGGATCCAGGTCGCGCGACTCCAACGCCTCATTGAGGATGCGTAGACCCATGGCTACCCACACACGTCGAACCCCAGCGCGGGTGGTGTCGTAAAATTAAGAGACAATCCCCCCAAACAGATCGCAATTGCCTCCATGCGGGCTGACAAAAATAGGCGGGCGATATTCCTCCATTGAGTTGGAGGAGGGACGCAAATGGGCGACGGGATGCGTTGACGCCGGCGAAAACTTAAGCCTGGATGCGGGGATGTGCGCGTTTAGAAGAAGTTCACGGTTGAGGTTTGCGTCTTGACCGGCGGAAGCCCTGGCCGACGAAAAATCGCGCGAAAAAATTCCGTCGACCCGGTGGCGGAAACCGCGACGGCGAATACAATAGAGGCTTGTTCTTGCCATCCTGCCCCATTTACCGGAACCTCGCGGCTCCCTTGAATCGCGAGAGTTTCCAGCCTGTACACAAAGGATCGGACTTGTGCCGATCGCATACGGAAGGAGGTTGGTCCTGAACCGCTCCAGCTTTCAAATCGGTTTGACGGCCGTCGTCCTCCTGGTGCTGTTGCGAGTGACCATCGGCTGGCATTTTCTGTACGAGGGCGTTTGGAAGATCGCCAACTCGGATACGTTCTCCGCGGAGCCGTTTCTGACGCAGGCCAAAGGTCCCTTCGCGCCCGTGTTTTATGCCATGATCCCCGACATCGACGGCCGGCAACGGCTCCAGGTGGTGAAGGGGGAGTCGGGCGGGGTGACGGTGCAGGCACCTGCGTACACACGGGCTTGGGACAAGGCCCTCGACCGTTTCGCCGCGTACTATCGGCTGGACGAGAAGCAGCGGCGGCAGGCGGAGCAAATCTGCAACCGCTACAAACAAAGTTTGGCGGCTTACCTGGACGAGAATCAGCAGGCCATTTTGGGCTATTTTGACAGCTTGGACCGCTTCCAACGCGAGGAAAAAGGGTCGCGAAACCAGGGTGCCCATTTTCAGAAAGAAAGGCTTTGGGAGCGGCAGCAAGCCTTGCGGGCGGAGGTCAACGGGTGGTTGCGGGCTATGGACGCCATGGGCGACCACTATTGGACCGCCTTGTATGAAGAAGTGTTGACGCAGCAACAAAAGGGCCGAGGCCGCCTCAAGGCGGCGCTGGTCGAGACGCAATACTTGCCGGTACCCGTCCCATTTGTCGCCACGCGATCCGAGCTATTGAATAAGACGGTCACTTACTCGTTGACGCTGATCGGGTTGGGGCTGATGGCGGGCTGCTTGACCCGGCTGGCGGCTTTGGGCGGAGCAGGCTTTCTGGTCTTCGTCGTGATGACGCAATGGCCTTGGCCGACCGTCGTCCCCAAGACCCCGGAGATCGTCGGGCACGCCCTGTTGGTGGACAAGAATTTTGTGGAAATGATGGCCCTGCTGGCTTTGGCGGCCTTACCGGTCGGACGTTGGGCGGGGTTGGATTATTTTCTGTATCACTGGGTTTGTTTGCCGATGCGGAACCTGTGCGGATGTTGCTGCAAACCGGTTTCGAAAAAGAGCGGTGAGAAGGCCGCCTCCTCGTAGTTGCCTTCGGCGCTTCCTGCACCGCGGCCTTTCGTGCGTACAGGATGCGACCCTGCGGACGATAATCGGCTCGATGAAGTTCCCGCGACTCGAACCATCGCTATCCCGAAAAAGGTCGTAATCATGAACTTGACTCCGGA